>Ga0183260_10000265_pt1 | contig 42432 bp, 41 predicted proteins | sample AntDrymUQ4972206_2_FD_129768 | JGI IMG/M metagenome (GOLD analysis project Ga0183260, IMG submission 129768) | Polar desert sand microbial communities from Dry Valleys, Antarctica - metaG UQ497 (22.06) (version 2) (version 2) | ecosystem: Environmental > Terrestrial > Soil > Desert | place... | reverse complement strand
CTGGTGGCCGGGGACAACTGGGAGCTCGGCGCTGGCCTGCTGCTGGTCGCCAACATCGCGCTCGGCAGCAGCCTGGTTGTGTACGACGCGATCCTCTGCGAGATCGCCACCCCGGACGAGCGCGACGCGGTGTCGTCGCGGGCGTGGGCGTTCGGCTACCTCGGCGGCGGGCTGCTGCTGGCCGCCAACCTGGCGCTGGTCACCGGGCACGACGCACTCGGTGTTTCGACCGGCACCGCGGTGCGGATCAGCCTGGCCACCGCCGGGGTGTGGTGGGCGGCGTTCACCGTCATCCCCTACCTGCGGCTCGTGGACCGTCCGCCGCGCGGCGGTGTGCAGCAGACGGGGTCGGTCGTCCGCGGTGGCTTCGGGCAGCTGTTCGCCACCCTGCGCGACGCGCGTGCCTACCCGATGACGCTGCTGTTCCTGGTCGCCTACCTCTTCTACAACGACGGCATCCAGACGGTCATCGGGGTGGCCAGCGTGTATGGCGACAAGCAGCTCGGGTTCGAGACCGGGGTGTTGATCGCCACCATCCTGTTGGTGCAGTTCGTCGCGTTCGGTGGGGCGCTGCTGTTCGGCAAGGTGGCGGCCAGGGTCGGCAGCCGTACCGCCATCATCGCCGGGCTGTGCGTCTGGGTCGCGGTGGTGTGCGTCGGCTTCTTCCTCCCGGCCGGGGAGCTGGTCCCGTTCCTCGCGCTGGCCGCCGCCATCGGGATCGTCCTGGGCGGGACGCAGGCGCTGTCCCGCTCGTTCTTCAGCCAGCTGATCCCCGCCGGGCGGGAGGCGGAGTACTTCAGCCTCTACCAGGCCGGCGAGCGCGGGACCAGCTGGCTGGGAACGTTGGTCTTCGGCCTGGTGCAGCAGTGGACCGACTCCTACCGGCCGGCCATCGCCGCGCTGGCGGTGTTCTTTTTGGTGGGGCTGGTGCTGCTGCTCCGGGTCGACGCCCGGCGGGCCATCCGCGAGGCAGGCAACCAGCCGCCGGCGGTGGTCTGAAGGACTGCCAGGAGGGGTGGCCGAGGGAATCTTGGCTGGTTCCCGGTCGTTGAGCAAGCCGTGGGCCGGAGTGCCTCGAACCGTCACTAGGGGTCAGGCGCCCCCAGGAACTGCACACGGTCGAATCGGGAGGAAACCACCATGTCCGACCGCGCACTTCGCGGTAGCCGTCTCGGCGCGCAGAGCTTCGAGGATGAGCGCGGTGTCGAGATGGCCCCACGGGCCCAGATCGAGTACGACTGCCCGCACGGGCACCAGTTCGCCGTGACCTTCGCCCAAGAGGCGGAGATGCCGGTGCTGTGGGAGTGCCCCCGCTGCGGGGCCACCAGCATGCGCCGCGACGGCGGCGAGGTCGAGGAGAAGGCGACCAAGCCGGTCCGGACGCATTGGGACATGCTGCGTGAGCGCCGCTCGATCCCCGAGCTCGAGGACATCCTCACCGAGCGGCTGGAGCTGCTCCGCGCCGGCGAGATCGGCCCGGCGCACCTGCACCGCCCCCGGCGCTCCGTACGCCGCTCCGCCTGACCCGCGCCCCTGGCTGCGACTGGTCAGCCACTTTCGCGTGTCAACAGGCGGCTGACCTGCGTGAACAGTTATCCACAGGCTGACACGGCCACGGGCCTCGGCTTCAGGACGGCGGGTCGACTCGCCTGCTGCGCACCAGCCGCAGGCGCCCCGACCGCGTCGCCCGGCGGGCCACCGCCCGTACGACCATCGCCCGCACGAGCGGTCGGGTCACCGGCAGGATGCAGGCGAAGCCGACGACGTCGGTGACGAACCCCGGGGTGAGCAGCAGCGTGCCGCCGACGAGGACGAGGGCCGCATCGGTCAGTGCAACGTCCGGCGAGCGCCCCTCGTCGAACACCGCACGCAGGCTTGCCCATGCTCGCCGGCCCTCGCGGCGCACGAGCCACGCGCCGAGCGCGCTCTCCACGACGAGCAGCAGCACCGTCGGCCACACCCCGATCAGCTGGCCCACCTGGATGATGACGGCGATCTCGACGATCGGCACGATCAGGAACGCCACCAGCAGCCAGCGCGCCATGGTCAGCCCCGTCCCAGCCTGGTGCGCACGCCGTGCAGCTGGCGCTCGGCGCCCCAGCGGGTCACCCGCCACAGCGCCTCGGCGACGATCGGGACCGACATCTTCGACTCTCCGTGGCTGCGCTGGACGAACCTGACCGGCACCTCGGCGACGCCGTGTCCCGCAGCCAGCACCCGTCGCAGCATGTCGATCTGGAAGCAGTAGCCGCGGGACTCCACGTCGTCGAGCCCGATCTCCTCCAGTGTGCCTCGCCGGTACGCCCGGTACCCGCTGGTGACGTCGCGAACCGCCGTACCCAGCGCGAGCCGCGCGTACGTGCTGCCGCCGCGGGACAGCACCTCGCGGTGCCGCGGCCAGTCGACAACCGTGCCACCGGGCACCCAGCGGGAGCCGAGCGCGAGGCCGACAGCGTCGTTCGCCGCGGCGGGCGGTGGCCCTCCGGTCAGCGCCGACACCAGCTCGGGCAGGTACCCGGGCGGGTGCGAGCCGTCCGCGTCCAGCTGGGCCAGGATCTCGTACCCCCGGTCAATGCCCCACCCGAACCCCGCCCGGTACGCAGCGCCCAGTCCCTGCTTGTCCGCGCGGTGCAGTACGTGCACTGCGCGGTCGTTGCTCGCCAGCTGGTCGGCGAGGTCACCGGTCCCGTCCGGCGAGCTGTCGTCGACCACGAGCACGTCCGCCGCGGGCAGCGCCGCACGCACCTCGGCGACGACCCACTCGATCGTGCCCGCCTCGTCGTACGTCGGGATGACGACCAGGACCTCGGTGGCCAGGTTCGTCACGTTGCGCGTCCGGGCGTCCCGCTGCCCACGGACTGCTGCGGCTCGCCCGGTGCGTCCGGGGCCGACCCGCCAGCCGCGGGGCGCTCCGTGGTCGTGCGGCGGCCCACCCGCGTGCCGGCCGACACCGCCAGGCCGATCAACCCGAGCGTCACCAGCCCGCGCTCCCACCAGGCGCCGAACCGCACCGCCGGGGTGAGCCCGTCGGCGAGCTGCACGGTCTCGGTGATCACGACCGCCCCATCCGTGGTCGACCGGGCCAGCACCGTGCCGTCGGCCGCCACCACGCCGCTGATCCCGTTGGTCGACGCCACCACCAGGTCCCGGCCGGTCTCGATCGCACGCAGTCGCGAGATGGCCCACTGCTGGTCCGGCTGCCCTGTGTCACGGTATGTGGCGTTGTTGGTCTGGACGACGAGGAGCTCCGCGCCCTCCCGCACCGCGGGAGCGACCGCCCGGTCGAACGCGATGTCGTAGCACAGCGAGTCGCCCACGACGACCGGGCCGAGGTCGAGCACGCCGGGTTCGTCCCCCGCTTCGAAGTCGCGCGGGATCTCGTTCAGCCGGCTGATCATCGGGGCGAACACGTCCCGCAGCGGGATGTACTCGCCGAACGGCACCAGGTGCCGCTTGACGTACCCGTCGCCTGGACCGGTGTCAGGCGTCCAGACCAGTCCGACGTTGCGGCGCAGGTCGGGCTCGGACCCGGCGGTGATGGCGCCGACCAGCACCGGTACGCCGACCGTCTGCACCGCACCATCGATCGCCGCGTACGTCTGCTGGTCGGTGAAAGGGTCGACGTCGGTGGAGTTCTCCGGCCAGAGCACCACGTCGGCCGGTTCGGTCCGACCGGCGCGCACGTCGGCGGCGAACGCCTCGGTTGTGCGGACGTGGTTGGCCACGACCTCGCGCTGCTCACCGAGCCCGTCGGCGCCGGAGCCGGGGACGCCGCCCTGCACCGCCGCGACCCGCAGCGTCTCGGTCGAGCCGGCCGGTCCCACCGGCAGCACAACGCCGAGGACCGGCAACCCGCCGACGACCAGGGCGAACGCGCCGAGCGCGGCGGCGGTGCCGGCACGCCGGGTCAGCCCCCACCAAACAACGGCCGCGGCGAGCACGACCAGCGCCCCCAGCGCGGGGACGCCGAGGTAGCGCACGTACGACTCCAGTGGCGTGCCCGCCAGCGCGAACCCGACCCGACCCCAGGGAAAGCCAGTGAACGGCAGCTGGCTGCGCGCCAGCTCGACCCCCACCCACAGCCCGGCCGTGGCCAGCGGCCACCAGCGGTGCGCCCGCACCACCGCCGCGGCGGCGCCGAAGCCGGCCACGAACACGGCCTCGAGGAGGGTCAGGACGATCCAGGCGTCGACGCCGATCACCCGTAGCCAGGGCAGCATCGCCCCGAAGTAGCCGACGCCGAAGGCGAGTCCCAGCACGGCGCCGCGGCGGGCGGACTGGTCCTCGAGGACCCCCAGCATGCCGACCAGGCCGGGAAGGAGCAGCAGCCACCAGCCGTACGGCGGGTAGGCGAGCCCGGTCGCCACGCCGGCAATGAGCGCGATGCTCAACCGGGCGAGCAGGGCCATGCGGGCGCTCCAGAAGGCGACGACGAGGGACGCACCCATGATGACAAGTCCGCCGGACGCGGGTGGGACGCGTCGGGGCGAGGGGCGCGCGGGGAGCTTCACGACCTTCGGACCGGCCGCGTGCCCGCCGGGTGCGAGCCGCCGGCCGTTGTCTACTGGCCACGCGGGGCTCCCCGCGCATACCACCCCGTCGGAAGGCCGCCCGATCACGACCGGACACGTGTGGCGTGACCGCGGATCGAGACCCGCGCACGTGTCAGATCGAAACCCTGACAGGCCGCCCCTTTGGGCGGAACCGCGACGATGGTGCCGACCGGGCCGAGCGGGTGTCAAGCGTCGGCTGACCTGCGGCGACGGCGCATCACCGCAGGTCAGCGGGCTCGCAGTTGGGCAACTTTTCTACTGCCGTTCTGACGGCGCTCGGCGTGTCGACGCCGACACGCCGAGCGTCAGCGCCGGGAGTCAACACCGAGCGTCCAACGCCGGGGCGTCACCATCGGGCGGGACCGGACAGCTAGGGCCTGCCGGCACCCGGCGCCGGTGCTGGGAACACGACGACCTGCCCGGTTGGGTCCGTCGCCTCCGGGCCGCCCCACTGCTGTCCGACAACGTAGAGCTGCGGCTGGTCGCCACGACTGAGAGCGCAGGCGAACGCCCCCCGGTCCAGGTCGACCGTGGCGAGGACGTCGCCCCCCTCGCGCACCCGCACGCAGCGTTGGTTCGCGACGTCGGCATACCAGACGGCGCCGTCGGCATCGACGCAGATCCCGTCCGGGTGGTCGTCCCCGGTTCCTGCCCAGACTCGCCGGTCGGCCAGGTCACCGTTCGGATCGATGGCGTAGGCGGTGAGCCGGTTGCTGTGGGACTCGGCGACTATCAGCGTGCCGCCGTCGGCGGTGATCGCCATGCCGTTGGGGAACTCGAGGTCGTCGGCGACCTTGCGGACTCCCCCCTGCGGGGTAACGAGCACCACCAGGCCAGGAGCGGGTTCGCCCTCGGGGAAGTCGTAGCCGATGCAGTTGACGTACGCGTTGCCGCGCTCGTCGACCACGATGTCGTTCCACGGCTTGTCGGAGAGCTCAGCGAGCGCGGCGTGGGTGACCATCGACCCGTCAGGCTCGCGGCGGAGCAGCCGCCGCTGTGCCGAGTCCACAACGAGCAACCGCCCGTCGGGTAAGAAGTCGATGCACATCGGGAACGATGGGACGCTGACGACCACCTCGTGGCTGCCGTCGTCAGGGTTGAGCGCGATCACCTGGTTGGCGCCCCAGTCTGAGAACCAGAGCCGTCCGTCATGCCAGCGCGGTGACTCGCCGAACGTGATGCCGCCCATCAGTACTGTCATTCGTCTGAGTCCGGTGCTGCGTCCGCCGGCGGGACTACCACGGTGGCTGTCGCGGTGACGGCCACCAGCGGCTCGGCGAGCACCTCCGCGGCCGATTCACCCTGGTTCGGGCGACCGCGGCACAGCACCCGTCCGGTCAGCCGCAGCTCGCGACTGCGCCGCCCCACGCGCGTCACTTCTGCCTCCACCTCGAGCACGTCACCGGCGCGTACCGGCGCGTGGAACTGGATGTCGGAGTACGACGCGAGCAGCCCCTCGTCCGCGTCGGTACGGATGCTCAGCTCGGTGGCGACGTCACCGAACAGGGCGAGGGTGTAGGCACCGTCGACGAGGTTGCCGGCGTAGTGCGCGTGCGAGTAGGGGACGTAGCGCCGGTGCACGACACGCGTCCCGACGCGGTCGTTGCTCACGCCGTCCTCCGCCCGCCGCGCGTCGCCTTGCTGGTCACCAGCGCGTGCACCAGGAAGCTCGCCACCTCGCCGGGCGTGGTGCCGCGGGCGAACACCCGGTCGACGCCGAGCTCGCTGGCCATCTGCTCGTCGAAGCGCGGCCCGCCGACGACGAGCACGGGCTGCTGGCCGGTCGGGTATGCCTCGCGAAAGGCGGCCGACATCTCGCGGGTGTTGTGCAGGTGCGCGTCGCGTTGGGTGACCACCTGGGAGACGAGCACCGCGTCGGCCTGGTCGCTGTGGGCGCGCTCCACCAGCTGCGGGACGGACACCTGGGCACCGAGGTTGAGCACTCGCAGCTCGCGGTAGTACTCCAGCCCCTTCTCCCCCGCGAAGCCCTTGACGTTGAGGATCGCGTCGATCCCGACGGTGTGTGCGTCGGTCCCGATGCAGGCGCCGATGACAGTGAGCCGTCGTCCGAGGCCGCGACGGATCGCCTGGTTGGCTTCCTTGGGCGTGAGCAGCGGGTAGTCCCGTTCGAGCACCCTGACATCGTCGAGGTTGACGAGGTGGTTGACCCGTCCGTACACCACGAAGAACGTGAAGTCCGGCCCCATCGGCTTGCTGTGCGCGACCAGCGCCGGCTCCATCCCCATCCGGCCGGCGAGCTGCAGGGCAGCGCCCTCGGCCAGCTTGCCGTGCGGGACGGGCAGCGTGAACGACAGCTGCACCATCCCGTCGCCGGTGGTGTCGCCGTACGGGCGCACGACCCGGCCACTCATCGGGTGCCGCTCATCGGGTCGCCTCCAGCAGGTCGGACGCCGGGTTGAGGTAGTCGTCGGCACGCTGCACGACGCCCTCCAGCCCACGACCGCCGTCGGCCGGGCGGCGCATGAGCCCGAATGTGCCGTCGGCGATCGCGTCGAGCAGGCCATTGTCGTGGTCCACGATCGCTTCCAGCAGCTCGATGCTCTCGGCGAGGACCTGGCGAGCGCGGGTGGCGATGAACCCGTCCGGCGGTGGCCGGAAGTCCTCCGACAGACCACCACAGGCATCGAGCACGTACCGCACGTTCTGTAGCGCCAGGTCGCGGTCGGACAGCCACGGCGTGACGACTGCCTCGGTCATCATGCCGACCAGCAGGATCTGTTGGCCGGTCAGCGCGCCCACCAGGTTGAAGAAACCGTCGAGCAGGTAGCCGCGGAACACGTCGCCGGTCATGTGCCGGGTCGGCGGCATCCACTTCAGCGGGGCATCCGGGAACAGCTGGCGCGCGAGCATGGCGTGGGCAAGCTCGAGCCGGAAGCTCTCCGGGACGTCCGGATCGATCTCGAAGGCGTGTCCGAGCCCGAGCTGCCAGTCGGCGAGACCGGCCTCCTTGGCGAACGACTCGTTGAGCAGCTGGCTGACGGTGACGGTGTGCGCCTCCTCGACCGCGTCGGCGGTCGTGAGGTAGTTGTCCTCGCCGGTGTTGATGATGATCCCCGCGCGGGCGTGTACCTGCCGGCTGAACCGCTGGTCGACGAACGTGCGGATCGGGTTGATGTCGCGGAACAGGATCCCGTACATCGAGTCGTTGAGCATCATGTCCAGGCGCTGCAGCCCGGCGAGGGTCGCGATCTCCGGCATGCACAGCCCGGACGCGTAGTTGGTCAGCCGCACGTAGCGGCCGAGTTCGGCGCTGGACTCGTCGAGCGCTGCCCGCATCAGCCGGAAGTTCTCCTGGGTGGCATACGTGCCGGCGTAGCCCTCCCGGGTCGCTCCCTCGGGCACGAAGTCGAGCAGGCTCTGCCCGGTGGAGCGGATCACGGCGATGACGTCGGCGCCCTCGCGTGCCGCTGCCTGCGCCTGCGGGATGTCCTCGTAGATGTCCCCGGTCGCCACGATCAGGTAGATCCAGGGCTGCCGCGGCGGGTCGCCCCACTTGCGCACTAGCCGCTCGCGTTGGCGGCGGCTGACGTCGAGCTGGCGCACACCGGCGCCGACCGCCTTCTTCGCGGCCGCGCGGGCACGGATCCGGTCCCGGCCGGTGGGCAGCCGGAACCGCACCGAGCCCACCGACGCCTTGCCGGCCAGCTCGGTCAGGTCACCGGCCTCGCCGCGCACAAGCGCGTCCCAGACCGGGAGCGCGACGCCGTGCTCGATGCCCACGTCGGCGCGCACGGTGTCGACCAGCCGGTTGGGCCAGGGTGTGCCGTCCGGGTCGGCGCCGGTGAGCCCGGCCAGTCGCAGTGTTGCCCGCTCGACCGAGACGGTGGTGTGGTCCTTGGCGAGCCGCACGATCGGCTTGGTCACCCGCGCAGCCAGCCGGCGCGCGGTACGGACCGCCGCCGGGTCGAGGTCGAGCACCGGAGCCGGACGTGCCATCTCGGCAGGCTAGCAGCCGCCGGACGACCTCCTGCCAGCGTTACATCTCACCGTAGATCCTCCGGCCAACCTCCCCGTTGAGGGTACGGGCTCCGCTGAGAGTGACGTTTCTGCGACGACACGCGGGAGGAATCGGACACCAGCGTCACTCTCAACGGGAGCGCGGTGTCAGGCAAGGGTGTCGAAGGCCGTACGCCCGGCGACGACCGTACGCAGGCACCGCTGCCGAGATGCGCCTGCAGCCAGGTCGGGGAGGCCGTCGACCAGCAGGTCGCAGGACCAGACCGCGAACGTGGCCGGCCCGCCTGGTTCCAGCACGGAATCGGTGCTCGCGTCGACCGCGGCACGCACCGGGAGCCGCTGCGATGCCTCGTGGTGGTGCACGGCGGCGGCCACGCCGGCCCAGGGGTCGAGCGGCGTCACCGGGCTGTCGGAGCCGAACACCAGCGGTACGCCAGCGCGGCGCAGGTCAGCGAGCGGGTTGGTCGCTCTGGCTCGCTCGACGCCGAGCCGTTCGGCATACATGCCGTCGTCACCGCCCCACGCAGCGTCGAAAACGGGTTGCACCGACACGGTGACTCCCAGCCGTGCGAGCGTGCCGATCGCGTCGGCATCGACCAGCTCGACGTGCTCGAGTCGGTGTCCGACGGCGCGCAGCTCAGCTGCCCCAACCTGCGTCTCGGCCGCGAGCAGCCCCCCGAGCACGACGTCCAGTGCCCGGTCGCCGATCACGTGAAATCCCGCCGGCAGCGCCGCGTGAGTGCAGGTCACGACGTGGTCCCGCACCTGCTGGGCGTCGAGATAGGTATGGCCGCAAGTGTCTGCGTCGGCGTATGGATCGCGCATCGCCGCGGTGCGGGAGCCGATCGACCCGTCGACGCACAGGTCACCCGCAAGCCCGGCGAACGGTACGTCGGGCGGTAGCCCGAGCTCGGCAACGACCTCCGCGAGCTCGCACGCGTCGCGTACCGCCGCCCCTCGGAACGGACGCACCCGCACCGGGTGGTCGGCACGCACCAGCTGGCCGAGGTCGTCCGGCGGGACGATGTGCGGCGCCGACATCTCGTGCACGCAACCGATTCCGGCAGCCGCTGCGGCATCCAGGGCGGCAGCGTGCAGAGGCTCTCGGTCCGTCGGTGTGAGCGCCCCGCGGTGCGCGGCGCGCGCGGCGTGGTGGGCGTCCCGCTCCACCAGTCCGTCGTCGGACCAGCCGGCGAGGTCGGCCAGCCCGGCTCGCTCGGCCAGCGCGCTGGACACCGCGGCCGAGTGCACGTCGACCCGAGACAGGTACACCGGCCGCCCGCCAGCGGCGCGGTCCAGCTCCGCGCGCGTCGGCGGACGCCGCTCCGGCCAGAGCCGCTCGTCCCAGCCGTGCCCATGAACGGGCCCATCCGTACGACGAGCAGCGCGCTCGACTCGAGCCAGCGCGTCGGCAACGCTGGTCGCGTCGCTCAGGTGGACCCCGGTTTGCGCCAGGCCCGTCTCGGTGACGTGGACGTGCGCGTCGACGAACGCCGGGGTGACGAGAGCGCCGACAAGGTCGACCATGTCGTCGGCAGCATCGGCGTGCGGGCGCGCGTCCGCGTCGTTGCCCAGCCACGCGACCCGGTCGTCGACAACCAGCAGCGCAGTGGCCGCCGGCTGCTCCGGCGCGTACACCGCTCCCCCGTGGTAGAGCGTCCTCACGGCGTCCGACGGAAGAAGGTGACCTGGTTTCCGTCAGTGTCGAGGCAGGCGAACTCGCGGGTGCCGAAGTCGGTGCTGGTCACTCCGCCCCGCACCGGACGCGGGACGTCGGCGGTATGCGGCACCGGCTCGTGATCCGCCTGCCATCGGTGGCTTTCTGCATTGTCGCGTTCGAGAACTGGGTAGGCGGGTTCCTTGTGGCGGACGCGGAAGCCCAGCCGGTCCCGGCAGAACGCACATGCAGCCTCGACGCCCCGGACCGGCATGGCCGGGATGGTCTGGTTGAGGCGCACGCGCCCGAGTATGCCGTCGGAGTCGGACTGAAGAGAGGGCGCGGGCGGTCATAAGGTGAGCCGACATGTGGCGGAGAGGAGACAAGCGATGAGTGGAGTGCGCGTCCTGGTGGGCACCCGCAAGGGTTCGTTCGTCCTGACGTCGGACGCGGGGCGGAAGGACTGGGACGTGCAGGGCCCCGAGTTCGCCGGCTGGGAGGTCTACCACGTCAAGGGCTCACCGGCCGACCCCGACCGCCTGTACGCCTCGCAGTCGAGCGGCTGGTTCGGGCAGGTGATCCAGCGCTCCGACGACGGCGGCAAGACGTGGGAGCAGATGGGCAACAAGTTTGAGTACGCCGGAGTCCCGGGCACGCACCAGTGGTACGACGGCACGCCGCACCCGTGGGAGTTCGCCCGGGTCTGGCACCTCGAGCCGTCGCTGACCGACCCCGACACTGTCTACGCCGGCGTGGAGGACGCGGCGCTGTTCCGCTCCAGCGACGGCGGCCGCGAGTGGGAGGAGCTGTCCGGGCTGCGGGAACACGACACCGGGTCGTCGTGGCAGCCGGGTGCGGGAGGTATGTGTCTCCACACCATCGTCCTCGACCCCAACAACTCAGACCGGATGTTCGTCGCCATCTCGGCAGCCGGCGCGTTCCGCACCGACGACGGCGGGAAGTCCTGGCTGCCGATCAATAAGGGGCTGCGGTCGCAGGGCATCCCGGACGAGGACGCCGAGGTCGGACACTGCGTACACCGCATCGCCATGCACCCGTCCAACTCCGACGTCCTCTACATGCAGAAGCACTGGGACGTCCTGCGCACCGACAACGCGGGCGAGTCTTGGACCGAGGTGAGCGGTGACCTGCCGAGCGACTTCGGGTTCCCGATCGCCGTGCACGCGCACGAGCCGGACACCGTCTACGTCGTGCCGATCAAGAGCGACTCGGAGCACTATCCGCCAGACGCAAGGCTGCGGGTCTACCGCAGCCGTACCGGTGGCAACGAGTGGGAGGCGCTGACCAACGGCCTGCCGCAGGAGAACTGCTACGTCAACGTGTTGCGGGACGCGATGGCCGTCGACTCGATCGACTCGTGCGGCATCTACTTCGGCACGACCGGGGGCCAGGTGTACGTATCACCGGACGCCGGAGACACCTGGTCGCCCATCGTCCGGGACCTGCCGCCGATCCTCTCGGTCGAGGTGCAGACGCTGACATGATCCGGGTCGTCCTCCCCTATCACCTGCGCAACATGGCGCGGGTCGAGGGCGAGGTGAAGCTCGACATCGATGGCGTCATCACCCAGCAGTCGGTGCTCGACGAGCTCGAGGCGCGCTATCCCATGCTTCGCGGCACGATCCGCGACCAGGTCACGCACCAGCGGCGCGCGTTCGTGCGGTTCTTCGCCTGCGAGCAGGACCTGTCCCACGAGCCGTCGGACGCCACGCTCCCGGCCGCGGTCGCCGCTGGGACCGAGCCGCTTCTCGTCGTCGGGGCAATGGCGGGGGGCTGAGGCTCAGCGGACGGCGGCGCCGTCGATGCTCAGCTCGGCCCGGTCCGCGTCGACAGTCACCTGGACTCCGACGCCGAACGTGGGCAGCGGGTCAGTGTGACCGCCTTCGACCCGGGCGAGCACCGGGTACGTGCCGCCCTTCGCCTGGTCGACGTGGCGGAGCACCAGTTGGTGGAACCTGTCGGTCCGCTCGTTCGACCAGCGGTACGGCCGGCACAGCACCAGCGCGGCGAGGTCGTCGAGGCAGCCGGCCAGGCCGAGGTGGGTCAGGTCGGCGTCGGCGTGCTCCAGCTCGTACGGTGGCTCGGGCGTTTCCAGCAGCAGCGCCCGCCCGGCGTGGTCCGGCTGCCACGGCGTGCCGAGTAGCCGGCGCACGCTTGGCAGGCAGCCGGGCAGTAGCGGTCCGCTGGCACGCCCGCCACGCAGGCACTGTCGCGGTGCGGCCGGTGTACGCCGTAGCGGCCGGCCGGTCCGCTCGGCGCGCTCGAAGTCGCCGTCCTGCACCTCATAGTCGACCGTCGGCAGCTGGCCCGCCGGGCGCGCGTGGCTCGTAACCGTGGCGAAGTGCGCAGCCGAGTACGCGTGCATGCCGCCGACTGCGCCCCACTGCGGGATCAGCGCAGGTCCGTAGCACCCGACCAGGCCGGTGCGCGCGTGCAACGCGTGCAGCAGGACAGTGACGTCCGAGTAGCCGCAGAAAACCTTGGGGTTGGCGACCACGAGGTCCAGGTCGATGTGAGGCAGCAGCTGGGCGGAGTGCTCGCCACCAATCGTGCAGATGATGCCCGCGACGTCGTCGGCCGCGAAGGCGGTGTTGATGTCGTCGGCCCGATGCTCGGCGGTGGCCGCGACCCAGTCGTTCAGCCGTCCTTCGGCGTGCGGCATCGGCCGAACCCGGAAACCGGCCCGGCGCAGCTCTGCGAGTCCACGCTGATACGCGGCGGGCAGCTCCGCCGGCCCGCTCCATGAGGGGGTGACGACGGCGAGGGTGTCGCCATGCTTCAGCGCGGGCGGCAGCACCAGCCGGTCGGGCACCGGGTCATGCAACCACGTCGGGCTCGGGCTCAGTGCCGGGAGTCGAACAGCTGCCGCAGGCCGTCGTGGCGGCGCAGCAGGTCGAGCGCCAGGTCGGCGTGGCCGGGGGTGTAGCCGTTGCCCACCAACATGGTCACGTCGGCCGCCAACCCCTCGGCGCCGAGCGCCGCCGCGCTGAACGACGTCGCCATCGAGAAGAACACCACCGTCCCACCCGCCGTGGTCGAGAGGATCGCGCCGTGCTCGCAGCCGGGGACGTCGACGCACACCACCGTGACGTCGGCCGGCCCACCAGCCGTCGCGACGGCCTGCGACAGCGCCACCGGATCGCGCGCGTCGGCGAGCACCACCTCGTCGGCGAGCGCGGCTTCGCGCAGCAGCGCCGCCTCACGCTCGACCGGGACCACGCCGACCACGCGACCGGCTCCCGCGTCCCGGGCACCTGCACAGGTGAGCGACCCGCTCTTGCCGGCGGCGCCGATCACGCACACCGTCGGCGACTCGTACCCATGCACCACTCGCGCGGTCAGCGCCGGTGCACCGCAGACGTCCATGACCGCCAGCGCCAGCGCGGTCGGCAGGTCGTCCGGCAGCCGGGCCGCGATGCTGCGCCCGAACAGCACCGCGTAGCCGTCGCACGGGACCTGTTCGCTGCGGCCGTCCCAGCGGGCAAGCCCGTCCTCGATGACCAGCGGCGTCAGCGACAGCGACACCAAGGTGGCGACCCGGTCGCCGACGGCGAGCCCGAGCGGCGAGTCCGGCCCGACCTCCTCGACCTCCCCCACCAGCATGCCGCCGGAGCCGGTGACCGGGTTCTGCATCTTGCCGCGGCCGGCGACGATGTCGAGCACCGCCGCTCGCACCCGGTCGCCGTCGCCAGCGTTTGCCTGCTCGAGCTGCCGGTAGGACGCCGCGTCGAGGTTGAGCCGCTCAACCCGCACCCGGACCTCGTCGGGCCACAGCTCGCGCCGAGTGTCGAGCCGGTCGGCGGCCTGGGGAAGCACGCCGGTGGGGGCGAGCACCCGGTGCATGCCGGTCGGGTCGGCGTCGGTCACCGGACAGTCTCCCTTCCAGCGGCAGTCATACGGGACATTCTCCGGTATGGAAGTGGACTGACGCGATGTTCTTCCGTACCGTAGCAACCATGTCCTCCGAGCAGCCGTACGTCTACCGCGCCCGCGAGCTGGTCGAGCCGGACTGGACCCGGTTCCCCGGTTGGAGCGACGTGACCAGCGCCGACTGGCGCTCGGCGCAGTGGCAGCGCGCGCACTGCGTCAAGAACATCAAGCAGCTGCGGGACGTGTTCGGCGCTGGGATCGACGAGCGGTTCTACGCCGACCTCGAGCGCGACCAGGCCGAGCGGGCCACCATGTCGATGCTGCTGCCCCCGCAGATGCTCAACACGATGATGCCGGGAGTGGCGCCAGCCGAGGCCGGCGCCACCGAGGCGCTCTACGCTGACCCGGTCCGCCGCTACATGCTGCCGGTGTTCTCCGACCGCCGCACCGACTGGCCGAGCCACCCGTACGCGACCCGCGACTCGCTGCACGAGCACGACATGTGGGTCGCCGAGGGACTGACCCACCGCTACCCGACCAAGGTGCTGGCCGAGCTGTTGCCCACCTGCCCCCAGTACTGCGGCCACTGCACCCGCATGGACCTGGTGGGCAACTCCACCCCGCAGGTGACCAAGCTCAAGCTCGCTGGCAAGCCGGTGGACCGCTACGACGCGATGATCGACTACCTCCGTCGCTCCCCCGGCGTCCGCGACGTTGTGGTCTCCGGTGGTGACGTGGCCAACATGCCGTTCAAGAACCTCGAGGCGTTTCTGGCGCGGCTGCTGGAGATCGACAACATCAAGGACATCCGGCTCGCGACCAAGGCGCTGATGGGCCTGCCGCAGCACTGGTTGCAGGACGACGTGCGCGCCGGGATGGAGCGGCTGGCGACCACCGCTCGCTCGCGCGGCGTGCAGATCGCCATCCACACCCACGTCAACCACGCCAACTCGATCACGCCGCTGGTCGCTGAGGCGAGCCGGGCGATGCTCGACACCGGGATCCGCGACGTGCGCAACCAGGGTGTGCTGATGGAGGGCGTCAACGCTGACGCGCACAGCCTCCTCGACCTCTGCTTCGCGCTCACCGACGGCGCCGAGATACTGCCGTACTACTTCTACATGTGCGACATGATCCCGTTCAGCGAGCACTGGAGGGTCTCGGTCGACAAGGCGCAGGAGCTGCAGCACGCGGTCATGGGCTACCTTCCCGGCTTCGCTACTCCGCGGATCGTCTGCGACGTGCCGTTCGTCGGGAAGCGGTGGGTGCACCAGCTCGCGGAGTACGACCGGGACTTCGGCATCTCGTATTGGACCAAGAACTACCGTACGTCGATCGAGCGCGACGACCTCGACGCGCTCACCCGGACCTACGCCTACTACGACCCGATCCACACGCTGCCGGCGCAGGGGCAGGACTGGTGGCACCAGCACGCCGACGCCGACCTGGCCGCTGCCGAGCAGGCCGCTCGGACCAGCCGGGAGGCAGCCGTTGCCCAGGCTGCCGGACCTCAGTAACGCGGTCCGCGGTCGTCGGGATGGTTCGGTGACCGCCCCCTGGAAGGACCCGTATGACCCGACGTCGGCGCGCGTCCATGGTCGTCGCCGTCGGCTTCGCGCTGGTCGTCGCGCTGGCCGTGCCGTACGTGTCGACCTCGGAGGTCGCCCACCCCCACGTCGTCAGCGAGGACCCCGCCAACACCACGCCGCGCCTGGTCCCGTTCGGCGGCGTGGACCGGCCCTACGCGAACGGGATCGGTCAGCTCGGCGACACGATGTACGCCGGCGGGCGGTTCCTTCGGGTCTTTGACGACCGTAACGACATCAACGTGGATGTCGAGAACTTCGTCATCTTCGACGCCGGCACCTACGCAGTGAACACAGACATCCCCGCGTTCGACGGTGAGGTGTGGGCCGTCGAGCCCTACGCTGACGACAACGCGGTCTTCGTCGGCGGCAGCGCGGGGCAGAAGCTGATGGCGCCCAACCCGCAGACTGGCGACAACACCGACTACATCGACCTCGGCATCGCCGACGAGATCGTGCTGGACAACGACACCACCGCGTTCGGCGACGTGAGTCGCGATGAGTCCCGACCACACCAAGCTGGTCGCGGTCGGGAACTTCCGCACCGTCGCCGGCCAGTCCCGCTACCGCGCCTTCATGGCCGACCTGCCGCCATTCCCGGCCCCGGCCGGCCAGGCGACGCTGTCGGACTGGTACTACCAGCCGTTCGAGGAGTTCTGCCAGAGCCCGGCGCCGCGCATAGGGGCTGCTGTGATCACCCCGGGCCGAACGCGGTCGAGCGGCTGGGCATCGGGGCGATCGGTCCGACGACCGGTCAGGCGCTGTCGTGGGCGCCGGCGAAGCCGGCGAAGCAGGGCGGCAAGCAGCTGCTAGCAACCCAGGACGGGCTGTGGGTGGTCTCGGACAGCAAGCGGTTCAGGGGCGAGCCGCGCTACGGCATCGCCTTCGCGCCGTTGCCGTAGCCAGCAACGCTGGTTACGGCGTGGGCGGCCGGTTCTCGTACGGCGTCGACAAGACGATCGTTGTCCGGGTCGAGACGTTCGCCGCCGTTCGCACCCGGGCGAGGAGGTCCTCCAGCTCAGCAGGGCCGGCTATCCGTACGTGCAGGAGATAGCTGGAGTCGCCGGCGACCGAGTAGCACGACGTGATCTCGGTGAGGTGGGCCAGCCGGTCCGGTGAGTCGTCGGGCTCGCTGGGGTCGATCGGGCGGATCGAGACGAAAGCGGTCAGTCCCTGCCCCAGCTGCGCGTGGTCGACACGAGCGCCGTAGCCGCTGATCGCGCCGCGCTGCTCGAGCCGCTTCACCCGCTGGTGCACGGCGGAGGTCGACAGGCCGGTCTCCCGACCGAGGTCGGTGAACGACAGCCTGCCGTCGGCCGCAAGCAGAGCGACCACCTGGCGGTCCACCGGGTCGAGTCCGCCTGTCGGCACGGCCATCACGCGTCCAGCACCCGGAGCTCGCGGCTGGTCTGGTTGAGCCGCTCGCCCCCGCTGTCGGTGACGGCGACGATGTCCTCGATCCGGGCGCCGTGCCGGCCCGGCAGGTAGATCCCCGGTTCGACCGAGAACGCCATGCCCGGCTCGAGCTCGAGGGTGTTGCCGGCGACGACGTACGGCTCCTCGTGGGTCTCGCGGCCGATGCCGTGGCCGGTCCGGTGCACGAACCGGTCGCCGTAGCCGGCCGCAACGATGATCCCGCGACCGACCGCGTCCACCGACTCCGCGGTCACGCCTGGCCGTACGTGCTCGCACTGCGCGTGCTGCGCCTCGAGCAGCACCGCGTAGTAGGCGGCGAAGTCCGCAGGCGGCTCGCCGCCAGCGACGTACGTCCGCGTCGAGTCGGAGCAGTAGCCGGCGAACGTGGTGCCGCCGATGTCCACCACGACGACGTCACCGGGTTCGACCGTCCGGTCGGACGGCTCGGCGTGCGGTGAGGCGGCATTGGGCCCCGATGCGACCACACCGAAATCGGCGCGCGCGTGCCCCTCCGCCACGATGCCGGCAGCGATGTCGGCCGCGACCTCGCGCTCTGTGCGCCCGGGCCGCAGCCACTCCCCCATCCGGTCGTGCACCCGGTCGATCGCTGCGCCCGCCTCGCGCAGGGCGGCAACCTCGGCCGGCGTCTTGCGCATCCGCAGCTCACGCAGCACCGGGCCGGCGGCCTGCTGCCGTACGTGCGGTGCGGCCGCAGCCAGCGCCAGCGCCTTTACCGCCCACATCCGGTCGTCGACCGCGACCGCGGTGGCCCCGGAGGGGAGCAGCGAGACGGTGAGCGCGTACGGGTCCTCGGTCTCCTGCCACGACACGACCTCGAGCCCCAGGCCGGCGACCGGCGACGCCATCGCGGCCGGCTCCTCCAGCGCGGGCACGACCAGCCGCGGGTCTCCGTCGGCGGGCAGCACGAGGCAGGTCAGCCGCTCCAGCGGCGGGGCGTCGTAGCCGGTGAGGTAGCCGAGGTCGGCGCCCGGCGATACCAGCAGCGCATCGACGCCGGTCCGGCGTGCCTCGGCCTGGGCTCGGCGCAGTCGGTCGGCGTGCTCGGACGTCTCGTCGAGCGCCGCCTCCGGCGTGCTGAGGCCGGTGTTGGTCACCGGCGCAGGCTATCGGCGAGACTGCTCCCGTGGCTGACCGGTCGGCGTTGATGCTGCTCGACACCGCTTCGCTGTACTTCCGCGCGTTCTTCGGCGTGCCCGACTCGTTGCGCGCGCCGGACGGCACCCCCGTCAATGCTGTGCGCGGGTTGCTGGACTTCATCGCCCGCCTGGTCGGCGACCACTCGCCACGGGCGGTGGTGGCCTGCTGGGACGACGACTGGCGGCCGGCCTGGCGAGTCGAGCTGCTTGCGTCGTACAAGGCGCACCGGCTGGTCGAGGAGGTCGCCGGCGCCCCGGACGTCGAGGAGACGCCCGACCCGCTGGCCGCGCAGGTGCCGGTGATCGTGGAGACGCTGGAGCTGCTCGGGGTGCCGATCGTCGGGGCGGCCGAGCACGAGGCCGACGACGTGATCGGCTCGCTCGCGACCCAGTGCCGCGGACCGGTCGACGTGGTGACCGGCGACCGTGACCTCTTCCAGCTGGTCGACGACGAGCGGGACGTACGGGTGCTCTACACCGCGCGGGGCGTCGGCAAGCTCGAGATCGTGAACGCGGCCCGGGTGCGCGAGCGGTACGCGGTGGAGCCGCAGCAGTACGCCGACTTCGCCGTGCTGCGCGGGGACCCGAGCGACGGGTTGCCGGGGGTGCACGGTATCGGCGACAAGACCGCGTCGGCGCTGCTCGCCGCGCACGGCGACCTCGCCGGGATCGTGCGCGCGGCCACCGCCGGTCGGGCGCCGGCGTCCAGCTATGCCAGCCGGCTCGCCGGCACCGGCGACTACCTCGGCGCAGCGGTCAAGGTGGTCGCGGTCGTACGTGACCTCGAGGTGCCGATCGACGACCTCGATCTGCAGGCCTGGACCGAAGCCGACCAGCAGGCGTGGCAGGAGCACGTCGAGCGGTGGGGCCTCGGCGGCAGCAGCGACCGCGCCCTCGCCGCCCTCGCCCCTCTTCGCCCGAGCTGAAGCCCGTACGGCCCGGGAGCTGGGGTCAGGAGGAGACCGAGGAGTAGGCGACGACGCCGCGTCGGAGCGCGGCCAGCGCCGCCCGGGCGGTGTCACGCAGCGCGCCCGGGCCGGCGGCGTCGGCGACCTGGTCGATCAGGTCGACCAGCTGCTTGACCTTGCGGACGAAGTCGCCCGCAGCCAGCTCCGAGTCGTACAGGACCTCGTCGAGGCTGACGCCCGCGGCCCACTGGTATGCGGCCCAGCAGAAACCGAAATCTGGGCGGCGCGGCCCGTCCAACCCGTGGTCTCGCTCGAGCTCGACCAGCTCGGCCCACGCGGAGCTTGTCGCCGTCACGACGTCTTGCACCCGACCTTGGAGCAGCCGCGGCGCGGTCGCCTCCTCGGGGTTACGCGACTCGTTGGTCAACCCGGAGAGCGCGGCCGCCAGCTCACGCGGGTCGAGGCCGTCCCAGGCACCGGTCCGCAGCAGCTCGGCGGCGAGCAGGTCAAGCTCGGCGTACAGCCGGCCCAGCCGCTCGCCGGGCGAGGTGACGACGTCGCCCTCGAGGTAGCCCAGCACGTCGAGCACCTCGCAGACCTTGTCGAAGCGGCGGGCGATGGTGTTGGTCCGCTGCTCGATCCGACCCCGCAACGCGGCGGTGTCTCGGTCCAGCTTGAGCCACCGCTCCGCCCACCGGGCGTGCTCCTCGCGGTCCGGGCAGTGGTGGCAGGGGTGCTGCTCGATCCGGGCCCGCAGGTCGGCCAGCTCCGGATCGCCGGCTGCCGCATCACCGGCTGCCGCATCACCGGCTGCCGCGTCACCCGCGCGACCGCCCCGGCCCCCCGGCGGTCGTACGTCGGTGACCAGCTGCCGAAGCGACGACGCCAGGTCGCGCCGGGCCTGCGGGCTGCGGGCGTTGAACGACTTGGGCAGCCGCATCCGGGTTGACGCGACGACCGGGACGTCGAAGTCGACCAGCGACAGGCGGCGGGCGCGTCGCTCCGTGGTCAGCACCATCGGCCGCGGTCCACCGCGGTCCGAGCGCATCCCCGGGTCGACGATCACCGCCGGTCCGGTCCACCGCCCGGCCGGCACCCAGATCACGTCCCCGCGGCGCAGCCGCTCCAGCGAGGCGATCACCTCGGCCCGGTCGGCCGACCGGCGCCGCTGGGACAACCGCCGCTCCCGGGTGGACACGGCGCGACGAAACCGGGCGTAGGTGAGGAAGTCCCCACGGTCGCACGCCGCCGACTCGGCGTAGCCAGCCAGCGCCTCCTCGCCCCGCTGCACCTGCCGCGCCAGCCCGACCACCGCACGGTCTGCCTGGAACTGCGCGAACGACTGCTCGAGCAGCTCGCGCGCCGGTCGGCGGCCCACCTGGCGCACCAGGTTGACCGCCATGTTGTACGAGGGGCGGAAGCTGGACCTGAGCGGGTACGTGCGGGTGGAGGCGAGGCCGGCGACCGCAGTCGGGTCGAGGCCCGGCTGCCACAGCACCACGCCGTGGCCCTCCACGTCGATGCCGCGGCGCCCGGCCCGGCCGGTCAGCTGGGTGTACTCCCCCGCGGTGACGTCGGCGTGGGTCTCACCGTTCCACTTGGTGAGCCTTTCGATCACCACCGAGCGGGCCGGCATGTTGATGCCGAGCGCCAGCGTCTCGGTGGCGAACACGACCCGCACCAGCCCGCGTGCGAACAGCTCCTCCACGACCTCCTTGAACGTCGGCAGCATGCCCGCGTGGTGCGCGGCGACACCGCGGGCCAGCCCTTCGACGAACTCGTGGTAGCCGAGGATCCGCAGGTCCTCGTCGGGCAGCGCTGCGCACCGCTCCTCCACCACCCGCCGGATCTCGGCCTGCTCGGGCGCCGTGGTGAGCCGCAGCCCGCCGTCGAGCACCTGCTCGACCGCCGCGGCGCAGCCGGCGCGGCTGAACACGAACACGATCGCGGGCAGCAGCCCGCTGGCCTCCAACCGGTCCACCAGCTCGACCCGGGTGGGCGTCCAGTACCGCCGGCCTCCGCCACGGCGGGCGCCGCGGCGGGGGCCCCGGTGCCGCCGGGACGTACGGTCCGCGCGCCAGTCGTTGCGCGCGACCTCGACCAGCTCGTGGCTCACGCGCACCCGCCCGGACCCGTCCGTCTCGGCGTCTGCCCCGGTGTCGGCGGCCGCGTCGCCCTCGAACAGGTCGAGCAACCGGTGGCCCACCATCACGTGCTGGAAGAGCGGGACCGGGCGGCGCTCCTCGACCACCGTGACGGTGTTGCCGCGCACCTCGGACAACCACTCACCGAACTCCTCTGCGTTGGAGACCGTTGCCGACAGCGATGTCACCGACACGCTCTCCGGCAGGTGGATGATGACCTCTTCCCAGACTGCGCCTCGGAAGCGGTCGGCGAGGTAGTGCACCTCGTCCATCACGACGTGGCCGAGCCCCGTCAACGTCGTCGACCCGGCGTACAGCATGTTGCGCAGGACCTCTGTGGTCATGATCACCACCGGCGCCTCGCCGTTGATCGTGTTGTCCCCGGTCAGCAGCCCGACCCGCTGGATGCCGTAGCGAGCCACCAGGTCGGCGTACTTCTGGTTCGACAACGCCTTGATCGGCGTGGTGTAGAAGCATTTCTGGTCCCGGCGCAGGGCCAGGTGCACCGCGAACTCGCCGACCACGGTCTTGCCCGAGCCGGTCGGCGCCGCGACCAGCACGCCGTGGCCGCCCTCGAGCGCTCGACAGGCCTCGACCTGGAACGGGTCGAGGCCGAAGTCGTACAAGCTGCGGAAGTCGGTGAACGCGGGGTTTGCCCGGCTGGCCCGGAACCCGGCGTCCGGACTCGCCGGGAAGGTCATGGCGCCAGCGTACGCAGCGCTCCCGGCTCGACCGTCACCTCGATCGGCAGCGGTCCGAGCCGCTCACCGTCGCCGTACGCGACGATCCCAGGCGACTCGACCCGAACGTCGCGCACCCGGTGGTGCTGGTACACCCTGTGGTTGGTGTGCGTGCCGCGGAACAGTCGCGGGTAGGTGCGCAGCATGTCCTGCTTGCTCATCGGACCCATGATCACGAGGTCGAGCAGTCCGTCGTCCGGCTCCGCGCCGGTGCAGATGCGCAGCCCGCCGCCGTACGACGGGCCGTTGCCGACCGCGACCAGCATCGCCTCGAACTCGGTGCGCTGGCCGTCCAGGAACAGCACATACGGGAGTGGGGCGAACGCCGGGAACTCGGCCAACATGGACAGCGTGTAGCGAGCCTGGCCACGGGGCCAGCGTCGGCTGTTGGCACGCTCGTTCACCTTGGTGTCGCACCCGCTCGCCACCACCGTCGCCACCCGGCGCGTCGCGCCGCCGGCGGACACCTGGGCGAGGTCGACCTCGCGCACCCGGCCGTGGTCGAGCGCGTCGACGACCACGTCTGCGGCCGCGTCTGGCTGCCTGCGCGGGAGGCCGAGCATCCGGGCAACGTCGTTGCCGGTGCCGGCCGGGACCAGGCCGAGCGGGACCGGGGACCCGGCCAGCGCCTGCACCGCTAGGTGCACCATCCCGTCCCCGCCGACGACGACCAGCGCGTCCGGTCCGGCGCGCACCGCGGCGGAGAGGTCGGCGGCGTCTGCGCCGGAGCGGCCGGCGAGCACCCGTACGGTCGCCCCCCGCCGGCGGAGCCGTGCGACAGCCCGCAGCCCCAGCCGCGCGCCGCTGCCCCTGCCCGCCGTCGGGTTGACGAGCACCGTCACCTGGTGAGGCACGGCCGGAGGCTACGGCAGCAGCCGCGGCCTAGAGCTGGAGCGCGACGGTGAAGCTCGCCGGTGCCGCGCCGACCGACCGGGCGAAGCGCCGGATCGCCTCGCAGAGCAGGTCGATGTCGAGCGCCGTGCCCGGGACCGGCAGGGCGAACCGGTCGCCCTCGGCCAGCAGCAGCACCTGCCCGTGCGCCCAGGCCTGGTGGGTGTCGTGGCGCAGCTGTTCGTCCAGCACCGGCCTCGGGTAGGCAACGTCGGAGGCGAGCACCGCCAGCTCGATCTTGCCGGCGCCGCCAGACAGCACGCCCTCGACCCGGGCCTGCCCGATGGAGTCGCTCGTCGTCCACACGCACTCACCCCCGCCGACCCAGTCCGGCAGGTCGAACGGGTCCGCGGCCTCAGGGCTCATCGGGGTCCAGCGGCTCGGCCGGCTCGAGCGGTGACGTCTCGTCGTCGGCGTACTGGCCGTAGTTGTCCTCGCTGCGGACCCGCCGCCGGTCCACCAGCCTGGCGATGCCCTCGGACACCAGGAACAGCAGCGCCATCGGTACGGCCAGGAACAGCATGCTGATCGGGTCGGTGGACGGTGTCGCCACCGCGGCGAAGACGAAGGTCCCCAAGATGATCCACGCCCGGTGCTCCCCGAGCGCGCGGCCTGACACCACGCCGGCGAGGTTGAGCAGGACCACGAACAGCGGGATCTCGAACGCCACCCCGAACACCAGCAGCATGCGCAGGATGAACGAGAGGTAGCGGCTCACCTCGACCAGGTTGGACACGTCCTGCGGGGTGAAGTCCAGCAGGATCCCGAGACCCTTGGGCAGCACGAAGAAGCCGACCGCCACGCCGCCGATGAACAACGGTCCGGCGATCGCCATGAACAGCACCGACCACTTGCGCTCGTTGCGGTGCAGGCCGGGAGTGACGAACGCCCAGATCTGGTAGAGCCACACCGGGCTCGACATCACGATGCCGGACACCAGCGCGGTCTTCAGCTGCATCGTGAACGGGTCGGCCACCCCGGTCATCGTCAGCGTCGCCTCGAGCCCCTCCTCGCGGGCCAGCCGGTCGATTGTGGTCTGGAACGGCTCGGTGAGCAGGTCGAAGATCTGCGGGTAGAGGAACAGCCCGACCACGAAGCCGGCCGTGATCGCGAGCACCGCCCGGAACAACCGCTTGCGCAGCTCGTACAGGTGCTCGACGAGCGTCATCGTGCCGTCGCGGGCTCCTCCCCGGTCGTCGGGGCCCGACGCGGACGAGCCGCGTCGCAGGGTGAAGGCCACGGCGGTGGCGGCTCAGCGCTGCGAGTCGCGCGGAGCGCCGTCCTGCGTGGGCTGCTGCTCGGAGACGGTCGGTGGCTGCGGCTCCGTAGCGGGCTGGTTGGCCCCGGGCGGGAGCTGGCGGCCGTGCGGGTCGGTCTTCTGGTCGTCGTCCATCAGGCCCTTGGTCTCGGACTTGAAGATCCGCAGCGCGCGGCCGGACCCGCGGGCCAGCTCGGGCAGCTTCTTGGCCCCGAACAGCAGCACGACGACCAGGATGATCAAGATGATCTCTGGCGCACCGATGGAGGGCATGATGGGTCCCTTCGGAGGGGTCGCCCCCATCGTACGCACCGGGGCCACGGCCACCGCCAACAGCGGCCGAATTGGGCCTTACGGACGATCCGGCCGTCCTGCGTACGCCGCCAGCGCCTCGCGGGCGGTGGCCGCCACCGCCTCGGCCACGGCGGTTGGCTCCACCACCGACACCGACCCCGATGCCCCGAGCACGAGGCGGCGCAGCCATGCCTCGTCACCGACCCTCATCCGTACCCGCAGGACACCGTCGGCCCGCTCCTCCTGGGTCTCGACCTGGTGGTGCTCCGCAACCCAGCGTGCTCCCGGAGCGAGGTCGAGGGTGGCCTGCACGTCATCCTCCCCCGGCTGGAACAGGCCTGCCGACAGGTCTCGCGGGCGGGCCTCGTCCGGCGGGCGGGCCTCGACGTCCAGGACGCGCAGGCCGACGATCCGGTCCACCCGGAACAGCCGTACCCCGTCCGCCCGGTGGCACCAGCCCTCGAGGTACGCGTGCCCCTCGGTGTGGAAGACCCGCAGCGGGTCCACGTCGCGCGATGTTGTCTCGTCCCTGGCCGGCACAAGGTAGTCGAGGTGTACCCGGCGCCGATCACGCAGCGCCTGCTGGATCGACGCACCCACCTCGGCGTCCACCGGCTCGGCCACCACCTCCACCTGCTGGGCGGCCGCGGCGCCGTCCCCGGCGGCTGACTCGAGCTTAGCCAGCGCGCGGTCGACCGCGTCCGCGGCACCGCCCACCGAGGTCTCGCGCAGGGTGCGCAGCGCCACGATCAGCGACAGTGCCTCCTGCACGGTCAGCCGCACCGGCCGGCTCAGGTAGTCGGCGTTGTCGACCCGGATCACGCCCTCGGCGTCGAGAGCCTCCATGTCGACGTCGATCATCTCGCCGGTGACCGCCTCGGGCAGACCGCAGAACCACAGCACGTTGAGGTCCTTGACGATCGTCGCCGCGGGGACGCCGAACGCAGCGGCAACGTGGTCGACCGGCACGCCGTCCTTGTCCTGGAGGTACGGGACCAGGGCCAGCATCCGCTGCACCTGGTCTGCTGCTCGGTCGCTCACGAGGCGAGCCGCTCCAGCCGGCGTACGACCGCGTCGCGCAGGTCGCGCGGCTCCAGCGCCACCACCGCGGGTCCGAACGTCACCACCTCGTCGGCGAGCCGCTCGGGGTCGGCTAGGGGGACGTCGAGCAGATCCCAGCCGTCGTCGTCAGCGCGCACGTCGGTGGCCCGCCGGCGCAGCGCGTGGCCGTGCCCACCACGCACCCGCAGCCGGGCGGTCCCGGTCCGCGGCGCTGGCTCGAGCTGGCGGGCGAGTACGCGCAGGTCGGTGCCCGCCGGCACCTCGTACGCCTTGGCCCGCCCAGTGGGGGTGACCGGTCCGGTGACCCGGGACAGGCGGAACATCCGGACCCCGTCCCGGTCGAGGTCGTGGCCGATCACGTACCAGCGCCCGTGCCACGACAGCACCCCCCAGGGCTCGATCTGGCGGGTGCTCGGCTCCGCCCCTGGTCGCCGGTAGGGGAACGAGACCCGGCGGCGGGCGACGACCGCGTCCCAGATCGGCTCGAAGGCGGGCTCGGAGGCGGCGAGCAGCGGCTCGACCAGCGTCAGCCGGTCCGGGTCGACGCCGACGCCGGCCGCCTCGAGCTTGACCACCGCGGTCGAGGTCTGCCGGGCCAGCCGGGCATGCTGCCAGACCCGGGCGGCCAGCCCGACGGCCGCGGCCTCGTCGGGCGCCAGGTCGATGCGTGGCAGCTCGAACGCGTCCCGGCGGATCCGGTAGCCGGGGTCGTCGTCGAACACCTTGTTGTTGGTGCCGAGCTCGATCGGGATGCCGATCTCGCGCAGCTCCTCCTTGTCCCGCTCGAACATCTTCTCGAACGCCTCGTCGGTCTGCTCGCGGTAGCCCTCGACCGCCTTGCGGATGCGGTCCTTGCTGACGTAGCCGCGGCTCACGAGCAGGCAGATGACCAGGTTCATCAGCCGCTCGGACTTGCGCTCTGTCACGTCGCGGACGCTACCCGACCGAGCGCTCGGGCGACTGGTCAGCCGATCCGTCGGCCGCCGAGCCGCTGACCTGCGCAGATGCTGGCCCACAGGCTGACAAGTCAGCGGCGGCGGGGCGCTCAGCTGGCGGCGAGGATGTCGAACGCGAAGATCAGGTCCGCGTCGGCTGGGATCGGGCCACTGCCCTGCTTGCCGTAGCCGAGGTCGCTGGGGATGGCGAGCACCACCCGGCTGCCGACCGGCTGCCCGATCAGCCCGTCCAGGAAGCCCTGCGGGAGCGCGCCCGGCTGCAGCGCGAACTCGGCCGGCTGTCCGCCGGTCCACGACTCGGCGAACACCTTCTTGTCCGGGTAGAGCTGCCCCACGTAGTGGACGGTGACGGTCTGCCCCTCCTCCACCTCGGGACCGGCCCCGACGATGGCCGGCGCCGCCACCAGCTCGTCGGCCTTGGTCTCGGTGTCCGCGTCGGACTCGAAGCCGGTCGGGACGCCGGCGGCGTCGGTCTGCAGCTCGGGCAGCCCCGCCGGCAGCGACTGCTCCTCGCCCTCCGCCATCGACAGCGGTGGCGGCTCGGCCTCGACCAGGTCGACCACGAACACCAGCGTGTCGTCGCCCTCGACCCCGATCTGCGGGTTGCCCGCCTCCCCATACCCGGCGGCGGGCGGGATCGCCACCGCCACCCGGCTGCCGTACGTCTGCCCGACCAGGCCGTCGAGGAAGCCCTGGATCAACCCGCCCTCCTCGAGCGCGAACGTGACCGGCTCGCCGCCCCCGCTCCACGTGCTGTCGAACTCCTCGCCGGTGCGCCCGTTGACGCCGAGGTACTGCAGCACCGCCTGGTCGCCCGCCTGCACGGTGTCGCCGTCGCCCTCGATCAGCACCTCGGTGGTCGTCTCTTCGATGCTGAACGGCGGCACGGCGATCTCGAGCTCAGGCGCCGCGCCGAGCTCGCCGGAGACGGTGACGCCGGGGAACGGCTCAGACTCGGTGGCCTCGATGGACTCGTCGCCGCTGGACCCGGAGTCGCCGCAGGCGGCGGTGAGCAGCAGCAGCGGCGCGGCTAGCAGCACCAACAGCCGCGCCGAGATGCGGACCATCCGGATCACCCCGCGGCCAAGATGTCGATGACGTAGATCAGGTCCGCGTTCGGCGGGACATCCGGGCTGCCCTGCTTGCCGTACCCGAGGTCGCTCGGCACCGCGAGCAGGACCCGGCTGCCGACCCGCTGGCCGACCAGGCCCTGGTCCCAGCCGCTGATCACCCCGCCTGTGCCGACCTGGAAGCCGAACGGCTCCCCGTCCCACGACTGGTCGAAGATCGCCCCGTCGGGGTAGAGCTGGCCCAGGTAGTGCACGGTCAGCGACTGCCCCGGCTGCACCTTCGGCCCCTCGCCGACGATGACCGGGGCGGCGATGAGCTCCTTGACCTGCTCCGGTTCGTCGCCGTCGGCGGCGAACTCCCGCGGGATGCCCTCGCCGCTCAGCTGCAGCTCGGGCAGGTCGCCCGGCGCCGGTTTGCCCCGGCCCTCGGCCGACTCCGGCACCTCGGTGACGCGCTCGATGTCCATGACCGCGACCAGCGTGTCGCTGGGTTCCACGCCGAACTGCTGGTTGCCCTGCGTCCCGAACCCCTCCGCTGGCGGGATGGCCAGCGCGATCCGGCTGCCAGCCGTCTGGCCCAGCAGCGCCGAGTAGAGCCCGGGGAGCACGCCGCCGGCCTGCAGCTGGAACGTCAGCGGCTGGCGGCGGTCGTACGAGCTGTCGATGATGTTCCCCGACCTCCCGTTGACCAGCAGGATCTGGGTCACCACCTGATCCCCCTCCGCCGCCTCCCGGCCCTCGCCCTCCGAGAGCACCTGCACGGTGGTCTCGGCGACGGTGTACGGGGTCCGGACGTCGAGCTTCGGCTGCCCGTCCTTGCCCTCTGTCACGCTCACCCCGTCGAGCTGCCCGCTGACCGCCGGCGGCACCGCAGCATCGTCGGTCGGCGGGCTGCTCGGCGATGTCGCCTGGCTCGTCGCCGAGCTGTCACCCGCATCGCTCGGTTCGTCGTCCCCGCTGCAAGCCACCGCGGAGAGCAGCACCAGCCCGCAGAGCACGCCCACCACGCGGCGCAGCACGCGTCGGGGCAGGGGCATGAACGGTCCTCGGATCGGTGGGTGGGCGAACGTTCAGCGTAACCCGGGCTAGAAGAACCCAGATCACAACCGGGTCACAGCCTCACATGGAGTCGATCAGCCGGTGCACCCGCTCGTCGTGGGACCGGAACGGGTCCTTGCACAGCACCGTCCGCTGCGCCTGGTCGTTCAGCTTGAGGTGCACCCAGTCAACGGTGAAGTCACGTCGCCGCTCCTGGGCGCGCCGGATGAAGTCGCCGCGGAGCCGGGCCCTGGTCGTCTGCGGCGGCACCGACTTGGCCCGGAAGATGACGGGGTCGGACGAGGTGCGCACAACTGAGCCACGCTTCTCCAGCAGGTAGTACAGCCCGCGGGACCGGTTGATGTCGTGGTAGGCGAGGTCGAGCTGGGCCACCCGCGGGTCGCCCCAGGACAGCTCGTGCCGGTCCCGGTAGCGGTCGATCATCGTGAACTTCGTGACCCAGTCGATCTCCCGCTCCACCAGGGTCAGGTCTCCGGACTCGACCGCCTTGAGGCCGCGCTCCCACAGGTCGAGCATCCGCTCGATGCTGGGGCTTCCCAGGCCGCGCCGGTCGACGAAGTCGCGGGCCCGCGCGAGGTACTCGGTCTGGATCTCTAGCGCGCTGGCCTCCCGACCGTTGACCAGCCGGACCCGGCGGCGGCCGGTCATGTCGTGGGAGATCTCCCGGATGGCCCGGATCGGGTTCTCGAGGGTGAGGTCGCGCATCACGACGTCCTCCTCGATCATCCGCAGGACGAGGTCGGTGCTGGTGACCTTGAGCAGGGTGGTCGTCTCGCTCATGTTGGAGTCGCCGACGATCACGTGCAGCCGGCGGTACTTCTCCGCGTCCGCGTGCGGCTCGTCGCGGGTGTTGATGATCGGCCTGGACCGGGTGGTGGCGCTGGAGACGCCCTCCCAGATGTGCTCGGCCCGCTGGCTCACCGCGAAAACGGTCCCCCGCGGCGTCTGCAGCACCTTGCCGGCGCCGACGATGATCTGCCGGCTCACGAGGAACGGGATCAGCACGTCGGCAAGCCGGCTGAACTCCCCCTGTCGCGCGACCAGGTAGTTCTCGTGGCAGCCGTACGAGTTGCCGGCCGAGTCGGTGTTGTTCTTGAACAGGTAGACGTCGCCGACGATCCCGTCGTCGCGGAGCCGGCGCTCGGCGTCGACCACGAGGCCCTCGAGGATCCGCTCCCCCGCCTTGTCGTGGGCCACCAGCTCGTCCACGTCGTCGCACTCCGGCGTGGCGTACTCGGGGTGGCTGCCCACGTCGAGGTAGAGCCGGGCCCCGTTGCGCAGGAACACGTTGCTGCTGCGACCCCAGGACACGACCCTCCGGAACAGGTACCGGGCGACCTCGTCCGGCGACAGCCGGCGCTGCCCGCGGAAGGTGCAGGTCACGCCGTACTCGTTCTCGATGCCGTAGATCCGGCGGTCCACGACCGACAGCCTATGTCGTGTCGTCGACGGGTTTGCGCCACTCGGCAGGTTTGCGAGCGCCCTGGTCAGGCCTCGGTGGCGAGGGCCTCGGCGACCGTCGGGTCGCTGAGCCGGACGAACTTGCGCTGCTGGCCGCGGGTGCGGTCGAGGACAGCAGCCTCCACCTGGTCTGCCGGGATGTCGCGGGCGGTGTCGCCGTCGTGGGCGAGCGCCTGCACCGCCACCCGGACCGCCGCGGCTCGGCCGAGCCCGTCACTGTAGTGCTCCTCGAGGTAGCCCGCCGCCTGCTCCGCGGACCCGCCCATGACCGCGAACCGCTGCTCGTCGGCGACCGAGCCGTCGTACGTCAGCCGGTAGATCTGGTCGTCCGTCGCCTCGTCGCCGACCTCGGCGACGAAGATCTCCACCTCGTACGGCTTCTCGCCGCCCGAGGAGAAGATGGTGCCCAGGGTCTGTGCATAGGCGTTGGCGAGACCGCGGCCGGTGACGTCGCGCCGGTCGTAGGAGTAGCCGCGCAGGTCGGCGAGGCGGACCCCGGCGATGCGCAGGTTCTCGAACTCGTTGTAGCGGCCGACCGCGGCGAACGCGACCCGGTCGTAGATCTCGCTGATCTTGTGCAGCGCATGGGACGGGTTCTCGGCGACGAAGCAGATGCCGTCGGCGTACTGAATTACGACGACGCTGCGGCCGCGGGCGATGCCCTTGCGGGCGAAGTCGGCCCGGTCCTTCATCAGCTGCTCGGGCGAGACATAGAACGGTGTCGTCACTGCGGGCCTCTCAGGTCAGCGGTGCGGCCGGGCCGTCGGGCCGTTGCATCCGGGCCGCCACCACCTCGTCGGCGAGCGCGGCCACGTCGTCGTCGGGCATCCGCCGATAGCCCTCGGCGGTCACCACCGCGACGATCGGGAAGATCCGGCGGGCCAGGTCGGGGCCGCCGGTGGCGGAGTCGTCGTCTGCCGCGTCGTAGAGCGCCTGCACGGTAGCGGTCACGCACTCCGACTCCTGCAGCCCCTGGCGAAAGAGCTTCTTCAGCGAGCCGCGCGCGAACAGCGAGCCGGAGCCGACCGCGTGGAAGGCGGTTTCCTCGTACCGGCCGCCGGTGACGTCGTACTCGAAGATCCGGCCGTAGCCTCGGCGCAGGTCGAAGCCGGCGAACAGCGGCAAGACCGCGAGGCCCTGCATGGCCATCGCGAGGTTGGCCCGGAGCAGTCCGGACAGCCGGTTGGCCTTGCCGTCGAGTGACAGTGGAGTGCCCTCGATCTTCTCGTAGTGCTCGAGCTCGGTCTGGAACAGTCGCACCAGCTCGACCGCGAACCCGGCGCTACCGGCGATGCCGACGCACGAGAACTCGTCAGCGGGGAACACCTTCTCGATGTCCCGCTGGGCGATGATGTTGCCCATGGTGGCGCGCCGGTCGCCGGCCATGACGACGCCCTGGTCGAACGTGGCGGCGACGATGGTCGTGCCATGCGGCACCTCGATGCCGACCGACGCGGCCGTTGTCGCCGTACGCCGGTCCGGCAGCAGCTCGGGCGCCTGGCCGGCGAGGAAGTCGGCGAACGACGCCGAGCCGGGAGCGACGTAGGCGCCCGGAAGCCGGGGGCCGAGTGGGTGCTGGGTCACTGGCCGCCCTTCTGGACGAACGAGCGGACGAAGTCCTCGGCGTTCTCCTCGAGCACCTCGTCGATCTCGTCGAGGATCGCGTCCACGTCCTCATCGAGCCGCTCCTTGCGCTCGGCCACGTCCTCGCTCGGCGCGAGCTGCTCTTCATCGCTCCGCTCGCTCTTCTTGGAGGTGCGCCGCTCCTGGCCACCCTCACGTGCCATCGCTCATCATCCTCTCGGCTCGCCGCACCGTGACCCTATCCGCGTTTCGGTACACGTCAGGGACCGGTGAGCGCCGCGAACAGCTCCTCGGCCGAGTCGCAGCGGTCCAGCAGGGCGCCAACGTGCTCCCGGGTGCCCCGCAGCGGCTCCAGCGTGGGGATCCGCTGCAGCGACTCCCGCCCAGGCAGGTCGAAGATCACCGAGTCCCACGACGCCGCCGCGACCTGTTCCGGGTACTGGGCCAGGCAGCGGCCGCGGAAGTACGCGCGGGTGTCGGCCGGCGGATCGGTCACCGCGGCCGCGACGTCCGCGTCGTCGACCAGCCGGCGCATCCTGCCCAGCCGGACCAGCCGGTGGTAGAGCCCGCGCTCCTCGCGGACGTCGGCGTACTGCAGGTCGACGAGCTGCAGCTTGGGGTGGTCCCAGGCGAGCCCATCGCGGTCGCGGTAGGACTCGAGCAGGGACAGCTTTGCCACCCAGTCGAGCTCCTGGCGGCAGCTCATCGGGTCGGCCTCGAGCCGGTCGAGCACCGAGCCCCAACGGTCGAGGACGTCGGTCGTCTCGGGGTCGACGTCCGAGCCCATCGTGTGCTCGATGTGCTTGCGGGCGTGCTCGAGGTACTCCCACTGCACTTGGACGGGGGTCATCCTTCGGCCGTCCTTGAGCGTGAGCAGGTGGCGCAGCGTCGGGTCGTACGACACCTCGCGCAGCTCGCGGACGGGCCGCTCCAGCGCGAGCTCGGGCAGGGTCGCCCGGTCCTCGATCATGCCGAGCACCAGCGACGTGGTCCCGAGCTTGAGGAAGGTGGAGACCTCGGACAGGTTCGCGTCGCCGATGATGACGTGCAGCCGGCGGTACTTGTTGGGGTCGGCGTGCGGCTCGTCGCGGGTGTTGACCAGCGGACGCTTGAGTGTCGTTTCGAGGCCGACCTCGACCTCGAAGTAGTCGGCCCGCTGACTGATCTGGAAGCCGGCCTCGCTGCCGTCCTGCCGGCGTCCCACCCGGCCTGCGCCGCACACCGCCTGGCGGGTCACGAAGAAGGGGATCAGGTGCTGGACGATCTCGCCGAACGGCGTCGACCGGTCCATCAGGTAGTTCTCGTGCGCCCCGTACGACGCGCCCTTGTTGTCGACGTTGTTCTTGTAGAGCAGGATCGCGGGGCTCTGCGGCAGCTCGGAGGCGAGCGCCGCCGCCCGCCGCATCACCTGCTCGCCGGCCTTGTCCCACAGCACGGCGTCCAGCGGGCCGGTGCACTCGGGGGTGGAGTACTCGGGGTGGGCGTGGTCGACGTAGAGCCGGGCGCCATTGGTGAGGATCACGTTGGCGAGGCCGAGATCCTCGTCGGTGAGCAGGCTGGAGTCGGCGACGTCCCGGTTGAGCTCGAACCCGCGCGCGTCCCGCAGCGGGCTCTCCTCCTCGAAGTCCCAGCGGGCCCGGCGCGCGCGCAGGTCGGCGTTGGCCCAGGCGTTGACCACCTGGGTGGAGGCGAGCATCGGGTTCGCGGTCGGCTGCCCCTGCACCGAGATGCCGTACTCCACCTCGGTGCCCATCACCCGGCGCACGCTCATGCCCCTCAGCCTAGGCGGCGAGCGCTCGCCGCCCGCCCCGCACGCGGCGACTTGTCAGCCTGTGGACAAGCAGGCGCCCAGGTCAGCGGCCTGTGGACCAGCCGATCCGGCTGACAAGTCCGACAGGTCAGGGCAGCGGCTTGCCGAGGTGGACGGACAGGTCACTCCAGCGGTAGTGACCGTACGGCGCGATGTCGGCATAGCCGGCGGAGCGGTACAGCGCCAGCGCCTCGGGTTGGTTGCGGCCCGCTTCGAGCACCATGAAGTCGCAGCCGGCGGCTGAGGAAGTCCGTTCGATCTCCACGAGCAGCGCACGGGCCAGGCCGCGCCCACGGGCCCACGGTGCCACGTACATCCGCTTGAGCTCGGCCGGCAGCTTTCCCGGCACTGGACCATCGCGCTCCTCGTCGTGGCGGCGCCACCCACCCATGGCTGCGGGTCTGTCCTCGGCGTACCCGACGAAAAACAGGCCGTCGGGTGGAACGAACATCGTCTCGTGGAGCGGTGTCGTGTCTTCCCCACCGTAGCGCCGCACGTACTCCGCCTGTACTTCGCTAATTAGCGCAAGCACGTCAGGGTGGTCGTACGGCACCGACCGGAAGTCGGCGCCCACCTACAGGTACTGGCCGGTGTTGGCGACGGTGTCGATCGAGCGGCCGGGCTCGCTGCCTTCCTTGCCCGAGATGAGCGTGCGGATGAACACGATGCGCTCACCCTTCTTTCCGGAGATCCGCGCCCAGTCGTCGGGGTTGGTTGTGTTGGGCAGGTCCTCGTTCTCCTTGAACTCGTCGATGCACGCCTGCAGCAGGTGCTGCACCCGCAGCCCCTTCTGGCCGGTCTCGATCACCTGCTTGATCGCCATCTTCTTCGCCCGGTCGACGATGTTCTCGATCATGGCGCCGGAGTTGAAGTCCTTGAAGTACAGGACCTCCTTGTCCCCGTTGGCGTAGGTGACCTCGAGGAACCGGTTCTCCTCCGACTCGGTGTACATCCGCTCGACGGTCCGCTGGATCATCCCGCCGACGCACTCCCGTCGGTCCCCGCCGAACTCGCCCAGGTCGTCGTCGTGCAGTGGCAGCTCGGCGATCAGGTACATGGTGAAGATGTCGCGCGCCGACTCGGCGTCCGGCCGCTCGATCTTGATCTTCACGTCGAGCCGGCCGGGGCGCAGGATCGCGGGGTCGAGCATGTCCTCGCGGTTCGACGCGCCGATCACGATGACGTTCTCCAGCCCCTCCACACCGTCGATCTCCGACAACAGCTGCGGGACGATGGTGTTCTCCACGTCGGAGCTGACCCCAGAGCCACGGGTACGGAACAGCGAGTCCATCTCGTCGAAGAACACGATGACCGGCGAGCCACCGCTCGCCTTCTCTCGCGCCCGCTGGAAGACCAGCCGGATGTGGCGCTCTGTCTCGCCGACGTACTTGTTCAGCAGCTCCGGCCCCTTGATGTTGAGGAAGAAGCTCTTGCCCTCCTGGCCGGTGCGTTCTGCGACCTCCTTGGCCAGCGAGCTGGCGACCGCCTTGGCGATCAAGGTCTTGCCACAGCCGGGGGGCCCGTACAGCAGGATCCCCTTTGGCGGCTTGAGCCGGTGCTCCTCGAACAGGTCCGGATGGAGGTACGGCAGCTCGATCGCGTCGCGGATCTGCTCGATCTGGTTGCCCAGCCCGCCGATGTTCGCGTAGTTGATGTCGGGGACCTCTTCGAGGATGAGCTCCTCGACCTCCGACTTTGGCACCTTCTCGTAGACGTAGCCGGCCCGGGCGTCCAGCAGCAGCGAGTCCCCGGCGCGCAGGACCTCGTCGCGCAGGGAGGCGGCGATGCGGACGACCCGCTCCTCGTCGGCGTTGCCGATCACGAGGACGCGGTCCTGGTCGGCCATCACCTCCTTGAGCATCACCACCTCGCCGACGTTCTCGAAGCGGCGGGCGGCGACAACGTTGAGCGCCTCGTTGAGCATGACCTCCTGGCCGCGCTGCAGCTCCTCGAGCTCGAGCGTGGGGCTGACCGCGACCCGCATCTTGCGCCCGCCGGTGAAGACGTCGACGGTCCCGTCGTCGTGCGCCTCGATGAACGTGCCGTAGCCGGCCGGCGGTTGCGCGAGCCGGTCGACCTCCTCCTTGAGCGTGGTGATCTGGTCGCGGGCCTCGCGCAGCGTCACGACGAGCCGGTCGTTCTGCGCCGTCACGGTGGACAACCGGGTCTGTGTCTCGGCCAGTCGGGCCTCGACCGCGCGGGTCTCACCGGGTGCGCCGGACAGCCGGCGCCGCAGGTGCTCGACCTCGGCACGCAGATAGGTGATCTCGCTCGACAGCTCCCCCGGCGAGGGTGACTCGTCGGATCCAGTCACTGCGATCACCTCCGTCAGGTTCGGCCTGCGGACTTTCGCGACCTTACCCCGGAGACTTCGCGGGTTGGTGCACCTGCGACATGCGTCGCCGCAGGCGTGACCGGATCGTCACCCGCGTCCGCCGAACGGCCCTTTCGACATCGTCTCAACCGGTGTCGCCCGGCCGCGGACCGGCGTAGTCGGGCCCGTACGAGCCGGGCGCCGGTCGTCGCCTGCGCGTTGGCGCTGAGTGCCCTGGCGCCAGTCGACGGGCGGTGACGAGGAACGCGGTGTGACCGACCATGGAGTGCTGCGGACGCACCGCCAGGCCCTCGAGGTGCCAGCCGCGCACCAGACTCTCCCAGGCGTACGGCTCGGTGAACGCGCCGTGGACGCGAAGCGTCTCCACGATGCGGCTCAGCTGGGTCGTCGTCGCGACGTAGACGCACACGATGCCGCCCGGTGCGAGCGCGTCGGCGACGACGTCGACGCACTCCCACGGTGCCAGCATGTCGAGCACGACCCGGTCAACGTCGCGGTCGTCGGAGCCGGGCAGCAGCTCGACCAGGTCGCCGACGGTGAGCCGCCAGGCCGGGTGCCGGCCACCGAAGAACTGGTCCATGTTGCGAGCAGCGATGTCGGCAAAGTCCGCGCGGCGCTCGTACGACGACACCCGGCCCGTCGGGCCGACGGCACGCAGCAGGTGCGCTGTGAGCGACCCCGAGCCGGCCCCCGCCTCGACGACGTGCGCGCCGGGGAAGACGTCGGCCGAGGCCACGATCTGGCCGGCGTCCTTGGGGTAGATGACGGCCGCCCCGCGCGGCATCGACACGACGTACTCCCCGAGCAGGGGGCGGAACGCGAGGTAGGGCGCACCGCCAGCCGATGTGACGACGACGCCTTCCGGGCTGCCGATGAGCTTGTCGTGCTCGATCGCCCCCTTGTTGGTGAAGAACTGCTCCCCGGCGGCGAGGCGGACGCTGTGCCGGCGACCCTTCGCGTCGGTCAGTCGCACCCACTCCCCTGCTCGGAGCGCACCGTGGCGCACGCCGGCCCAAGCCTGGTGAGGATCAGCGGGCACTGAACGCCTCGGCGACGTCGTTCGCGACGAGCAGTCCGTGAACGCTGCCGTCCGGCTCGACCAGCACGTACTCGGAGGCCGGCGTCTGCTTCATGGCTCGGAACAACGCCTCGCCCTCCAGATCGGCCGCCAGGAGCAGGCCCGGCTCCACAGTGCGCGCCAGCGACCCGGTCTGCACCCAGGGGCGGCGGTCGGCAGGCGTGGCCAGCACGGCCTGCTCGTTGACGACCCCGACCGGCCGGCCATCGCTCGTCACCACGACCAGCCCGCCCGCCTGCTCGTCGTGCGCCTGCCGTACGGCCTCGCCCAGCGGGGTGTCGTAGGCGACCGCGAGGGCGCGGCGGGCCAGCCGGCGCGCGTGCAGGGTCGAGAAGCGGTCTCGATGCTTGGCGGCCGAGATCGCCTGCGAGGCGCCGACCCACAAGAACGCCGCGAGCACCGCGGCGAAGATGACATCGGTGGGTGCTGGCTCTGCGTCCAGGGCGGCGGCGACGAGAAACGGGTATGCAAGCGTGATCACGGCCAGCCCGCGGCCCGCCCAGCCGGCGACCAGGCTGCCGGTGAGCGGGCGCCCGGTGGCGCCCCAGACAGCGGCGCGCAACACCCGACCGCCGTCGAGGGGCAGCCCGGGGAGCAGGTTGACCACACCAATGACCAGGTTTGCGCCCGCCAGCGCCCGCAGGGTGAACTCGACCAGGCCGTCCGGCGCCGCCGGGGCGACAAGCCAGACCAGTGCGCCGACGGCGAGCGACGTCAGCGGACCGACCACGGCGACGACCGCCTCGCGACCGGCGGTGCTGGCCTCCTCGTCGAGCTCGGTGTACCCGCCGAGGAAGTGCAGCACGACCGAGCGCACTCGCATCCCGTACGCCCGCGCGGCCAGCGCGTGCGACGCCTCGTGCAGCAGAACCGACAGGTACAGCAGGACGGCGAACGCCAGTCCGGCGACGTAGACCAGGTTGCCGAGACCCGGCGAGACCGCCTCGATGCGCGGCGCCATCAGCACCGCGATGACCCCGGCGATGAGGAACCAAGACGCCCGGACGTAGACCGGGATCCCGGCGATCGCGCCCAACCGCACCAGTCCGGGTGCGCGCCGGCGCTCGCCAGCGTCCTCGTCCACCTCGTCAACGCTAGCCGCTCGGGGTTACCGGTCGGGTGTGTCGGCGCCGCTGGTTGTCGGTGGCCGCTCCTAGGGTTGCCGCCATGACGGCAACGGACAGCGAGCTGGTGCTCGAGGCTGCGCCCGATGCAGTGCCCGACCATGTGGGCATCCTGTCCCCGTCCGGGGCGTCGGACTTCATGAGCTGCCCACTGCTCTACCGGTTCCGCCGGCTCGACAAGCTGCCCGAGCCGGCCGGTGTGCCAGCGGTCCGCGGCACACTCGTACATACGGTGCTGGAGCGGGTTTTCGACCTGCCGGCCCCGCGCCGGGTACCGGTCGAGGCGGAGGCGCTGCTCGAGCCGGCCCTCCACGAGATGCTGGCGGCCGAGCCCGAGGTGGCCACGCTGTTCGCTCCCGCTGATGGCGAGGCACCGGTGGACCGGGCGGAGTTCCTCGCCGAGTGCCGGGCCCTGCTCGCGAGCTGGTTCAGCCTCGAGGATCCGCGTCGGCTCGAGCCTGCCGAGCGGGAGCTGCCGGTCGAGCATCTGCTCGAGTCACGGCTGCTGCTGCGCGGGGTGCTGGACCGGCTGGATGTCGCGCCCACCGGCGAGGTGCGGGTTGTGGACTACAAGAGCTCCAGGTCGCCTTCCGAGCACTTCGTCGGCAAGGCGCTGTTCCAGCTCAGGTTCTACGCGCTGGTGCTGTGGCGCACCCGCGGGGTTGTCCCGACCCTCCTCCAGCTGGTCTACCTCGGCAACAGCGAGACCATTTCGTACGTCCCGGACGAGGCCGACCTGCGCGCCACCGAGCGCAAGCTACAGGCGGTGTGGGCGGCCATCGCCCGCGCGACCGAGACCGGCGACTGGCGCCCCCACCGTTCCGCGCTGTGCGGCTGGTGCGCGCACCAGGCGATCTGCCCCGCCTGGGGCGGCACTCCCCCGCCGCTGCCCGAGCTGGCGACGGCTTCGGCTACCAGCCCAGCCTCGGCCGGCTCACCTGCTTGATGCAGACGCCGCGCAGGGGACCTGCCGACGCCGGGCGGCCTCGACGGAACGTTTTAGTCGGGGGACACTGGCCGAGCCAGGCGGAGGAGGTCTCGATGAGCGTCGGCTACCACCCGGGGAGCAGGTCGCTGCAGGACCGCTTCGACACCCGTCGCATCGCCGACCGGATCGACGATCGTCTGGTCCTGGACACCATCGGTGAAACGGAGCGCACATTCATCGAGGCGCGGGACATGTTCTTCCTCGCCACCGCCGACGCGGACGGGCACCCGACCTGCTCGTACAAGGGCGGCGACCCGGGCTTCGTCCGGGTCCTCGACCCGCGCACGCTGGTGTTCCCGAGCTACGACGGCAACGGCATGTATCTTTCGGCCGGCAACATCCTCATCCACCCGGAGGTGGGCATGCTGTTCATCGACTTCGAGAAGGGTCACCGGCTGCGGCTCGACGGCGACGCCGACATCGACCCTCGCGACCCGCTGGTCGCCGACTATCCGGAGGCCCAGCTGGTAGTACGGGTGCGGCCGCGCGCGGTGTACCCGAACTGCCCGCGCTACATCCATCGCTACATCCGCGCGGAGCGCTCGCGCTTCGTACCGCGCGCTGGCCGCGTCACCCCGGTCCCGGAGTGGAAGCGGTCGCACTGGGCGGCCGACGCCCTGCCTGCAGGCGACCCCGCCCGGGACCCGGCGGACCGACCGGTGCTGGCGCGATGAGCGCCGGCGCGAAGATCGGGTCGGCGCTGGTCACGATCTGGCTGATCGTCGGCGCCTTGGCCGCCTTGCAGCGCGGCTACTTCGAGGGCGACTGGAACGAGAAGCAGGACTGCGCACGGTTCACCACGACCCTCGTCACGATCGTCACCGGGGTCCTCAACTACACCGGCCTGGACCCCAAGCTCGGCTGCCCGGACACCCCGGAGCCGTCGAGGTCCTAGCCGATCGCCTCCACCGTTGCCGCGCAGTAGTCGTCCGAGCGTCCGGTCGACTCCTTGACGACTCCGAGGAACTCGAGGAACTCGTCGTCGAAGGGATCCTGCGGGGTGCACCGTTGTCGACCAGGATCTCGAAGCGGACCTGGCCCGGGTTCCGGGCGACCGCCTTCCCGGTCGAGCCGTAGAGGAGCGAGTTGCCGGTCGCCAGGACGAGGATGGTGGACGTGCCGTCGATGACGAAGTCGACCCGCACCCTGAAGCCGGGCACCTCGCACAAGTTCCGCTCCCGGAAGCTGCCCTCGTCGTGGAACGTCCCCCTCTCGAGCACCTTGGCCGAAGCGGGTGTGGCGAGCGACAGGGTGAGCGCGGTGGTGGCCAGCCCGGCCACAAGTGCGGCGGATCGTCTCGTGCCGAGACCCTTTCGACGCAGGTGTTGGCTCTCCATAGCCCGGTCGCGTGGTGCGGGGCAACGCTGCCCTCAGTCGTAGAGGTGGCAGGCGACCTGGACGCCGCCCGCGTCCTGCAGCTTCGGGTCGCGGTGGTCGGCGAAGCGGGTGACCACCCCGTTGCCGTCGGCGGAGAAGTCGCGGACGCCCTTCCACAACGGCTCGTCCGGGTCGTCGGCGCGCAGCCCCTCCAGCAGCTCCCGTACGGCCTCGGCCGTGCCGTTGCTCCCCGGGTGCAGCACCGCATCCCCGGTCATGGTCTGCAGGGTCTCCACGTCACCGACGACGCCACGCTCCCGTTCGTAGTCCTCGAGCGCGACGCCCGCCCAGTGCGACTCCAGCAGCGCCTGTAGGTCGCGCGGCTCCCAGCCGCACGGCTCGAAGGCGCGCGGGCATCGAGGATGGAAGTGGCAGCCGGCGGGCGGCTGCGCCGCGTCCGGGATCTCGCCACGGGGCAGGTTCCGCGGCACGGACCGCCGCGGGTCGGGCTCGGGGATCGCCGCCAGCAGTGCCTTGGTGTACGGATGCTTGGGATCGGCGAAGATCTCGTCGGTCGGGCCGATCTCGACGATCCTGCCGAGGTACATGATCGCGACCCGGTCGCAGAAGAACTTCGCGGTGGCGAGGTCGTGGGTGATGTAGAGATAGGTGAGGTCCAGGTCGTTCTTTAGCTCGAGCATCAGCTCAAGGATCTTTGCCCGCACGCTCATGTCGAGCATCGAGACGGGTTCGTCGGCGACCAGCAGCTCTGGGCCGAGGATGATGGCGCGGGCGATCACGGCCCGCTGCTTCTGTCCGCCCGACAGGTCGCCGGGCAGCTTGTTGATGAAGCGCTCGACCGGGCTCAGCCCGACCCGGTCCAGGGCGTCCCGCACCTGCTGGCGGGTCTGCTCACCGGCAGGGGCGCCGTGGATACGCAGCGGGTGCGCCAGCGCGGTCTCGAGGTCCATCGCCGGGTTGAGCGAGGCGTGCGGGTCCTGGAAGACCATCTGGATCTTTCGGCGCAGCGGCCGGAACGTCCGGTCGGAGACCATCGCGATCTCGTCGCCGCGGTAGCGGATGCTGCCGCCAGTCGGGTCGGCCAGCCCGACGATCGCTCGGCCGAGGGTGGTCTTCCCGCTGCCGGACTCGCCGACCACCCCGAGCACTTCGCCCGGCCGGAGGGCGAAGCTCACCCCGTCGACCGCCCGGACCGAGCCCGACTCGCGGCTGAGCAGCCGCTGTACGAAGTTCCCGTGGATCGCGAAGTGCACGTGCAGGTCGCGTACGTCGAGCAGCGGCCCACGCTCTAACTCAGGCGCCGGTTCGCGCGCGGACTCCGACGACGCGTCGCGCGCGGTGTCAGGCTTCGTCGGCAACGCTGATTTCCCCTCGCTCCAAGGGGTCCCGGCCGCCGGCCGGGATCCGGTCCTCGGGTCCGTGCAGCCAGCACGCGACCCGCTGTCCCCCGGCGGCTCGCTGCTCGACCGGGTCGACGTCGCGGCACACCACCATCGACTCTGGGCAGCGCGGGTGGAACGTGCACCCGGTCGGCGGATCAACCAGGTCAGGCGGTGCGCCCGGGATGTAGTGCAGGCCGGTCGTTCGCAGCGAGATCGTTGAGCGCAGCAGCTCGCGGGTGTACGGGTGCGCCGGCTCGGAGAACACCTGCTTGGCGTCGCCCTCCTCGACGATGTGCCCCGCATACATCACCGCCACCCGGTCGCAGGCCTCGGCGACGATGCCGAGGTTGTGGGTGATCAGCAACATCGCGGTGTCGTAGTTGCGCCGCAGGTCGTGCAGGATCTTGATGATCTGCGCCTCGACCAGGACGTCGAGCGCGGTCGTCGGCTCGTCGGCGACGATGAACGCCGGGCGGAGGACCAGGGTCAGGGCGATCATCAGCCGCTGCCGCATCCCGCCGGAGAACTCGTGCGGGTAGTTGCGGTAGCGGGTTGGCGGGATCCCCATCCCGCGCAGCGCCGCGAGCGCCCGCGCTCGCACCTCCTCCTTGTCGATGCCTGGCTCGTGGACCCGCAACGTCTCCTCGAAGTGCTGCGAGATCCGCATCAACGGGTTGAGTCGCGTCATCGGCTCCTGGAAGATCAGCCCGAT
>Ga0183260_10000264_pt1 | contig 42439 bp, 39 predicted proteins | sample AntDrymUQ4972206_2_FD_129768 | JGI IMG/M metagenome (GOLD analysis project Ga0183260, IMG submission 129768) | Polar desert sand microbial communities from Dry Valleys, Antarctica - metaG UQ497 (22.06) (version 2) (version 2) | ecosystem: Environmental > Terrestrial > Soil > Desert | place... | reverse complement strand
TCGCCGACCAGATCGACACCACCAAGCTCGGCCGGCTCGTCGACGCGAAACTCGCCGTCGGCCGCGAGCTCTTCCCGATCCCCTACGCCGGCTTCCCCGACCGCACGGCGCTGCGCCCAGCCCTCGAGCACCCCGACGATCACGTACCCCCACAAGGCGACGCGGCCAACGACAGGGCCAGCCAACTGCGCTTCGACTCCGCAGCGCTCAACAAGCAGCAAGCGATCCACGTCGTGCGCACACGAGTCGTACCGGTGCTCCTGGCGGAGTAGTCACCGGCCCCACCGCGCGAAACGACGTCGCCGCGCCGAAGTTCACAGCATCCTGTGACTTCGTATACGAGCCCAGGATGCGACACGAAGCCGCCGAGGCCGCCAAAAGTGCAGACATCGTCTGCACAGTCGAGGACGCTGGCGAGTGACCCACTACCCTCTTCGCCCCGGACCCTCCACGGTCCCCGCCTGCGCCCGTAGCTCAGCTGGATAGAGCGCGTGTCTACGGAACCGAAGGTCACAGGTTCGAATCCTGTCGGGCGCGTAAGGCCCTGCGCGGCCGATCAAACGCTGCTGCGCGCGACTGCCCATCTTCAGGTCGATCTCGCCGATCCGGAGAGCGAACAACGCGCCGTCGCATGGTGGACCGAGCTGATCAACGGCGGGGGCGAGGGCATGGTCGTCAAGCTGCTCGACTACGTGGCTCAGGGACGCCGCGGGCTGGTTCAGCCAGCGCTGAAGTCCCGAGGGCCCGAGTACCTGCGCATCATCTACGGGCCGGAGTACATCGAGCCCGAGTACCTCGAACGCCTGCGCAACCGCTCACTTGGCCGCAAGCGCTCCCTTGCGTCACGCGAGTTCGCACTGGGAATCGAAGGACTCGAGCGCTTCGTTCGTGGCGAGCCGTTGCGGCGAGTGCACGAGTGCGCATTCGCCGTGCTTGCCCTGGAGAGTGAGCCCGTCGATCCACGGCTCTGAAAGAGCACAGCCGGCGGCTCTTCGCCCTCGGGCCATCCAAATGGCGTCTTCGCCCTTGATCGCAACGTCGGCGGAGTGACCCTCCTCACGCAGGCCGCGGCGGATCAGGGCCGCCATCTTCACCTCGTCCTCGACGACCAGGACGCGCATGATCGGAGTCTGTCAGCGCAGCGCCCTCGTGCGGCCCTTCGCGTCCTCGCTATCGCTGGGTCGCTCGCGCGCGGGTTGCGGCGATCAGGTCGCTCGCCCGCGGGTTGCGGCGATCAGGTCCCTCGCCCGCGGATTGCGGCGATCAGGTCCCACCGTCGACGCCGCTGGGGCTGGGCGCCGTCGGCATGGGCGAGGGGCTCGTGTACGTCGGGGTCGACGTTGTCGGAGTCGACGTAGTCGGAGTGGACGTAGTCGGAGTTGACGTAGTCGGAGTTGACGTAGTCGGAGTTGAAGTCGTTGGAGCGGACGTCGTCGGTGAACGGCGAGTGCTGGTTGGAGTCGACGTTGTAGGTGAAGGGCTTCTCGTCGTCGGCGCGCTGCGAACGGGAGTCGGCGCCGGAGCAGCGAGAGCTTGCCTCATAGGCGACCCCGCCTGCGCGCGCCGCCGCGCCGAACGACGACGGGATCGAGCGGCGCTCGTCGCTCGATCACGACCGCGGCGGGCGCTGTGGCGCTGATCATCCAGGCGGCCCGACAGCGTTGTCATCCTCTCGGCGCCCAGCAGGGCGGCCGTCACTCCGCTTGCATCTGCGGTCTGGCGCTCGCCGTCTGTGCCCGGTGGAAAGTCGAGCAAGGTTGCCTGCCCGATCAGGAGCGCGATCGCGGCTGCCGCGGCAGCGGTCGCCACGTGGCGGGCCAGGGCAAGCTGGCCTGGCGCAGCAGCCGTCCCTCGCCCGAATGCCGCTGCCCCGACCCTGCGTCGGCGACGTCGCGAGCCGATCGGCTGAACGCCCGCGGCGATCCGTGCCGGCGCCGCGACGGGTCGAGACTGCTCCACCGCGACGGGTCGAGGCTGCTCCAGCGCGCCGGCCGGTGTGACTCCCTGCGCGAGATGCTGCACCGCGCCGGCCGTTGCGAGCCCCCGTGCCAGTTGCTCGACGGCCGAGACGCCGAGTCGGCACTCCTGACAGTAGCCGAGGTGAATCGATGCGTCGTAGGTCTCGCCCGCGTTGGCCAGGCCGGCGAGGTACTCGATCATGAGCGCTCGGCGAGCGGCGCAGAACGCCCCAGTGTGGTCAACCTCCGCCTCCGCGGCCAGACTCTCGATCGATCGGCGCAACTCGCGGCCCAAGCGCCGCGGGCCGATCCCGAGCGCGCTTTGGACCTGGGCCGGGGACCAGCCGTTGGCGAACGTCAGCACCAGCGCCTTGCGAGCCTCGTCGGAGAGGCCCGCGCCGCTTTCACGCCGGTGTGGGTCGCCGAATCCAGAACTGCCCTCGGTTGAGTCCCCCTGCATAGAGTGCATTCTATATGAACGGGGTAGAAACGTCATGGGATTAACTGAGTTCCGGTAAGACCGTCCCGCTCACGCGGCTGCACGTGACCGTCCCGCTCACGCCGGCACGCCACGCGCTGGCGATCGGAGCGCTTGAGGCCCTTCGTCCGGCGGTGCGCACCGCCTTGGACGGGGCGATCGGCAACTAGGCTCTGCGTCATGGTTGTCGCGGTAGTGGTTCCGTTCCTCAACGAGGTGGCTTATCTGCCGAGACTGCTGGACTCGCTCGCTGCACAGACGCGATCGCCCGACCGACTACTGCTGGTCGACGATGGGTCCAGCGACGGGTCCCAAGACGTGGCGAGCGCCTTTGTTCGCGAGCACCCTGACGCGACGCTCCTGCGCCGCCCGACGAGGGCAGCCTGCGCGGATCGTCTCGCGGGCGCGCACGAGCTGCGCGCCTTCAAGTGGGCGTTGGGCCAGATCGCTGAGCCATGGGACGTGGCGGCGAAGCTCGACGCGGACCTAGAGCTCACCCGAGCCACGATCGCCACGATCATCGGCGCGTTCGAGGCCGATCCCGGCCTCGGCGTCGCCGGTGCCTTCCTGCGCGAACAGGGCGCAGACGGCGTCGTCCACCGTCTGCGCATCGGCTCCGACCATGTCCACGGCGCGACGAAGTTCTATCGCCGGCAGTGCTGGCAGGACATCGCCCCGGTCCCAGAGATCCTCGGCTGGGACACGATCGACGAGGTCACTGCCCGTTTACGGGGCTGGCGCACCGTCACGATGGCGATCCCCGGCGGAGACCCGCTCCATCTCCGGCCGAGAGCTACTCACGACGGCGTCCTGCGCGGATATCGACGGTTTGGCGAGTGCGCCTGGGGAATCGGCGAGGCGCCGGTTCACGTGGCGCTCTTCACCCTGCGCGCGCTGGGCGCCCGTCCGCGCGGCTTGGGCGGTGTCAACTATGGCGCTGGATGGGTGGCCGCGGCCCTGGGGCGGCGGCCGCGTGCAAGCGTTGAGGTGCGGGCGGCGGTGCGTCGCGAACAGCTTCTGCGGATCCGACGCCGCCTGCGCGCGATGATCTGACGTCGGGGGGCGGTTCAGCCCACCCCGGACTGCCCGCGGCCGAGAGATCGCCTGATGTCGCTGACGGTGGTGTGCAGGAGCGCTCGGTCGGTCACCGCGATCAGCGCCAGGTACGTCGTCACCCCGACGGCGGTGGCAATGGCTAGGGTCAGCCCGGCGGCCATCGCGCCTGTCGCATAGACGGCGAGATGGGTGGCAAGCCAGCAGCTCGCCGCGGCAGGCAGCAGAGCTCGGACAGCCCGCCACTGCGCGAGCGCGCTCAGCTCCAGGTGGCGCTGCGAAACCCAGACCTGGGCGCCGATGACGAGTGTCAGGTGCGCGAGCACGACGCACGCGACAGCCGTCAGCCCGCCGAGCTTCGCGGCGACGACAAGTGCGCCGACCAACGGAACGAGCAGCAGGGTGGTGATCTTGGCGTTGCGCCCAGCCTGCCCGAGCGCGTTTAGCAGCCAGCCGACCATAGTCTCGAGCGGGCGCAGTGCGGCCCAGATTCCGAGCACCGACAGCGGCGCGACCATCGCAAGCCAGCGCTCGCCGAAGATCGCGCGAGTGAACGGATCGGCCGCTGCGCTGAGGATCAGACCGAGCGGCCAGCTCAGGAGGCAGACGAGCCGCAGGCTGCGCAGGAACGCCGCACCAACGTCCTCACCGGCATGGCGCATGCGCGCGAAGGCGGGGAACGTGACGCGCGCGATCGGATCAGCGATCGCAGCGTATGGCACCTCGCCGAGGCGGTACGCCATCGAGTATGCGCCCAGTTCAGCGACGCCCAGCACGCGCCCGACGACGAGGTAGTCGAGATTGGCCTCAACCGTGGTCGCGCCGGCCTGAACCATGAACCCGCGCCCGCTCGCGAGCGCCGAGCGGGCGACCGATCGCTCGAAGCTCGGCACAACGTGGTAGGGCGCGACCCAGACGAGCGCGACGCTGTAGACAACGGCGCCTGCCAGTTGCCCGGCGACGAGGCTCCAGACACCGGCACCTAGCGCCGCCAGCGAAAGCGCCACGGTTGCGTAGCCTAGGTTCCTTGCTAGCTGCGCCGTGAAGCGCTTGCGAAACTGGAGCTCACGCTGGACGACCATGTCGTAGAACCAGTAGAAGCCGCTGACAGCGGCCAGAGCCGCGAGCGCGCGCAGGACTCCCGTCAGTCGCGGCTGGTCGAACAGCTCGGCGGCGAGCGGCGCAAGCAGGACGAGCAGCAGGCTGACCGCGACACCCATGACCAAGAGCAGCGTCAGCACCGTTCCCTGGGCACGCCGGTCGAAGTCCTGGCGTACGACCAGCGTTGAGGTCAGGCCGAGGTCCGAGAGAATGTTCAAAGCCGCGACGGCGATGATCGCCAGGGCGACGAGGCCGAAGTCCGCCGGCGTGAGCAGGCGCGCCAAGACGACGGCCGAGAGCAGGGTGATCGCGCTGTTACCGGCATACCCGCCGAGCGCCCAAGGGACGCCACGCACCGCCTGATCCTGGACGCGCGGCCGCGCGGCGCCCTCATCCTGCGGACCGCCCGCGACCGACACGCTGCTAGCGGATGGCCGCGATCATTTCATTAGAGTCTGCCAGACGCCTGTGCAGATCTTCGCTGTAACACGCGAATGGCCCGACCTCGGAGGCGATGGGCTCGCGGGCGCGGTCAAACGGGCGTCATCGGCGTATCCGCGACTCGCCGGGAACACGCTGGTCGCGTTCGAGCAACGGTCGAGAGGGCTCAGCGCAGCGGCGATCTCGCATCCGCGCTCAGTTGCCCGACCGCGCGAGTACCGCGCGACGAGCGGCGGCGTGACGGTACTCTTCGACGGCCTCCCGGTGGACAGCCACGGCGCCTTCGTCGCGCATGACGCCGCGGCTCTGCTCGAGCGCTGGGACGAGCTGCCGGGGCGCCTCGAGGGGGTGTTCAGCGCGTTGCGCGTCGACCGCCAAAGCGGTGAGGTCCAATGCCTACTTGACGTTCTTGGCATGGCGCGCGTGTACCTGCTGCGCCGGGAAAGGGCCTGGGCGTTGAGCAACAGCGTCGAGGTCCTGCGGCTGGTTGGGGGCCTCGGCACGCCCGACCCACTTGGCGTCAGCTCGCTCCTGACGCTCGGCTGGGCGGCCGGTGATCGCACGCTGCTCGCAGGCATCGAGGTGCTTGCGGGCGGGTACCTGCACACGCTCGGCGCCGGCCATCAGGCCCGTCCGATCTTGACGCCCGCGACGGTGGTCCCGCGCTCGCTCGGCCCGGCGCCCCCGGTCGGGGCGCTCGCGGAGTCGATGACGCGCACGCTGCGCGCGGCCGCCGAGGGGATTGGCCACGTCAGCTGCGGCCTTACAGCGGGGCGCGACTCCCGCGTGGTGCTCGCGCTCGCGCTCGCTGCAGGCGTGCCGGTCGACCTCTTTACGAGTGGTCGGCCTGAGGACCTAGACGTCCAGGTGGCCCGCAAGCTCGCCGACCGTGTCGGGCTTGACCACCGCGTGATCGCCCCAGTGCTGCCCGCCGAGCACGACGACTGGCGCGTCCAGACCTCGCGCTTCGTCTCCCAAACGGACGGCGTCGCGAGCCTCTGGGATGTCGCCGACTGGGTCGAGCACCAGCAGCCGATCAAGCGCCTCGGAGTGAAGCTCTGGGGGCCGGGCGGAGAGATCGGCCGCGCCGGGAACATCGGCATTGGCATCCCCTTTATGGCCAACATGCCGGTGCTGCGCGCCTCCTGGCGCGCCCAGCGCTGGGTTCTCGAGCAGAAGACAAACCGCTGGGGAGGGCTCGTCTCTCGCGACGCGGCGGACGAGACACTGGGCTACTTGAACACCTACCTCGCGCAGCGCCGGGCGGAAGGCTGGCGCCCGCGCGAGGTTCTCGATTCCTATTACGCCTTCGAGCGCGTCAAGCACTGGGTCGCCGCTGGCGTGCTGCGCGCGATCGAGGGCGTCGACGTCTTCGCCCCATTCGTCTCGCGCGACTTCATCACCTATTGCTACGCGCTCACGCCCGGGCGCCGCTACATGGAGGCCGCCCACCATGGCCTCCTCTTGGCGCTCGCGCCCGAGTTGGGCGACATCGAGTTCGAGCGCCCCTGGAAGCCGCAGCGCCCGCGAGCGGCGGCCGTCGACGTCCTCGGCCAGGCCCTCCGCTGGTCGGCCGAGCGCGCCACAGCCCGCCGCGGGGATCGCGGGCGGGCACGGGCGGCCACCGCGACGCCGTTTGGGCAGGCGTGGTACGAGGCGGGCGCCGAGGTCCACCACGAGCTTTGCCTGTCGTTCGCGGACTCGCCGCTGTGGGACTTTGTCGACCGGCGCAGGTACGAGCAGATCGTCGCCCTTCCCCGCGAGCAGCGAGCGCCATGCGCCGAGGGCCTCAGCCGAGTCCTGACCATCTTCTGGTACTTCCACGGACGCGACGGCGGCGGATCGCGGCCAGCGGTCTAGCGCACGCGCCAGCTGACCTCGAAGCCGAGCACGGCAGGATTCGCCAGCACGTCGAGCGGCCCGCGCGTGAGCGTCGCGTACTGGGTCGTGTAGCGGCGAAGCGCGGCAAGCTTCGCTGACCGCTGCGCTGGATCGAGAACGTGAACTTCTCGCTCGAGGGCGATTCCCCGCGCGACGATCGGCTCGAATGCCGTCGCCCAACTGGCATCGACCACGAGGTTGGGATCGCGTGGTTGACCCGTCACCCACTCGGGCCAGCCGTAGCTGACGCAGTAGGGAAGGTCGGCGTAGAGAACCAGTGGGACCCCGGCATCTCTCAGCGCGAGCCCCAGGCGCCTAGCGAGCAGGTGGTCGGGGTGCAAGCCGATTGCGGCCGGGGCGACTGCAACGCGCGCTGCCGGGCAAGCGCGGACCAGGGCGGCGAGTAACTCGTCGACGGCGGGGGCGTGCCGGCGATACTGCGTCTCGAGGAAGCCGAGGTTCGTTGGCGTCCGCCCCGCCAGCGAAAGCGCGGCGCGATCCTCCAGCTCGCGCGCCTCGATCAACATCGCCGACTCGCTCGCGCCCGCGATCCGGTCGTACGGGCCAAGCACGCCGGCAGCCGGGCGGCCGCTGAAGAGGTTCGCCACGAGGAGCTCGCCCGGGGCGACCAGCGCCGACCAGCACGACAGGACCGCGTCGTCGAGGTGTGGCGAGAGCACCAGCGCAGGAGCGCCTGGCGCGAAGATCTGCCTGGTCGCGGCTCGGCGCGCAAGGCGGGGAGCGATCTCGCGAACGGCGTCGCGCGGGTGGAGGCGCCCGCGCAGCGCGTCGAGCGCGAGCTGGGCAGCGCGCCTCAAGGCCGGCCGTCCGAAGCGAACGCTGCCCGCGTGTCTGCGATGAAGCGGTCCGTCGCCGCGAGGTACCGCTCGAGCGAGAATTCCTGCGCGCGCGCGAACGCCCTCTCGACGCGCGCCGCCGTTGAAGCCTTATCCGTCAAGGTCCGCGCCAGCGCGGCGGCGCAGCCATCAACGTCGCCGACCGCGAACAGCAGAGCGTGCTCTTCGTCGCGCAGCGCCTCCGGGATGCCGCCTACGCGCGACGCTACGACCGGCACGCGGGCGAACGCCGCCTCGACGCAGGCGAGGCCGAACGCCTCAGCGGTAGATGGCGCGGCCAGTGCGTGTGCATGCTGGAGCGCCTCGCCGAGCTGCTTGGTCTCGAGAGGGCCCCTCAGATCGATCCGGTCGCCGACGCCGAGATCCGCGGCCGTCGCCCGGAGCGCCACGCTGCTGCGCCGATCGTAGGGTCCGGCCATTACAAGGTCGGCGTCGATCCCATGCCGGCGCTCGAGGGCAGCCAGCGCGCGGACGGCTACGTCGGCCCCCTTTTGTGGCCAGATGCGTCCGATGAACAGGATCGTCGGACGCGCGGCCGGCGCACGTGAAAGCGTCGCAAAATAGCTGCCATTGCCGGTCGCCGGATGGATCGTACGCTCGAGCAGCGGCTCAAGCGGCGCCGGCAGCGCGACGGCGTTTCGCAGCGCGTCGCTGTTCCACGACACCGCCGCACGGTACGGCGCCCGAGGGTCGAGCCGCAGTTGCGGATGGCGGTTGATGAGCCGTAGCAGGGCGCCCCACACGGCACGCAAGCCGCGCGCCCCTGGAACGAGGTAACGCAGAAAGTGATCGGCGAGCAGGATGCGCGTAGCGAACCATCCCTCGCAGAGGCGGTGGGCGATGGCCACGCCGCTGTCGGCGGCGATCCGCACGGCGGCCGTCGGGATCGCCGTCGCGTTCCAGATGAAGACCAGGTCGGGTTGCGTTTCGGCGATCACGCGACGTGTCGTTCGAGCCGCGCCCAGTGCATGCGCGGGCGCGAGCAGCGCCGCTCGCCTGCTGTGACCACTGTCGGGCAGCTCGCGCAGGACGCCGTCTGTGGGGGCGGCATGGCGTCGGTCGCGCTCCGAGGTAAGGACATGGACCTCGTGGACTCGGCGCAGGTGTTCGACGACCGACGCGCACTCCATCTCGTAGCCGCCGAACATCACCGGCGGGTAAAGGTCGGATATGACGAGGATCCGCATTGGCCTGAAGGTACCGACGGCGGCCAGGCATGCGCTCGCCCGCGAGCCAGCTCGCCCCGTTGCGCGGCGATAGTCTCGAGTCATCCGCGCAAGAGGGTCCATGAACGAGCCCGACCGACACTCAGCCGTTCCGCCGACCTACGCCGTCGTGACGCCGGTGCGCGACGAGGCCGAGCACTTTTGCCGCACCGCCGACTCGCTCGTCGCCCAGACGTACCGCCCGCGCGAGTGGATCGTCGTCGACGATGGGTCGCTCGATGGGACGCGCGAGCTTGCCGAGGCCTACGCCGCGGCACACGAGTGGATTCGAGTGATCAGCTCCGAGAACCAGCACCACCGGCGCGGACGCGGCGCGCCGATCGTGCGCGCCTTTGAGGCTGGTAGAGCGCAGCTCGCCGCTCGCCCGGAAGTCGTCGTCAAGCTCGACGGAGACATCTTCCTGCCGCCGCACTACTTCGCCTGGGTCGCGGCGACATTCGCCCGCGTCCCGCGAGCCGGGATCGTCGGGGGAGTCTCGTTCGTTCATGACGGACGTCGCTGGGTCGAGGACGGCGCGCCGGATAACGTCAACGGCGTAGCAAAGGCCTATCGCAGCGATTGTCTAGACGACATCGGCGGGCTGCGAGCGTCGATGGGTTGGGACGGGATCGACGAGTACGCGGCGCGTGCCCGGGGATGGGGAGTTCATGTCTTGACCGAGCTCTCGATCCTCCACTACCAGCGCCCCGGGTCGAAGCAGCGTTGGCACCGCGCTCGCTGGGAGGAAGGACGGGGCAACCATTACATGGGCTACACATGGAGCTGGCTGCTCGTGCGCGCCGCCTACCGGATGGCCACGCAGCGGCCGCGCGGGGTTGGGGGGCTCGTTCTGCTTTTGGCCTTCGTCTGGGCGCACGCGCTGCGCTACCCGCAGGTCGAGGACGTTGCGGCTCGCGATGAGCTCCGGCGCGAGCAGCGCGCGCGGCTGAGGCGGCTTTTGCGTGGCACGAGGGCGGTGCCAGCTCCGGCGCTCCCGGACGGCGGGCCGGCGTTCTGGGCGAGCCAGTGGGAGGATGTCGCGGCAAGCGTTGGCCGCCCCGCCCCGCCCGCTTAGCCGATCAAAGCGGTGATACCTGGAAGTTGTCGAAGTCGAAATCGGCGTTGTCGCCGCGGACCCCGACCTTGCCGGCTGAGGTGATCGGTGCACAACCGCCCGCGCCGCCGTCGGTGCCTGTCAGCACGACGGTTCCGCCACGGATCAGCTGGATCGTCACCGACCCATCCGGGTTCGTGCGGATCGCGCCGCCGACTCGCTCCCACTGACCAAACAGCGGCGGGTTCGGGTCTCCGGTCCACGATGTGTTCGCGAGGATCGCGTAGTCGTTGCGGCCGCCGCACTTCTTCTGGATGACGATATTGCCCTGACGGCGGTTCACCTCGGCGGTGTAGAGGCCGGGTTTGCCATTGGCAGACGACGAGCCATTGACGACCTGCCGGCGCAGCCAGATCTTGATCCCGTCCCAGTCGACCGACCCCGGATAGAACTGGTTGTTGCGTAAGTCCATCTGGACGTTGACGTTGGTGAAGTCCGAGCGTGTGGTCCAGAAGCGGAAGTTCGGCGAGCTGAGACCTGATGCCGCGCTGTTGAAGCGCCGGTACATCGCTCCACTCTCGCCCTCCCAGCCGGGATCGCGTGCCAGCGCCAGGTCCCCGGGGTTCCAGAACGCGTCGGCGCTCGTAATGACGCCGTCGGGGCCGCTGAAGGAGTCCTGGAAGAGGACGGTCGGATTCGCAGTCCCGGTTGGCGCTGGCGCCGGGGCGGGCGCTGGCGCCGGGGCGGGCGGGGGTTCCTCGGTGACGACGATCAGCTTCGGCTTCCGGCGGGCGGCGCTTCGAGCCAGCCGCGGCTTTGACTGGCGGCTTGCCGGCGCAAGGGATACCCGCACCCGCAGATATCCGCGCGGAGCGGCTCGGCGAAGGCGCGCGACGCTGATCCGCCGGTGCAGGCGGCCGGTTGCCAGCGTGGCCGACACGACCTTCGCGGGCTCGATCGCTCGAAGATCGAATCGGACGGCGTGGCGCCCGGCGTAGTGAGCGCGCAGCGACTGGACGTTCTGCTGGGGTGCGGCATGCGCCTGCGGAACCAGCGCGAGCGACACCAGGGCTAGGGGGATCAACAGCGGTCGTGTGCGAAGCACGGAACGTCCTCCCGATCGGGTTGGCCGCAGCGTCCGGGCGTCGGAGGCCGGCCCACGGGAGGGCGGAGGGCGGCGTCAGGAGATGCGTCTTCTCTCTACGCCTTCAGTCGTCCGGCCAGCGGCCGGCAAGGAGCCGATCGCCATGCTCTGGACGAACGTTCGATACGTCAGCCGGCCCGGACGGGCGGTCGGGGTGGCGTCAGCGGCCGGTGTTGTCGAGCGCCGGCAGCCGGCCTTCGACGGCGTGGAGCGGAAGCGGCCGTCGTCTCAGCTCGCGGAAGAGCCGGTAATCGGGACGCGCGAGCGGCCGCCGCTCACGGCGATGGCTGAGCGCATAGGTCACACCCTGGCTGAGTCCGCGCAGTGCTGGAGCGGGCTTGCGCCACCAGATAGCCGCGCGGGCGACGTATCCGAGCAGCTGCAGCACCCGACCGAGGGCCTGCGGGAAAGGCACATGAAACCAAGTCAGGAGCACATGATTGCGACAGATGTAACCGAGGTCCCGTGTGACGTTTCGGGTTGTCGACTCGTGGTGGAGCACCGGCGCTCCACGGCCGAGACGGACGAAATACCCGGCGTCCAGCAACCGCATGCAGTAGTCCGGCTCCTCGAAGAGGTGCTCTAGCGCCACGCGATACCCGCCGAGCGTCAGGAATACGTCGCGCCGTAGGGCGTGCGCTGTGCCGATGTACGCGTTTGTCGCCCAGATGCGGTCACTCGAAGGGGCGCGTTGGAGAACCTGTTCGCTTCGCCGCTCCTGAATGAACGGGATCGCCACTGCAGCAACACGCGGATGGTCGAACTCCGTCAGCGCCGTCGAGATCGTCTGCGGCGAGGTGAACTCGGCGTCATCATCGATCGAGACGACGATCGGGGCGCGGGCAGCCTTCGCGCCACGGTTGCGCTGGCGGATGTAGCCCTCCGAGGAGGCTGAGCGCAGCAGGCGGACAGCGGGGAAGTCGCGCTCGACCATTTCCGCCGTACCGTCGGTGGACCCGTCGTCGACGACGATCACCTCTAGCGAACCAGTTTGCGCAGTCGCCGAGTTAAGGGCGCCCGCAAGCGCATCCTTGCGGTTCTTGGAGACGATCACGATTGACGCCTCGGGTGGGCTGCCATACCCAGGGGTCCCACTAGGCTCGGCTCGCTCCGCGCGGGACGCCACGCTGCGATGGTATTCGAGCGCGGCCGACGCGATGGTCGAGGCGGCTTGAGTCGGTATCTTCCTGTCTTCGGGAAGTCGTTCGCGGGAGAGGGCTCTGCGTATGGCACGGCCCGAACGTGCCAAAGGATGCTGCCTCCACCGATCCTCGACCTCCAATCCCTGATCGCGCGCTTTGCGCGCTGTGCCGCTCCACTGCGCGTGCTCGAAGCGGGTTGCGGCTCGCTGCCGATGGCCGTCGAGCTCGGCGACGAGGCCCACCTAGTCGGCATCGACATCTCCGAGCGCCAGCTTCGCGACAACTCGGCGATTGCCGAGCGCATCCTCGGCGACGTTCAGACGCATGCGTTCCCGCCGGGCAGCTTCGACGTGATCTTCTGCTGGGATGTCCTCGAGCATCTTCCGCGCCCCGTCAGTGCTCTCGACAACTTTCGCGTTGCCGCTCGCGCCGACGGTCTGATTGTGCTCAAGCTTCCTAACATCCTCTCGGCCAAAGGCCTCGTGACGAAGTTCACGCCGCATCGCTTCCACGTCTGGGTCTACCGCAAGCTCCTGGGCTATCCCAATGCTGGGAAGGACGGTTACACGCCGTTCCGGGCGTTCATGCGCTGGTCGATTGCTCCCCACCGCATCGCCGAGTACGCGCTGCGCCACGGCTTGTCGATCGAATACGAAGCGACCTACGAGGCGGACCGTCAGACAGCGCTGCGTGAGCGTTTGCGACTGACGGGGCGGAGCTGGCGCGCGCTGTCCGAGCTCTCACGGCGCCTGACGCGCGGGATGGTCGACCTCGAGGGAACCGAGCTGATCATCGTGCTCCGGAACGAACGTCAGCCTGCGCACACGGGGAACCGGTCGTAGGCGCGAGGATGGTGTTGGCAGACCACCTTCGGGCGGCGCTTGCGCACCGTGTCGCTCGCCTCGGGCACGGGAAGCGGGGCAGCGCGGTCCGCGTCTGCGCGGTGCGTCAGTTCCCGTACGACACGCACCTGCGTCGAGAGGTCGACGCGCTCCTGCGCGCCGGCCACGAGGTTGAGGTTGTCTGCATGTCGCGGCCAGGGGAGCCGCTGCGCGAACGCGACGATCGTCTCAGCATCTGGCGCGTCCCGGTTCGCCACCGGCGTGGCCGTGCTGGCCGCTACCTGTTCGAGCACGCTGCGTTCCTTGGGATTGCCGTCCCGCTGGTAGCTCTGCGCCACCTGCGCCGGAATTTCGACCTGATCCAGGTCAACTCGCCACCCGATTCCGTCGCGCTGGTAGCGCTTGTGCCCAAGCTCCTCGGCACGCCGGTGCTGCTCGATCTGGTCGAGGCGACGCCGGAGTTCTTTGCCACGCGGTTCGCGACGTCAAGCGATCACCCGGGCGTTCGTGTGCTGGCCGCTGTCGAGCAGCTCGCGATCCGCTTCGGGGACGCGGCAATCACGGGCACCGCGCAGATGCGGGAGCGATTCGTCTCCCGGGGGGCGGACCCGGCCCGAGTCGAGGTGGTTCTCAACGCTTCCGACGAGACGATCTTCAATCCGGCGCGCTTTCCAGGGCGCCAGCCGACCGATGGCACCTTCACCCTCATCTCGCATGGCTCGATCGAGCGACGCTATGGGCTCGACACCGTGATCCGGGCGCTTGCATTGCTGCGCGACGACATTCCAGGGCTGCGCTTCGAGATCTACGGTGAGGGCTCGGACCGCGGCGAGCTTGAGCTCCTTGCTGCGGAGCTCGGTGTCGGCGATCGCGTCAGCTTCAGCGACGGTTTCGTGGCGATCGACGAGCTTGTCGCGGCGATCGCGCGCGCCGACGCGGGCGTCGTCGCGGTCAAGCGCGATCCCTTTCGGGATCTCACCCACACGAACAAGCTGTTCGACTTCATCGCCATGCGGCGCCCGGCGATCGTCTCGTGGACCCGCTCGGTCGCCGGCTACTTCGACGGGGCGGTCCAGTTCTTCGAATCCGACAACCCCCGAGACCTTGCGAGAGCGATATCCGACCTTCACGCTGATCCATCCCGCCGCCAGGCGCTTGTCAAGCGGGCGACGGAGCTCCACGAGGCCTACCGCTGGACGAGGCAGCGTGAGATCTACCTGCGAGTGGTCGATGAGCTGACCGCGCACTCACGCGGGTAACGGCCTCCAATGCGTATCCAGCTGTGGAGCTACAACTACGAGCCGGAGCCACAGGGCGTCGCCCCGCTCAGCACCGCGCTTGCCGCGGGCCTGCGCGATCGCGGCCACGACATCCTCGTCGTCGCGGCGCATCCCCACTACCCCGAGCCGGTCTGGGGCAAGCGCCGGCGGCCATACCGAGAGCACCGAGATGGCATTGCGGTCCTGCGGCTGCCGCTTTGGATTGGCCGCGCCGGCGCCCTCGAGCGGGTACGCCAGGAGTTCAGCTTCGCGCTCGCGCAGGCGCTCGCCACGCCACTGTTGCCCGATTGCGACGTCGTCGTTGCGGTTTCGCCGTCGTTTCCCGCGCAGGCTCCGGCGATCGCCTTCAGCCGTCTGCGACGCGCTCCGCTCGTCATCTGGCTCCAAGACATCGTCACCGATGCCGCCGTGTCGACCGGACTGCTCCCGCGCGGACCGTTGCTCGCCGCGGCGCTGCGCTTCGAACGGCTGACCTATGCGTCGGCTGCTCGGATCGTCGTCGTGTCGGAGGCCTTTCGCCGCAACCTTCGCGCGAAGGGCGTCGCAGACGAGAAGATCGTCCGCGGCTTCAACCCGATCACCCTTCCGCCGGCGGTGGGCAATCCCCGCGCCGATCGCGGAGCCGCAGAGCCGCGGATCCTCGTGATGGGAAACATCGGCTACTCGCAAGGGCTCGATCGCATCGTGGAGGCCTTTGAGGCGTCGACCGAGCTCACCCGCCAGCACGCCCGGTTAATCATCTGTGGCCATGGCGTGGAGGCGGAGGCGGTGGCCGCGCGGATCCGGACCGACCGAGTGGAGATGCTCGGCCTCATCCCGAGCGCGGCGGTCGAGGCGGAGCTGTGTCGCGCCCGCCTCGGGCTCGTCAGCCAGCGCGCCGATGTGGCCGAGTTCAACCTGCCATCGAAGCTGATGAACTACATGGCTTATGGCCTGCCGGTCTTGGCATCGGTGCCGCCGGATTCGGAGACCGCGACCATCGTCCGCGAGGCCGGGGCGGGCTGGGTCGCCGACACGCGTGACACAGCGGCGTTCGCCCGGACCGCCGCCACCGCCATCGCCGACTCCAACGCGTTGCGTGCCCGCGGGGACGCTGGACGTGCTTACGCCGACGCGCACTTTCGGCCGGAGGTCGTGGCGCGAGAGTTCGAAGCGGTGCTGGAGAGTGTGGTTCCCGGACGCTCGGCTGACTCGCGTGCAACTGGTTGAGCGGGCGTCAACGCGACATGTCCCGGGGCCGGGGTGTGCGCGCGTGCGGGCCGGCGGCCGGGCGATCGGTTCGTCCCGTTGGTATCAGATCGTCGCTGGCGCGCTTGCCGGACGATCGCCGCGCCCGGCACGCCGGTGAGGCAGGAAGCACGCCGCGACCATCGCGCCAGTCGTCGCCGTGATCCCAAGCGCGTTGACGCTTGGAAATGTGACATTGATCAGCAGCAGCGCAAGCAGGCCACCCTGGCTCCCCGCGCAGATCGCGCCAATCAACCCACGACGGCGCACCGGCCGGGCGATGGCGATCAGCAGCAGCAAGAGAATGAACGCTGCCAGGGGAATCCCCACCTTCCACGCGAGCCACAGATAACCGTTGTGGCTGAAGGGTGTGGTCTCCGGCTGGTAGTTCGGCAGGTCCTCCCATGTGATCGTCGCGCCGAGGCCGGAGCCGATCAGGGGATGTCTGTGGATCTCCTTGACCACGAAGCGTGACTCAACCACGCGCGCGTAGACACTGCTGTCGGTTCGATACTGGGTCACCGAGAGAAGGCGCTCCTGCGCGGTCTCCAGCTCGCCCGGGGCGGCGATGATCAGCGCAACGAGGAACGTCGATCCGAAGACGGGCAGCCACAGGAGCGCCTTCGCGCGCCGCGCGGGCGGCGCCCGGAGAAGGACGAATGCGCAGCCGAGAACGGTCGCGGCCCAAAACGTCCTCTCGTAGGTGAGGAGTACACAGATCAAGTTGAGCGCGGCAACACAGAGCAACGCAACTCGGGCGTTGCGCTTCAGCGCCTGGCCACCAACGAGTGCGGCAAACGCGAAGATCACCGCGACTGGGAAACCGAACAGACCGCCTTGAAGCTGGCCTCGTCCGCCTGAGGTGAGCGCTACGCCGGAGCGGACGCCCACATCCCCTGCGGCGCCGTAGCTGAGACCACCGAACCACTGAGCGAGTCCCCAGAGGCCGAGGGCAAGTCCGAGCGGCACGAGGATTCGGTAGAGGCGCCGTCGCGAAGCCTCGTCCTGGAGGATCGGCAGGGTGAGCAGGGCGGTTGCGGCCGCGAGTACGAGCCGCCTGGCCTCCGTCCCAGCCTCGCTTGCGTTGGCCCCGAGCGCGACCCCATGCATCGCTTGAACGAGGAAGACCACCAGCAACGCCGCCGCGAGCAGCATCGACGGCGGCCAGGCGCGGCGGGCGTACCGATACGCGAGCCGGCACAGCCCAAGCCCGGCCAACGCATCGACGAGCAGCAGGCCTGGGCTGCCGACTCCGCCGCCGACCGCCAACCTGTTCTGAAGCCCGAACGGGACGATCATCGTGATCGCGAGAATCAGGCCGACGGTCACCACGGGGAAGCGCAGTGCCACAACGGCAAGCCCCGCCGCTCCCATCAGAGCAATTGCGATGAGCGGCTGATGTGCGATTGCGACCCCGAAAGCGGCCGCGCAGGCGGCCGCCGGGACCGCGATCAGCGGCGCTGGCAACGTCCTCGAGATACCCGGGGCGAGCACGGCTCTCAACGAAGCGTCCTCACCGTCGGCGCCGCGCGGCGCGTCACCCGCCCACCGGCTATTGCCCGGCTGAGGAAACGGCCTCGGTACTCGCGGCCTGCCTCTTGGTGCGCTTCGTCGCGCTGCCCCGCGCCGCCACAGGTCGCGCCCTGCGGCTCCGCGCCCTCACAGGTCTCGCCGCGGTTGGTTCATACGTGCTCGCCTGGGAATAGTGAAGCTGGCCCCTGCGGATGAGGACGAGGCCGACTGGTCGCAGACCCGTTCGCCCAAAGATGCCGCGCAGCTCCTTGAAAGCGTTGCGGCGCGTGCGGCCCCTGCGCCCGACGAGAACTATCTGGCCCGCTGCTCGCGCGAGCCGAACCGCGTCGCTATCCGTTGTGACGGGCGGCGTCTCGATCACGACGTAGTCGGCGATCGCTTGCGCCTCCTCGATTGTCACGAGTAGCGGCTCGATTCCCTTCACGTCGTCCGGCATCGTGGGTGCGAAGAAGACGTGCAGCTCGCCCGCTTCGGGAGGATCGACGGCGCCGTCCGAAGCGGCGGTCACGGGCCCGCTTCCGTCGCTTGCGTGCTCGGCGCTCGAGTCAAAGTCGAGAACGATCACAGCGTGGCCCGCATCGGCGAGGGCTAACCCGAGCCCAACCGCAACGGTTGTCCTGCCGTCGCCAGGCGCGGCGCTTGTCACCGCGATCGTGCGCTCAGATGGTTCGGAGCGCTCGAGTTGAACCGCGAGCGCCCGGAAGGCCGTGCGTGCGCCTTGAGGCAAGTCCGCGAGCGAGGCTTCCGGCTTGCGTCCGAGTCGGCGCGGCAGCCTCGGGACGCGCGCGAGAACGGGCAGAGGGTAGATGTCCGAGAACGCCTCTTCGTCGCCAAGCCTGCGGCTGAAGCGCTGCGTCAGGAGCGCGGCGGCGATCCCGACCATCATCCCGCCAACAACGGCGCCAAAGAGGAGCAGGAATGGCGAAGCGCCGCTCTCGCTAGCGGGGGGAATGGCGACTTCGGCGCGTGCAAGAGTCGGATCGTTGCCGGACTTCCGTACAAGCTCGGTGTTGCGGATCCGTCCACTCAGTTCGCCACGCTCGCCGTAGTCATCCCCGGCGAGCTTCCTGAGCCGGGCGTTCAAGAGCGCCAGTCGCTGATCGAGCTCGCGATCGAGCGTCTCCCGACGCTCGCTGAGCGCGGCGTCCACAAAGGTGTTGGCGACGCGAGCCGCCGTGTCGGGGTCGCTTGCGACGGCGTTGACATCGAGGACCGTGCTTTGGGGGACGGGCTCGATGCTGACGGCTTCGAGGACCGACGCGGCGGTCCAGCCATGTCCGAGCCGCTTGGCCGCCTTGCCGGCGATCTTCTGCGTCTCGAGGACGGCCGCGGTCGTTCCCCCGGTCGCGGAGGTGTTGCCCGAGTCGCGGATGAGACTCGTTCCGAGAAACGTGCCTTCGTACTGTGGCAGCGCGGTGATAGCGAGCTTCGCCGTGGCGCTGTACTGCGGCTCGCGCGGGATCACGACTGCGAGCCCACCGATAAGGGCCGCGAGCGTGATCAGCGCGACGAGCCGCCAGCGGGCGTGGACCGCGCGCGCGGAGAAGACGCTGTCCTCAGCGGAATCTGCAAGCGCTGGATCGGCGCCTTCATTCGACTGCATACCAGCCTCCCTGCCAGTCACGAGTCAGCCAATTTAAGCAGACGGCGGTTCCGGCGAGGTGGGTTCGCCGCTGCCGGCCGGCATTACCGTGAACAGACCCGGTTGCGGGGACCTTTCGTCAAGGAGCCGCGCGAACACAGCCAACCCAAGGCCTACCCCCCGCTACGAATGGGCTGCGGATTCCCACCGACGATGACGGGTGTTCTATGTCTAAAGCGTGGTCCGGATCGCCGGTCGCTCCCCCTCCGCGAGATCCGCTGCGTGATTGATGTTGGCAAGCTCGCTGGCACTCGCGGGCACCTCGATCGGAGCGAGCTTTGCGACCGTCGCTCGCAGCGGCGCGCGCGTCGCCAGTCCCTGCGCGAGCCCGGCGGTAGCGCTCGGGTGGTAGATGGCGGCGAGCGGCTCGAGGCCGCGCGCTGACCGCGCCAGCGCATTCGGTCCCGGGGCTGCGGCGAGCCGGCGCATCAGCCCTGCGCCGGCGCTGGGCATGTCGCAGGCGAGGACTGCAACCCGGCCGCGATGGCGCTTGAGCGCGGCCAGAATCCCGCTCAACGGATGGTCGATCGGATCGTCGTCGTGCCAGACCGCGACGCCAGACGGCAGCGACGGCAGCGGCGTGCCGGGCTTGCAGACGACAACCGCCGTGCCGAACGCCTCGAGCAGCGCGCGCAGCGGAAGCTCGAGCAGCGACGCTCCGCCGACCGTTGCGAGCGTCTTCGGCGATCCGAAGCGCCGGCTTCGGCCCCCCGCGAGTACGGCTCCGAGGATGGATTCCGCCGCGACTGCGGGGATCGGAGGCACGTCGCTACTCGACGTTGCTGGCGGCGTCTGGGCCGTCGCCCGCTCCGCGCTCGCTCGCTTCGGCGCCGCTGGGAGCATCGCTGTCGCGCTCGCCGATCGTCCGGGCGATCTCGAGCGACTCGTTGGGGGTCCGGCCAGCGGTTGCGCCGAGCCAGCAGGCGACCGGCGCGGCGATCCGCTCGGAGGAATGGGCTGCCTCGGCCGCAAACGCGAGGATCGTCTCGAACTCGGCGGGGCTTGGAGCGGGAACCCCGAGTTGCTCGGCAAAGGCCGCGATCCACTCACCGGCGTCCATTCGCGCAAGCTAAGGCCCGCGCGCGCGGGTCCCTATCGACACCGTGTCGAATATCGGCCAGCAAATTTCGACCATCGGTACCTATGGCGATTGGCGTGGCGCGCCTAGCGTTTGGCCGGTCCGTTTTCGACGTACCGCGACGAGGAGACAGATGAGCGGCACAAACGGCGCCAAGCCGGCCGGCGCAACAGCGAAGACGGCCGCCAAGAGCGCCAGGTCGAACGGCCCCAAGTCGAACGGCGCCGCCAAGTCGAGCGGCGCCAAATCGAACGGCGCCGCCAAAGCGAACGGCGCCAAGTCGAGCGGCGCCAAGTCGAACGGCGCCAGGTCGAATGGCGCCGCCAGGTCGAACGGCACGGCCAAGTCGAACGGCGCCGCCAAGTCGAACGGCGCCGCCAGGTCGAACGGCGCGGCCAAGTCGAACGGCGCGGCCAAGTCGAACGGCGCCGCCGTAAGCCGCGCCAAGCGCCCTGTTGCTTCGGATCGCCCGGGCATCGTCGTCATCGGCGGTGGCATCGCCGGCCAGTCGGTCTGCGAGGCGGTCCGCGCGCGTGATCGCGAGGTCGCGATCACGATGGTCGCAAAGGAGCAGTGGCTCCCCTACGATCGCGTCAGCCTCTCGAACCTGCTGGCCTCCGACGACGAGCCGGAGACGCTCCAGCTGCGGCCGGCGGAGTGGTACGAGGACAACGGGATCGATCTGCGCCTCGGCCAGGCGGTCGAATGGCTCGATACCGAGTCGAGCGTCTGTGGGCTCTCCGACGGCAGCGAGATCACGTTCGCCCGGGCCGCGCTCGCGACCGGCAGCGATCCGCTGATGCCGCCGATCCCCGGGATTCATCTCACGGGCGTCCATCCCTTCCGCGGTCCCGAAGACTGCGTCGAGATCCGCCGAGCGGCGACCGGCGCCGGTATGGCTGCGGTCATCGGCGGCGGCCTGCTCGGCCTCGAGGCCGCTCGCGGGATCGCGGCGCGCGGGTGTCCGGTCACCGTCGTCCACCTGATGGACCGGCTGATGGAGCGCCAGCTCGACGCCGGGGCGGCGGCGCTGCTCGGGCCGGCGATGGAATCGCTCGGAGTCACCGTCCTGCTTCAGCGCGAGACCGAGCGGATCATCGGCGGCGGCCACGCCAAGGGCGTTCGCTTTGTCGACGGCGAGGAGCTCGCCTGCGACTTCGTCGTCGTCTCGATCGGCATCCGGGCGCGGACGGACCTCGCCAAGAGCGCCGGCATCGCCTGCGAGCGGGGAATAGTGGTCGACGATCAGATGCGCACCTCGGCGCCGAACGTCGTCGCTGTCGGCGAGTGCGCCCAGCACGACGGCATCGTCTACGGAATCGTCGCGCCGATCTACGAGCAGGCCGAGGTCGCCGCCGCGACGCTGCTCGCTGGCGACGAGTCCGGCGGTTATCGCGGCTCGGTGATGAGCGCCCGGCTCAAGGTGATGGGCGTCGACCTCGTCTCGATCGGCGCCGCCGAGGGTGGCAGCGCCGTCGTCGCCGACAACGGCGAGGCGGGGATCTACCGCAAGCTGATCGTCAAGGACGGTCGCGCCGCTGGCGCGGTGCTGATGGGCGACATTCGCGGGCACGAGCTGCTGCTCGAGTCCGTCCGCTCAGGCCAGGAGGTCGACGACCCGCTCGCTCTTCTAGCCGAGGCCAGCAAGGCAACGGCCGCCGACCTGCCCGACGCCGCGCAGATCTGTAACTGCAACGGCGTCTGCAAGGGGGCGATCGTCGAGGCGATCCGCGAGCGCGCCCTCGGCTCGACGGCCGAGGTCGTCGCGACGACCCGCGCCGGCTCGGGCTGCGGCAGCTGCAAGCCGCTCGTCACCCAGCTCCTGCAGATCGAGCTCGGCGGGGCGAGCGAGGAGCCGACCTACCTCTGCCCGTGCCGCAAGCAGACCCGCGAGGAGCTGGCGACGACGATTCGCGAGCAGGGCTTCACCTCTACGAGCGAGGTCGCCAGCGCCTGCGGGACCGGACGCGAGTGCGGCGCCTGCAAGCCCGGCCTCGCCTATCTGGTGTCAGAGGTAAACGGCAACCGCCATCGCGAGGAGCGCCATTCGCGCTTCATCAACGACCGCGTGCACGCGAACATCCAGAACGACGGGACCTTCTCGGTCATTCCGCGGATTCGCGGCGGCGTCACCAGCGCCGACGAGCTGCGCCGGATCGCCGACGTCGCCGATCGCTACGACGTGCCGATGGTCAAGATCACCGGCGGCCAGCGGATCGATCTGCTCGGGATCAAGAAGGAGGATCTGCCGAAGGTCTGGGAGGACCTCGACATGCAGTCGGGGCTCGCCTACGCGAAGGCGATCCGGACCGTCAAGACCTGCGTCGGCACCGATTTCTGCCGCTTCGGCCTTGGCGACGCGATCGGCACCGGCGTCGAGCTCGAGCGGATGATGGAGGGCCTCTACACGCCGCACAAGGTCAAGTCCGCCGTCTCCGGCTGCCCGCGCAACTGCGCCGAGTCGTACGTGAAGGACATCGGCCTGGTGGCGGTCGAGGGTGGCAGTTGGGAGATCTACATCGGCGGCGCCGCGGGGTCGACGGTGCGAAAGGGCGATCTCCTGACCACCGTCGGCAGCGCGGAGGAGGCCCAGAAGGTCGCGATCACGTTCCTCCAGCACTATCGCGAGAACGCCGACTACCTCGAGCGCACCTACGGGTTCGTCGAGCGCGTCGGGCTCGACTCGATCAAGGCCGCGGTGCTCGACGAGGAGAGCGGCGAGCCGGATCGCTTGCGCGAGCGTTTTGGGATCGCGAAGGCGGCGGCAAACACCGACCCATGGCTGGAGCGACGCGACCCGGTCTACCCGAAGCAGTTCAGCGACCTCGACTCCGAGTCCGCGCTTGTCGGTCCTCCCGACTCCAAGGCGGCGCTGGTCGGCCCGCCCGACTCCGAGCCCGCGCTCGTCGGTCCTCCCGACTCCGAGTCCGCGCTCGTCGGTCCGCCCGCGGGAGCCGAGCGGTGAGCGCGCCGGAGGGGTTTCAGCGCGTCGGCCGGGCGTCCGATCTTCCCTATCTCGAGGGCCGCAACGTGACCGTCGCGGGCACGCGCATCGCCGTCTTCCACGCAGAGCACGGTTACGTCGCGCTCGGCGCGAGCTGCCCGCACAGGGGCGGGCCGCTCGCCGACGGAATCGTGTCCGAGCACTGCGTGACCTGCCCGTTGCACAACTGGCGCATCGATCTGCAGTCCGGTGAGGTCGTCTCGGGTGGCGAGGGGCGCGTGCCGACCTACGAGGTCGCCGAGCGCGACGGCGATCTCTACGTCGGCGTGCCGGTCGCGAGCCGGTCCGAGGCGCCAGTCGCCAGCGAATCCGGCCTGCCGGTCGCCAACGGATGCGCCGGGACGGTCGCCGCCACAGCCGTCCCGGTCGCATGACGAGTGCCCAAGGGGCTGCGCAGAGCACGCGCACGCTCTGTCCCTACTGCGGGGTCGGCTGCGGCCTGATCGCCGAGACGCGCGCCGGTCGGCTCGAGTCGGTCGCCGGCGATCCGCTCTACCCGGTCAACCGCGGGCGAGTCTGCTCGAAGCCGCTCGCGCTGCCGGAGGCAGCTCGCACTCCCGACCGGATGGCGGCGCCGTTGCGGCGCGCGAGCCGCGACGAGCGCTGGCGCGAGTCGAGCTGGGACGAGGTGCTCCCCTCGCTGGCACGCCGGCTGCTCGAGATCCGCGCCGAGCACGGACCCGATTCGATCGCCTTCTACATCTCCGGCCAGCTGCTGACCGAGGACTACTACGTCATCAACAAGCTCGCCAAGGGCTTTCTCGGGACCAACAACGTCGACTCGAACTCGCGCCTGTGCATGTCGTCGGCGGTCGCGGGCTACCGCGGCAGCTTTGGCTCCGACGGCCCGCCCCCGTCCTACGCCGACATTGCGCAGGCCGACTGCTTCCTGCTGCTCGGCACCAACACGGCTGCCTGCCACCCGATCGTCTGGTCGCGCATCCGCGATCGCCAGGCGGAGGGGGCGACGGTGATCGTCGCCGACCCGCGCGCGACCGACACCGCGAAGGCCGCCCAGCTGCACCTCGCCGTCCGCCCGGGCACCGACCTGGCGCTGCTGAACGCGATGCTCAACGTGATCGAGCGCGAGGACCTGGTCGATCGCGGCTACGTCGCCCGCCACACCGAGGGCTACGAGGAGACGATGGCGGTGGCGCGCGAATGGTCCCCCGAGCGCGCGGCGGAGGTCTGCGGCATCGGCGCCGAGCAGATCGCCGAGGCGGCGCGGCGCTTTGCCAGCGGGCCGCGCTCGATGGCGCTCTGGTCGATGGGAGCCAACCAGTCGAGCGTCGGGACGCTCAAGAACCGCGCGCTCAACAATCTCTGCCTGGTGACGGGCCAGATCGGCCGCTCAGGCGCCGGGCCGCTTTCGCTGACCGGTCAGCCCAACGCGATGGGCGGCCGCGAGGTCGGCGGCCTGGCGAATCTGCTGCCCGGCTACCGCACGATCGACTCGCGCGAGGACCGCGACGCGATGACCGCCCTCTGGGGCCTCGGCCCGAGCGCGGCCGGCATCTCGACGACGCCCGGCCTCGTCGCGACGGACCTCTTCGACGCGCTCGAGGAGGGGAGGGTGCGGGCGGTCTGGATAGTCGCCACCAACCCGATCGTCAGCATGCCCGACGCCGAGCGCGCTCGCGCCGCGCTGCTGCGCGCCGAGCTTGTCGTCTGTCAGGACGCCTACCACCCGACCGAGACCTCCGCCCTTGCCAACGTCGTCCTGCCCGCCGCGCAGTGGCCCGAGAAGGACGGGACGATGACCAACTCGGAGCGCCGCGTCGGACTCGTCCGCAAGGCGATCGAGCCGCCCGGGGTGGCGCTGCCCGACTGGCAGATCTTCGCCAAGCTTGGCTCGGCCCTCGGTTTCGCGGAGTCCTTCGACTACGCGGACGCGGCTGAGGTCTACGACGAGTTCAAGGCCTGCACCGCCGGCCGGCTCTGCGATCAGACCGGCATCAGCCATGAGCGCCTGCGCCGCGAGGGAAGCGTTCAGTGGCCGTGCCCGGCAGCTCCGCTGAGCGCCGCCGACGACTCGCGCGCCGAGCGTTCCGACCGCGCCGAGCGTCCCGGCCTTGCCGAGCGTCCCGGCCTTGCCGAGCGCGCCGACCTTGCCGAGCATCCTGGGACCGCCCGCCTCTATGCGGACCACGTCTACTCAACGCCCTCCGGCCGCGCGCGCCTCGGCCCGACGCCGCACGCCGAGCCCGCGGAGGCACTCGATCCGAGGTATCCATTGCGGCTGACGACCGGGCGCGTCGCCAACCAGTGGCACACGATGACCCGGACGGGCAAGTCGCGCAAGCTCGTCGAGGCCGATCCCGAGCCCTTTGTCGAGCTCGCGCGGGTTGACGCCGAACGCGCCGGGATCCGCGACGGCGAGCAGGCGCGCGTCGTCTCGCGCCGCGGCAACGCCGTTCTCCGTGCGCGCGTGGTCGACTCACTCGCCCCGGGCACGGCCTTTGCACCGTTTCACTGGGGCGGCCTGCACGCGCCGGCGGGCGCCGGCGCCGTCAACGCGGCGACGATCCGCGCGACCGACCCGATCTCGCGCCAGCCCGAGCTGAAGGCATGCGCGGTCTACGTCGAGCCCGTGACCGAGCGAGCTGCGGCCCGCTCGGGCGGGCGCCGAGACACGAACGAGCGCTTGAGCGGCGAGCGCGGCGAGCCCGCGACCAATGGGTCCGGCGAGCGCGCGAGCACTCCCCGGCGACGACTCGTCGTGATCGGCACGGGGATGGCGGGGCTCGCGACAGTCGAGGCGGCGCTCGCCCACCGCGAGCCCGACGAGTGGCGGATCACGATGATCGGCCGCGAGCCGGAGGCTCCCTACAACCGCATCATGCTGTCGAAGTTCCTCGCCCGGGCGCAGACCGAGCAGAACCTGATGATGCGACCGAGCGCGTGGTACGCCGATCGCGGCGTCGAGCTCGTCACCGGTACCAACGTCGAGCGGATCGACGTCGAGCGCCGCACCGTGGCGACCGACAGCGGCGACCGCCTCGCCTACGACGCGCTCGTGCTGGCGACCGGCTCGACGCCGCTGCTGCCGCCGATCAAGGGCCTCGAGCGCGACGGCGTCCATGCCTTTCGCACGCTCGCCGACGCGCGCGCGATCATCGGCGAGGCGGCCCGCGCGAAGCGCGCGCTCGTGATCGGCGGCGGCCTGCTGGGGCTCGAGGCCGCGCGTGGCCTCGTCGAGCTCGGCCTGCAGGTGACGGTCGTTCATCTGGTCGACCGCGTCATGGAGACGCAGCTCGACGCGACGGCGGCGCGCCTCGTCGAGCGGCGGATGCGCGGGCTCGGCGTCGAGGTCCTGCGTGAGCGGGCGACGACCGAGGTGCTCGGCAATGGCCGCGTCGAGGGGCTGCGCTTCTCCTCGGGAGAGGAGATCGCCGGCGACATGGTGGTCGTCTCGGCGGGCATTCGCGCGTCGGTGGCGCTCGCGCGCGAGACCGGGCTCGAGGTCGGCCGCGGCATCCTCGTCGACGACGAGCTGCGCACCAGCGCCCCCGGGGTCTGGGCGGTCGGCGAGTGCGCCGAGCATCGCGGGACGGTCTACGGGATCTGGAGTCCGCTGCTCGAGCAGGCGCGGATCGCCGGCGCCACCGTCGCCGAGCGCCCGGGCGCGTACCACGGCAGCGTGCCGGCGACGACGCTGAAGGTGATGGGCGTCGACCTCTTCACGGCCGGACGCCATTCGGCCGCCGCTGACGACGAGGACGAGATCGTCGTCGCCGACACCCGCTCGTGCAGCTACCGCAAGCTCGTGCTCTCCGATGGCCGCCTGGCCGGCGCGATCCTGCTCGGCGACCTGGGGCTCAGTCAGCGCCTCAGCGAGCTCGTCCGGCGCGGCGAGCCGGTGCCCGAGGAACTGCTGGCGACGATTGCCGCCAGCGGGGCGAGCGCCGACGCCGGCGAGGGCGCCAGCGCGATCGGCGACGACGACGAGCGGCTCATCTGCACCTGCAACGCGGTCAGCCACAAGACGATCGTCGCGGTCGCCCGCGATCGCGGGCTCGAGCGCGTCGAGCAGGTGACCGCGGCCACGCGCGCGTCGTCGGGCTGCGGCAGCTGCGCGCCGCAGGTCCAGGTGGTGCTCGATCGGCTGCGCGCAGAGCGCGACGCCGAGCGCCATGAGGTCCGCCTGGGGAGTCGCCTAGGAGTGGTCCACCCGCCGGCCGCCGAGCAGCGCGACGGCGTGCGCTAGCGCGTCCGCGAGCGGCTCAGCGGTCTGGCGCACGCTGTCCGGGTTGCCCGGGAAGTTGACGATCAGCGACCGCCCGTGGATGCCGGCCGCCGCCCGCGAGAGCATCCAGTGGCGCGTGTGCTCGCGCGAGGCCGCCCGGATCGCCTCGGCGATCCCCGGCGCCCCGCGCTCGATGACGGCCAGCGTCGCCTCGGGTGTCACGTCGGTCGGGCTGAAGCCGGTGCCGCCCGTCGTCAGGACGAGGTCGCAGCGCTCGCTGTCGCACCAGTGGCGAAGGCGCTGCTCGATCAGCTCGCGGTCGTCGGCGATCAGGTCGCGCTCGACTTCCTCGGCGCCAACCGCGCGGGCGAGCTCGGCGAGCAGCGGACCGCTCTCGTCGACGCCCTCCCCGGCGGCCTTGGACGTGCTGATCGTGATCACCGCGGCGCGCATGTGTCAACCGGCGCGCGAGACCCGGCTCGGCTTGGGCAGGCTCGACACGGCATCAGGATAGGCGCGACCCGGCTGGGGGGCCGAGCACCCGCCCCCGGGTGCGCGGGCGCAAATCGCCGTCGACGGTCAGCAGGCCGTGTTGGGTGGGGCCGTCCGCCCGCCGCCGTACGACCTGCACTCGCGGTAGGCGCCGCGGTTAGCAGTTGCCGATGAGACCAGGGCTTCGACCCCCGCGTCGTAGGTGTAGCGAGCGGGATCCGCCGCCGTGCGGCCGGCGAGTTGCACGACGTTCGCAGCGATCGCGCCGCGGAAGTCGCCGGGCCTAGCGGAGATCTCAACGCTGCTCGCTGGCGAGTAGAGCCCGACGGGGATCGTCGTGGTACCGCCAGTGATGAGCCGGATCGCCGAGCTGACCGAGAGCACCGCCAGCAGGGGCGACTGGCCAAGCGGAGCCGTGATCGTGTTGATGTCGGCCTTTTGCGAGGCGCAGTCCCCCGGCCCGCCGATGTAGATCTTGACGGTGCTGCCGGCCGCCGGGGCGATGTTCAGGCTTGACGATAGTTCGCAGAGGAAGTAGACGTTGCCGGTGAGCGTGACAGTCCCACCGCCGACAAGGCTCTTCGTCGACGGATCCCACGTTGTGCCCCCGCTGCAGGGATCGAGCATGGTGCAGAGGCGCGAGTTGTCGTTGGTCGACAGGGCGGCGCTTGCGTCGACGGGCGCGAGCGTCCGCGAGGCAGCCGCCGGCGCGGTGCTGTAGCCGGCGCAGAGCGACGATCCGCCGACCAGGGTCACGGTCTTTCCCGGGCCGGGCGTCGCGTCGCCACAGATCGACACACCGCTCGCGACCCTGATGTCGCCGTTCGACGCGACCCCGCCCTTCCCGGCGGGGCCGTCGATAACGATGTTCGATGCGATGTCCAGTGACGAGGCTCCGAAGACCGGCTCGTCTTCAAACATCCGACTTGTGCCAGCACTCTCCTCGACAGTGGCCGAGACCCGGCGCCTGACCCCGTCAACGAAACCGGTGGAAACGATGGTCCGCTTGCCGGCGACGGGCGCGGAGGTGCGGTAGTTGTAGGTCGCCCCGTCGGCCAGCGCCTCGCTGACCCCCGAGCACCACAACGTGCCGTCCGACGACATTTCGTACGCGGCGAAAGACGTGCCTCCCCCGGCGGCGTCGACGATCGGGCACGCCAGCGAAGCATCGCCGGAGACCACCTTGTTGATCCGAGAGCGGGCGACCTCGAGCCCCGCGTCAGCGGCCTGGACGGCGGCGATCGAGCGGCGATCCTGCTCCGGGGTCTTCGCCGTCATCAGCGATTGCGCGAGCGCGACGCCGATCGACAGCATCAGCAGCGACATCACGGTCAGCGCCAGCGGGAGGGCGATTCCCTCCTCGCGGCGAAGGAGGCGCGCGCCTGCGCGAGCGCGGCGTCCTCGGGAGCTGGGGGTCTTGTGGGGTGCTAGGTGAATCACTCGCAGCTCCTTGCTAGTACGGGGGGACGACCACGGTCGAGAAGTAGATAGGCCGGATCGCGTCGGGTCCGCTGCCGGCCACGACGGCGACCGTTACCCGCTTCGAGTCGTTGTCGCCGGGGCAGAGGGCGTTCGGGCAGCGGTTGTCGTTGCGGTAGGTGAGGTAGCGGTAGACGCTCACGCGCGTCGAGGCGACGGTGTACGTCTGGGGCCCGGACACGATCGTCCCCCCGGCCTCGACCAGCCTCTCGCCGCTCGGGCTGACCCCCGCCGGCGCGCCGCTGAACTTGTCGCCGTAGTCGGTCTTGATCTCGTACGCCGGGTAACCGGGCGCCTTGACGTAGAAATGCGGATTGCGCGGGTAGCCGGGCATCGGATCCCCCGCGGGAACCCCGTCCGCGCCCGGTGTCGGCAGCGTGCTGAGCTTCAGGTCCGCGTACGCGTACGTGCGCAGCCGCTCGATCTCGCGCTGTCCCACGCGGACCGCCTGCTCGCGCAGCTCGGAGGAGGTGACCGATGTTTGGACCCGGTCCATGCTGCCCACTGCCGCGAGCAGCCCGATCAGGACGAAGGCCATGACGACGACGATCTCGACCAGCGTGAACCCGGCGGCGGATCCGACCATCGCCCGCCGCCCTCCGGCTGAGCTAAGCGCCATTGCGGGCCTCCGCGCCGTCCTCGAAACGCACTGTGGTCTTGGTGGCGGCGTCTCGAAGCACGAGATTGATCGACACGTACCTGCCCGACACCGCGAAGACGTCGGTGTTCTGCAGACCGGTGGCCATCCGAGTGCGGCCGCCGTAGAACTCCAAGCGGCTGCATCCCGTCTCGACGTAGCAGTTATAGTCGACGTACCATTCGTATGACGAGGCGTCTCCCTCGCGGACGTAGGTGCGCAAGGTGACGCTGCTCGGCGAGTTGACCGTGATCTGGGAGGCCTGGCGAACGTCGCGAATCATCTGGTCGACCACGATGGAGCCCTCGCGAACCAGGTGCCCTCGCTCCGTCCCCGCGCTCACATAGCGCGCGCTTCGGTCGAGGAGCCCGAGGACCGCTCCGAGGACGACGACCGACAGCGCCCCGGCGATCATCAGCTCGACCAGGGTGTGGCCGCGCTCGTCACGCAGGAGGGATCGGCTGAGCAAAGCGATGCGATGCCGCATGGGAGGCTCATCGGCACTGCCGTCCCGCCCCTAAAGTGCCTATCCGTCCACCTCGACCGATAGGCAGCCTCTAGGCGCCGCGGCGCCGGTCCTGTGCGCCACGGCCGTCTCCAGCACGCCGCTCTCGAAGAGCCTCTACGCGCGGCGCCAGTCCTGCGCGCCACCGGCCTTCTCGAGCAGCACGACGCTCTCGACCGCCACCCCGCGCTCGATTCCCTTGACCATGTCGTAGACCGTCAGCGCGCCGATGGAGCAGGCGACCATCGCCTCGAGCTCGACACCGGTCCTGGCGACGGTGCGCGCCTCGCTCACGAGCGTGACGGTGCCCGAGTCGACGTCGACGTCGACCGCCACCTCGACGGACGTGAGCGGCAGCGGATGCGCCAGCGGGATCAGATCGGCGGTGCGCTTCGCGGCCTGGATCCCCGCCAGCCGAGCGGTCGAGATGACGTCCCCCTTGGGCGCGTTGCCGTGCTCGACCGCGGCGGCCGTTGCCGGCGACATGCGCACGATCGCTTGCGCTCGGGCGCCGCGCTCGGTCTCGGCCTTGGCGGAGACGTCGACCATTCGCGCCCGTCCGGCGCCGTCGAGGTGGCTCAGTCGGGGCGCGCGAGGCATCGGATTAGCATACGGGCAATGGTCGTGACGATCCGCCTTTTCGCGATGCTGCGCGAGCGCGCCGGTCAGGGCTCGCTGCGACTCGAGCTGGGCGAGGGGGCGACCGTGCACGACGCTATCGCCGCCGTCGGGCAGCGCGCCGACCTGCGGCAGCTGGTCGCCGATCTGCCCCTGGTGATGGCGGTCAACCGGGCCTACGCGGCCGCCGAGACGCCGTTGCACGAAGGCGACGAGCTGGCGCTGATCCCGCCGCTGAGCGGCGGCTAGATGCCCGAGGGCATCCGCGCTCCCAGCGGCCCGAAGCTCCACGCGCGCCTCACCGCTGATCCGCTCTCGCTCGACGCGCTCGCCGCGCTGGTCAAGAGCCCGCACGCGGGAGCGCTGGTCACCTTCCAGGGGACGACCCGCTCGGTCGCTCGGCTTGAGTACGAGAGCTACACGGAGATGGCGGCGGAGAGGATCGCCACGATCGTCGCCGAGGTCGCCGACCGCTATCGGCTCGAGGGCGCGGCGGCCGAGCACCGTGTTGGCAGCGTGCCGCTGGGCGAGTCGAGCGTGATCGTCGCCGCGTCGGCGGCTCACCGCGGCGAGGCCTTCGCCGGCGCGCGCGAGCTGATCGACCGGATCAAGGCCGAAGCGCCGATCTGGAAGAGGGAGATCCGCGCCGAGCTCGGCGCAACCGGCGGGCAGGGGATCCGGGGCGAGCCGCTCTCGCCCGAAGGCCAGTCGCATTGGGTCGCGGGGGAGCCGCCCGGCGCGAATCCTCTCGCGGCCGCCGAACTATCGGACTAGCGGCGAGAGATCAGCGCGAGCGTTCCGGCCCGAGCGCACCAGCGACGCCGCCGGGCCCGGGCGCATCGGCGACACCGCCGGGCCCGAGCGCGCCAAGGACGCATCCCGGCAACGGCTCAATGTCGACGCGCTCGCCAGGCACGACGTCGCCGCGGTCGATCTCGAGCAGCGCGAGGGCGTCGGCGCCCAACATCGACGTCAGCACGTGTGAGCCCTGATCCTTGGTCGGGCGCACATGCCAGCCGTCCTCGCGTAGCGCGGTCCGGCAGCGAACGGCCTGAGCGCGGCCCGGACGCTTCCGATAGTGCTCGTCCATGATCGCCGTCGTCGCGCTGACGGGGGTCTTCGACCCGGCGAGCGCAGCGAGTGCGGGTGCGACGAAGAGCTGGAACGTCACCATCGCCGATACGGGGTTGCCCGGTAGGCCGAACACGAGCGCCCCCCCGGTGACGCCGTCAGCCACCTGGATGCCGTCAGCCACCTGGACGCCGTCAGCCCTCTGGACGTCGTCCGCCCTCTGGACATCGTCCGCCCTCTGGACATCGTCAGCCAGCGTGCCGCCGTCGGCCACCTGGACGCCGAACCAGGTGGGCTTCCCCGGCCGCAGCGAGACGCCCCAGAAGACCTCGGCGATCCCGAGCTCGGCGAAGGCCGGCCGAACGTGATCGTGGCGCCCGACCGAGACGCCCCCGCAGACAATCACGACATCCGCGCCAAGCCTCGCTCGAATCGCGCCGACGGTCGCCGCATGGTTGTCGCCGACGCTCGTGATCGCCACCACCTCCGCTCCCGCGAGCAACGCCTGAGCGGGGACGCTGTAGGCGTTCGTGTTCCTGACCGCGCCGTCGGTGAGAGGTTCGCCGGGTTCGACCAGCTCGTCGCCGGTCGTCAGGACCGCGACACGCGGGCGCCGAGCGCAGCGGACCTCCGGCACTGCGACGGACGCCAACACGCCCATCTCCGCCGGGCCGAGGACGGTGCCGGGCGTGAGGACGTGCTCACCCGCGCGGATGTCGTCGCCGCGTCGACGGACGTCGCGGCCGGGCGCGACCGCCGTGCCAATCTCGATCAAGTCATCACGCTCGGTTGCGTCTTCGAGACGCACGACAGCGTCCGCGCCCGCCGGCAGCGCCGCTCCGGTCGAGATGCGGATCGCCTGCCCCCCGGAGAGCGGCGCGGCGGCGCTTGGGCGCCCGGCGCGCGACTCCGCGATCAGGACAAGGCTCACCGGACTGTCGGGGCGTGCGCCGAGCGTGTCGCCGGAGCGCAGGGCAAATCCGTCCATCGCGGAGTTGTCGAAGCCCGGAACGTCGTCCGCACTCGACACATCGGCGGCGAGCACTCGCCCGAGCGCCTCGCGCAGCGGCACGAGCTCGTGGGGGAGCGGCTCGACATGGTCGAGCACCGCCTGCCGTGCCGCCCGCGGGTCCAGCAGGTCGCCTCTCACGGCGCACCGGACCGAGCCGCACCGCCGAGAGCCGCACCGTAGAGAGCCGCACCGCAGAGCGCCGCACCCCAGAGAGCCGCACCGTAGAGACCGGGCCCGGTCACCTCAGCCGCCGATCGCGCTCATCGTGCGCGCCGGCTGGCGGAACCCCTCCTCGCCGACCCGATGCTTGAGCTCCTTGCGCCAGACCGCCTCGCGCACGATGGTCTCGAGCTCTCGATCGCTTGCGCCCGCCCTCAGCGGCTCGCGCAGATCCGTCTCGTGCAGCGAGAACAGGCAGGTGCGCAGCTTGCCGTCCGCTGTCAGTCGGATCCGATTGCAGTCGGCGCAGAATGGCTCGGAGACGGGATTGATGAAGCCGATCTCGCCCTTGCCATCCCTGAAGCGGAAGACGCGCGCGGTCGCCGATGGCTCGCGCGGAACTTCCTCGAGTGGGTAGACGGCGTCGATCGTCGCGCGCAGCTGATCGCCGCTGACCACCGACTCGGAGCTCCAGCCGCGGTCGGCGTCGAGCGGCATGAACTCGATGAAGCGCACGCGCAGCGCTGTCCGGCGGGCAAAGCGAACGAGCGGGAGCGCGTCGTGTTCGGCGCAGTCACGCATCGCGACGGCGTTCACCTTGATCGGCGCCACCTGCGGATAGCGGGCGATTGCCTCAAGACCGCGCAGGACCTGGGGCAGCGAGTCGCGCCGGGTCAGCTCGAAGAAGCGGTCACGCTGTACCGAGTCGAGCGAGACGTTCACGCGGTTGATCCCGGCCGCTACGAGTGCCGCCGCGTCGCGCTCGAGCAGGTAGCCGTTTGTCGTCAGGGAGAGATCGGCGAGGTCGTCGATCCGGGCAAGCATTGCCACCAGCGTCGGGAAGTCCCGACGGACGAGCGGCTCGCCGCCGGTGAGGCGGACACTCGACACCCCAAGCCCGACGAGCAGGCGGACCAGGCGGCCGATCTCCTCGAAGGTCAGGATCGCCTCGCGCTCGAGCCACGGCAGGCCCTCGGCGGGCATGCAGTACTGGCAGCGGAAGTTGCAGCGGTCGGTGACAGACACGCGCAGGTCGGCGATCGCCCGGCCATGACCGTCGATGAGGGGTTCAGGAGTCGGGGTCAAGGTGCTCGACCGTAGCCGTCGATGAGGCGCTCAGGAGTCGGAGTCAAGGTGCTCGGCCGTGGCCGTCGATGAGGGGCTCAGGAGTCGGGGGTCAAGGTGGTCGGACATGGCTGTCGATGAGGGGTTTGAGCATCGACGTTGGTCGGGATGGCTCCAACCTACGAGGACTGGCCCAGCGAGCGTAGGACACGGCTGGCGCGCCGTCATTGGACGGGCGTCGGAAATCGCTGCGCGAGGTTCTCCCTGCGGGCGAATGCCAGAGACTGGCATCGATCCGACCATGGGGAGCAAAAAGGGCGCATCAACGCTTCCTAAGCGGTGGAAAAGCATCGCCGCGGGCTCGAAGCGTGCTCAAAAACGGCTCTAGAGCGCGAAGACGAGCAGGAAACGCAAGGTCTGTAACACGGACTTGTGCCCATCCGGAGCGCTGCCGATAGCAGCAGTAACGCCCCCGGTCTTCGAACGAGAGAGAGAAGCCAGTGCCCGCTAGCCCTTTTGCCAGCCATCGACGCCTGCCCGCCATTGCCGCCGCGATTCTCTGCGCGCTGGGCGCACTCCTGCTCACAATCGCCAGCTCTGGCGTGCTCTCGGCCGACGCGACGAGCAAGCGTCAGGCCGCGCATTCGGCCAAAGCCGGGTCGCGCACGCAGTCGCCCCCGTGCACCTACCGCGTCGGGCGCCGCGCGGTCCGCAACGGCCGCATGAACTGGCGGGAATGCAAGCGAATCTGCCGGCTCGAGCGGCGGCCGCTGCGTGAGCGCCGCTGGGAGCGCTCGCTTCGAATCGTCCGTGCGAAGGCCGATCAGGCTGGCGACTGGAAGCGCTCTTGGCGCTGGCGTGGGCACACGCTGAAGAAGCTCCTCGACCGTCGCTGTGGGCGCCGCGTCAAGACGAAGCGAGTCGCTCGACCCGCTCCCGTCGCAGCGCCCGTGCAGGGCGCGAAGACCCGCGCCCCCGCCGCGACCTGGCGCTCGGGCTTTGAGCCCGGCAACTTCAGCGAATGGTCCTGGCATGGGCAGGACGATCCGACCTACGTCGGGCTCAGCGTCGTCGATCCCGCCTCGCAGGGCATCCCGGCCCGCGAGGGATCGAAGGTCGCGCGCTTCGAGGTGACGGCGGCCGATGCGTCGGCGGGGAGATACAACTCGAAGCTGTTCGAGTACGTGCACGCCGGCGGCGGCGATCGCCAGAGCTGGATCCCGGCGAACGTCAACGGGACCTACCGGGCGTCGTACTGGCTACCGCCCTCCACGTCGATGACCCGCGATGGCTCGGTCAACGCGTTCCAGTTCAAGGACCAGGCGTGGGCGAGCTCGGCGAAGACGAGCGAGAACTCCGAGCCGAGCTGGGAGGTCCAGATCCGCAGCGCGGCGATGATGGGAGTCGCAGGCGTCCGGCCCGACCATCCGGTCGCCTACGTCCGCCACGGCGGCGACGGAATCGATGACGTCCCCGGCGCCCGGATACCGCTACCGCTCGGCCAGTGGTTCGAACTCCGCGCCGAGGTCTATGCGGGCGACCGGATCGAGTACTACTTCAACGACACGCTGATGCGTGTTGCACGCCACAGCGAGTTCCCGGTCGGCCACTTCCGCGCGAACACGTTCAACTGGATCTTCGGGATCGGCTGGTACTCGTCGAACCCGGGCGTGATGTACGCCGACGACGCGTCGTTCACCGCGCGGTAGCGGCGACTCAGGCTGGGCGAGGGGAGGGCGCGCCGGCCCTCCTCCCGCCTGCCGCGCCGCCCCTCCTCCCGCCCGACCTGGCGTCGCTGGGCTTAACCCCTCGGGCCGCTTGCTCGACGCGTCAGTGAGCTCGCCCCGCCGAAAACCCGGCCGGCTGGCGCCCGCTACCCTCTACCGTCGCATGCGCCCGTAGCTCAGCTGGATAGAGCGTCGGTCTACGGAACCGAAGGTCACAGGTTCGAATCCTGTCGGGCGCGTAAGACGGTGCTGTAATCAGACGCTGTTCCATCTCGCGGCGCCTTGATGCGCGGCGAGGTCGTGAAGTAGCTCGCCGCGCAATCGCTGAGGGGGAGGGATTCGGGCTCTGGACGACCTTCGGCGGGCCCGTCAACCCGGTGGCCGGCCGCACGAACACGCGGACGGCGCCGACGGCCACGAAGCGGTCGACCAGGTCCTGGGCGAGCGCTCGGTCGCCTGCGCGGGGGAGCGCGGGGCGGCCTCTCGGCCGTCGCGCCGCGGGTAGTAGACGTCGACGTCGAGGCCGTTCTGGTGCGAGCGCGCCCCACGATCCCGTACGCCGGCTCCGAAGTCGCCGCCCCGGAGGCGGCTGAGGTCGCCGATCGTCAGCCGGGGCGCTCCCGGGTGAGCAGCGCGATGAGCCGCAGCGACCGAAGGCCCCGCGCGCACGAGCCGGTCGGTCCCGTGGCGGGAGCCGGTTGTGGCCCGGGCGCCCCGTCGATCCAGTAGGTTTGCGCCTGTGCTGACCAAGGGGCCAGTCTCACCGGGACTACACGGCCTGTTCGACTACGTGCTCGGGATAGTGCTCGTCGCCGGCCCGTTCGTGCTCGGCTTCGACGACGACACCGCCACGACGGTGAGTGTCGTCGCCGGCGTGGCCGAGCTCGTCGTCGCCTCTACCACCGCCTGGTCCAGGGGGATCGTCAAGGTCATCCCTCCGGCGGTCCACGGGATGATCGACTACGTCTTCGTCGTCTTGCTCATCGTGGCGCCCTTCGTCCTGGGCTTCTCCGACGATGACACCGCGAAGGTGTTCTTCCTCGTGCTGGGAGTCGGCGGCCTGCTGCTGGTCGCAGCGACTCGGTTCGTGCCCGACGAGGGGACCCCGAAGCGCGCCGCCGCTTAGCGGGTCCGCATGCCGCGAGCTTACGACCGCACCAAGCAGTCGTTGTGGTGCTGGAGTCGAGAGAGCGTTAGGTTGGCTCTGCTTGAAGACATGGGGAGCCGCTGGGTTGGGGCTGCTGACGGCGGCTCTGTTCAGTGTGCGAGTTCGCGCTGCTCTCGATTACCTCCATTGAGGTCGGCAAGAAGTTAGCTGGCGAACGCCTCGTGATCCACGCGTCCGGGAATCGAGCCGAGATCACCCAAGTGATGCACGGCCAGGCCGACGAAGTTGCGCGCCAGTTCCGGGCTGTAACGCAACGCCCGAACGCCCCTGCGACATCGACGCCGGAGCCTGACGTGCTCGACCAGATTCGGAAGTTGAGTGAGCTGCGCGACGCCGGTGGCTTGAGCTCGAATGAGTTCGAGGCCAAGAAGGCCACATTGTTGCGCCGCCTCTAGGCTTGCCCGTAGCCGCTGTCTCCAGCCTTCGCGTGCGCCTGCCGAGTTGTCCTTACACCACTGATAAAGTAAGGAGCGCGATGGACGTTGCAGCAACACTCACTTCCAAGGGTCAGATCACTGTCCCGAAACCCGTGCGGGAGGCGCTGGGCCTCCGGCCTGGCGATCAGGTGCTATTTCGGTTGGAGGACAACCGAGCGGTCGTCGCGCGTACATCGGATTTCCTCGGGCTTGCCGGCTCTGTCATGGTTCCAAAGGCGAAGCGCGGGGCTGCATGGAGCGAGGTGCGCACCCGCACCCGCAAACAGCGATTGCAGCCGCGCAGCTGAGCGCCTTCCTAGATACGAACATCGTCATTCGCCATCTGACGGGCGATCCGCCTGCGATGGCCAAGCGCGCGACGCGGTTCCTTGCCTCCAACCGCGATCTGATCCTGACCAACCTCGTCTTTGCCGAATGCCTCTACGTCCTTCAGTCCTTCTATGAGGTTGAGCCGCCCCGCGTCGCTGACCTGATGAGGGCAATGATTGCGTTTCCCGCGATCCAGGTGGTGGATTCGGACCTGCTCCTAAGAGCGCTCGAGCTCTACGAGCAGAAGCGACTCGACTTCGCTGATACATACCTCGTGGCCGCGGCGGAGCTCAGCGGTGTGGGCGCCGTGGCCTCTTTCGACAAGGCGATCGATCGCATTCCGTCCGTCAAACGCATTGCTCCGTGACGTCCTGAGACGTTGTCCCAAACTGCCGCCGACTCGGCGTTCTCTGTGGGACATAATCGGACTGAACCCGCGCCAGTTGGACTGAATCAGACCTAGGTGGACGAGATCCCCGGTCTACGGAACCGAAGGTCACAGGTTCGAATCCTGTCGGGCGCGCTGACAAAAGGCCCGCAAATGGAGGCCTGTTCGTTGTCTGGAGACGATAGCGTCCGCTTCTTCCGGGTTGTTCTCCCAAGGCGCGCACCGTGGGCAACGTCGTCCTGCTGTCCGGCGAGAACGGGACCGGCAAGACCAGCCTCACTGAAGCGTTCGAGTGGGCGCTGTTCGGGGAGCATCGTTCGCAAGGAGCGTTCAAAGACGCGTGGCGAGTACCAAGGCTCATCGTGGCTTCGCAGCGTTCATGCGCCGGCCTGGGTCGAGGGGGTCGACGCTGGCGACGAACTCCATCAGCCGGCGCAGGGGCGCGAGCGCGCGGCGCAGGAGCACGAGCTCAACGCCCAGCAGGATGGCCAGGCCGGTCGCAAGGAGCACGACTTCGGCCAGCCGCACCGGAACGTGACGGTCGCCGGCGTGAGCGCGAGAAAACCACCGCGACTGCGGCTGTGCCCGCCTGTCAGCTCGCGACTGCCCACGCACGCTACGCTGAGGGTTGGTGTGCCGGGAAGACGGGTCGGCGTGTCGTCGTCCTGCCCTTCTTCGTTTGGAGGTTGTCTATGGCCTCTGGCTTGCGTCTGTTCGCCCGCGCCACCGCTGAGGAGAGCGCGCGCGTAGGGGACATCCTGCGCCGTGAGACGGTTGGCGGTGGCCTGCTTGTCGTTGCCGCAGCCGTGGCGCTCGTGTGGATCAACTCGCCAGTCGGCGACTCCTACACTGACCTGCGCGACAGCACGGTCGGCCCCGCGTTCCTGCATCTTGACCTGAGCCTTGGGACGTGGGCGGCGGACGGGCTACTGGCGATCTTCTTCTTCGTCGCGGGCCTGGAGCTCAAGCGTGAGTTCGTCGCCGGTGACCTTCGTGACCCACGGCGGGCGATGTTGCCGATCGCGGCCTCAGTCGGCGGCGTGGCGCTGCCGGCACTGGTGTACCTGCTCGTCAACGTCGTCGGGGACGGGGACACGAGTGGGTGGGCCATCCCGGCGGCGACCGATATCGCGTTCGCGCTGGCGGTGCTCGCCGTCGTCAGCCGGAACCTTCCGGTCGCGCTACGAACGTTCTTGCTGACGCTCGCAGTGGTTGACGACCTGCTGGCGATCACGATCATCGCGATCTTCTACACCGACCAGCTCGAGCCGCTCGCGCTACTCGCCGCGCTGGTGCCGCTGGCGCTATTCGCGGTGCTGGTGCAGCGCCGGGTGCGTTCGTGGTGGCTATTGCTGCCGCTGGCGTTCGCGACGTGGACACTGGTGCACGAGTCGGGGATCCACGCGACGGTCGCGGGGGTGCTGCTGGCGTTCATGGTCCCGGTGGTTCGCTCTGACGCGGCAGGCGGTCCCGATGCCGGATCGGGACTGGCGGAGCATTTCGAGCACCGGCTCCGGCCGCTATCGTCGGGCTTCGCGGTGCCGATGTTCGCGCTGTTGTCTGCCGGCGTCGCCGTTGACGGGCTGGGGGCGCTGGGCGACGCGTTCTCCGATCCGGTGACGCTTGGGATCATCGGCGGCCTAGTGGTCGGCAAGAGCGTCGGGATCCTCGGCTCTGCGGCCGTGGTGTCGCGGCTTACGCAGGCCGAACTCGACGATGGCCTGAGCTGGTGGGACGTCTTCGGACTCTCGCTGTTGGCCGGGGTCGGGTTCACAGTGTCGTTGCTGATCGGCGAGTTGGCGTTCGGGGTCGGGAGTACAGCGGATGAGCATGTGAAGATTGGTGTGCTCGCCGGGTCGCTGCTGGCGATCGCCCTGGCGACCATCGTGCTTCGTGCCCGTGACCGGGCCTATCGCTTGCAGGGTGGGTAAGGGTCAAGCAGCGCTTCGGCGGGAGATCTGGTCGTAGGTCGTGGGCTCGTGCAGCGCGCCGAGGCCGAGGAGCGTCTGGAAGGCAGCCATCGGCGTAGCGCGACGGTTGTGGCGGAAGACGTACTCGTCGAGGTAGGCGGGGAGGTGCTGGTCGCTGACGCCGCGGTGGGTGCCGTCCATCCCATCCATGTCTTGAGGTTGGAGATCGCGCGATGGGCGCGCGGCAGCAGTTGCTCGCCCGCGCCGGCGCAACGCATACGGCTGCGCCCACGGCTTCGAACGCGCGATGGACAATCTCGGCGCGATCCTCGGACCGCTGCTCGGCATCGTCCTCGTCGCGCTGGGCCGGCGTCCGCGGCGCGATCCTGCTCTCGATCATCCCGGGGCTCCCTCGCGGTCGGGGCTATTGCTGCGCGATCCGCGCCGCCAAGCGTAGGCACCGCCGCCAGACTGAGCTCGTCGCTCTAGTGCCCCGCGGGCGGGGCGGACGCGGCGAGCGCAAGCTCGGAGGTGAGCGGGCTGGGGCTTCGCGGTTCGCGCGCTCCGCTCAACTCCGGGAGGTAGCGTGCGAAGAGCGCCACCAGCACGAACGGCAGGAACCAGACGATGTAGAAGTAGGTCCAGTAGGTGGCCGTCAGCTCGACTCCGACGATGACGGCAGCGCCGAGCGCGGCGACCTGAACGAGATCGCGCTGGCGTGGCACGACCGCGACGGCGACGGCGAAGACGGCGACGGCGATCTTCACCAGTGTGTGCAACCAGTCAAGCGCGGGGACGGCGCCCCAGACGCTGAAGAGTGACTTCCGGCTGAGCTGGAACCCGAGTGTCGCGTCGTAGAACTCGCGCAGCCCGCCGTCCGGGAGATAGAGGGCGACGCTGACGGCGACGGTTACCGCGAAGGTGAGCCCGAAGACCAATGGATCGCGCGCCTTGAGCGGGCCCGCGCCTCGCGCGAACAGCGGCGCGAGCAACAGCGGGACGAACTTTACGGCGCTCGCCAAGCCGAGCAGCAACCCCCTGCCCGGCGGGCTTGTCAGCGCGAGCAGGGCGTAGACGAGCAGCATCGCGATCAGCGTGTCATTGGTGTTCATGACGAGCGCGAACAGTGTGTAGGGAAAGCTTGCCCAGGCAAACGCGAGCGCAAGCCCGAGTCGCCTGCCGCTCGCCCCGCCGAGCAGGCGCCAACCGATCAGGAAGAGCCCCAGCATCGTCAGAAGGTCGAAGCTGATCGCGGCTGCATGGCCGGCCGCTGGATCGTTGTCGCTGCCGACGCTGACGTTGTCGACGGTTAGGCCGCCCCAGGGGAAGATCGTCTCAAAGGGGACATAGGCCAGATAGTTGACAGGGCCGTAGGTGTCAAAGTTGCTGCCTCCCGAGACGTAGAGCTGCTCGCCGGCGATGATCCGGTCGGCGCCGACGACGCCGGCATAGCCCGCGTCGAGCATGTGTGAGTCGGTCAGGTTGAGCCCGATCCGAAAGGCGACGAGCAGGACCAGCCCGACCGCGAGCCAGCCAGCCGGCACGAGCGGCATCAGTCGGCCGCTGCGTTCGCGCCTGCGCGCCCCCTCGACCACCATTCGCACAAGCAGGTAGCCGAGCAGCGGATAGAGCGACAGATAGAACAGCGTGTCATGGCCACCGAAGAGAAAGAGGTTCGAGATGCCGAAGCCGAGCAGGGCGAGCAGATCGAGGTGGAGCAGCCGAAACGGCCGCCGCGGATCAACGAACGGGAGCAGGAACAGCAGGCAGAGCGGGAGCCATACATACGGTCGAAATAGCACCCCTGCGACGTCCGGGCGTCCGACTTCGCCCTCCGCTTGGGCGCCGCTCCAGACCGCTGCCACGGCGCCGCTGCGGTCGTCGATGACGACCTCGGTGTAGTCACCTGCGCCGGTGTAGGCGATCGTCCAGCGGCGCCGCGTGATTGGCTCGTGAACGAAGGGGACAGCCTCGGTGTCGCTGTGCTCGGCCCGCAACGTTCGCGCCGCACGCGTCCGATCTGCCCTCTCGATCGCCTGCTCCGCGGTGAGTCGCATCCCGGCCGGCGCGACGCTGCGGAGCTCCGGCGCGCTGAGCGTGTCCGCCCGAGCGACACTGGCCGCGCCCAGCGACCAGAGCGCGCCCAGCACAAGTGCCACCGCACAGACGGCGCGTAACTGCTCGGCGACTCTGAGAGCTTGTCGACGCACTGAGCTCAGCTGCTGGCGCGTGTCGCCTCGACGCGGCCAAGCGCCTCTCGTAGCTCGGCGACCTGGCGCTCGAGGCGGTCCACTCGTTGGTCGAGTCCCTCCGATGGCAATCCTTCGCTCTTCTGCGCGGTCACTGGAGCGTCCTC
>Ga0183260_10000263_pt1 | contig 42497 bp, 38 predicted proteins | sample AntDrymUQ4972206_2_FD_129768 | JGI IMG/M metagenome (GOLD analysis project Ga0183260, IMG submission 129768) | Polar desert sand microbial communities from Dry Valleys, Antarctica - metaG UQ497 (22.06) (version 2) (version 2) | ecosystem: Environmental > Terrestrial > Soil > Desert | place... | reverse complement strand
GACCTCTACCGGGCGTGCCGCCGCGCCGGGGAGACCGTCCGCACCCTGACCGACTGCCTCGTCGCCGCCGTCGCGATCCGCACCGGAGCCTCCGTCCTGCACGCCGACGAGGACTTCGCCGCGATCGCGCGCCACACCGCGCTCGCTCTGGCCTGAGCCTGAGCGGCTCTTGCCGGCGCCTACAGCGCCTGGACCTCGCCTAGGACCTCCGCGACCGACTCCTTGGCGTCTCCGAAGAGCATTTGGGTCTTGGCGTCGTAGTAGAGCGCGTTGTCGATCCCCGCGAAGCCCGGGCTCATCGAGCGCTTGAGCACGATGATCGATTCGGACTCGTTGACGTTGAGGATCGGCATCCCGTAGATCGGGCTGTCGGGATCGGAGTTGGCCGCGGGATTGGTGACGTCGTTTGCCCCGATGACCAGTGAGACGTCCGTGCGCGAGAACTCGGGGTTGACGTCGTCCATCTCCTTGAGCTGCTCGTAGGGCACGTCGGCCTCTGCGAGGAGCACGTTCATGTGGCCCGGCATCCGCCCGGCGACCGGATGGATGGCGTAGGAGATCTCGATCCCGCGCTTCTCGAGCTCGGAGGCGAGCTCCTTGACCGCGTGCTGGGCCTGGGCGACCGCCATGCCGTAGCCGGGCACCACGACCACCTTGCTCGCGTAGGAGAGCTGGATCGCCGTGTCCGCCGCGCTGGTCGAGCGCACCGTCGCGTCCTCGGGCACGCCGGCCGGCGTCTCGCCCTCTTCGCCGCCGGTCCCCCCTCCCCCGAAGCCCCCGGCAATGATGCTGACGATCGAGCGGTTCATGGCCTTGGCCATGAGGTTGGTGAGGATCGAGCCCGAGGCGCCGACGATCATGCCGGCGACGATCAGCGCGGTATTGTCGAACGCCACCCCCGTCGCCGCTGCGCTCAGACCGGTCAACGCGTTGAGCAGCGAGATCACGACGGGCATGTCCGCGCCGCCGATCGGCAGCACGAGGAGGTTTCCGAGCAGCGCGGCGGCGACGAGCACGAGGATGAAGATCCCCTGGCTGTGCGAGCCGGCGCAGATCGCCACCGCCCCACCCACCGCGGCGATCGCGATCACGAGGGTGAGCACCTGCTGTGCGCGACCAAAGGTGATGGGCTTGCCCGGCAGGATCGCCTGGAGCTTGGCGAAGGCGATGTTCGAGCCCCAGAAGGAGACAGACCCCACGATCGCCGCGATCATCGACGGGATCACGACCGCGAGCGTGGTGTCGGCGAAGCCGTTGCTGTTGCGGAACTCCACCCAAGCGATCAGCGCCACAGCGCCCCCGCCGACGCCGTTGAACAGCGCCACCATCTGCGGCATCGCGGTCATCTTCACCGAGCGCGCCGCCGGTATGCCCACCGCGGTGCCGATCGCCACGCCGAGGGCCATGAGCTCCCAATCCGCGACGTCCTCGTTCAGCAGCGTGGCGACGACGGCGATGGCCATGCCCACCGCGGCGAGCCGGTTGCCACGGATGGCCGTGTTCGGGCCGGTGAGCAGCGACAGGCCGTAGACGAACAGCGCGAAGGCGACGATGTAGAGGCCCTGGATGAAGTCGGTCGACTGCCAGACGTCGATGGCGAGCGGGCTCACTCCGTCGAGGCCTCCGTGTCGGCGGGTGCCTTGCTCGGCTTTTTCTTGAACATCTCGAGCATCCGGTCGGTGACCAGGAAGCCACCCACGACGTTGATCGTGCCGAACGCGATCGCGATCACCAGCAGGAGGTCGTTGAGGAAGCCGACAGCCAGGCCGATGGTCAGCAGCCCGGCGAGGACCACGATGCCGTGGATGGCATTCGTGCCTGACATCAGCGGCGTGTGGAGGGTGTTGGGGACCTTGGAGATCACCGCGTAGCCGACGAAGCCGGCCAGCACGAGGATCGCCAGGTTGGTGAGGACGTGGTCCTCGGCGAGCTGCGACGACTCGGTGGCGGCCAGGACGGTCGGCAGGACACTCACGGTCGGGCCTCCTTGTCGTCTCGGTCTTCGTCGTCGTCGTCGGCCTCTTCGCCGCCGTCGTCGTCGTCGTCTTCGTCTGCCTCTTCGCCGTCGTCGTCGGCCTCTTCGTCGTCGTCTTCGTCTGCCTCTTCCTCGCCTTCGTCGGCCTCTTCGTCGGCGTCCTCGTCGTCGTCTTCGTCTGCCTCTTCCTCGTCGTCTTCGCCTGCCTCTTCGGCGGCGTCCTCGTCTGCCTCTTCCTCGTCGCCTTCGTCTGCCTCTTCGTCGTCGCTCTCGGCGGCCTCGTCGCCGCCGCGCCCCGCGGCCTTGCGGGCGGCCTCGTGGAGGATCTCGCCGTCGCGGGTGATGCAGGCGCCGGCGATGATCTCGTCGTCGAAGTCGAGCTCGAGCGCGCCGTCCTCCCCAGCCATGAGCTCGATCAGCGACTGGACGTTGCGCGCGTAGAGCTGGGAGGCGTGCTCGGCCATGCTGCTGGGGACGTTGAACGGCGCAGCGATGGTCACGTCGTGCTCGACGATCGTCTCACCGGGCTCGGAGAGCTCGCAGTTGCCGCCGGCCTCCCCCGCGAGATCGACGATCACCGAGCCGGGCTTCATGGCCTCCACGGCGGCGGCGGTGACCAGGCGCGGCGCCGGCTTGCCGGGCACGAGCGCGGTCGTGATGACCACGTCGAAGGTTGCGATCTTATCCGAGAGCTCTTCCTGCTGGGCGGCCTTCTCCTCGTCGGTCAGCTCTCGGGCGTAGCCGCCCTCGCCCTCGGCGCCCTTGCCGGCCTCGAGCTCGAGGAAGGTCGCCCCGAGCGACTCGATCTGCTCCTGGACGGCGCTGCGCACGTCATACCCGGTGGCCTGCGCGCCGAGGCGCCGCGCGGTGGCAAGCGCCTGAAGGCCGGCGACGCCCGCCCCGATCACCAGCACCTTGGCCGGACGGATCGTGCCCGCCGCTGTCATCAGCATGGGGTAGAAGCGGCCCATGAGCTGCGCTCCCATGAGCGCGGCGCGGTAGCCGGCGACGTTTGACTGCGAGGAGAGGGCGTCCATCGACTGGGCGCGCGAGATGCGCGGGATCGCCTCCATCGCGAAGGCGGTGATTCCAGCGTCGGCCAGCGCGCACACGGTGTCGGTCGCGGTCAGCGGCTGGAGGAAGCCGATCAGCGTGCCGCCCTCTTTCAGCCGCCCGATCTCCTCCTCGCTGGGCGGCGCGACCTTCACCACGACATCGGCCTCCCAGATCGCCGCCCCGTCGGACGAGATCGAGACCTCGGCCTCCTCGAAGAGCTCGTCGGGGATCAGCGCCGCTTCGCCCGCGCCCGACTCGAGCGTCAGCTCATGGGCCTGCGTGAGCTTTCGCGCGACCTCAGGCACTATGGCGACCCGCCGCTCCCCAGGCGCGGTCTCTTTGGGGATCCCGACCCGCATCGGCACAGAAACCTACAAGGGATGTCCTCGGCGGGCCATCCGGTCCAGCGGCGTCCTCACCCCTCGATCACCGCGAACAGCACGCTGGCGCTAGGCGTCCGGCGCTGCGGCGTCCTCACCCCGCGATCACCGCGAACAGCACGCCGGCGCCGAAGCCGGCCCTCTGGGCCCGCCCCCCCAGTCCAGCGGCTCGAGCGCGACGGACCCGGCCTTGGTCGAGGTGCCGCGCGCGCGGCGCTTCTTGCGCCGGGTCGGCTTGGCGTCCTCGTCACCGGCCACCGCCTCGTCGAGGGTCACCACGCCGTCGCGCCCGGCGGCCGCTGCCGCGAACCCGCGTGCGGCCCGGGTGCGGGCGAGCGGGAAGGGCGCTCTGGAGAGCGCGAGGAGGGCCTGGGCGGTCACCCACACCGGGGTCTGCGTCGAGGTCCGCGAGTAGCGGACGCCACCGTCGGAAGCGGTGAGCGACCGGAGGTAAGCGAGCGCGCCGCGCCCGCCCTGGCGTCCCCGGTCGGGGTCGGCGCCTGCGGCGACGAGGGCCTGGGCCGCGTAGGCGGTGGACTGCGCGTTCGAGGCGCCGCGCTGCACGGCGGGGAAGCCCCCGTCGGGGTTCTGCTGGCGGCGAAGGAAGCGCACGGCCTTCGCCACGACGGGCGTCCCACGCCGCCCTCCGGCGGCCAGCGCCTGAGTCGCGGCGCCCGTCTCGTCGATCCCGCTCGCGCCGCCGCGGCGGAACACGTTGAAGCCCCCGTCGCCGTTCTGCTGGCGGGTGATCCACGCGGTGGCGCCGCTCACCGCGCGGTCCCCGGTGCCCCGCCCGGCCGCGCGGAGCGCGAGGACGCCGAAGGCGGAGTAGACGACCTGTCCGTTGATCGACCCGTCGCCGCGGCGGAAGCGAAGGAGGGCGGCGACCAGGTCGCGCCCGCCCACGTCCCGGGAGGAGACCCCGGCCGCCGAGAGCACGAGGATCGTGCGTTCGAGCTCGCCGACGTCGGTCACCCCGGCAGCCCCCCTGCGGATGTAGGAGAGCGCCGAGCGCTCCCCGCGGCGGACGTCGAGCGGGTTGCGCCCGGCGGCCGCGAGGCCGAGCGCCGCCCAACCCGTATAGAGCTGGGCGGAGCCCTGGCCGGGCGCCGCGCCCCAGCCGCCGTCCGCGTTCTGCGCCCGCCGGAGGTAGTCCACGCTGCTCGCGGCCCCGGCGGGCGGCGCGGCGACGGCCAGCGCGGCCGCCACAGCGAGCCCAACCAGCACGGTTGGGCCCACCACGGCCGGGCTCGGCCGCCAGGTGACCTCGAAGCGCTCGCGGAAGCGCCGGATCGCGCGCAGCAGAGCCGGGCCGAAGGCGAGCGCGAAGAGGACGTTTCCGACCGCGTGGGCAATGTCGAAGGCCAGCGCCGAGCCCGCCATCGCCAGGTAGGCGCCGAGGCTGTGGTCGCTGAAGCTCACCCAGGTCGAGAAGTTCATGATCGCCCCGAAGCCCAGCCCCGCCACCGCGCCGGCCACCGCGAGCGTGAGCCGGCCGGGATCGCGCCGGGTCAGGCGGCCGAGCGCGGCCCCACCGAGCCCGACGAGCCCCCACGCGAGCATCTGCCACGGGGTCCAGTAGCCCTGGCCGAAGAACAGGTTGGAGGCAAGCGCGCTCACCGCGCCGACCACGAAGGCCGGCGCCCCGCCCAGCGCGGCGCCGGTGACGAGCACGATGTCGGTCGTCGGCTTGACGTTGGGCAGCGGCGCGAAGGCGATCCGGCCGAGGGCCGCGAGAGCGCCGAGCGTCGCCACGAGGGCGACGGTTCTCGCCGAGGGCCGGGTGCGCTCGTACCACGCGGCGCCGCCCGCCAGGGCGAGCGCGAGGAGGGCGAAGGACGCCAGGGGCCAGCTCACGGGGTGGGAACCTCCATCCTGATCCTCACGGGGTGGGGACCTCCTCGATCGTCATCCGGCGGCGCACGACCTCCGCGCCGTCCTCGGGGAGCAGCGCCTGGCCGGCGCCGCCGAGGATGCGGGCCGTCTCGGTGGCGAACTACCAGCCGCCCGAGAGCACCTCGGCGGTCGGGCCGTCGGCGACCGGCAGGCCGTCGCCCATGAGGACGACGCGCTGCGCGAAGCTCGCCGCGAACTCGGGGTCGTGGGTGGCTACGAGCACGGCGCTGCCCTGCGCAGCGAGGCGGCGCAGGAGAGCGGCTAGCTCTCCCTTGAGCGCACGGTCGAGCCCCCGCGTCGGTTCATCGAGGCACACCGCCGCCGGCGCTTCGCCCTCCCCTAGGACGATGGTCAGGGCGAGGCGCTGGCGCTCGCCGCCAGAGAGGTCGGCCGGGTGGCGTTCTCTCAGCGCCTCCAGCCCGGCTGCCTCGAGCGCCGCGGCGGGCGCCTCGTCGCCGACGCGCTCTGCGATCAGGTAGTCGCCCGGGTGCTGGAGGAGCAGGGCAATCCGCCCGACAGCGTGCACCCGGCCGCGCGTCGGCTTGTCCAGGCCCGCGGCGCAGCGCAGGAGGGTCGACTTCCCCGCGCCGTTGCGACCCATCAGCGCCACGCGCTCGCCGGGAGCGACCGTGAAGCTCGCGGCCCGCAGGGCCACGCCGCCGCCGCGCCACTCCTTCCAGACGCGGTCGAACCGAAGCGCGGCGCCCTTCTCGCGCCTTCGCCTCCTGGCGGTCGGCGAAGGAACGCGGTGGGCGCTGGTGTCGAGCGAAGGAACAGCGTCGGCGCGCTCGTCGCCCCTCTCCCCCCGTAGCCCCCTGTTGTCCGGCGGGGCATCGAGGTCCGCGCGCTCGTCGCCGAGCAGTCCGTGCGCGCGCAGAGTCGCGCGGGCCTCCTTGACGCCACTCGGCGGCGGCCGCAGCCCGGCACGCGCGAACAGGCGCGCGCCGGGGGTCTGCAGGGCGGGCTCCTCGCTCGCGGCCCACTCGAGGAACGTCCGTGGCGGCCCGTCGCACGCGATCTCTCCGCCGCGCATCGCGAGGACCCGGTCGGCCGCGCCGAGGCAGCGCTCGAGCCGATGGTCGGCGAGCACCACGGTCGTCCCCCACTCCTCGTTGAGCCGGCGCAGCAGCCACACGAGCTCGTCGCCGGCCACGGGGTCGAGCTGGGACGTGGGCTCGTCGAGCAGCACCATGCGCGGGCGCCCGGCAAGCGAGGCCGCGAGCGCCACGCGCTGCAGCTCGCCACCCGAGAGCTCGGAGGTCGGCCGTTCGAGCAGCGCTCCGATCCCGAGCGCGAGGGCAACCTCCTCGACCCCGCGCGCAGTCGCGGCGGCCGGCCAACCTCGGTTCTCGAGCGGGAAGGCGACCTCGGCGCGCACCGTCCCCATCACGACCTGGCTCTCGGGGTCCTGGAAGAGAGAGCCGACCGAGGCGGCGAGATGTCCGGGGCCGTGCTCGCGGGTGTCCATGCCGTCGACCACGACGCTCCCGGCGATCTCCCCGCCGTGGAAGTGGGGCACGAGGCCCGCCGCCGCGCGCAACAGGGTGGACTTCCCCGATCCCGACGCGCCCGCGACGACGACGAATTCGCCCTCGTCGAGCTCGAGGCTCACGTTCCGCAGAGCCGGCTCCTGCGCGCGGGGGTAGCGGTAGGTGACGTCGTGGAGCGCGAGGATGCTCATCGCACGATCCCCCTGCGATAGGCCCGCGCTCCGCTCATCGCACGATTCCCCCGCGGTCCACGCTCGCTCCCCTCATCGCACGATCCCCCTCCGGTCGGCGAACGGAAGCAGCGCGCACACGACGATCGCTCCGGCGAGCGACCATTCTCCGGCGCCGGCGGCCGCCTCGAGGCGGGGGTAGGGCGCGAAGGGTGCGAGGCCGGCCGCGGGAGTCGCCACGGCGATCGCGACCAGAGCGGCCGCCGAAGCGGCGAAGGCGAGATCGTGACGCGACCACGGGCGCCTCCCGCGGGGTGGCCGCCGGGCGGCGCCGTAACCGCGGACCTCGAGCGTGGCCGCGACGTCGACCGCCCGATCCAGCGCTCCCGTCGCAACCGCGCGAACGACGGCCATCCGCGGCACCTGGGTGCCGGGCCGGCAGCGCTGCGCGTCGGCCATCCGGCGGGCGTCGCGGGCGAGCACGGGGACCATCCGCGTCGCGGTGAGCGCCGAGCGGAACGAGATGCGCCGGAAGATCCGCAGCACCTCGTCGGGGTCGACGGCGAGCGCGTAGAGGCCAAAGGTGAGAAACACGATGAGCGCGCGCAGCCCCAGCACCCCGCCGTAGGCTGTCGCCTCCAGGGTGATGTCGAGCGGACCCGGCCACGGCAGGTCGGGACCGCGCGCGATCACGGTGAGCCCCTCGCGGGTGACGAGCGGGTTGATCAGGGCTACGACGAGCGCGAAGGGGATCGCGAAACGGGCCGAGCGCGCCAGCTCGCGACCCAGGCCGGCCAGGAGCGAGGAGCCCACGACGGCCGCCAGCGCCGCGGCAAGGACGAGCGGGTGCTCCGTGCTCAGCGCGACGGTGCCCAGCGCGAGGCAGTAGACGCCCCCCACCGCCGCGCGGGCGGCGTGCAACGGGCTGGGCCGGCGTCGGTAGGTCATCGCACGGCGTGCAGCGGGCTGGAACGGCGGCGGTAGGTCATGGCTGGGCGCTCACCGCCGGCAGCGGCACCGCGATCCCGCCCGGGTCGATCGCCACCGCGAAGTGGTCGCCGAGGGCGCCCTCCTCCAAAGCACGTGCGGCGGCGAGCACGCCGCGGTCGTCGGTGCCGGTGACCACCCAGGTCACCGCCTCCTCCTGGCCCTCCTCGGGCGGGCGGGTCGCCGCCACGAGCCCCGCCCCGGGCCCGAGCGTCCGTATCGGCCGGCCGTCGGGGTTCAGGACGGCGAGCGTCCTCCCCTCCCGATCGAACCGAGCGAAGACGCCGCTGCGCGCGGGGCCCTCCTCCACCAAACGCACCTCCGGGTTGCGGCGCACCGCGGGCCAGCGACCGACGAGGACGCGGGCGATGCGCCCCTGCGACTGGGCGCCGAGCACGGCGCTGCCCGCGGGGACGCCGGCCGCCGACAATCGCCGTCGCGCCTCGTCGCACGCCGGCGCGCCCGTCCGCTCGCACTCCACGCGGACCGGGAGGCGCCGGCCGTCGATGCCGCTGCGGAAGGGCTCGGGAAACGAGCCCACCACCGCCGGCACGCGCATCGCCGCGCTCCAGTCGTGGCGGTCCCACCAGACGCGGTCGCCGGGATGCAGCTTGGTCGCCGCGGCCCCCTTGGACGCCTCGATGCCGTTGACGTAGAAGAACCAGTCGACCGGCCGGCCGGCCTCCGTCCCGCCCCGCCGGCCGTCGATGGACTGGACGAAGCCGCCGCCGTAGCGCGTCGTCACCTGGTAGGAGCGCTGGAGCAGGCGCATGATCGTCTCGCCTCCGGGCGCCTGGACCGTCCGCGGCTGGCCGACCGGTCGGCTCCCGAAGCCGTTAGTGACGGTGAGGCTGACATCGCCCGGCCCCTTCCCCGCGCCCACGCCGCAGCCGGCAAGCAAGCCGGCCGCCGCCGCGACCAGCCCCGCGAGGAGGACCCGCCGCCTTACCGGACGAGGGCCGCGACCGGCCGGGAGCCGAACCAAGCCAGCGCGGCGGGCCCGCCGCCTCACTGGACGATGACCTCCATCGGCCGGGAGCGGACCGTCCCCTTCTTCGCGGCGACGACGTCGTAGCGCCCACCCGAGGGCGGCGCCGCCAAGGTCGCCTTGCCGTCCTTACCAGTGAGCACGGTCGTCCCGGCGAAGCTCACGCTCGCGCCGGTGACCGGCCCGCCTTTACCCTGGTCGTCGTACCCGCTCACCGTGATGACGAGGGGCGCCCCGGGGCCGACCGTCCGAGCGCCGCTGACCTCGAGCGTGCGCTGGCAGTCGCTTGCCCTGACGCACCAGAACCACGTCACGGCGTCCCCCGCCCGCAGCCGCCGCCCGGTCCCGAAGGGGCCCGAGGCGTCGGCGGCCGAGGTCGTCCCCACCTTGCGCCCGACCTTGTAGACCCACCCGGCCGAGCCGCGGTTGCGGTCCGGTCCGAGCTTGCTCACGAACAGCCCGCCGGCATCGGCGGCGCGCCGGGAGCACGAGCCGAAGTCGCGCAGCGTGTACGCGGGCCCGCCCCGGAGTCGCAGGGCCTCCAGCGCCGCGAGCGGCGTGCCGTCCGCGACCCGGCATTTCCTCCCGGCGACCTTCACCGAGGCGGCCCGAGGGCTGACCTCCACCGGCTCTGAGAGCACCTTCGTCCGCCCGACGACGAACACTTCGACGCCGCCCTTCCTGACGTAGAACACAACGGCCTCCGTCCGCTGCTGCCCGGTTCGATCGCGCGCGAGCACGTCGAGCTCGTAGCGTCCAGGCGCCAGCGCCTCGGGCAGGAGGTAGGACCACTCGGCGCGATCGCCGATCGCGAACGTCCACCCCGTCCCGCACCGGGCGCCCCGGAACTCCTCCACCCGGCTGCTGAAGTACTGGCAGCGACCTGCGGCTCGCCGCTCGAGGCGCAGGCGCACGCTCGTCAGCCCCTCCGTTCCCAGGTTCACCCGGCCGCGCAGCTCCCGGGGCGCATCCTTCGCGGTAAACCGGGCGCGGCGCGCGATCGAGAGGATCTGTGGAACGGGCGGCCTGTAGGGGATGGGCGCCGCCGTCGTCACGCCACCACCTGAGCCTGGCGGCGGGGGCCGGAGGTCCCGCATGTCCCGTCGTCGCCGGCGTGGACGCACACCGAGAGCGCGTTCGAGCGCACGTCGCCCGACCGCGAAGCCTTCAGCTGCTGCATGCCCGCGGCGGAGAAGACGAGTGTAACGGTCCCATCTGCCTTCGTAAGCTCGCCGCCGACCGACGCGCCGGCCACGGGCTTTGCGTCCTTCCCGTCAACGACCTTGAGGGTCACCGGCTCGCCCGTGCTCGCCGAGCTCGGCCCGGTCAGCTTCAGCAGCCCGGTCTTCGAGAAGAAGTCGTAGGCGAAGAGCACCTCGTCGCCGGCCTGGACCTTCTGCTGGCAGCCGCCGAGCTGCGAGGGCACGTAGTTGAGCGCGTAGCCCCAGAAGGCCGTCGAGGTGTTCGCGTCCGGCCCGATTCGGTCGATCCCGAAGTCGTCGAACCCATTGAAGTAGGTCCCGGCCCACGTAAAGCCCTGGACGATCGAGCCGTCGTCGAGCGCCGAGGTCATGGTCGGACCGGGCGTCGTGCTGACGCCACCGTTGGTGCCGTCGCACGGATGCGGTCCACTGGAGTCCTTGGCGATGGTCTTGGCATCCGTCGTCACGGGCCCCTCGAAGATCGTCGAGGACTCGCCCTCGATGCGGAGAGTCACCGTGACCGGCGCCGCGAGCGCCGCCAGCGCGCACGCCATCAAGGAGGAAGAGCGCGAGGATCGCGCGGCTGAGCAGGAAATGCATGTGAGCCACCCCTTTCCACGAGGGTTTGGAGGCCTGTCGTCGGCGGCTGGTCTCCTGGCTTCCGGGGCATCTCCCGTCCGCGCCTTCCCGGGCCCCCGAGGGGCCCAGTGGCTGCCACGCGACGCGCGAGGCGTGCGGGCGGGCGTTCGCTCCGGTCACAGTGGCGGGTCCGCGCCGGAATCTCACCGGCTTCCCGTTACCTCCGACCTTGTGGTTGCGGTCGGTAGCCTACTCTGCGAGCGATGACGGTCAACCTGACAAAGATCTACACCCGCCTCGGCGACGGCGGCGAGACCCACCTCGGCGACATGAGCCGGGTCTCGAAGATCGATCCCCGCATCGAGGCCTTCGGGGAGGTGGACGAGCTCAACGCGACGATCGGCCTGGCCCGCGCGCTCCCCGATCTGCCCGAACGCGCCGGAGACTGGCTTGCACGGGTGCAGAACGAGCTCTTCGACGTGGGCGCCGACCTCTCGGTGCCCGAGGGCGGCGACCGCGAGCGCCTCCGGGTCGAGCCCGAGCAGACGGAGTGGCTCGAGGGCGCCTGCGACGAGCTCCTGAAGGACCTCGAGCCGCTGAAGTCCTTTGTGCTTCCGGGCGGGACTCCGCTCGCCGCCCAGCTCCACGTCGCCCGCACCGTGTGCCGGCGGGCGGAGCGGCGGGTGCTCGCCCTCGGCGACGAGGCCAACCCCGAGGTCCTGCGCTACCTCAACCGGCTCTCGGACCTGCTCTTCGTCCTTGCGCGCGAGGCGAACGCCGGCGCCGAGCCGCTGTGGGAGCCCGGCGCCTCGCGCGGGTGAGCGGCGCCTCGCGCGGGTGAGCGGGCGGCGCTCCGGCTTCGGGCTTTGCGCGCGTCAGCGGGCGGCGCTCCGCGCATGGGAAGCTGGCACACTGCGCAACTCCCGGTGCAGCCGCCTGTTCGGAGGGAAGGCGCGCAGGATGGCGCACCACACGCACCACACGTTCACACGACATGCCGGCGCGACAGCGCCGGTCGGAAGGGGTTGACATTCAGTGAGCTTCGCTCTCCACCGCGGCGCGAGGCGGCGCCCGGCGATCGCAGGGCTGCTGGCAGCAGTGGCGACTACATTGCTGGCCATCGCTCCGTCGGCGCAAGCCGCCAAGGGGATGGAGGTTTCGCTGCAGGACGAGTCCGTCTTCACCAACCGAACCACCCCGTTCGACCTGGCGAGCGCCTACACGCTTCTGGACGGCCTCCAAGTGTCGCGGATGCGGTTCAACGCCCAGTGGGGCAGCCTCAACGCCCAGTGCAACAGCCGAACCAAGCCCCGCAAGCCTAAATACGACTTCTCGGCGCTCGACGCCGCCATCAACGGCGCTCGGGCACAGAGGATCAAGATCCTACTCACCGTCACCGGCCCCGCCCCGGCGTGGGCGAACGGCAAGAAGAAGTGCGAAGGCAAGAAGAACGACTTCAACCCCAACCCCACCGAGTTCGGCAAGTACGCCAAGGAGGTCGCCCGGCACTTCCAGGGCAGGGTCGACGAGTTCTCCGTCTGGAACGAGCCCAACCGCAAGGGGTGGCTCGAGCCCGTCAACACGAGCGGGACGCAGTACCGGAAGCTCTATCTCGAGGGCTACAAGGCGATCAAGTCAGTCGACAAGAAGGCCAAGGTGTTCATCGGCGAGCTGGCGCCCTTCTCCCGCGCGAAGACCCAAGCGCAGGACCCGCTTGACTTCCTGCGCCAGCTCACGTGCACCAACGGCCGCTTCAAGCCACTGCGCGGCAAGCGGTGCCCGACGTTGAGGGCCGACGGGTTCGCGCACCATCCGTATGACTTCGATCGCAGGCCGACGCAGAAGTATCCGAGCAAGGACGCGGTGACGATCGCGAACCTGGGGAGCCTCACGTCGGCGCTGGACAAGCTCAAGCGGGTCAAGCGGCTGGTCCCGAACAAGGGCTCGAAGATGGACCTCCAGCTCACCGAGTACGGCTACTTCGCCAGCACGACCTCGACCAGATCGAAGGTCTTCCGCGAGCCCACCAGGGCGAAGTACCTCGTCAAGGCGTTTCAGATCGCCCAAAAGAACCCGCGGGTCAAGCAGATGATGCACTTCCTGCTCGTCCAGTATCCGGGGGCGGGAACCACGGCGGCGTCGTTCAACTTCGACACGAGTCTCGTGAAGCTCGACGGGACCCCGCTGGGCGCCTACACGGCACTGTCGGACTGGGCGACCGCGGCCGCGCAGAAGGGACAGATCAAGCCAGCTCCCTAACGGCCCGGCCCCGCCCGACCGACCGTCGTACGGCCGGGTCGTCTCCTCGGAGGCCGGCCCGGCCGCCGGCCGTCTCCCCGGACGCGGGCCCGGCCGGCGTCTGATCTACCGGCGCAGCGCGAGCACGAGGCCCGTCGCGACCGCGAGCCCGATGGTCGCGACGGCGAGGCCACCCGCGACCGCCGTCGTGTGGCGCATCGTCTCGTCGACCACGGCGCCCGGCCGGAGAAGGAGCGCCGCGAGCCCGGCAACACCGGCAGCGCCGACGGCGACCGCGCTCGGGGCAAGCGCCTCGCGCATACCGACGGCCGCCTTGTCGCCCTTATGCGCAGGCCACCGGCGGTCGGCGGCCCTGAGCGCCCCGGCGACGGCCAGGACCCACGTCGCCGCCACGAGGTAGCCGCCGAGGACGTCGCTGGGAAAGTGCGAACCAGTCGCCAGGAGTGAGTAGCCCACGGCGACCGCGAACATCGCACCGGCGATTGCCACCGCCGGGCGCCAGCGCGCCGAGGAGACGAGCACGGCACACAGTGCGATGGACATCGCGGCGGTCGAGTGCCCACTGGGCCACGATGCCGCCGGAATCTGATCGGCGCCGAGGATCTCCGAGAGGCGCGGAGAGGCGAGCGCGGGCTTGAGGATCTGCGTCGTGAGGTTGGCTCCGAGGACCACGGCCGCGATCACCCCCGCGCTGCGCGGACGGCCACGTAGGAGCGCCACCGCCATCAGGGCGAGCGCCAGCAGCGCGATGGGCAGCGGATCGGCCAGACGGCTGACCCGGTCGGCCGCGCCCACGATCTCGAACGACGAGGCAAGCGTCTCAAAGCTGTGCAACGCAGCCGCGTCCCGGAACCGCACCGCGGCCGAGCCGAACGCGAGCGCACCGGTTGCGACGAGGGCGGTGGCGGCGAGGGCCGCGGCGACGAGCGGGCGCAGCGGCGAGCCGGTCGGGCGCTGGACGGGCAGGTGCTCCACGCCTCAACGGTACCGACCCCCCACCGCTACACCTTGTCGAGCACCGCCTTGGCGAGCTTCGTCGCGGTCGGCTGGTCCACGCTGAGCACCTCGACGAGGCGGTCGCCCTTGAGCGTCGTCACCTTGGTGTTGCTGCCGAACCGGCTCGCGAAAGCGCCCTCGCCGACGCCGGAGATGACCTTGGCGCGGGGCGTGATCTTGCGCTGGTTGTCGAACTGCCTTCGGCCTTTACCCGGGAATCTGCTGACGGTCAACTGGATGAAGCCTCGCCCCTCCTTCCCCGCATCGGCGTACCAACTGCACACCTGGACGGCACTGCCCGACGGGCTCTCGTTGCGCTTGGGCGGTGCAAAGGGGCCACCGAGGGCATTTTCGACCTCGCCCTTCTTCAGATAGGCGCAGGCGCCCTCGGAGGAGCCCGCGGAGTCGCCGTCGCCCCCGCAGCCGGCCAGCGCAAGCAGCGATCCGAGCAGGACCGCGCACACCCGCGCGACTCGAAATGAGCCTGCGACGTTGCCAACCCACTCCACCATCGACGCTCCTCGCGTTCGGTGCAGCGAACCTAACGCAATCGCGGGAGACCTGCCTCGGGAGCGCGTCCCGCCCGCGACTAGTCGGACGCTGCCGACCTTGCCGGATCGCAATCGGAGACCGCGCAGGACCGGCGAGGCCGCGCTCCCCGGCCCCCTGCCGCGCTCGCTGCGCCGGGCTCACGCGGCTAGCGGCTCCGCATCGAGCCCCAGCTCGGCGCGAAGCCAGGTGACCTCCGCTCCCGGGCGGCCGTCGTCGCGCTCGCGCGCGTTGTGGTGCTCGAGGCTGCACAGCTGGCGCTCGAGCCCCTCGCGGTGCCCGGGCTGAGACGCGGCCTCGCGCGGGCTGAGACCACGGAGATGCTCGTTGGGATCGTCGATCCAGCGTCGGTACGTGAGCGCCCGGATGCGCGCGTCGGGCACCATCGGCCCGTCGTCCACTCGGCGGCTTGCCCTGCGAGGGCGGGATGCCCCTTGCGTCGGCGCGGCCCGTGGCACTCGCGCCGCACCAGCAGCGTCCTCCACCGAACGCACGCGACGTCGGAGACGACCGGCAACCGGCCCGAGCCGGCGCTCGACCAGCGCCACGGCCTGCGCCAGGCGTGCCTCGGAGAGCCCGAAGAATTCCAGGTGATCGCGATAGAGCGTGAACGTGCCCAAGGAGGTGACGTCCTTGAACTCAAGGTCACCGTCCTCGCCCACCACGACGGGACCCCCCTCAACGCAGATCGCCCCGAGAGGCAGCGGCGGCCGGCGGGCAAGCAGCTCACGCCGCGAGATCAGCCAGGCCAACGTCACTCCCTCGCCGTCCTCGGTCTCGCCCTCGAGCACGAGCTCGGGCGCGTCACGCAGCGCGCCGAACGCGACTCCGGGCTCGCGCAGCCGCCAGGTCGCTTCAACCACCACCACCGGATCGCCCTCGAGCGTATGCATCACCCGCTCAGCGCGGCGACTCGGCGGTATGAAGCACACCAGCTCGCGCGCGCCGACACGCAGGGCCGCCTCCAGTCCGCGCGCGCCAGCACCGAGGTCGTTCGCCTCGGCGATGCGGCGCAGCTCGGCGAGCAGCTCCGGCTCCTCGGCCGGCTCGTAGAAGCCCGCCGCGCCCCACAGCGAGAGCATCGGCCCACCCTCCATCACCCGGCACAGAAGGACGTGCCAGCGCACGGCCTCGCGCGAGACGCTGGGGCTGGCCACGCGCACGGTCCCGCCGAAAAGGTTCTCGAGCTCGATCCACGCGCCCGGCTCAGCGTCCCTGACGCGGTAGAGGCCGAGCCGGCTGGCCGCGATACGCGCAGCCATCTCGCGCTCGCTCGCCGCGACCTCGGGCAGCTCCGAGTACAGCCGCGCCGGCTTCCCGCCGGCCTCCAGCTCGCGGTCGATCAGCAGCCAGCAGAGCGCAAGCGACAGATCCTCGTCCAGCGCCGGACGCTCGTCGCCGCCCACGCCGCGCGCATCCATGTGCTCCTTGAGCGCCGCGCCGAGCTCGTCCCCGAACCGATCGAGCGCCCAACTCTGCATCCGCTCCCACACCCGCTCGGCCTCGCGCGCGTCGAGTGCAACATCGTCCTCGCGGCGCAGGCAGCAGCGCTTGTGCTTGCGCCCGCTCCCACACGGGCACGGCGCGTTACGTCCGACCTCACTCATCGGCACCTCTGCGGTCGAGGATCGTTGTGGCGCCCCCACCGGCGACGGACGCGCCCCGGGGCTCATGCGACGCTACGACAGCCGGCGGACGGAAGCTCCGGGCCATCGCAGCGAACGTGATCTCAAGCTCAGATCAGCCACGACTTCGGCTTCCTCCAGGACGCGCGACGAACTCATCGACGAGGCGTCCAACCCCTCCCGGACTATGCACTTGACGGTCGTCCGCGTCTTGCCGCGGACCCTCGTCTTGACGAGCTTGCAGCTGACGCTCGGGAGCGGCGCCGCGGCGCCGCGGTCGCCCTTCGGCCGGACAGGGCCGGTCGGCCCGAGAGGTCCGGCCGTTCCGGTCGGACCAGTCGAGCCCGCCGGGCCCGCCGGTCCGACGTCGAAGTTCTCCACTGGGCCCGTGGCGGCACTGGTCAACGGGGGTGTTGACGGCGTGACGATCGCGCCCCTCACGCGCAGTGCGGTCACGCGGCAGGCGACGCTTTCGCCAACGTCCTCGGCGGTCAGCGTGTAGCGGCTGGCGTCGGCGCCGGCGCCGGCGATCGGCGCCGCTACCTGGAGGTCGGGGACTACCTGCTGATCGCAGAAGCGGTGCTCAAGATCCCGGCCGAGCAGCTGTCCCGCCTCAATCGCCTCGATCTCGCCGACTCCGCCCTGAACGCACCGGCGGCCGGGTTCGGCGAGGTCGAGGCATATCCCAACATCGAGACCAAGGCCGCCGTACTGTGCTGGCACCTGGTCAAGAACCACCCGCTGCCCGATGGGAACAAGCGCGCGGCGTTTCTGTCGCTCCTCGAGTTCGTCGCGCGCAACGGCCGCAGCTGGACGCGCGCCGCGGGCGATCCGGCCGCGACGGACGCGATCATTCGCGGCGTGGCCGACGGCAGCGTGAGCCAGGACGAACTGGAGCGGTGGATCAGCGAACGGATCGCCGAGGAGCCAGCGCGTGGCCGGTGACCGCCAAGAGCAGCGCTTCTAGCAGGCGAGGTGTCGAGCACGAGGAGGCCGCCGAACAGGTGCTCACGGCGGGGCGGCGGTAGGCGGGAACCGGGGGGTTCTCGCCCCGGAACCGGCTTGCAGTGTCCCTGGGCGGATCTGGTCAGGACGGCGGGTCCGGGAGGACCGTGTACCCGAAGGTCCGGCAGGCGCGCTCTACGAGGTCGGTAGGGATGTCCGCGGTCTTGGTGGCGGGCAGGTCGGCGAGCGCGCCGGTGGTCGCCGGGCCGGCGTCGCCGAACCAGGCAATCCTGCCGTGGCGAAGGCGCCAACGGAGGGCAGGATGCCGGCCTTGCAGCGCGTCGGCGAGAGCGTTGGCCTCGGTGTAGTCGGCACCCGCAGTCAGCGCCGCCGTGACCCCGGCCTTCAGCGCCCGCTTTACCGTAAGGTCGCAGATCGCCAGGTCACGTTCGAGGGTCGCAGTGCTGAGCGCCCGTGCGTGAACCTCGCCCTCGGGGAGCAGCATCCGGGTGCGGAATATCTCTACCCATCCGCCCAGGCGATCTTCGGCCCAGTAACAGGCGCCTCGGCGAGGGGTGCCTGTCGGGTCGAAGCGGCCTCTGCCAGACCCGTCGAAGAACCACGGCCCGAGCCCTGGGCGATGGATTCGGTAAAGGACCGTGCCGGCCTTGAGCGTCTTGCGAGGAAGCTTCGCGGCATCGACCGTCACTTGGCGGCGCGTGCCGCATCCCGCTCGGCGGCAGTGAGCAGACGGTCGTGATCATCGCCGTCGTGCACCCAGTCGACCGGGTCACGGCCCTCCAACTCGGGGTGACCGCTGAGAAACCAGCTCGCGGCTGACCACGGATCGATGTGGCCGTCTTCGACGAGCAGCCGGTGCGCCTTTGCCAGGCAGGACCGGTCTTTACTGCTGGTTCCTGCGAATTGCCAGGCCGGAAAGCGCGGGCGACCTTCCTGCGTCAGAGCTATCAGCCGGTGCTCGATCGCCAGCGTGCTGACCCGCTGCTTGCTGATCCCGAGCACAGCGACGACGTCCTTGGTCTCCCACAGCTCACCCAAGCGTTGCTCCCATGCCTGCTGGGCAACCGCCAGGCGGGCGGCGCGCCGGACCGCGGCGGTATCCGGGAGCGTTTCGCCGAGCAACGAGCGCAGCTCATCGGCGAAGACCTCCGCCACGACGCCGAACGCGTCCGGGGCGGCGGTGGGCTCGGCCACCCTGGTCCGGAGCTCTTCGAGGTCGCGCTCGAGGTCCTGCAGCTTCATTGCGGCAGCATCGACGAGCTCGTGGATCGCTTCGACGGACCGGGTCGTGACCGCCGATGTGCGTCGGCGCAAGTCATGGTTGACAGGCATGACACTAAGCGTAGCGGCCGTTGTCAATCACGACAACCCAACCCTTGCACCCACGGGAGCGCAAGCGCCAGCAGGTCGGCGGGATCACGGCCCTTCAGCGGCAGCGACGGGCGATCGCGGCGCTCCACCGTCACCTCGTCGACGTCGCGCAGGAGCTTCAGCCGCCCCCCGCGGACGAGCTGCTCGTCGACGGCGCCCATCCGCCCCTCGAAGATCGACCACACCGGCGTGCCTAGGACCGCGGCCTCGCGGTTCATCGTCCCGCCGGCGGAGACCAATGCGTCGGCGAGGGCGACGAGGCTGCGCCCGTCGACCGCTCGGGCGGGGACCACGACGCGCGGCAGCCCGAGGGCGCGCACCGCGGCCGCCTGCTCGGGAGTGCGGGCGAGCACGACGGTGGCGACGTCCTCGCGCGCCGAAGCTCGCTCGAGCAGCCGCGGGAGCAGCCCGCTCTCCGTCCCTCCCAGGTAGAGCGCGTAGGAGGGGGCGGTGCGCACGACGCACAGGGCCTTGTCGCGGTCGACCCCCAGGTCATCGAGCACGCGAGCGTCCGGCACGAAGCCGGCGAGGTAGTACTCCTCCTTGAGGCCCGGGTAGCGCACGAGCTTGGGCGGCCTCGCGCCGTAGCGGCTCAGCCGCTCGGGCGGGATGGCCTCGGGCACGAGCACCCGCGAGGCGAAGCGGCAGTTGACATGGTGCTGGAGCGCGGCCCACTCGTAGTCGAACATGGTCGCGTTGGGGACCCCGAGCGCGCGGCAGGCGATCGGCAAGTCAGTCGAGGCGTGCCCGAGCGCGCAGCCGAACCTCCGCCGCCGCCCGAAGCCGACCATCAGCCGGATCCGCTCCGCCGCCGCACGCGCCTTGCCGGCCCGGCCGGCGCCTCCATAGCGACCCAGCACCGTGAACGAGTGCCCCCAGTCCTCGAGCAGCTCGACCGTATGCGAGAGGGGCCGCGCGGTGATCTCCACCTCGTGCCCATCGCGCTCGAGCAGCTCCACGAGAGGACGGAGCACGACGACGTGAGCCGTGTTCGTTGCGTCGACCCAGACCCGCAAGGAGCCGATGCTAGGTCACAGCCGCCAGCTAGGGAAGCGCCCTGAGCATCGCGAACCGTCGCTGACGTCGAGCTGCGCCGGAATCGCTGAGACCGCGGGACGGTCACGTCTCCCCCACGCCGCCCAGGGTCAACTGGTGGCCATCGGCCGGGCGCTGGGCGCGATCAGGCCGGCGTGGCGCCCGTTATCGACGACCTCGCGCGCCTTGGCGCTGCGATAAGTCACGCGGCGCTCGCGCGGCTCGACGCTCAGGACTCCCGCGCGCTCGAGGCCTGGACTTTCGCGTACAAGAGGCGGCCCAGGTGGTTGACCAGCAGCCGATCGCCGGGTTGGATCGCGCACGTGCGCACCCAAGCCTCGTCACGCCACCGCGGACGGATCACCCCGGGGAACCGGGTTTCCCGAAGGCATCCAGTTGCTGCGGCAGCAGTAGGTGGCATGCCTTCATGCAGCGGGCGGCACGGTCGCTAGGCGCAGTACGCTTGCGACCGCAATGCCCGTCGATCTCGACACGCTGAGCAGCTTCGACCGTGCCCTGTGGACCGCGGCGAACGCTGGCGCGGCGCCGCGGTCTCTGCGCGACACCGTCATGGACACCTTCTCGGGCGAGCGACAAAACCAGCTGACCGTGTGGACCGTCATCGCAGAGCAGACCGATCCGGTGGAGCGTCTGGCGCGGCTCGCGGGGGAATCGGTAGCCCTCTACCGGAGGCTCGGCCCGGTTGGTCTCGTGCTGGTCGACGCCCGTAGCGGACCCTTCGTCGTCAGCGTGTGGCCGACCGCTGAAAACGGAATCTTCCACCTGATCGGTACGGTGCCGGTGACCGATGACCGCTGGCGGCGCGTTGAGCGCTGGGTCGGTAACGCCGCGCCTGGGGTAGTCCCTTTCGTCCTCAACGAGGCCGACTTCGACTCCATGGGCGCGTCGCTGGCCGAGCACGGCCGCGTGGAGGTGAGCCGGCTCGCCGCTCGGGTCCTCAGCGATGGCTCTTCGTACACCCGGGGCTGGCGGGAGAGTCGTCGCCGGTCTCGTCCCACCTACCGCCAGGCCGTCGGCGAGGTCGAGGGCCTGGCCTCCATCAGGACCCTCACGCTGCATGTCGCAGACGCCCTCTCGTTGCATCTGCGACGGCAGGCGGGCGCGACCTACTACGGCGGCAGCTTCCGGCTCTTCGAGGACGTCGTGCTGCTCGCTCTGGTCACCAGCGCTGGCCGACGTCGCCGGCTGCTGTCCAACCGTGCACGGCAGTCGAGCGGCGTGGCGGAGAGCGCAATCGGAGTCAAGCTGCCAGCCGGCATGTTCGCCGACCCGGACCACATCGCCCAGCTGCTCGACACCCTCAGCGAGCAGCGCGGAACCGGCATCGCGGTCCTCCATCGCAATCCTTACCTCCACGTGGCCGTCACGGACTACCTGGACGGCTCTAACTTCGACGCCTTCGTCACCTCGGACGATGAGGTTGTCATCTATCCCGGCTATCGGGCAAGCGTCGGCGCGCTCACGCGCCTCACCGAGCACTTAGCAGAACGCTTCGCAGCGCGGGAGGTAGTGGACGTGCCAGCGTCGGTCCCGCCTACCACGGAAGAGCTGTTCACGACGGGTTGAGCGCGGTTGACGCCGGCCGCGGACCTCAGTGAGTGCGTCGAGCGACTACTTCGCGCATTCAGAACGTACGACCGGGCGGTCGACGTCGTCTCGGCCTTCGAGATGGTCTACACCAGCTCCCAGTCCGAGCTGCCTGCAACCGTGCAGCACTTCGAGCGCTTCCCACGTATCTCGGTCCCCGGCCACAACCCGGTGAGGCCCGACTTCACGGTCGTCTTCAAGGACGGGGCCGGCATGGCGGGCGAGATCGCACGCATCGCCCGCCCGGACGAGAGCGTCGAGGACCTCTGCTCACAAATAGGGCGGTATGACGAACTGCGCCAGCTGCCAGGGCAAGTCGGAGCGGTGGACGTCAAGCACATGGACGTCCTCCTGCTCGTGCCGCTCGACGTGGGGCCGGCGGCAGTACGACGCATCATCGTGGAGCGCTACCTGAACCCGGACCATGCTTACTCACCCGGCGCGCCGCCCTGCATCGTCCAGTTCGGCTACGACGAAGGTCGCTACATCCTTCAGCGGCTTCCTGACGAGCGGAACGGGATGCCACGCGATGGCGACCGGCCTGATGGCCTCGCGCAGTGGTTCACCCGCAATGGCGATTTTCGAGCCGCACCGAGCCGCTTCGCCGACATCAAGGCCGCTCGCGCCTTCATGAACGACCCGGTCGACGCTCTCTACCTGGCGACGCACCTCTGGGCCAAGACGTTCGCCACCGACGTCGGCGCGACCGGCGCCGCGCGGCCGGTGCGCGTGGCGGTCCGGGCGTCCGATCTGGCGGCAGAGCTGCGTGAGCAGCACGGTGGAGTGCGGAGTGGCGATGTCGAGCGCGCACTGGAGCTGCTCACGTCGGCCAAGCTCGCCGAACGCACGGCCGACGGTTGGGTCGTCGCCTGGGAAGAGCTGCGGAGTTCAGGCGAACGGGACCTGCCGCACATCATCGCCACGCGGGCGTGTCGGCCGCCAATGAAGGGTGCGCTGGCACGACTCGAGGCGGCTGAGCGCGGAGCAGCAGCCGCTCCGGAGCCCCCGCCCTCGTTGTTCTGATGCAGCGCACGCTTCAGCGCCTGAACCAGCGGTTCAAGCCCATCACCTTGCCGCCTGGCAATCGGATGCGGATGCGACGCTGAGCGGCCGACGCAACCGCCAGGCGCCCGCCCGCGGCTCAGGTTCGACAGTCGTGGCGGACCTACCGCGGGGAACCGGGTTTCCCGGGGGGTACCCGGCCCCCGTCCCGAGCCCGGCGACAAGCTCCCGATGCAGCAGCGGTCCGCGGGCGCGAAGGCTCTCTGTCAGGGATCGGCTGATGGGACGCTTCCGCAGCGCCGGCCACGCCCGCGAGTCGCGTCGTGGTGAGTCGCGGCATCTGATCGCCAGAAGTGTGCCCCAGGTCGGTGCTGATGCTGGTTGGTCAGACTCAAGTACGCCGAGCGCGTGGAGTGACGGGTCACGCTACGGGGTGTCCGGGGGCTATGGGACGATGCGAACCTCGCGCGCGTCGTCTTGCCGGTGCGTGCGTTGGTGGTCGGGCTGGCGACCCACGCCGTCGTGAAACCAATGCGGCGTCGGGTCTTGCGTCTCCCGAAGTACGCTAGTCGCGGTGACACGATAATGCCAACGCTCGCCGCGTGGATGACATACACACGGTGGAACTCGGCGATCGTTGCGGAGTTCTTCGGTGGCCGCTATGGCGGCCGCCCGGTCTACATAGACCTCGAGGAGGATGCTCTATCGCGCATCGGCAGGGCCGTCGTGCTCGATGAGTCTGCCGACGTCGAGCAGGGTCTCATCGCAGCGGTCGTTCCCACCCTCGGTCTGGCCGCCGGCGCGCCGCTCTTCGGTACGCACATACGGCGCTTACGCACCTGGCGTCGCGGTGAGCGGGAGTTGCCACCTCCGATCGTGGCCGTCCTGACGATGCAGTCGTTGGTCGCGGAGGGCATGCACCGTGACCAGGATTTGCGTGCGAGCAACTACTACGGGCGGTTCATGCAGGCGGTGGGCGGGGACCCGAACGACCGTCGCTTGCGCTCGAAGGTGATCCGTGGTTTCGGCTCGGAGTCCGGAGAGCTGTGGTCCGCGCTCAACCGATGGATTGCCGAGGACGGTGACACGCGTGGGATCCCGACCGCGTACTCGTTCGACTACCGCGTGCACGTGGGGCTGCCGATATCGCAGGCCCTCGTGCGTGCGAGCGACCGCAGCGCCATTCGCACGCTGTTCGGCGATCTAGGGCTCCGACCGGGTCAGGCGATCGCGGTCGAGGACATGGTCCGCCTCTTGCAGGCATGGCTCCCCGGCTCGAGGGTCAGCCGCGGCCTCAAGACGCTCTGCGCCGACGAGAACGCCGTGCAGCGAGTGGCGGAGGTCGCTTGCACTGAGCTGCAAGCCTGGTCGGGTGGGGTGGAGGACGCCTCCGCCAGCAGCCGAACGATTGCGCTCACGGCCACCCTACGCCGGCTGCCGCGACGCAGCCTGCGGGTCGGGCTCGCGGTCCGTGCGCCAGATGACGTCGACGAGCTCTTCCTGGAGCCAGGTTCGGACGAGGCAGCCGCCGCAGCCCTCGCTGACGCCGGCGGCCGGGTCTTGCTGGGCCAGCACGACGAGGAAGGGTGGCGCCCGGTGCTCAGCGATCTGTGGACGCCAGACCTGCTCTTCGCCTGCCTGCGGCTCGGGAACGGATCGGCGCGGGCCGCTCGCGACCCGCGCACACTCGTCGTCCTAGCCAAGCCGCCCGAGGGCGGACCGTTTCGCGAGGCCGACCGGGTCCGACTGGGATCCGAGCATCTCCTTCTCGCCATCGAGCCTGTCCGCGCGCGAGTCGAGCGCGAACTTACGACCATCGCGCGGCCAGGGTTCCGCGTCCATGAGCGCCTGACAGGGCTCCCGGCGGGGTGGATCGCCTTCGAGGGAGTGGAGATCGTAGTGATCAGCGACACGACGGCCGCAGATCTCGGCGTTCTCGTGCCGCTCGCATGGACCGAGGTGGCGGTCGAGGGCGGCCTGCGTCTTCCCGGGCGTGCCACCTGGCACTCGATGTCGCCGCCGGAGATCCGTGCGACGGCGCCGCCAGGACGCGTCATAGCGCTCGCCATCGTTCGCGAGGGGGTCGAGGCGCCGGACCCGGACGAGCACCAGCCACCGGACGCCGAGGCGGATTACGAATCCCACGAGCTGACGCCAACCGTAGCCCCGGAGGCTGTCGAGTCCTTCGAGGAGGCCACGATCGTCGACCTGTCGGAGCTCGAACTCGGGGATGGCGGCTACCGCGTCCAGCTCTTCGACGGCGATCTGACTGGTCGCGCGCTCGGCGCGACCACATTTCATCTGCGCTCGTCGTCGTTCCCGTTCTTCCCCGTGCTTCGCTCGACCCTGGCGTATGCCACCGACGAGAAACTTGGCGCACTGAGTGCTCGCGCCGATCGCACAGGAGTCCAGGGCGCACACCTCCCCGAGGCCCTGCCCGCGTGGGACGAGGCAGCGGTCGTCGGGGAGACCGTGGCCGCACTGCTTGTTCATGGCGAGCCGTCGCTCGACGAGGACGAGCCCGAGCCGCCGGTCGGCCTCGAGCGTCGCAGCACCGTTCCCGAGTGCTTCGTCACCGGCGCCCACCACTTCGTGCTGGAAAGCGCCGCGCGTGGCCGCCGCCGCTGGGAGCAGACCTTCGAGGGTGAGTGCAAGCACTGCGGGCTCGAGAAGAGCTTCCCAGCGCGGCCGCGCCGCCTCGGCGCACCCGCTCGCGGCGCGGCTGGCCGGCTCTCGCGCGCCGCCTCGGCGCCGTCGGTGCCGCTGATGCGCAACGAGGATCTGCTCGACCTCGACCTCCTGCTCGACGCGCTCTGCTGCCTCGGGGCTGGCACCTTCGCCGCGCTCGAGCAGCTCGTTGGTCAGCGCGACGACCGCCCCTGGGCGGCACGCGAGGCCGCTCGCGCGCTCGTCTCACTCGGGCACGTCGACGTCGAGCTCGACGACCGCCTGCGGCCACGCGGTTGGTCGATCGCGCCGCCCATGCTCGTCGCGTCGGCTGCCGGCGCCTTCCTCGCGGGCTGGCGCTCCCCGGAGCTGCTGTTCGCGCTCGGCCGCACGGCACTCGCGCTTGGCGGACGCGTTGAGTGGATCCCACAGGCCGCCGGGCCCTCCCGCGTCGGCCTCCTGGGCGTGGACGAAGACGACCTCGACGACGTCGCCTTGGGGCTCTCCGACACCATGGGCCTCACTGTCACCGTTGGGCGGGACGCGCCGTCACGGCTCACCAGAGCGCTCCCGTCCCTCTCGACGCTACGCCTCGAGCTCCCGGTCGTACAGGCCGTGCCGGTCGGCGCGCCACTTCAACGCCTCGACATTGAGACCTTGCGCTGGGTGCCCGTCGGAGCAGCCAGCCGGCCTGGCGCCTACCAAATGGGTCAACAACCCCGTGTGGCGCTGCACTCTGACGGCAACGACCTGCGCACCGCAGACACCAGGGTCGCCAAGTGGCTCGCGGCGTCGCGCACGCCGCTCCTCGCCTACGACCGCGAACGCCAGCGTGCCATCTGCCACAGAGGAACCGAGCCACCGTGGCTTTACGAGCGCGCTCTCGTTCTCTGCAGCGGACTGCTCCCCACGCCGGTGGAGGGGCATCTGGTGGAGTACGCAGACGTGGGACCCCGGATTGCCGCGACGCTCACAGCTCGGCTCGCCGCCGGGTCGGAGGTCAATGCCTGAGCCCACCCCGCTGAGCCTCGAGAGGGCGGTGCGTGACGCGTACCTTCGCTACTACGACACCGCCTACTGGCTGCGGGACCGACGTCTGCGCGACGAGCGCCGGGCCCTGCTCATGCGAGACGGCGTCGTGTTCACGGAGCCGCTCGTCGAGCCCGTCCTGCCCTACAAGACCGGACCGTCGATCGCCGACACCTGCGCGGCCGCGAAGCTCTCGCCCGAGATCGCCTCCGACCTGGCCTCCGTCGTGTTCGGCGCCGGTCCGGCATTCCGGCTGCGACACCATCAGGCCGAGGCGCTGCAGGCATCGGTGTCGCCTGGCGCAACGCAGCGAAACGTCGCCGTGACGTCCGCGACCGGCTCGGGAAAGACCGAGGCGTTCCTGCTCCCCGTCCTAGCCCGGCTGCTCGAGGAGTCCCGGCGGCACGGCCCCGCGCCGGAGGTTAACCGCTGGTGGCGAGATCGCGCACGCGGCGCCTGGGAGCCCGCGCGCCCCAATGGCGGCAGGCCGGCAGCGCTGCGGGCGATTGTCCTCTACCCGACGAACGCGCTCGTTGAGGACCAGATATCGCGGCTCCGACGCGCTGTCGCCCGCGCGCCGCGGCGAGGCGGCGGGCAGCCGATCACCTTCGGCCGCTACACCGGGGACACCATGGGCCCCGGCGAACTGCCTCGCCGTGTCAGCGACCAGACGGTCCAGCGCGTCGCCCGCGAGCTGCGCGCCATGGAGACCGACATCGACAGCATGACCGACGCGGAAGAGGAGGTCGTCACGCAGTTCCCAGACCCGCGCGGGGGTGAACTGCTCACCCGCTGGGACATGATCGTCACGCCCCCCGACATCCTCGTCACCAACTACTCGATGCTCAACGTCGTGCTGATGCGAGAGCGAGAGCAGCAGATGTTCGCGCAGACGGCCGGATGGCTGGCCGACGACAAGTCCAACGCGCTCACGCTCGTCGTCGACGAGCTGCACACCTATCGCGGCACGCAAGGCAGCGAGGTCGCCCTAGTCGTGCGAAACCTGCTGCGTCGGCTCGGCCTGCATCCGGAGTCGCCGCAGCTGAGATGCATCGCCACGAGCGCTTCGCTCGACGGCTCCGAGGGACGAGGGTTCCTCGAGCAGTTCTTCGGTGTTCCTGGAGACACCTTCCACATCACGGCGGGCCACCCGCGCGAGGTGCCACCCGCTCGGCCGCTCACGACGCAGGAGCGCGCGCGCCTCCACGCCGACCCCAAGACCGTCTTCGTCGACGAGCTCGCCGCCGCCGCCTGCCGCGACGAGAGGGGCCAAATCCGCGCCACGCGTCTCTCGACGGTTGCGACCAGACTCGCCGAGGGCGACGGGAGCCAACTCGCGAAACCGATTGTCGACGCCATCGCCAGACCAACGCCGGGGGAGGACCCCATCCCGTTCAGAGCCCATCACTTCATCCGGATGATCCGGGGCGTCTGGGCCTGCGCCAACTCCGCGTGCGACCAGCTCCCGACGCTCGGCACCAACGAGTCGCCCCGCACGGTCGGACGGCTGCACTCCAACCCCGTCGCGCGGTGCGGGTGCGGGTCGCGCGTCCTCGAACTCCTCTACTGCTACCAATGCGGCGACGTCCCGCTCGGCGGGTTCGCGCTGCAGCCAGATGACGAGCCCCCAAGCGACGACGAGTGGTACCTCAGCTCTTTGCCGTCCTCGCCACGCGCCGCGGAGCGCCCCGTCTTCGCGCGCGCGTGGGGAGACCAGTACATGTGGTATTGGCCAGGCGCATGCCCGCGCGATGCCGACTGGCACCACGGCCCACACCGGTTTCGTTTCGCACCGGCCTCGCTCGACCCCCGCACCGGCGTGCTGGCCCGGACCGACCGCGCCGACGCCACCGGAACGATGCTGGCTGCGCCCCGCGTCCAGGACGGGCGCGTACCGGCGTTGCCTGGACGTTGCCCTCGCTGCGGAGCCAGCGGCTCGAACCGCCAGCTCGGTCTCTTCTACCGCGGCGTTGTGCGCTCCCCGATCCGCGCGCACACGACAGGCTCCGCGCGGGTCGTCCAGATCGTCCTCGACCGCGTCGTGCGCTCGATCGGAGCGACTCCGGGGGAGGGACGCACGATCGTTTTCACCGACAGTCGCGACGACGCCGCGGGCACTGCGGCAGGCGTGGAGCTCAACCACTTCCGCGACCTTGTCCGGCAGCTCGCGACGGCTGAGCTCGAGCGCACAGATTCGCCCCTCGCGCTGCTTAGGCGGGCTGCGGGCGACGAGCCGCTCAGTGCCGAGGAGCGACGCACGGTAGATGGACTCAAGGCCGACGACGCCGACCTCTGGGTCGCGCTCGTGCTCGAGGCGCGCAATGTCGCCGGTGAGCCGGAGCGCGAGCGCATCGCCGCCTTCGAGGACGCTCACGGTGGCGCATCCAGGCGCCTGCCATGGGAGGCGATTGCTACACGGTTAGAGCGTCGCCTCGTCGAACTCGGCGTCAACCCGGCTGGTCCGCAGCCCAGCGGGCAGCGAGTCGCCGGTCGCCACGACTGGTGGGAACTCTTCGAGGCGCCCGCGGGCGAGTGGGCTCGCCTCGACCCCGCCGTCCGTGGGGCAGGGCTCGAGGAGGTGCGCGCTCTAGTAGACCAGCACCTCGCGGAGGCGTTCTTCAACCGCGGCGGACGCGACTTCGAGTCCATTGGCTTGGGATGGCTCGAGCCACGGGCGGCGCGCACCGGCGCGCTGCCAAGCGGCGATGAGAGCGTGCGACTGGAGGTGCTTCGTTCGGCGGTTCGCGTTCTCGGGCTGGCGGCTCGCTATCCGGGCGGCTGGGGTGCCCTCAGCGCCACGCCGGGGAGGTCGATGCGGGCGTTCGCGGCCAAGCTCGCCCGCCGCCACGGAGGCGACGCGGGCGACTGGCTCAGTGGCGTCGCGCAGGCCCTGATCGACTCGCGTGCCCTCGACAGCTGGGCGCTACGCCTCGACGGCCTGCACGTCGCGCTCGCCCAGGAGCCTCGCCCATTACGCTGCACGGCCTGCGGCACCATCCACCTGCACGCCTCCGCCGGCGTGTGCACATCTCAGTGGTGCGAAGGAATCGATCTCGCCCCGGTCGACCTCGACGTTGACGTCGAGGACTACTACGCGTGGCTGTCAGGCGAACCAGCACGGCGCATGCGCGTAGAAGAGCTCACCGGCCAGACCAAGCCGCTCTCCGAGCAGCGCCGCCGCCAGCGTCAGTTCAAGGGCGCTTTGCTCGAGCGGCCCATCGAGAACGAGCTCACGAGCTCGATCGACGTGCTGAGCGTCACAACGACGATGGAAGTCGGCGTCGATATCGGGTCGCTGCGCGCGGTCGTGATGGCCAATATGCCGCCGCAGCGCTTCAACTACCAGCAACGCGTCGGGCGCGCGGGTCGCCAGGGCCAGCCGTGGTCGTTCAGTCTCACGGTATGCCGCGACCGCACGCATGACGACTTCTTCTTTAACGAACCCGAGCGGATTACTGGTGACGCTCCGCCCCAGCCCACTCTCGACCTCGGGCGCGTGGAGCTCGTCAGGCGCGTCGCTGCCGCCGAGACCCTTCGCCGCACCTTCCGAGATCTGCCCGACGATGTCGCGCCTGAGCCGACGCGCAGCACGCACGGACGGCTGGGGCTGGTCGATTCCTGGCCGCGACGCCGCGAGGCGGTTCGGCGATCGCTACGCAATCGCGACGACATCGTGGAGATCGTGGAGGGGTTCGTCGCCCACACGCCGATCGACGCGGAAGCGGCACAACGGCTTTCCCGGTGGCTGCGCGACGAGCTCGTCGGGGCGATCGACGCCGCCGTCGTAAGCCGTCACTTCACGCAGCCGGAACTCAGCGAACGTCTTGCCAACGCCGGCGTGCTGCCGATGTTCGGCTTCCCGACGCGCGTTCGCCCGCTGTACCGTCGCAGGCCACAAGGGCCCGACGACGACGGGGCCGTAGTCAGCGACCGCGCGCTCGACATGGCGATCTCGAGCTTCGCGCCGGGCGCCGAAGTCACAAAGGACAAGCAGATCCACGTCTGCGTCGGCTTCGCCGCATACGAAGTCAACGCTCGCGGAACGTTCGCGATAGACCCGCTCGGCGAGCCAACCCAGCTCCTGCGCTGCGTCGACTGCGACGCGATCGAACTTGACGGTCCACCCGAAGGCGCCCACTGCCACGTCTGCGGCGGCCCGCTACTGCTCTTCGACCTCTACCAGCCTGCCGGGTTCCGAACCGACTTCCGACCTCGCGACTTTGATGACCAGGCCGAGCGTGGCCCAGCCGGCGGCGCGCCACAGCTCGCCTGGGTGACGGGGGACGAGCCGTCAGACCGTGTCCGTGGCCTCACGGTCTACCGCCGGCCGGGGTGCCCCGTCTACGTGGTCAACGACAATCGCAGCCAGGGGTTCGAGATGTACGACTACGAGCGCACGGTCGTTGTCCCAAGCGGCGACCTCTACACCGACCCGATTGCCCTACGCCAAGACATGTTCGAACGGCCACCGGATCGCATTGGCGCGATCGGCTCAGTGAGGCCGACTGACGTCCTCGTCCTCGAGCCCTCCCACCTCCGCCTCGGGCTCGACGACGGCGCGCTGTCCGTCGGCGCGCACTATCCAGCCGCTGTGGCGGCTCTCTGGTCGTTCGCCCAGCTCCTGCGGATGTCCAGCGCCCTCGAACTGGACATCGACCCCCGCGAGCTGGACATCGGATTGCAGCCCTGCCGTGTCGCCGGTGTCGTCACGCGTCGGGTCTTCGTCGCCGACCGGCTGGAGAACGGCGCCGGGTACTCCAGACAGCTCGGTGAGCCGGAGCGACTCGCGCGAGTGCTGGACCGCATCGTCGACGAGATCGCGCCACGTCTCGTCGGGCCGGACCACCGATCGCGCTGCGATAGCGCCTGTCCCGACTGCCTCCGCAGCTACGACAACCGCATGCTGCATCCGGTGCTCGATTGGCGGCTCGGCCTCGACCTGGCCGAAGTCGCTGCACGACGCCCGCTCGATACGAGCCGCTGGCTGACCGAGCGCGCGACGATCGCCCGGGCGCTCGCGCAGGCCTTTGACCTCGATGTCGAACCCGCCGGGACACTGCTGGCGATCCGGGACGACCAGTCTGGCAGAGCTGCCGTCCTCGGCCATCCGCTCTGGCCCACCGAGGAGGGCGGCTGGGTTGCCGAGCAGGTAGAGGCCCTCCGAGCACTCGGCGGTAGGAGGAGCGTGGGCATGTTCGACCTCTACACCGCACGTCGCTGGCCCGAGCGGATCGTCGTCTGGCTCAACGGCTAGGACCCGACTATCGCTGCGAGCGAGCCTCGACCATCTCGCGCCAACGCCGCTCCCCGTCCTCGCTCACTCCGCGCTGCGCATGCGCAGCGCGTACGCGCCCGGGAGGGGTCAATGGAGGGTTCGTGCGGAAAACGGGGTAACGCGTCGGAACGGGGTGAGCGAGCCTCAGACTGCGCGGATGGCACGTACCCAGCTGCCGATCCTTGTCGAGTTCATCGAGGGGAGACGGCCGGACGCCTGTGGCCGCGCGCGAGTCGCGTGTTCGCCGCGCCGCGCGCGGAGACTTACGCGACAGCTCAGCGAAAGCAGTAGCGCTCGAATCCAAACGAGCGTCGACTCGCCGCTGCGCAGGGCGACCTCTCCCCGCCTAGCGCAACGGGTGGTAGACGTCCTGCCGGATGACCGCGTCGAGGATTGCGGCCTGGTCGATGGAGAGCCCGTTGAGATGCCGCGCTAGGCGCAGACGATCGAGGACGAGCCGTGCGGCGTTGGCGGACAGATTCAGTAGGTGCTCGTCCTCGACGTGGTGAGGCACAGCCAGGTACGGCACGGGTCGGATGACGCAGCTGAGTAGGGCCGCCCACTGCGGGGGTCTAGGCTCGTGAATCTTGCTCTCCCACTCGTTGCTGCGCGCGCAGGTCGCCTGGCCGATGAAGACCCAGTGCCCCGCGCGCACATCGCCCCACGACAGGTGGCTCACGGTGTCGACGCCTTCCTCGTTGGCGTGCTCACGGCTGGAGGCCGCCTCCGGGGCCGCGACGAGTCCCACTGCCTCAGCGACGTCGCGAACCAGCTGACGGAAGTCGCCTCGTCCGCGGCCGGCCCGGCCGGTGTCGACCGTGGCGAGGCCTCGGCCGTCCATGACGTCCGCCACGACCTCCTCGAAGACGCGCTCCGGCAACGCCTCCGTCTCGACGCCGTAGTGGTGGGCGACAGTAATGGCCAGCAGGCAGAGATACGGGCGGTGGCCATCTTCGATCGGGTCGCGCAGCACGAGTTCGTGCTCACCGAGGGCGAACGGGTAGCGCGCGCCCAGCTCACTCGCCCGCGTGGCCAGCAGCTCGAAGACGTTGTCGGCAGCGATCTCAGCGGGCGAGGGCCCCGCCCCGCCCTCTTGCTGGTCCTCGGCGGGCTCCTCGCGATCGACTTGCGGGTCATGGAAAAGCTCGCGTGAGCGCACGACCCAATGCTCCTCGGCTAGGTAGTCGGCGAGCTCGGCGCGTCGCAGCGGTGTGCCGGCGAGCGCCAGGACCTCGAGGTAGTCGGCCAGGTTGCTGGTATCCGCCTCAGGGCCGTAGGCATCCCGCCTTGGCTCGATCACTCCTCATCCTCGTCCTCATCGGTTCGAAGCGCCTGGATCGTCGCGCGGAGCGTCCGCGTCGAGCGCCACAGGTCCTCGGCGGCATCGCCGATTTCTGTCGTGAACTCCGCCTGCTGGGCTTCCTCGCGGGCGGCATCGACGCGCTCGCGCAGTTCGCGCAGGCGCTCGGGCAGCGCGGCTAGCTGCACGCCCTGGCGGGCGACTTGCAGGTTGCCGTGGCGGCGCAGGATCTTGTGGGCGACCGGGTGCATGAGTACTTGGCCGTACACGGTCGCGTCGCGCGAGTCATAGAGGATCGGGCGCTTGCCGTCGCGGGGGCTCAGATCGCCGATGACCTCTTGCAGCTGATCCCGCTGTACTGAAGCGATGTCCTTGCACACCCCGGTGTAACTCCTAGCGCCGTTGAGGCCGATGTAGTGACGCACGTCCGGGGAGTTCATGCAGCGCGTCCACACGCCGAAGCGGTTGTGCAGGACGTAGGTGACCTGTAGGCCGAACTCGTCGCGTGCGTGGCGCAGCAGCGCAATGGCCGTGTAGGAGTTGCGCACGCCCTGGCTGTTGCTGCCGACCCGGCGCGCGACTTCAAGGAACGGATTCTCGGCCTTACGTCGTGCTGCGCGATCAGCCTCCTGCATGAGATAGCGCGCCTTAGACTCGGCGCTCCAGGTCTTGATTCCACCAATGTGTCGAAACCCGAGGTAGAGGTGCACGTCTTCGCGGTCAGCGACCACGTAGGCGGGCACCATGCTGAGTTCCTCGAGGCGGCCAGGTGTCATGGCGGCCTCGAGCGCGGGCTCCAGCCCGAGGTCACGGGCCTCCGGCGAGCCCGTGAGCACCATGAGCGCGGCCAGGCGGCGGTTGCCCTCCAAGACCACCCACCCGAGGTCGGGATCCTCATGTGCGATGAGTGGCTCGTGAGGGAAGAAGCCGTTGTCGTTGAAGGAGCGGATGAGTTCGTCGAGCACGGCCTCCTGGTGCAGGTAGCGCAGCAGCGAGACCTGGTCGGCCCCCTGTAGCTGTTCGGGAAGTCGCGGATTGTCGGGATCGAGATGAAGCTCGCCGACGGGGATGTCTTGGCGAACGGGCGCGGCGGTCATCGCCGCTCGACGGTTGACGTGACACGTGGTCCGGCGGCCATGCCGGCAACGCTATCGGCACGCGGTCCGGTAGCCCGGCGACTGACGATTGCTTCGACGTCTGCGGCCACCGCGTCGGGCGACTCGTGCTCCCAGTGGCGTACGGGCAGCCATCCTGCGGCCGCCAGTGCAGCATCGACCTCCCGGTCGCGCTGCACATTGCGCCGCAGTTTGGGGTCCCAATAGCCTGCGTTGCGTCTCGGGCGGGTGCCGTGCTGCGGGCACGCATGCCAGAAGCAGCCGTCGATGAACACCGCGACGCGGGCGCGCGGGAAGACGATGTCCGGGCGCACGACGCGGTCGGCCAAGCGCACGGGCCGATCGACGAAGAAGCGCAGACCGGCGCGGTGCAGTAGGGAGCGCACCGCGCGCTCGGGGCCGGTGTCGCGGCGGCGGTTGGCGCGCATGCGAACGCTGACCTGGGGATTCAGCGGCTGTGGGTAGGTGGTCACGACCGGGCCGCTTGACGCAGCTTGGTCGCACCAGGCCCTTCGCCCGAGCCGGGGTGGTCATGGTGGTCGCCACGCAACTCCAAGTACGCGGGCGGCACGGGCCCCGGCACCTCAGCTGGCGGGCAGTCGTTACGCAGGGCCGGGATGGTCGTCGCGCTGCGCCCGGGGTCGTCGCCGAGGAGCTGCCGGCGGATCTCTAACCCCATCGCCTCGCCTAGCGCGACCGGCACGGCATTACCGACTTGGCGGTGGGCGGAGCGGCAGCTTCCCGAGAAGCAGTGATCGTCTGGGAACGTCTGCAGCCGCGCCATCTCGCGGACGCTCAGCCTGCGGCTACGCCAGTGGAAGGGTCCCGTAGCCGGGCCCGGCTCGGCCTGGATGGTCCAGGACGGTCGGTCCTTGGCGAGCTTGAGCAGGAATGACCAGTACTTCGTGCGCCAACCAAAGAGCGGCTCACCATCGCGCTTGCGGGTGTGGTGGAGGTAATTGTGGCCTTCGGGGATGGAGGACAACAGGTCCGCCCATGCCCCCGTCGGCGTTAGCGATGAGTCCCACGCCTCGCCGTCTAGATCGCCGATCGCATCCCACGCAGTTGTACCCCGCGGTGATCCCTTCGAGGCTCTTCGCCCGTAGCTCGGAGCAGGCGCCTGCATGTCACGGCCATCGCGCTCGGCGACGACAAACACGCGCTCGCGGCGCTGTGGCACGCCGAGGTCGGCGGCGTCGATGTGCAGGATAGAGGCGCGGTAGCTCGTGCCGTGGCGGTCGTTGATTTGCGCGAGAAGGCTGTGCAGAAGATCCAGCGCTTGCTCCTCAGGGGTTCCCTGCCGCGGCCGGGCGACGAGGCCCTTGACATTCTCCAGAAGCATTATGCGCGGCAGCGCCGCCTCCAACATCTCGAAGTAGGCGTGCAGTGTGCGAGCGCGGGGATCGCTCATGCGCGCGGTGGTGCCGCGCAACCACTGGCCCGACTTAGAAAACGGCTGGCACGGAGGACCGCCCGCCAGGAGCGTGACGTCGCCCGCGCGCAGGCCAAGCTCGTCGAGCGTCGCGGCGGGGTCGAGGGCCTCGATGTCGCCCTTCTCTACGAGCGTCCACGAGGTGTTTATCGCAATGGTGTCGCAGCAGTCTCGGTCGCGTTCGATGCATCCCGCGATCTCAAAGCCGGCGGCTTGCAGCCCGAGGTCGAGACCGCCGGCGCCGGTGAAGAGCGAGAGGACGTTCATGGCGAGGATGACATCAGGATCTGCCCATGGACGCCGCGCCGAACGACCGCCTGCGCGAATCGCGCAGGGATAACCGGCTGTTCGGCGTCGAGGTGGAGGAGCGCGCCAGCGAGCAGGATCCAGGAGGCCGGCCCGATTCCGTACGTGGTCGGCCACCCCCGAGCATCCATTTGTATTGGTACCCGACGTATCCGACGGGCTCATCGACTTTGGCGTTCCAACCCATCGAGCTCAGTCAGTCCAGGACGCGCTTGACGTCGCAAGGCGCCGAGCCGAGGAGCGACAGGGACGCCAGTAGGTCGAGGGCCTCATCGACGGCGAGATGCCGGGCATGGCCTCGGCGGCGTCAGTCAGGGCGCCGCGGGCGAGACCGGACGCAGATACCGAGGGGAACTGCCTTATCTCGCCGGTATGGCTCTCAGCGAGCCGGAGCGCGAGGCGATAGCGTGGCGCCATGACCATTCGCCCGTTTCCCGAAGACGAAGCTCGAGAATTGCTTGAGGCCATCAAGCAGGCCGACTGCAAGCTCGGCCCTGGTCGGGAATTTGCCTACGAGATCGTTCGCCGCTCAGGTGACAGCGAGCGGGGAATTGTGGCCGAGCTGACGAGCGACGCCGTGACGTTGCTCGACGACTCCACTCCGGCCAACCTGCACTCCACCATCCCGTTCGGCGACATCGCTGAAGTGAAGGTCCGTAGCCACACTTAGCGCTGGCTTGCCTGGTGAGCTCGGTGCCGCTGCCATTGACCCGCGCATCTGGTGGCCCCGCACGCGTGCCTCAGCCCAGTCGGCGGGCGGGGACGTCGACCGCCCCGAGAATTGCCTTCCCCGCTCGCCAGCTAGTCGCATTTTCCGCGGTTGCGCGAACCGCGGAAAATGCGGCTAGTGCAGCCATCGCCGCGGCCGTGCGGCTGCACGGCAACGCGTCGGGCCGGCGGCGATGAAGACCCCCTGTCCGGTGTGCGCGGCACGTGACGGGCCTTCCGCTTTTTTGGCTCACGCCTTCCTGTTCTGGTTACGCTTCGCGCTCACGTAGTAAAACCGTACGCGGTGGCGCGGGCCTGGCGCACCCGACCGTCATACCGAGGGGAACTGCCTTTCCCGCCGGTGTGTCCCCCGCGCCGGCGGCCAGATTCCGCTGGCGCGCGTAATTGGGGCGCCCTTGGCGGGAACGGGAAACGATCGGCTCACAAACCGGGCTATGAACGCCCCGGACCACCGGACACGAGCTGCCGGCGACCTTGCCCGTGGGCGCGAGTCGGACGAGTCGCCGGCGCGCCGTTCCATCGGCTCGCATCAGGTACAGGCTCCGGCATCCACCGATCGCCGCGATGTAGGCGACGATGGTGCCTCCGTCAGGCACTCGCTGACAACCCGTGCGCCGTTGCGACCGGGGACAACGGCTCGCGCGGCGCCGGCCGCAGACGCGACACAACCGCTCGCGAGCAGGAGGAGAACGGTTGCGCGCCGCCACGCCATCGCTCCCTCCAGCGAACACGAGCGAGGAAAGTCGTGCTTGCCTGCCTACGTGCCTACTGACTCACCTGCGCCGCGGTGGGAGGTCCTCGGTGAGGGTCACCGCCAAGGCCGCACCAGAGGGGCTGCGTCCACGCGCGAGTCGCGAAACGCTCGCATCTCGGCCACCTCGACTCATGCGTCAGACTCGATACCCTGAGGAGCCGCCTCTCCCCCGGCATATCCCTGCGGCGCCGGCCCGGCTCCGCTGGCGCGCGCCTGAAGGAAGGTGCGAGCGCCGGGCATCCCTGGACGAGCCGACCGTTTACCGCCGATGAACGCGCGCGGTCATGCGAGGTCGTCAAGATTCATTGCGGAGATCGCGGCGTCCTGGCAGGCTCGCAGCAGCCGCTCGTCGATGGTCAGCAGTGGCGCCTCGAACGCCTTGGCGGCGGCGGCGTAGGCTGCGTCGTAGCTGCTCATCCGCTCGCGCAACGACCAGATGCGGCGCAGCCGAGGAGCGGTCGCGTCGAGCACGAGATCAAGCTCGGCCAGCCATTCAAGGGCGCGGAGCCCGTCCTCGGGTAGAAGTACGTGACGCAGCGCGAGGCGCCGCACGGCATTCGTTGCCTCGATCAGGCCGTGGGCAGCCGAGATCAGCATCAGCCGCGGAATTCTCGTAGCGGTCGAGCAGGACGTCTGCGCCTCGCCGATGGCGTCCAGCGATTACGAGCTCGACGAGTACCGAGGCGTCGACGACGAGCAGATCGAGCTCAGGAGCGCCCGGCAGGGCGATCCTCGCGGATCAGCTCGGCGATGTCGAGATCGACCGACCGCCGACCGTGGCGGATCTAATCGATGAGCTGCGAACGTTCGAGCTGATCCAAACCCAGCCCGCGCCGGAGCGCCTCGATCGCGCGGCGGTTCTTGGACACGCCACGGGCCCTCGCCTCCGCAGCGAGGGTGGCATCGACATCCGGGGGCACGTTGCGGAGATGAAGCGTCGCCACGCCGCGACGATGGCGTTAGTGAGCATTCTGCTAGCACTCAGCCTGCATCCCAAACTGGTACCATATTGGGATGAGCAAGCAGATCGCCGTGCGACTGCCCGACGACATCGTTGACTTCGTCGACGGGCTGGTGGGCCAGGGACAGGCGAAAAGCCGGGCCGTCGTAGTGACTCGTGCCTTGGAACGTGAGCGCCGGCGCGCGGTGGCGGCTCGAGACGTGGCCATCCTGGCCCAGGCCGGGGAGGACCCCGACATGGACAGCCTCGCGCGACACGTCGCCCGCGCCCCGCTCGATCTCGAGTAGTGCGCCCGATCCACATCGCGCAACTCGACAAGGCGCGGCCTGTGCTCCTCTTGACCCGCGAGCTCGTACGGCCCCATCTCACGCGAGTGACGGTGGCACCTATCACGACCACCTCCCGAGGCCTGTCCACCGAGGTGCCCGTTGGTCCCGCCAACGGCCTGGAAGCTCAATGCGTGGTCAGCTGCGACAACATCGTGACCGTCCCCACCAGCGCGCTCGGCCGCCAAATCGGCGTTCTGCTCCCAGACCAAGAGGACACGCTGACCGAAGCGATGCACGCGGCCTTCGACCTGGATTGACCCGGCCGCCGCCGACGTTCAAAGTCCGATGAAGTCGGCAATGAGCCGCCAGGTCGCGTCCGGGTGCTTTCTTCCTACGCGAGCTGCGGGCAGATACCGTGCTCGACGCGGGCGACATCCAGTAGCCGCATTCATTCTGCATCACAGGTGAGCTCGTATGTATTGCATGGGTTCGCTGTTGCTGTTGCAGATCAGGAACGTGCCAGACGACTCGCGCCGGGCCCTCAAGGCAAGGGCCGCCGCCCGCGGCGAGTCGCTCAACTCCTACCTGCTGGAGCTCATCAACCGCGAGGTAGCGCGGCCGACGGTCAGCGAGGTCTTGAAACGCGCCAGCCGGCGAGCCGAGCGCGCCGAGGTGTCCGCGATCGACCTTGTCGATGCGGCTCGCACGGGACGCGACGAGCAGTTGCACCGCCGGCCTGGCGCGTGATCGTCGTGGACAGCGCGGCGGTGGTCGATGGGCTCACCGCCGTCAAGGGCACCGACGAACTGCGCGCGCACCTGACCGACGAGGATCTGCACGCACCAACGCTGCTCGACTTCGAGATCGTCTCTGCGTTGCGGGGGCTCACCCTGGCCGGTCACCTGAGCCCAGCTCGGGCCGAAGACCTGCTGACCGATTTCGCCGATCTCCCTATCCAGCGCTGGCCTTCCGCAGACGTCCTCCGCCGACGCGCGTTCCAGCTACGCGACAACGTCTCCTCCTACAACGCCGCCTACGTCGTCCTGGCCGAAGCGCTGGACTGCCCGCTGGTGACACGCGATGCGCGGCTGGCCAGGTCCACTGGCCACGCCGCGCAGATCGAGGTGCGCTGAGCGCCCACCCTGCTTTTGTCCGTAGGCGGCGGGCCACGCCACCTCACCGGCGTTCTGTAGCTGGATCCCGTTACGGGGCACGCCCGCGGGCTGTACCGTCGCTCGTGGCGCTGCGCTCGAGGATCCCCCGGAACCATGACCAAACCTCACGTGTACGGCCACACCCGCGCCGGTCGACCCATCACCGACGCGGAGGTCGAGTCCCTCGCCGCTGAGGCCGAGGCTGGCTACGACGTCGATGAGCTGATCGCCCGACGAGCCAAGCGGGGCCGTCCCGCCCTCGGCTCGGCACCGGCCACGGTCGAGTCCGTTCGACTCGACCCTGAGCTGCGAGGGGAGCTGGCGGAGCGTGCCCGCGCCGAGGGCACGACAACCTCCGAGGTCATCCGCGATGCCCTTCGGCGGTTCCTGCAAGCCGGTTGACGGGGCAGCACCGTTACAAGCGCCCGTAGAACATCGGCTTGCGGCACGGCCGACTGGGGCCGACCCTGACGACGGCGTCAAATACCGCGCCGACAGAGCTGACTGGGCTGCGGGTCGACGCGAAGGCCCAAGGCGAACAGGTTCGGTCCGTCTCGGTGGAGCGGCTCGGGCCGATCCTGGGACGACTCCCAGCCTCGATCATGGGCCAAGTGGACAAGGCCCTCCGCCTGCACCTGCAGTTGTAGCGTTGGCGGATCCGACTTAACGAATCGGGATGTACAAGATGTCTTGAGTCTTGTACAGTGTTGCTCATGGCCACAATGGCAGTGAGCGAGGCGCGTGAGAAGCTGTCCGAGGCAGTTGAGACGGCACGGGGTGAAGCGGTCTTCCTGGAGCGCTACGGCCGCCCGGCCGCCGTGCTCGTGAGTGCCGAGCGCTATGAGGAGCTGGTGGAGGCGCTCGAGGAAGTCGAAGACATCGCCGCATTCGACGCCGCTATGGCCGAAGAAGGCGAGAGCATTCCCTGGGAGCAAGTCAAAGTCGACCTCGGCTGGGCGTGAGCCGCTACCCCATCGAGGTCCGTCCAGCCGCTGTCCGCGCCCTACGTAAGCTCGATCCGGGTGTCCGGCCTCGCATTCAGGGAGCAATCGCGCTGTTGGCCGAGGATCCTCGACCGCCCGCGTCGCGATCGCTGCGAGGTCGGCCAGGCTACCGGCTGCGAGTGAGCGATTACCGGATCATCTACACAATCGCCGACGACCTCCTCTTGGTGGTCGTGGTGACCCTCGGGCATCGCCGCGACGTCTACAACCGCTGAGCGATCCCCAAACGCCAACGAAATCCGAGCTTCCGCAGAGCCGCGTCGAAGCAGTTCCGGAGGCTGCTCGAACCATGACCAAACCTCACGCGTACAGCCACACCCGCTCCGGTCGACCGGTCACCGACGCGGAGGTCGAATCCCTCGCCGCTGAGGCCGAGGCTGGCTACGACGTCGATGAGCTGATCGCCCGACGAGCCAAGCGGGGCCGTCCCGCCCTCGGCTCGGCACCGGCCAGAGTCGAGTCCGTTCGACTCGACCCTGAAACGGCTTGGTCCGCCGACGGCGGGCGATCCGCCGATAACCGCGCCTCATTCCGCTGAAGATCACACCGTCTGCGAAGCTCAACGCCTCTGGCCTTCGGAGAACGCGCATTCTGCGAAGTTCAGGTGCGCATCCCGCGAGCGACCGGAGGCGCGTCGTCTATCTGCACCGGGGATGACTGGGGCGTGCAGCTGGCGACCTGACGCTCCGTGCGGAAGACAACGAGGTTGCGATGCGCCGGGCGCGCCGCCGACGCGACCAGCAGCGCCTCGAAGCGCTCGGCGTAGAGCGCCTCGCCGATTGCCTGACAGGCAGGCCACTGGGCCTGCGTGGGCAGTGGCGCCGGAAGACCCACGCGCGCGAGACGCTCGTCGCTGTCGAGCAGGGCGACGCAATCGAAGTCGATGCGCCAGCGCCACAGGTCGCGGGGCAGGGCGTGGGCTGGCGCAAGCCCCGTGCCGGCCAGAGCGCGATACAACTCTGCCCACGCTGTGTCGGGCTCGTCGGCCAAGTACCAGGCCTCGACCACGCTGCCGCGCTGCCAACGCCCGTCGGCCGGGTCGGGTGGCTCGTAGAGCGGGCTGGCGCCGTGAGCGATATGCCGGACGAAGACGTCGTGGACGGCGCCGACGTCGACATCGAGCGGGAGCACCTACGAGACGGGCGTGCCCTCGAGGGATGCAATCAGCCGCGAGACCCGGCGGTACTCGCCGGTCCGGATGACGTCGATGGGGCGGCGGTCGTCGAGGCGCTCGATCGGCTTGAGCAGCCAGACCGGGATGTAGGTCGCGTCCATGACGTGCGCGAGGCGCTCGACCAGGGCAGTGAGCTCCAGGGCGCGCGTGGCGTGCTCGCCGGACGGGGTGCGAGTCCCGCGCAGCCAGCGCCGCGCGCTGCTCGGATCGCCACCCGTCGCAGCTGCGAGGTGGGAGGCGGTCAGGTTGCCGAGATGCGAGACGCGAGCGATCTCCTCGGCCAGCGAGTTCTGAGCGACGGTGCTCATCGTCCTCTGACCTTAGCCAATGCGCACGCAAAAAGCACGCGAAAAGCACGGGCCGGGGCCGGGCAACCTCATGGGCACGGTGAAGGACCTCCAGGTAGCGCCGACCTCAGCGTCGCGAACCGTCGCTGTGCACCCCGGGCGCCGGATGGCGCGCGGCGCTCAGGCGACCGCGGCGGCGCCGAGGTGGGCGTAGAGCGGGTAGCGCTCGGCGATCGCGGTGACGCGCTCGGCGAGGTCGGCTCGCTGGTCCTCGAAGTCCGGCTGGAGCGCCGCGGCCAGGATGCGCCCGATCTCCCCGAAGTCCTCGGATCCGACGCCGCGGGTGGCGAGGGCCGGCGTGCCGACGCGCAGGCCGGAGGTGATCATCGGCTTGCGGGGGTCGAAGGGCACCGCGTTGCGGTTGACGGTGATCCCGATGTCGTCCAGGCGGTCCTCGGCCTGCTTTCCGTCGATCTCCGAGTCGCGCAGGTCGACGAGCGCGAGGTGGACGTCGGTCCCGCCCGTCAGGACGTCGACGCCGTGGCCGGCGCGCAGGAGCTCCTCGGCGACCGCGCGCGCGCCGGCCAGCGTGCGCTCCTGGCGCTCGCGGAAGGCGGCTGTGCGCGCGATCCCGAGGGAGACCGCCTTGCCGGCGATCACGTGCATGAGCGGGCCGCCCTGCTGACCGGGGAAGACCGCCGAGTTGATCCTCTTGGCGAGCTCCTCGCGGCAGATGATGATCGCCCCCCGCGCCCCCCCGAGGGTCTTGTGCACCGTCGTCGCCACGACGTCGGAGTAGGGCACCGGGTTGGGGTGCAGGCCGGCGGCGACGAGCCCGGCGAAGTGCGCCATGTCGGTGAACAGGTAGGCGCCGACCTCGTCGGCGATCTCGCGGAAGCGGGCGAAG
>Ga0183260_10000262_pt1 | contig 42511 bp, 42 predicted proteins | sample AntDrymUQ4972206_2_FD_129768 | JGI IMG/M metagenome (GOLD analysis project Ga0183260, IMG submission 129768) | Polar desert sand microbial communities from Dry Valleys, Antarctica - metaG UQ497 (22.06) (version 2) (version 2) | ecosystem: Environmental > Terrestrial > Soil > Desert | place... | reverse complement strand
CCCCCCGCCGCCCCCCGGCCCCGCGGATCTTGGACGCCGCGGTGCGCCGTCGTGCGGAGAACCAAGCCGCGGCGTCCAAGATCCGCGGGCGGTGAGGACGGCCATCCACAGGGTCGGCGTACCGGAGACCCGGCCGTACCGCGACGCGGCCCCGCCGCCGGTCGAGGCAGCGTAGCGAAGCTGTACGGCTACACCGGCAGCGGGCCGGGCGGGCCCAGGAGCCGACCGCGGGCGATCGTGGCACCGGCCTGCACCGCGGCCGCCCGGCCGACCTCGGTGTCGACGTTGACGGCCATCACGATCGCGCCGGCACTGCGCGCCCACTCGAGCATCGCCGCCTCCCCCGCCGACGGGGTGCCAGTGCGACCGGGTCGGGCGAGGTCGAGCTTCACGACCTCGGGACGCAGCCGCTCGAGAACGTCGACTGCCCCGGGCACCTCCGACACGTCGTCGGCGACTACCCGCCATCCCCACCCGCGGTACTCCGCGACGCCGGAGACCGTCCGAGCCGGGTCGGCGAACGCGTCCGCCGGCACCTCGGCGGCGACCTTGAGCTGCCGCTTGCCGCGACCGAAGGCCGCGGCGAGCCGGGGCGGGCACGCGCCGCCGTACGTCTCCGGCTCCGGCGTGATGTAGAGCTCGACGTCCGGGCCGCGCTCGACCATCACGTCGAAGGCGTGGCACCGGAACGCCCAGTCCAGCCGCTCGACCAGGCCGAGCCCCTGCGCCGACTCGAGCAGAGCGAGGGTGCTGTCCAGCTCGGTGCCCTGCTGCCCACGCCCGGTCGCCTTGTAGCCGACCACCGTGTCGTCGTCGAGGCGCTTGATCGGCTGGAAGTCCGGGCCGAGCCGCTCGGGGTGCTCGATCAGCTCCTCGAGCAGCATCCGCTTGGCGCGCATCGCGTCCATCGAGTCGCTGAGCGACACCGTGGTCAGCCTCCGTCCGTCGTCATGGCATGGTCCAGCCGCCGTCGACCGGCAGCGTGATCCCGGTGATGTACGAGCCCGCGTCGGAGGCGAGCAGCAGCAGCGCGGCGCACAGCTCCTCGGGCTCGCCGAGCCGGCCCATCGGCGTGCGCGCGAACACGCCCTCGCGGATGCGGTCGTTCGCGATCAGGGGCGCGCTCATCTCGCTGGCGAAGAACCCCGGCGCGAGCGCGTTGACCCGGATCCCCTTGCGCGCCGTCCACTGCGAGGCGAGGTCGCGGGTCAGGCCGATCAGGCCGGCCTTGCTCGCGGCGTACGCCGCCTGCGGCAGGTCGCTGCGGGTGAGCCCGAGCACCGATGAGACGTTGACGATCGAGCCGCCGTCGGCCATCGCGGCGGCGGCCGCCTGCGCCATCCAGTAGGCCCCGTGCAGGTTGACGTCGAGCACCGCGCGGAACTGCTCGGGCGTCTCACGCGACGCCGGGACGGAGGAGCCGATGCCGGCGTTGTTGACCAGCACGTCGACGCGGCCCAGCTGCTCCACCGTCGCGGCGACCAGCGCGCGGCAGGCCTCGGGGTCGCTCACGTCGGTCTGCACCGAGATCGCCCGGCGGCCGTGCGCCTCGACCAGCCGCGCCGTGTCCGCCAGGCGGTCGACGCGCCGCGCGCCGAGCGCGACGTCGGCGCCGGCCTCGGCAAGCGCTTCGGCGAAGGCGACGCCGAGCCCGCTCGAGGCACCCGTGACGATGGCGACCTTGCCGTCGAGGCGGAAGCGGGACAGGACGTCCACGAGGGCAGGCCCTTCGGTCGGCGTGGGGGTGATGTCGGGCGGACTCTAGTGCCGCGCGCGCCTGCTCATGCGGTGATCGTCTCGCGCCAGCCGGGCGGAGCCGTGCCGACCTCGACGGCGGTCGCGCCGACGAAGGCGGCCAGGTCACGGGCGCTGCGCCGGAGGGCCGTCGCGAGCCCCTTCGTCGGGCGGACTCCCGCTTCGAGGTGCACGGCCACGAGGGTGAGGGCGCCCGCGCGGCGGTCGGCCACGGCGTCGACCCGCCCGACGAGGGAGTCGCCGTGCAGCAGCGGCAGCACGAAGTAGCCGTACTCGCGCTTGTGCTTCGGTGTGTAGATCTCCAGCCGGAACCGGAAGTCCCACAGCTCCTCGGTGCGCCGCCGGTCAGCGACCAGGTTGTCGAACGGCGAGAGCAAGGTGGTACGCGGCTGCCACTCGCCCCGCTCGATCGCGTCGATCTCCTCCAGCGCATGGGCGTGCGCGTAGCGATCGAGCTTGAGTCCCTCGACCTCTATCGGGACGATCTCGCCAGACCGCTGGAGGTCGACGAGTGCGTCCGGGAGCCCCGGGTAGCGGCCACGGGTGAAGTAGCGGGTGATGTCACGAGCGGAGCAGACGCCGAGGGCACGCACACTGCGCGCGGCGGCCCGGCGTACCGCCACGTCCTCGGCGACCTCGGTGCGGGCCAACTGGTCGGGCAGGCACCGCTCCATTAGGTCCCAGAGCCGATGGCCCCCCTCGCGACGCGAGATCGAAACCTCGCCTTGTACCCACATCAGCTCGAGCAGCCGGCCGGCGCTGCGGCCGTCGTTCCAGCCGCCGGAGCGGTACGCCACCGGCATCGCGCCCTGGATCTGAGCGGCCGGCAGCGGCCCGCTCCGCCGCAGCTGCTCCAGCACCGACCGGCGGAAGTCCCGGTTCGCCCGGAGCCACTCACGGGTGCTGTCGTACCCCCTGCGCCCGGCCGGCGGCCACGAGCGCATCAGCACCTGGTGAATGGCCCAGTCCTCGGCGAGCACGAGCGACGCCTCGTGCGCCCAGTACTCAACGAGGGTGCGCCGGTCCTCCTGCAGCCGGCGCAGCAGGTCCGTGTCGTACCGCCCGAGTCGGCTCCACAGCACCAGCCGCTCGGTGCGCTCCACCGCGCGGGTCGGGTCCACCTGCAGGCAGGTGAGCCGGCGGACCACGTCGGTGATGCCGTCGGCGTCCTTCGCCGGCCGCGGGCCGGCGAGCAGCTGCGCGGTGACGGCGGCGCGGCGTGCAGTCTGCAGCGAGACCCGACGGACGTTCGGCCGGCCGCTCAGCCCAGCGCCTGCGCGAGATCGGCGAGCAGGTCGGAGACGTCCTCGATGCCGACCGAGAGCCGGACGAGCGCGGCGTCGACCTCGAGCGGTGACCCGGCGACCGACGCGTGGGTCATCCGGGCCGGGTGCTCGATCAGCGACTCGACGCCGCCGAGCGACTCGCCCAGGATGAAGACCCGCGTGCGCGCGACCATCGCGAGCGCCGCCTCCTCGCCGCCGCGCATCGTGAACGACACCATCCCGCCGAAGTCCTTCATCTGCTTCGCGGCGACCTCGTGGCCGGGGTGCTCGGGCAGCCCCGGGTAGAGGACGCGGTCGACTGCGGGGTGCGTCTGGAGCAGCTCGACGACCCGCTGGGCGTTGACGCAGTGCTGGCGCATCCGCACGCCGAGCGTCTTGATGCCACGCAGCACGAGCCAGGCGTCGAACGGTCCGGCGACCGCGCCCATCGCGTTCTGGTGGTATGCGAGCTCGTCGCCCAGCCCCGTGTCGGAGACGACGAGTGCGCCGCCGACGACGTCGCTGTGCCCGCCCATGTACTTCGTCGTGGAGTGCACGACCATGTCGGCGCCCAGGGTCAGCGGCTGCTGCAGGTACGGCGAGGCGAACGTGTTGTCCACGACCAGCCGCGCGCCGCCCTCGTGCGCGACGGCCGCGAGCGCGGCGATGTCGGCGATGCCGAGCAGCGGGTTCGTCGGCGTCTCCACCCACACCAGGCGCGTCTCGGGACGCATCGCCGCGCGCACCGCCGCCGGGTCGGAGACCGGCGCCGGCGTGAACGACAGGCCCCACCGCTGCGCGACGCGGGCGAACAGCCGGTAGGTGCCGCCGTACGCGTCGTCCGGAATGACGACGTGGTCACCCGGCGAGCAGGCGGTGCGCAGCAGGCAGTCCTCCGCCGCGAGGCCGCTGGCGAACGCGAGGCCGCGGCTGCCATGCTCGATCGCGGCGAGGCACGACTCCAGCGCGGTGCGTGTCGGGTTGGCCGAACGGGAGTACTCGTAGCCACCCCGCAACCCGCCGACGCCGTCCTGCTTGTACGTCGATGTCGCGTAGATCGGGGTGACCACCGCGCCGGTCGTCGGGTCGGGGTCCTGCCCGGCGTGGATCGCGAGGGTCTCGAAGCCGAACTCGTCGGCGCTCCAGTCGGTCACTTGCTGCCTCCGGCGAGGAACCCGAGCAGGTCGCTGCGGGTGAGGATGCCGACCGGCTTGCCGTCGTCGAGAACGACCACCGCGGTCGCGCCCTCGAGCTCGGCCATCGCGGTCGAGACCGGCTCGCCGGAGCCCACGGTCGGCAGGGCCTTGGACATGTGCCGGTCCAGCGGCTCGTCGAGGGCGGCGCGATCGGCGAAGACCGCTTGGAGCAGGTCCCGCTCGATCACCGAGCCCACCACCTCGGCGGCCATGACGGGCGGCTCCTCCTTCACGACCGGCATCTGCGAGACGCCGTACTCGCGCAGGATCGCGATCGCCGAGCCGACCGTCTCGTGCGGGTGCACGTGCACGAGGTCGGGCATCGCCGTCGCCTTGTTGCCGAGCACGTCGCGGACGGCGGCCTCCGAGGTCTCCTTGGTGAGGAAGCCGAAGTCGGCCATCCACTCGTCGTTGAAGATCTTCGACAGGTAGCCGCGCCCGCCGTCCGGCAGCAGCACGACCATCACCGCGCTCTCGTCGAGCTCCGCGGCGACCCGCAGGGCGGCCGCGGCGGCCAGGCCGCACGAGCCGCCGACGAGCAGCCCCTCCTCGCGGGCCAGCCGTCGCGTCGTGAGGAACGAGTCGCGGTCGCTGATCGCCTCGATCCGGTCCACGACCGACGCGTCGTACGTGCCCGGCCAGAAGTCCTCGCCGACACCCTCGACGAGGTAGGGGCGGCCGGTGCCGCCGGAGTAGACCGAGCCCTCCGGGTCGGCGCCGACGATCACGACGTCGGGGTTCTGCTCCTTGAGGTAGCGCGCGGTCCCGCTGATGGTGCCGCCGGTGCCGACGCCGGCCACGAAGTGAGTGATGCGGCCCTCGGTCTGCCGCCAGATCTCCGGCCCGGTCGACTCGTAGTGCGCCTGCGGGTTCATCTGGTTCTGGTACTGGTTCGGCTTCCACCCCCCAGGGATCTCGCCGGCCAGCCGGTCCGAGACCGAGTAGTACGACTCGGGGTGCTCCGGCGCGACGGCGGTCGGGCAGACCACGACCTCGGCGCCGTACGCGCGCAGCAGCGCGATCTTCTCCGTGCTCATCTTGTCGGGCATGACGAAGACGCACTTGTAGCCGCGCTGCGCGGCGACGATCGCAAGCCCGACCCCTGTGTTGCCGCTGGTCGGCTCGACGATCGTGCCGCCCGGCCGCAGCTCGCCGGACGCCTCGCCGGCCAGCACCATGCCGAGCGCGATGCGGTCCTTCACCGAGCCGCCGGGGTTGAAGTACTCGACCTTGGCCAGCACGGTGGGCCGCAGCCCGGCCGTGACCTTGCTGAGGCGAACGAGCGGGGTGTTGCCGACCAGATCGACGAGTGAGTCGAAGTACTCCATGTGAAGCAGCGTAGTGCGCGGCCGACCGCTAGCGTGAGGCGCATGGCAGCAGTCCGACGAGTCGCTTTCCGGACCGGCGTCGGCGTGCTCGCCACCGGGGTGCTGGGTACCGGCGTGCTCGCCGTCGAAGCCGAGATGGCCCGCCGGCGGGAGTACGTCAGCGCCGACTCGGCGCCGCCGGCGTCGGGCACAGTGTCGCCGGGCGCAGCACCGCCGGGCACAGCACCGTCGGGCACAGGGTCGTCGGTGCGGCTCGCCGTCCTCGGTGACTCGACGGCGGCCGGGCTCGGCGTGACCGCGACAGCGGACACAGTCGGCGCGCAGGTCGCCGCCGGGCTCGCGACGAGCATCGCGCGGCCGGTGGTGGTCGACGGGCTCGGCGTGTCCGGCGCGCGCGCTGCGGACCTCGCGCCTCAGGTGTCGCGCGCGCTGCTGCACCGCCCCGACGTCGCGGTCGTAGTCATCGGGCCGAACGACGTGACGCACCTGACGAAGGAGTCGGCAGTGCGGTCCTCCGTCGCGGATGCGGTACGCCGGCTGCGCGCCGCGGGCGTCGCGGTGGTGGTCGGCAGCTGCGCCGACATGGGCTCGGCGACGGCGTTCCGCCAGCCCTTGCGGACGGTCGCCGCGTGGCGCGGCCGCGCGATCGGCGACGCCGCCCGCGACGCCGCCGAGTCGGCCGGCGCGCTCACCGTCGACATCGGCGCGGAGACCGGACCGGCGTTCCGCGCCGACCCGGACCGCTTCCTCTCCAGCGACAAGTTCCACCCGTCGGCCGAGGGCTACCGGCTCTGGGCGGAGGCCCTGCTGCCGGCCGTGATCGAGGCGAGCGGCCGCGTCGCCGCGAGCTGACCTCGTGCCGCCTCAGTCGTCCTCGAGCAGCTCGTCCTGCACCGGAGTGAACCGCACGACGTACGTCGACAGGAACGACTGGGCCGTCGCGACGACGGGCAGGGCGAGCAGCGCCCCGATCGGCCCGAAGAGCGCGAGGCCGGACAGCGCCGCGATGAAGCCGGCGGCCGGGTGCACCTTCATCGTCCGGGCCGACAGCGGCGGGGAGATCACGTAGTTCTCGACCTGCTGGTAGACCGCAATGAAGACCAGCACCCACAGGGCCGTGCCAGGGCTCTGGGTCAGCGCGACCACGACCGGGAGCACGCCGGCGAGGTAGGTCCCGACCGCGGGCAGGAACTGCGACACGACGCCGACCCACACGCCGAGTGCGATCGCCGACGGCACGTCGAGCAGGGTCAGGAGGACGGCGTGCACGACCGCCGAGAGAACGGCGAGGGTGACGCGGTAGGCGACGTAGCTCGCGGTCCGGTCGATCGCGATGTCCCACGCCCGCAGCACCTCGCGCTGCCGGGCGGCGGGGAGCACGGAGCAGACTGCGCGGCGCATCGCCGGGCCGTCCTTCGCGAAGTAGAACGTCAGCGTCGCCACGGTGAGCAGCTGGAAGAGCAGGCCCAGCACAGTCGCGCCGAAGCCGAACGCGTTGCTCGTCACCAGCCGGCCGATCTGCCCGGCCTGGCCGACCGCCCCAGCGATGGAGGTCTGGTCGAGGTCCACCCCGACCTGGTCCTCGATGTAGTCGGCGGCCACCCGCACGTAGCGCGGCAGCCCCTCGATCACGGCCGCGACCTGCCGGGCCATCACCGTGCCGAGGACGACGCTGAACACCCCGACGACCAGCGCGATGAGGCCGAACACGGCCAGCGTCGCGCGGCCGCGCGGCCACCCGCGTCGGGCCAGCCGGTTGACCGGCGGCTCGATGGCGAACCCGAGGAAGAGGCTGAGCACCGCGAGCAGGAGCACGTTGCGCAGCCGCTCGAGCACCCACAGCAGCGCAATCAGCGCGAACACGCCGACCGCGCCGGCGACCACCACCTGACGCAGGCGCGAGGGGAACTCGCCGCCCGCACCGACGGCAGAGCTGCCGGCGCCGGCCTTGGTGGCGGTACCGGGGGAGGCGGCCGTCGTACGGCGTCGGGCGGGAGGCACGGCGCCACTCTGCCAGGACGTCAGGCCGCGGTGCGGCACCCGCGCGAGCGGTCGCGATAGCCGACCGAGCCCACGACCCGGTCCGCCTCCTGCACCGACGCGCCGATCTTCAGCTCGGGGTCGGCACCGGTCATCTCCGCGAGCCTGACCGAGACGACTACGGAGCGCGGCCCTGAGGCGACCTGAACCTCCGCGATGTCGAGGTCCGCGCTGCCCGGCCCGAGCAGGCCGTACGACGAGCTTTCGGCGTACCCGATCCGTCCCCTTGACGCCGTGGACGGAGTTTCGCGGCGCTTGGCGCGCGACTAGCGTGCCGGGGGACCCCGCTCGACCAACCGAGGAGACCCCGATGCCCGAGGCCGTGATCGTCGCCACCGCCCGCTCCCCCATCGGCCGCGCATTCAAGGGCAGCCTGAAGGACTTCCGGCCGGACGACCTCGCCGCGACGATCGTGCGGGCCGCGCTGGACAAGGTGCCGGCGCTCGACCCGCACACCATCGACGACCTGATGCTGGGCTGCGGGCTGCCCGGCGGCGAGCAGGGCTTCAACATGGCGCGGGTCGTCGCGGTCCTGCTCGGGCTCGACGACGTACCGGGTACGACGGTCACGCGGTACTGCGCGTCGAGCGTCCAGACCACCCGGATGGCGCTGCACGCGATCAGGGCCGGCGAGGGCGACGTCTTCGTGTCGGCCGGCGTCGAGATGGTGAGCCGCTTCGTGAAGGGCAACAGCGACTCCTCGCCGGACACGACCAACCCGCTGTTCGGCGACGCCAAGCTGCGGTCGGCGGCACTTGCCGAGGGCGGCGCGCCGACGTGGACCGACCCGCGCGGGGCGAGCGCCCTGCCGGACGTCTACATCGCGATGGGACAGACCGCGGAGAACGTCGCGGCACTGAAGGGCGTGACCCGCCAGGACCAGGACGAGTTCGGCGTGCGCTCGCAGAACCTCGCGGAGAAGGCGATCGCGAACGGCTTCTTCGAGCGGGAGATCACCCCGGTGACCTCGCCCGACGGCACCGTGGTCGCCACCGACGACGGGCCGCGGGCCGGCGTCACGATCGAGGCGGTCTCGCAGCTCAAGCCGGTGTTCCGGCCCGACGGCACGATCACCGCCGGCAACTGCTGCCCGCTCAACGACGGCGCGGCTGCGGTCGTCGTCATGAGCGACACGAGGGCGCGCGAGCTCGGCATCACCCCGCTGGCCCGGATCGTCGCGACCGGCGTGTCCGCACTGAGCCCGGAGGTCATGGGCCTGGGCCCGGTCGAGGCGACCCGGCGGGCCCTCGGCCGGGCGGGGATGGGCATCGGGGACATCGACCTCGCCGAGATCAACGAGGCGTTCGCCGCACAGGTGATCCCGAGCTACCGCGAGCTCGGCCTCGACGAGGACAGGGTCAACGTCCACGGCGGCGCGATCGCGATCGGCCACCCGTTCGGGATGACCGGCGCGCGAATCACCGGGACGCTGCTCAACGGGCTGCAGTCGCGCGACGCGACGTTCGGGCTCGAAACGATGTGCGTCGGCGGCGGGCAGGGCATGGCGATGATCCTGGAGCGGCTCTCCTAGCCAGCAAGATCGCGGTTGGGGAGACGCGACTAGTCCTTCGGCTCGATCCGCAGCGCCCGCGCATAGCGGCGCAGCGTCGTCAGCACCTCCTCGGCGATCGCGGGGTCACCACGCTCGCCGACGGCGATCGCGAGGTCGCGGCCGACGACGGCCAGCTGGTCGGCGAGCGCGGCGGCGTACGCCGGGCGGGGCGGGTCGACCGGCACGTCGGCCGGACGCTCGGGGTCGATCTCGGCGTCGAGCCGAGCGCACCACAGCACGAGCTCGTGCACCGCGTCGGCGGCGGTGCCGCCCGCGTCCCCCGCGTTCTCGCGCCAGTGCCGGGTGCCGAACCGGCGCAGCCGCGCGGCCATGTGGTCGACCAGCCGGTCTGCCTCGATCGCGTCGACGCCCGCGAGCGCGTCGCTCGGGTCGCCGCTGTCCACCGGGCGAGGTTACCGTGGGTGGATGAGCAGTCGGACCCAGCTGATGGCGCTCGGGATCAGCGTGCTCGCGGTCGCCTGCTCCGGGGGCGACGGGGGCGACGCGACGCTGCCGGCCGCGAGCGACTCGACCGAGGCGTCGGCGTCGCCGTCGGCCACCCCGAGCGCACCGTCGCTTCCGCCGTTGAGCGAGAGCCCGGCCGCCTCGCCGGCCACGCCCGCCGCGACGACCGCGACACCGACGCCGGCGGCGTCCTGCCCGACGTCGTACGCCGCCCCGGATGCACGCCGGCCGATCGTGACGCTCGCCTTCTGGCGCAACGCCGACGGCAGCCGGGTGCTCGGCCAGGAGAAGGTGCGGTTCACCCCGGACAAGACGATCGACGAGCTGGTCTTCCGGCTCTGGCCCAACGCACCGCGCACGGCATCGGCCGGCGTGCGGATGAACGTCTACCGGGCCGAGGCGGCGGGCGCCAAGCGGTTCACGCTCGAGTCGGCCGGTGCGCCGCCCGGTGTGCCGGGGACGCTGCTGCGGCTGAAGCTGCTGACGCCGGTCCCGGCGGGGCAGAGCATCGACGCCGTGCTCGACTTCGACGTCGTGCTCGGAGCTGGGAGCGACGACCGGGTCGGCCGGTCCGGCGCCACGGCGTGGTGGGGCAGCGGCTTCCCGCTGCTCGCGTGGGAGAGCGGACGCGGCTGGGCGCGCGAGCCGGCGACGCGGGCGTTCGCCGAGGCGACAACCAGCGAGGCGTTCGACCTGCGGGCGATGACCGTCGAGACAGTTGCGTCGGACGTCGTCCTCGCCACCGGTCGCGCCGGTCGCGTGGAGACGGGACGACCCGGTGGACGGGTACGACGGCACTTCAGCGCACCCGCGGTGCGCGACGTGATGGTCGCGGCCGGGCCCTTCCGCGTCAGCCGGCGTACCGAGGGCGGAGTGCCGATCGCCGTCGGCGTCGCGCCGGGCCTCGAGGACGATCCCGTGCAGATGGCGCGGCTGCACGCTGAGGCACTGCGCTCGCACGTCGGTCGGTTCGGGCGGTACGGGTTCACCGACCTGCAGGTCGCGGTCGTGCCGTCGATCCGCGGCGGGATCGAGTACCCCGGGGCGATCCTGCTCGGCCCCGGCCAGCTCGACTCGACGCTGTCGCACGAGGTAGTCCACCAGTGGTTCTACGGCCTCGTCGGCGACAACCAGGGCCGCGACCCCTGGCTGGACGAGGCGTTCGCGACGTACGGCGAGGCGCTGCACCGCGGCTCGGGTCCGGCGTACCGGCAGAAGACGATCCCGGCGTACGGCGTCAACCGGGTCGGCAAGCCGATGACCTACTGGGACCCACGCCCCGGGGACTACTTCCGGTCGGTGTACATCCAGGGCGCGGTCATGCTGCTCGACGCGCGTGAAGCGGTCGGCGCGGCCCGGTTCGACGCCCTGGTCCGCTGCTACGTCGCGGCACGGGCGAGCAGCGTGTCAACCGTCCAGGCGATCGAGCGCGCCTTCGGCAGTGCCCCGGCGGCGCTGCGGATCTTCCGCCGGGAAGGCGCCCTTCCGCCCGGGTGAGGGGGGGATGGCGTCGTCAGGTGTTGCCAGCGCGGCACCGCTGAGGCACATTGAGGGCACACCGACACGCGGAGGCGCTCATGTCCGGTCACCACTCCACGGAGACGCACCAGAACCTGCTCGAGCGGATCCCTGAGGTGACCGGACGACAGCTGCCGCACTGGTTCGAGGCCCTGGACAACGGCCCCGCCCTGCTCAGGTTCGAGGAGCGGGTGACCTGGCTCAAAGACGAGCACGACCTCCCGCACGGCTACGCCAGCGCGCTGGTCCACGAGCACGACAAGAAGCGCACCCGCCCGGTCTGACCGGCGGCCTCGTCCGCTCGGCCTGACCCCGGGTTGACTCCGGCTGACCCCGGCCAACCCGCCAACCCGCCCGCCCGCCCGCCCGCCCAAGAGATGATCTTGTGGTCGGAGCGGGCTGAGCTGCGGACTGACCACAAGATCAACCCTTGGGGGCGGGGCTGAGCTGCGGACTGACCACAAGATCAACCCTTGGGGGCGGGGCTGAGCTGCGGATCGACCACAAGATCAACCCTTGGGGGCGGGGCTGAGCTGCGGATCGACCACAAGATCAATGACGCGGACGGCGGCGGCCGCGGCGCAGGCCCGGCGGCGGGCCTCCTCGACATCGGCGCCCCGGGCGAGGGCGACGCCGAGGCGCCGGCCGGGCGTCGATGTCGGCTTGCCGAACAGCCGCAGCTGGCTGGTGGGCACCCGCAGCGCCGCGTCCACCCCGGCGTACGCCGGCCGGTCGGAAGATCCGACGCCGAGGACGACGGCGGACGCCCCAGGCGAGTCGAGCGCGACGTGGTCGTCGTGGACCGGCAGCCCGAGGATCGCCCGCACGTGCAGGGCGAACTCGCTGAGCGGCTGGGTGACCATCGTCACCATCCCGGTGTCGTGCGGCCGCGGCGAGACCTCGGAGAACAGCACCTCGTCGCCGCGGACGAAAAGCTCGACGCCGAAGAGCCCGTAGCCGCCGAGGGCGCCGGTGACCGCGCCGGCGATCTCGACCGAGCGCCGCCACGCCAGGTCGGTCATCGCGTGCGGCTGCCAGCTCTCCCGGTAGTCGCCTCGTTCCTGCCGGTGTCCGATCGGCGGGCAGACGGTGACCCCGCCGGCGTGCTGCACGGTCAGCAGGGTGATCTCGTAGTCGAACTCGACCAGCCCCTCGACGATCACCGGCTGGTCGAGCACCCGCCCCGATGACCGCGCGTAGTCCCACGCGGCGAGCGGGTCGTCGCCGTCCCGCACGGTCGACTGGCCCTTGCCGGACGAGCTCATGACCGGCTTCACCACGCAAGGCAGCCCGATGGCCGTCACCGCTGCGGTGAACTCGCCGATGTCGTTCGCGAAGCGGTACGACGACGTCGGCAGGCCGAGCTCCTCGGCGGCGAGCCGGCGAATGCCCTCGCGGTCCATCGTCAGCCGAGTCGCCCGCGCGGTGGGCACGACGCGCACGCCCTCGGCCTCGAGCTCGAGCAGCGTCTCCGTCGCCAGCGCCTCCAGCTCCGGTACGACGAGGTGCGGCCGCTCGGCCTCGACGACCGCGCGCAGCGCCGGCCCGTCGAGCATGTCGACGACGTGGCTGCGGTGCGCGACCTGCATGGCCGGCGCACCGGCGTACCGGTCGACCGCGACGACCTCGACCCCGAGACGCATCGCCTCGATCGCGACCTCGCGGCCGAGCTCGCCCGCGCCGAGCAGCATCAGCCGGACGCTGCGGTCCGACCCGGGCGTGCCGATCACGTCGTCGACGAGCGAGGTCATGGCGCCGGACCCTACTGGTAGGTCTTGCGCGCGAAGACGTCATGACGCGCGCTTCGCACGCGGTCGAGGAAGACGAGGCCGTCGAGGTGGTCGATCTCGTGCAGCACCGCCCGTGCCTCGATGGCGTCTACCTCGAGCTCACGAGTGCCGCCGTCGAGCAGGTCGGTGCCGCGTACGACGACGCGGGTCGCCCGGGCGACGTTGCCGGTCAGGTCGGGCACGCTCATGCATCCCTCGCGGGCGACCTCCGGCTCCTCGGCGGCGAGCAGCTCGGGGTCGGCGAGGACGACCAGCCCACTGCACGAGCGCGCCTTGCGGTGGCCGGTGACGTCCATCGCGAAGACCCGCAACCCGACGCCGATCTGCGGTGCGGCGAGACCGACGCACCCGGGCGAGACCCGCATCGTGTCGACGAGGTCCACGGCGAGGTCGCCCAGCGTGACGTCGGCCGGGTCGGTCGGCGCTGCGGTCGCGACGAGGACCGGGTGCGGCAGGCGCACCACGGGACGGACGGGCACTAGAGAAGGTCGGTCTCGGCGGCGTGCAGGGTCGCCGTGACGCCGAGCCTGTCGGCCTCCTGGGTCAACGCCGCGGCCAGTCCCTGGGCGGCGACATCCGCCGGCACCTCGACGTCGAGGGTCATCACGTAGAGCGGCTCGTCGTCGCCGACCAGGTGGGTGGTGAGATCGGCGATGTTCACGCCGTGCCGGGCCAGCAGGTCCGCGACCGCGTGCACGATGCCGGGGTGGTCGGCACCGTGCACGGACACGACGTACGGCCGGCCGGTGCTGCTGTGCGCCGGGACCGGCGCGAGGTCGCGCACGTCGACCACGAGCTCGAGCTGCTCCGCGACGGGCGCGATCGCGGTCGCGAGCGTCGCCGCCGGCACCGGGCTGGACACCACCATCGTCATCGCGAAGTGGCCGCGCAGGATCGTCATCGACGTGTCCTCGAGGTTGCAGCCATGCGCGACGAGCACGCCGGTCACGCCCGCGACGATCCCTGGCCGGTCGGCGCCGATCGCGGACACCGACAGCGTCGTACCGGAAGCGGTGGTCATGACCGCACGCTACCGCCCGACTTCACCGAGCCAGTCCACCGAAAATTGGTTCTCGCCCCCGAGATGGTGCATTGGGTCGGTGAAGTCGGCTGTAGCCTGAAGACGCCACCCGCCCCCGTAGCCCAACTGGCCAGAGGCCGCGGACTTAAAATCCGCGTCAGTGTGGGTTCGACTCCCACCGGGGGTACCCGGGCACTGCCTCGGGGTCTCGTACGTTGATGGAGGCAGGAACGCCAGTGCACGGCCGACAGGAGATCTGATGAAGAGCAGCAACCCGGTCCTCACCCGGCCGGACACCTTCAGCCGCGACGCGTGGCCGGCGCCGAGCGCCGGCGAGCTCGACGCGATGTACGCCGTCCCGGCGCGAATGACCATCGACGACGTCGTCGTCCGGACGGCCATGCTGCTCGCGGTCATCGCCGGGACCGGCACCGCGGCGTGGGTGCTCGACCTCGGCCGTGGGCCGGCAATCGCCGCCGCGCTCGCCGGCTTCGTGCTGTCGCTCGTCATCATCTTCAAGAAGGTCACGAGTCCGCCGCTGATCCTGGCGTACGCCGCTGCCGAGGGTGTCTTCCTCGGCGCGATCAGCCACGCCTTCGACGTCGTCTACCCGGGCATCGTCATCCAGGCCGTGCTCGGCACGGCGACCGCGTTCGGCGGCATGCTCGTGGCCTACAAGTCGGGCCGGATCCGGGTGACACCACGGTTCACCCGCATGGCGATCGGCGCGGGCCTCGGCCTGCTCGGGCTGATGCTGGTCAACCTGGTCGCCGGGATGTTCACCGGCGGCGGCCTCGGGCTGCGCGACGGCGGGCCGCTCGCGATCGTGTTCAGCCTCGTGGCCATCGGCGTCGCGTGCATGTTCCTGGCGCTGGACTTCGACCAGGTCGAGAAGGCGATCGCGGCCGGGGCGCCCGAGCGCGAGTCGTGGCGGGCCGCGTTCGGCCTCATCGTCACGCTGGTCTGGCTCTACCTCGAGATCCTGCGGCTGATCAGCTACTTCCGCGAGTAGCCCTCCCCGACGCCGTCACCCGACCGGCGTCGCGGGCGCCCGGCCTCACCGCCCCCTGGCGACCGTCACCGCGCGGGCGAAGACCGCGTCGAGCATCTCCTCGGTGAGCTTGCCGGTGAACGTGTTCTGCTGGCTCACGTGGTAGCTGCCGATCACTGTCGGTCCGCTGCGCCCCATCAGCACCTCGACGCCGTGACCGAAGTCGACCTCGCCGAACAGCGGCGGCTCGTAGCCGGCGGCGGCCATCGCCGGGAAGACCGTCGACCAGGCGAACCCGCCGAGCACCACGATCGCGCGCAGCGTCGGCGCGAGCAGCCGAAGGTCGCGCTCGAGCCAAGGGCGGCACGTGTCGCGCTCGATCGGGGTCGGCTTGTTCGCCGGCGGCGCGCAGTGCACCCCCGCGACGATCCGGGTGTCGACGAGTCGCTGGCCGTCCCCGGCGCGCTCGGAGGTGGGGAGCGCAGCGAGCCCGGCGCGGTGCAGCGCGCGGAAGAGCCAGTCGCCGCTGCGATCGCCGGTGAAGATCCGGCCGGTGCGGTTGCCGCCGTGCGCGGCCGGCGCCAGCCCGACGACCGCGACCCGCGCGCGCTCCGGCCCCCAGCTCGGCACCGGGCGGCCCCAGTAGCGCTCGTCGGCGTACGCCGGGCGCTTCTCGTCGGCGACCTGCTCGCGCCACTCGACGAGCCGGGGGCAGGCGCGGCAGACCGACACCCGCGCGTCGAGGTGGTCGAGGCTGACCGACGAGCCGGCGAGCCGCGCGACGTCGGCCGCGGTGTACGCCACCGGCGTGCTGCTCTTCGCGACCTCGGCCGCGTGCTCCGAGCCGGGAGGGATCGCCGCCACCGCGTCGCCCCTACGCCGACACGTGCTCGCGCAGGAACTGCACCGTGCGCTGCCAGGCGGTCGCCGCGTGCTGCGGGTGGTGGGCCTCGGGCCGCGTGTCGTTGACGAACGCGTGCTCCGAGCCCGGGTAGTCGTGCAGCGCGACGTCTCCGCCGGCCGCCGCGATCGCAGCGGCCGCCTCCTGGATCGCCGGGCTCCCGCTGGCGGTGTCGCCGTTGCTCGGAAAGCTGACCAGCCCGCTCACGCCTGCGCCCCTCCTCCCGTCGTCCCCGCGACCCTAGTGCCTCGCCGTACGACGTCACGTGCGGGTGGACGCTGCGCAGCTGCCGCGGATCTTGGACGCCGCGGGCGCCGACCCGTGCGTACGGCGTGGTTGCCGCGTCCAAGATCCGCGGGAGTGTTCAACCGGCGTCGTTCGCGCGCACCATCCGCTCGAGCGAGAAGCCGAGAAGCCGAGGTCCTCGAGGTGGTCGAGGACCTCGCCGGTCGGCTAGCGCTTCTCGCAGGCGATGCCGTCCCGGTCGCGGTCCAAGTCGCGGTTGGCGTTGACCGCCTTGTTGTAGCCGGGGGTGTCCCGCCGGAAGGTCGTCACCGGCCGACCCGAAGTCTTGTCCTTCGCGTCGGACCGGCCGATGCCGTGCGGATAGGTCTTCTGCAGCTCGGTGCAGTTGCGATAGCTGGGGGCGGCGCTCGCCGGTGGGGCAAGCACAGCTCCCCCGACGGCGAAGACTACGGCGGCGGCGGCAAATGCTGTGCGGCTCATCGCACGAGCATGGCGGCGTCCCCAAGCGCGGCCATCCGCCGTATGGCGCACCGGGCTCTCATCGTTTGCGCCGGGCCACTGGGTCCGCGCAACGCCGGCAGCCGCCGACTAGCACTGCGCAGCTGCCGCGGATCTTGGACGCCGCGGACGCCGACCCGTGCGTACGGCGTGGATGCCGCGTCCAAGATCCGCGGGAGAGGCGGGCGCGAGATCCACTGGCGGGCTTCCGGCCGCCAGCCCGTGGACGGGGCGCGGCTACGGTGGTCCGGTGCTCAAACGTTTGCTCCGCGCGATTCGTGCGACGCCAGCGCGGACGCCGCTGCGGCGGCGTCGGCCGTTCGGCAGCGCGCGCCGTGCCCAACCGGCGCTGTGGGGACCTGCGTCCGGGCCGGTGCTCGTGTCGTACACACCGAATCGAGACGGGCGTGCCGACCCGGGCGAAGTCGTGTGGACGACGGTGGCCTTCGAGGACGACTTGCGCCAAGGCAAGGACCGGCCCGTACTGATCATCGGGAGCCGTGGCGCCTGGCTCGCGGGTCTGATGCTCACGAGCAAGTCGCCCGGCACCGGATCCGGCCGGGCATTCATGGATGTCGGGCGTGGTCCGTGGGACCGCCAGCAACGACCCAGTCAGGTGAGGCTGGACCGCCTGCTCGACATCGACCCTGCGCAGGTACGCCGAGAGGGCGCCGCGTTGGACCGGGCCCTATTCGCCAAGGTGCTGGACGCTGCCCGCCCGTTCCTGCCCGAGCTCCGCTGATTCTGTCCGGATCGGTCTTCCGCGTGGGGTCAAGAGTCGGTCGGCAGGGTCCGATTCACTGCACAGGCCGATCCAGTGCACGGGAGGGTGACGATGGTCGAGCGCGGGACACGGTTCGAGCGATCCGTGCTGACCTTCGGCCCGCTCGGCCGGGTCGTCGCAACCGTCGTCGTGCTGCTGCCGCTCGCGTGGTTCGCGCTGTACGCCAACATGTGGGGGATGGTCGGCGTACCGCTCTACTTGATCTGGGTCGTACCGCGCGCGCTGCGCGACGTGTGGCGACCGGCGGCGCTGCCGGCGACCGAGCTGACCCGCCTCCGTGACGAGATGCAGGTTGCCGCAGACGTCGCGGCCCGGTACGCCGATCGCCCCGTTGCCGACCCCGAGAACCCGGGGCAGCCGCGCTGGTAGTCAGCGCGAGGCCCAGCGCGATCCCCACCGCACAGCCCCGAACTTTGGACGCCGCGGGTGCCGATCGGTGCGTACGGCGCCGTTGCCGCGTCCAAGATCCGCGGGAGAGGGGGCGCGGGTATCCACAGCGCTGGGGGTCAGGCGAGGCTGGGGGTCAGGCGAGGCTGAGGGCGATGCCGTCGAGGATGTCGCGCTCGCTGGCGACCACCTCGCCGATCCCCCACCGCCGCATGACCGCCCGCAGCACCAGCGCACCGCCGCCGATCACGTCGGCCCGGCCCGGGTGCATGACCGGCAGGTCGAGCCGCTGCGCGCGGGTCGACGTCAGCAGCAGGTCGGTGATCCGGTCGACGCCGGCGTACGACGTGCGCGAGAGGTGGATGCGGGTCGGGTCGTACGACGTGAGGCCCAGGGCGAGAGCGGCCACGGTCGTGACGCTGCCGGCGAGTCCGACCAGCGTGCGCGCACTGCGCACGTCGACCGACGACTCGGCGCCGGCGAGCAGCGCGTCGACGTCCGCCTCCGCCGCCGCTGTCTGATCAGCCGAAGGCGGGTCCGCACGCAGGTGGCGCTCGGTCAGCCGCACGCAGCCGATGTCGAGGGAGACGCTCTGGTCCACGGACGTGTCGCCGACCACCAGCTCGGTCGAGCCGCCGCCGATGTCGACCACCAGGTACGGCGCGGGGTGCCGGTCGCGGGGCAGCTCCGCGGTCGCCCCGCGGAACGACGCCGCCGCCTCCTCCGCGCCGCTGATCACCTCCGGCGCGACGCCCAGGATCGCGGTGCAGCCGTCGACGAACACGTCGCGGTTGGTCGCGTCGCGGGTCGCCGACGTCGCGCACATCCGCACGCGGTCCGCGCCCATCTCCGCGATGACCCGCGCGTAGTCGCGCAGCGCCACGAAGGTGCGATCGAGTGCGTCGGGCGCGAGCGCGCCGGTCCGGTCGACCCCCTGGCCGAGCCGCACGATCTGCATCTGCCGGGTGCGCTCGACCAGTCGGCCGTCCTCGACGTCGGCGACGAGCAGCCGGATCGAGTTGGTGCCGCAGTCCACGGCGGCGACGCGGGTCACGGACCCGGTACGTCGACGCACGGCGGCAGCTGCCCCCACACGTTGCGGGGGTCGTCGGCGGTCAGCTCGATCGCCTCCCGGCCGAGCGGGTTCGCGCCGGTGGCGAGCTCGTGCGCGACCAGGACATGCAGGCACTTGACCCGGGTCGGCATCCCGCCGGCGCCGGGCGCGCCCGGCAGCACCTCGACCGCGTCGCGCCGGGCGAGGTAGTCCGCGTGCGCGTCGGCGTACGACGCGGCGAGCGCCTCGTCGTCCGCCAGCCGATCGGTCATCGACGACATCACGCCGTCCGCCTCGAGCCGCCCGACCGCGGACGCCGCGCGCGGGCAGGTCAGGTAGTAGAGCGTCGGGAACGGCGAGCCGTCCTCGAGCCGCGGCGCCGTCTCGACGACGTCGGGCAGGCCGCACGCGCATCGGTGCGCGACCGCACGGAGACCGCGCGGTACGCGGCCGAGCTGGGCCTCGACGGCGGCGCGGTCGGACTCGGAGATCACCGCGCGGACGGCGAGGGACTCGGCGTCGGTGCGGACGCCGGCGCGGCGCCGGCCTCCTCGACCGACGACCACAGCTCGGCGTACCAGGCCCGCTCGTCCGGCACGGCATCATCCGAGGCGCGCTCAGGCCGCTCGGCCTTCGGCGCGCCGGACGGAGTCAGGACGACGAACGGGACCTCGCCCGGCCGGACGAAGCGCAGTCGCTCGCGGGCCAGCCGCTCGACGTACGCCGGGTCGCGCAGCCGCTCCTTGTGCGCCTCGAGCTCGGCGACGCGCTCGGCCTGCGCGCGCTGGCGCGCCTGCACGTCCGCGAGCCGCTGGCGCTGCGCGAAGAACTGCCGCAGCGGAACGGTCAGCGCCAGCGTCATGCCGCACACGAGCAGGGCGAGGAACGCCGCGCGCGTCGTCAGCGTGCTGCGCCGCGCACGGCGCGGCGTCGCCTTCGCGGACGACGGCAGCGCGACACCCGTCGTACGACGTCGCTGGTCCGGTCGCCGCGCGCGCGAGCCGGGAGCGCGACCGGACCCGGGGCTCCTGCCCCGGTCCGGTCGTGGCGGGCGCGCCATCGGCTAGCTGTCGCCCGTGAAGCGCGGGAAGGCCGACCGGCCGGCGTAGCGCGCGCCGTCGTCGAGCTCCTCCTCGATGCGCAGCAGCTGGTTGTACTTCGCGACCCGCTCGCTGCGCGCCGGCGCACCGGCCTTGATCTGGCCGCAGTCGGTCGCGACGGCGAGGTCGGCGATCGTGGTGTCCTCGGTCTCGCCGGAGCGGTGGCTCATCATGGCGGTGTAGCCGCCGCGGTGGGCGAGGGAGACGGCGTCGAGGGTCTCCGTCAGCGTCCCGATCTGGTTGACCTTCACCAGCAGCGAGTTGGCGCAGCCCTCGGCCAGCCCGCGAGCGAGCCGCGTCGGGTTGGTGACGAACAGGTCGTCGCCGACGAGCTGCACCCGCGCGCCGAGCTCGGCGGTGATCGCCTGCCAGCCGGCCCAGTCGTCCTCGCCCAGCGGGTCCTCGATCGACACGATCGGGTACGACGAGACGAGGTCGGCGTAGTACGCCGTCATCTCGGCGCTCGTCTTCGTCACGCCCTCGAAGCGGTAGCCCTCGTCGGTGCGGAACTCGGTGGCCGCCACGTCGAGCGCCAGCGCGATGTCGCGGCCGGGCGTGAAGCCGGCCTTGTCGACCGCTTCGAGGATGAGGTCGAGTGCGTCGCGGTTGGCCGGCAGGTCGGGGGCGAAGCCGCCCTCGTCTCCGACGGCGGTGACCAGGCCGCGCTGCTTGAGCACGGACTTCAGCGCGTGGTAGGTCTCCGCGCCCCAGCGCAGCGCGTCGGAGAACGTCCCCGCCCCGATCGGCGCGATCATGAACTCCTGGATGTCGACGTTGGTGTCCGCGTGCGCGCCGCCGTTGAGGATGTTGAGCATCGGCACCGGCAGCAGGTGCGCGTTGGGCCCGCCGACGTAGCGGAACAGCGGGAGGCCGGCCGACTCGGCGGCCGCACGGGCGACCGCGAGGCTCACGCCCAGGATCGCGTTGGCGCCGAGGCGGCCCTTGTCCGAGGTGCCGTCGAGGTCGACCATCGCCTGGTCGACGAGCCGCTGCTCGGTCGCGTCGTACCCGATCAGCTCGGGGCCGATCTCGTCCTCGACCGCGGTCACCGCCCGGCCGACGCCCTTGCCGCCGAACCGGTCGTCGCCGTCGCGCAGCTCGACCGCCTCGAAGGCGCCGGTCGAGGCGCCACTCGGCACCGCGGCACGCGCGATCGTCCCGTCGTCGAGGGCCACCTCGACCTCGACGGTCGGGTTGCCGCGCGAGTCGAGGATCTCGCGCGCGGCGACGGCCTCAATGGACGCCATGGTGACCTCGTGGGTGTTCCGGGGGTTGGAGGTCGAGCCTACCGGCCGCCGGACCGGCATCCGGTGAGGGGGCCCCCTGCGTTCTGTGTCCGCCGCCCGGCACGCGGACGCCGCGCCCGCGGACACAGAACGCGAGAATCCGCTACGCGTCGGTGGGTTGCGCTTGGTCGCGGAAGGTGCGGGCCACCGCGCGCAGCTCGGCTTCCGGGTCGAGACCGGCCGCCCGGCACTCGGCGACCAGCTGCCACATCCGCGGGCCGAAGGTGTCCGGCGAGGTGCTCGACGGGTCGAGAGCGGCCGACACTCCGGCCTTCTCGGCCTTGCGCTGCAGCGCGGCGGCCAGCGCGAGCGCCGGCTGACCGAGCGGCACGTGGTCGAACGGCCCGGCGTCGTCACCGCGCTCGGCCGCTTTGATGTCCTCCCAGTTGGCCACGACCTCGGCCGAGCCGGCGACGCGCACGTCACCGAACACGTGCGGGTGGCGGCGTACCAGCTTCTCCACGATCCTCGCGGCGACGTCGTCGATCGTCCACCCCGTCTCGTCCTCGCGCTCCTGCGCGACGCGGGCGTGAAAGACGACCTGCAGCAGTACGTCGCCGAGCTCGTCGCGCAGCGCGGCGAGGTCGCCCGTCTCGATCGCCTCGAGTGCCTCGTAGGTCTCCTCGACGAGGTACGGCGCGAGCGAGGCGTGCGTCTGCTCGGCGTCCCAGGGGCACCCGCCCGCCGAGCGCAGCCGGTCCATCGTCGAGACCAGGTCGAGCAGCCGCGCGCCGGCCATGTCGTAGGAGCCGTAGACGACCTCCATCTCCACGCCGCCCTCGCGCGCCACGAGGTCGCCGAGCGCGCGGACGAAGTCGGGGTCGCCACCCGGGCTGGCCAGCCAGACCGCCTGCCCGCCGCGCGCCTTCTCTCGGAACAGGTGCGCGAGCGCCGTCTGCGACATGTCACCGCCCCCGGCGAGGTAGCCGACGCGCAGGCCCTGCGGGCCGTCGTCGGCGGAGAGCACCTCGACGGTCACGTCGGCCATCTCGAGGAACGGCAGCTGCGGGTGGTGCGGGTCGGCGGCGTACACCGGGCCCTGCTGCAGCTCCGACCACGCCGGCCAGGACAGCAGGCCGGGCGCGACGCGGTGCGTGTTGGCGACGAGGACGATCCGGTCCATCCCGGCGGGCAGGTCGCCGTCCACTAGCCGGCCGACGGAGCCGGCGGAGCGGGCTCGGCCGGCGGGGGCGCGGGAGCGGCCGGCGCCTCGGGGGCCGGCGGCGCGCCGGGGTCGCCCGGCGGCGCGCCGGGGTCGCCCGGCGGCGCGCCCGGGTCGGGCGGCGGCACCAGCCCGCCGCCTCCGCCGTCGATTGGCAGCGGCTGCGGCTGCGGCGACGACAGCTCGTCGTCGGCCGCGATCACGCTGGCCGACTCGGGGTCCCAGCGGCCGAACCGCGGGTTGACCCGGATGCGCAGCTTGCGCGACAGCTCGCCGAGGTACTCGGCCCGCGCCTGCTCGCGGCCGCCGCTGCGCACCTCGTCGGCGAGCTCCGCACGGGCCTGCGCCAGCGTGCGCGTGGTCCGCTCGAGCACCTTGATGACGTGCCAGCCGGCCTGGGTCTGCACCGGGCCGACAGGGGTGTTGAGCCGCGCGCTGAAGACGGCGTCCTCGAACGCGTCGAAGAACGTCCCGCGGGGGTTGGTGCCGAGGCTGCCGCCGCGGTCCTTGCTGCCCGGGTCGGTGCTGACCGCCTTGGCGACCGCGGCGAAGTCCTCACCCTTCGCCAGCCGCGCGAGCACCGCGCGCGCTGTGGCCTCGGTCGAGACCAGGATGTGCTGGACCTCGGCGGACTCGAAGCGGCCTCGGTTGGCCTCGTACGCGGCGCGGATCTGCGCCTCGGTCACCTCGCGGTCGGCGACCAGCTGCGTCGCGATGGCCTCGCTCAGCAGGCCGCTGCGGATGAAGGGGGCGATCTCGGCCTCGGTGAGCAACATCCGCGCGGCGGCCTGCAACAGCTGCGGACGCCCGCCGAGACGCTCCACGATCTGCGCGATGTTGGTCTCGACGTCGCTCGCCGACACCTCGATGTCGAGCTCGCGCGCGGCCTCGTCGTGGACCTCGCTCAGCAGCATGCGGGTCAGCACGCTGCGCTGGAAGCCGGCCTTGTCGCTCGTCGCCTGTGCCGCGATCGACTCGTCCTCGAGCGCCCGCCGTACGACGTCGCCGAGCTCGTCGACGGTGATGACCTCGCCGCCGACGCGGGCCGCCACGCCCGCGCCGGAGCCCGAGGCGACGCCGGACCCGCAGGCCGACAACGAGCCGGCGAGGAGCAGCGCCGGTACGACGGTGGTGAAGCGCTTGCGCACGATGGTGGTCCTCACTCAGGCGACGGGCAGCGGGGCGACGGGCAGCGGGGCGACGGGCAGCGGGGCGACGGCGTCGAGCAGGTCACGGCACCAGTCGAGCAGCGCCGTGTCCCGCAGGTCGGGCTTGGGCACCAGCACCGTACGCACTGAAGCCTTGACGATCGAACCGGGGTAGAGCCGCGCCAGGCGCAGCTGGGCGCTCTCCGGCAGCTCCATCGAGGCGAACTTGAGGTACTTGCCCTGCACCGTGACCTCGCGCAGGCCCTGCTGGCGGGCCCGCGCGCGGAAGGACGCGACGCCGACCAGGTTGGCGACGACCTCCGGCAGCGCGCCGTACCGATCCTCGAGCTCCTCGCGCACCGCGGCCAGCTCCTCGTCGCTGCCGGCCCCCGCGAGGCGTCGGTAGGCCTGTATGCGCAGGCGCTCCTCGGGGATGTAGGCGTGTGGCAGGTGGGCGGTCACCGGCACGTCGACCTTGACCTCCACCTCCTCCTCCTGAACCTCCCCCTTGAACTCCGCGACCGCCTCACCGACGAGGCGGACGTAGAGGTCGAAGCCGACCGCGGCGATGTGTCCGGACTGCTCGCCGCCGAGCAGGTTGCCGGCCCCGCGGATCTCGAGGTCCTTCATCGCGACGGCCATGCCGCCGCCGAGCTCGGAGTGCGCCGCGATGGTCGCCAGCCGGTCCAGCGCCACCTCGGACAGCGGCCTCTCCGGCGGGTAGAGGAAGTAGGCGTACGCCCGCTCGCGGCCGCGGCCGACGCGGCCACGCAGCTGGTGCAGCTGCGAGAGCCCGAGCGCGTCGGCCCGCTCGACGAGCAGCGTGTTCGCATTGGAGACGTCGAGGCCGCTCTCGACGATCGTCGTGCAGACGAGCACGTCGAAGGCCTTCTCCCAGAAGTCGACCATCACCCGCTCGAGCGAGTCCTCGGGCATCCGCCCGTGCGCCGTCGCGATCCGCGCTTGGGGCACGATCTCGCGCAGCCGGGCGGCCGCCTTCTCGATCGACTCGACCCGGTTGTGGATGTAGAAGACCTGCCCCTCTCGCAGGAGCTCGCGACGGATCGCGGCGCCGATCTGCTTCTCGTCGTACGCCCCGACGAAGGTCAACACCGGGTGCCGCTCCTCCGGCGGCGTGTCGATCGTCGACAGCTCGCGGATGCCGGTGATCGCCATCTCGAGGGTCCGCGGGATCGGCGTCGCGCTCATCGTCAGGACGTCGACGGCGACCCGCAGGCTCTTCAGGTGCTCCTTGTGCTCGACGCCGAAGCGCTGCTCCTCGTCGACGACGACCAGCCCGAGGTCCTTGAACTTCGTCGACCCGGAGAGCAGCCGGTGGGTGCCGATGACGACGTCGACGGTGCCGTCGGCCATCCCGTCGAGGGCCGTCTGCTGCTCCTTCGCGGTGTTGAAGCGGCTCACCGCCCGGACGACGACCGGGAACTGCGCGAAGCGCTCGGAGAACGTCGCGAAGTGCTGCTGCACGAGCAGGGTCGTGGGCACGAGGATCGCGACCTGCTTGCCGTCCTGCACCGCCTTGAACGCCGCGCGAACCGCGATCTCGGTCTTGCCGTAGCCGACGTCGCCGCAGATGACGCGGTCCATCGGCACCCCGGACTCCATGTCCGCCTTGACCTCGTTGATGGCGGCGAGCTGGTCCGGCGTCTCGACGTACGGGAACGCGTCCTCGAGCTCGCGCTGCCACGGTGAGTCGGGCGAGAACGGGTAGCCGGGTGACGCCATGCGCGCGGAATAGAGCTGGATGAGCCCCGCGGCGATCTCCTTGACCGCCTTGCGCGCACGGCCCTTCGCCTTGGCCCAGTCGCTGCCGCCGAGGCGGTGCAGCGAGGGTGACTCGCCGCCGACGTACCGCGTGATGAGGTCGAGCGCGTCGGTCGGCACCCGCAGCTGGTCGCCGCGGGCGTACTCCAGGACGAGGAACTCGCGCTCGCCGCCGTGGATCGTGCGCTGCTCCATGCCGACGTACCGGCCGACCCCGTGCTGCTCGTGCACGACGTAGTCGCCCGGGACGAGCGTCATGAGGTCGACGGCGTCCTTGCGCCGGCTCGGCATGCGGCGCATGTCCTTGGTGGCGCTGCGCTGGCCGGAGAGGTCGGTCTCGGTCAGGACGCTGAGCTTGAGGTGCTCGATCAGGAAGCCGCCGTCGAGGGACGCGGTGGCGACGTGCGCGACGCCGGGGTCCGGCGCGTCCTCGAGGTCGAACTGCACCCGGGCGCCGACGTCGGCGGCGCCGAGCACCTCACCGAGCCGCTCGGCCGGGCCGTGACCCTCCGTCACGAAGACGACCCGCCAACCGTCGCGCAGCCACCGGCGGGTGTCGTCGACGACGCGCTCCATGTCGCCGCGGTAGGCGTCGTGCGGACGCGCCCGCACGACCAGCGAGTCGTCGTCCGTCGTCTCGTCCACCTCGAACGGCGTGACGGTCCACCACGGCACGCCGACCTCGAACGCCCGCTCGCGCACCTCGGCGACGCTGCGGTACGCCGCCGCGCCCAGGTCGACCGGCGCCTTGCCGCCACCGGCCGCCACCGCCCACGACGCCTCGAGGAACTCCTCGCTGGTGCGCACCAGCTCATGCGCGCGGCTGCGCACCCGCTCGGGGTCGCAGAGCACGACATGCGTCCCGGCGGGGAGCTCCTCGACCAGCAGCGAGAGGCGGTCGACCAGCACCGGGGCGAGCGCCTCCATGCCCTCGACCGGCGTACCGTCGGCGACCTTGTCCAGGATCTCGGCGAGCTCCGGGTGCCGCGCCAGCAGCTCCTTGGCGCGCCGGCGCACCTCGGGCGTCAGCAGCAGCTCGCGACAGGGCGGCGCCCACAGCCCGGCCTCGACCAGCCCCAGCGAGCGCTGGCTGGCCGCGGCGAAGGCACGGACCTCCTCGACCTCGTCGCCCCAGAGCTCGATCCGGACCGGGTGCTCCTCGGTCGGCGGGAACACGTCGAGGATCCCCCCGCGGACGGCGAACTCGCCGCGCTTCTCGACGAGGTCCACCCGCGTGTAGGCGTAGTCGACGAGCTGCTCGACCAGCCGGTCCAGCTCGACCGTGTCACCCGCCTTGACGATCAGCGGCTCGAGCTGCCCGAGGTCGGCGACCTGCGGCTGCAGCAGCGATCGGACCGGCGCAACGACGACCGAGATCCGGGCGCCGGGCTCCGGGTGGGCGAGCCGGCGCAGCACGGCGATACGACGGCCGACGGTGTCCGCGCGAGGCGACAGGCGCTCGTGCGGCAGCGTCTCCCAGGCGGGGAACTCGAGCACCGAGTCCGGCGGAAGCAGGCACCGCAGCGCCGTGACCAGGTCCTCGGACTCGCGGCCGGTCGCCGTGACGGCGAGCAGGGTCCGGTCGGCCTCGCGCGCCAGCGCGGCGACGACGAACGGCCGCAGCGCGGTCGGCGCGGTGACGTCGAGGGCCATGGTGGCGACGGCGGCGATCGCCCGTCGTACGGCTGGGTCCTCGGCGACGACGTCGACGAGGCCGGACAGGGACATCGGGCGGGGACCTCATTCGCGGGGCGGATCAGCACGGCAACCCCCGACCGGCGAGCGGTAGGGGGTGAACGTCCACCCTACCCGCCGCGCAGCCTCGAACGATGTCCGCTTTTTCCCGCCAGCAGGCTCGGCCGGGGTCAGAGTTGGGGGTGCGCACCCGGGCCCGCGAACCATCCCGACGGTTGCGGAGTAGACAGGGCAGGAGGGTGCGATGACGGGGACGGCGGCGATGGACGACCTGAGCGACTGGCTGGCGACGAGCTACGGCCCGGCGTACCGCACCGCCTGCCTCATCCTGCGCAACCCGGCCGACGCCGAGGAGGCGGTGCAGGACGCGTTCCTGCGCGCGTGGCGCTTCCGGGACGCGCTGCCGGCCGACGAGGCAGGGCTGCGGCCGTGGCTCTACCGCGTCGTCGTCAACGCGTGCTGCTCGAAGCTGCGGGCGGAGTCACCGCACCGGTCACGCCGCGAGGACCTCGGTGACACGGACGTGGCGGATCCCGACCCGACGCCGGACCTGCTCAGTCTGCGTTCGGAGTCGACGCGGTACGTCGTCGACGCGCTGGCCGAGCTGCCCGAGCACCTGCGGATCACGGTGGTGCTGCGCTACTACGCGGGACTGAGCGAGAAGGAGATCGCGACCGCGATCAGCCGTCGGGCCGGGACCGTGAAGTCGCGGCTGCACGAGGCCCGGGAGCGGCTCGCGGCCGATCCGCGGCTGCGCGCCCTGCACGACCCCGAGACCGACGAGGCGGCCCGATGATCGACGAGACCACGCTCACCAACGCGCTCGAGGAGGCGGCGTCGGCATACGACGAGCCGCCCGGCGCCCGAGCGGCGATCCTGGCCGCCGCTACCAGTGCGCCCGCACGCGACAGTGCGCGCGGCGCACCGCGCTCCGCACCGGCCTGGCGCCGGCCCTTCCCACTCGGCGCGGCGGCCGCGGCGGTCGTCCTGGTCGGCGCCGTCGCGATCGGCGCCTCCGTCTCCGACGACCGGGTGAACCGCCTGTCCAGCCCGATCTCCCAGCCCGTCGGCCCTACCGACACCGCGCGCTCGGTCGACGAGTTCGCCGAGGTCGCTCTCGTCGCGCCGCGGGCCGGTCGGGCTCCGGCAGCGGGGACGTCCGGGACCGCGAGCGGAACGGCGGGCGGAAGCGGGACGTCCGGATCGGGCGGCGGCGGCAGCGGCGCGCCACCCGCGCCCGCCGCGCAGCCGGCCGAGTCGCTGGCGAAGGTCGTGAAGACCGGGTCGGTCGAGATCGTGGTCGCCGACGGGAAGGTGCCGGCGACGCTGGCCCGGCTGGAGACGCTGGTCTTGGGCGCGCGCGGGTTCGTCGCGGAGAGCAAGACCCAGGAGTCCGGCGACTCACCGTCGGGCATCGTGACGATGCGGGTCCCGGGCGCGTCGTACGAGGCGGTGCTCGGACGGGTCCGCACGCTGGGCGAGGTGCGCACCGCGACGTCGACGGGTGAGGACGTGACCGCGGCGTTCGTCGACACCGAGGCGCGGCTGCGCACGCTGAAGCAGACGCGCGGGGTGTACGAGACGCTCATGGCGCGGGCGCGCAGCATCGGTGAGGTACTCGCGGTGCAGCAGCAGATCAACGGTGCCCAGACCCAGATCGAGCAGCTCGAGGGGAAGCTCAAGGTGCTCAGGGACCAGGTGTCCTACGCGACGCTGACGGTGTCGGTGTTCGAGGAGTCCGACGAGTTGGCGACGCTGCAGGAGCCAGGACGGCTAGCGTCCTCATGGGACCGCGCGAAGGACAACTTCGGCGACGGCATCGAGTGGCTGGTCGCCGCGTCGGGCACGGTGGCGCTGCTGGTGATCGCCGGCGGGCTGCTCTTGATTGTCGGACTCGGCGTGCGCCGGCTCCTGCGACGCCGGCTCATCTAGCCGTCGCTAGGTCGTGATCTTGTGATCACGACTTGGGGAAGGCGATCAGGACGTGGAGTGTTGGCTAGGCCGGGACGTCCGGGGGGTGGTAGCGGTTCTGGGCGACCGCAAGTCCGTCGGTGATCAGTGACTCGATGGCGTCGGCCGCCCGGTCGAGCAGGAACGGCAGCTCGCGCTGCTCGACCTTGGAGAAGTCGTCGAGCACGTAGTCCGCGGGGTCCTGCCGCGTGGTCGGCCGGTCGACGCCGACCCGCAGCCGGTGGTAGTCGGGCGAGCCGAGGGAGCGGGACACGGACTTCAGCCCGTTGTGGCCGTTGTCACCGCCGCCGAGCTTGAGCCGCAGGGACGCGAACGGCAGGTCGATCTCGTCGGTGACAGTGACGATGCACTCGACCGGCACCTTGTAGAAGTCCCGCAGCGACGTGACCGGGCCGCCGGACTCGTTCATGTAGCACTTGGGCTTGGCGAGGATCGCTCGCTGACCGACCAGCCGGCCCTCGACGACGTCCGCGCGGCCGCGATGCGCCTTGAACGACCCGCCGACCCGGCGAGCGAGCTCGTCGACCACCATGAAGCCGATGTTGTGGCGGGTCCCGGCGTACCTCGGCCCGGGGTTGCCCAGCCCAACGATCAGCCAGACGCCTTCGGTCATCCCTCGGCGGGTGCGTCCTCGGCAGCAGCCTCGTCCTCAGCCGGCGCGGCCTCCACCTCGGGAGCCGCCTCAGGCGCGTTGGCCTCGGTGTCGGCGGCGAGCTCGGCCTCGAACTCGGCCTCCGTCGGCGCCCCGACGATGTGGATGACGATCGCCTCGGGGTCGGTCAGCAGGGTGACGCCCTCGGGAAGGGCGATCTCGCCGGCGTACAGCGACGCGCCGATCTCGGTGAAGCGCGACCCGTCGATGTCGATCTGCGTCGGGATAGCCGTGGCGTCGGCCTGGACGTGCAGCGTCGTCTGCTGCTGGTCGAGCAGGCCACCGGTCTTGACCGCAGGGATCTCGCCGATGATCACGAGAGGTACGTCGACGGCGACGGTCTCGCCGCGACGGACGAGGAGCAGGTCGACGTGCGTCAGGTCGCCGCGCAGCGGGTCGCGCTGGATCTGCCGCGGCAGCGCCAGCTCGGCACTGTCCGCCAGCTCGAGGCGCAGCAGGACGTTGGCGCCGGCCTCGCCCTTGAACGCGTGCTGAAGCTCGCGGGCCGGCAGCGCCAGGTGCCGCGGCGCCTCGCCGTGGCCGTACAGGACGGCGGGAACCTTGCCGGCCTTGCGGGTGCGCCGCGCGAAGCCCTTGCCGAACTCGGTGCGCGACTCGGCGGGGATACGGACCTCAGAAGACACGACTGCTCCAGCGCTCTACGACAGACAGGCATTTCGCGGCGGTTGCCGACGGGCCAGTCTACCGGCCGCTCGCGCGAGGACGAAACCGGGCAGGGAGTGCCGCCATGAGCGTCGAAAGGCCAGCCATGCCCCGCCTTCGCCGTACGACGACCGTCGCCGCGCTCGCCGCGGCTCTCACCGCTCTGCCGGCGATCGCTGCCGGCCCCGCGCTGCCGACGAAGTCGACCTACGGCGCGATCAAGGGCTTCAAGCTGCTCGGGTCGACCACCTTGGGCGACCGCGGGGTCAACTCGCCGATCGCCGTCGCCGGCCGCTGCGTCTACGTGGGTGACCGCTACGACAAGAACGGCATCGCGGTCGTCGACGTGCGCAACCCGCGGAAGCCCAGGCAGGTCAACGTGATCCCACCGGTGTCCGGTGCGACGCAGCGCGAGCTGCGCGCCGACGTCGGTCTCGGCCTGCTGGTCGTCATGAACTACTCGCTGACCACCGGCGGCAGCGGCAACAGCGTGAAGCTCTACGACATCGCGACCGACTGCACCAAGCCGACGCTGCTGTCGACGTACGCGATGGGTCCCCGGTCGCCGCACGAGTTCTTCCTCTGGAAGGACGCCAAGCGCCCCGGCCGTGCGCTGGTCTACCTCGCGAACACGCTGTTCTCCCCGGACCTCGAGGTGCTCGACATCACCGACCCGACCTCGCCGAGGGTCGCCGCGGTCTACGACCTCGGCATCGACGCGAGCGAGAAGACCGCGGACGTCCTGCAGAGCGGCAGCGGGTACCTGCACTCGCTCTCGGTGACCGACGACGGCCGCCGCGCCTACATGGGAACGTGGGACTACGGGTTCTACGTCGCGGACACCTCCGCGCTCGCGGACCCGGCCGTCAGCTCGGTCACGCTGCCGGTCATCCGCCCCGTCGGCGCCGGCAAGGTCAACTACGGGAGCAACGTGCACGGCGCGGTCCGCGTGCCTGGCCGGCCGCTCGCAGTAATGGTCGAGGAGGCCTACGCCAACGCCGGCGCGGGGTGCCCGTTCGGCCACCTGCGGATGGCCGACGTGTCGGACGAGGCGGCACCGAAGCTGCTCGGGGAGTTCAAGCTGCAGGAGAACGACTGCGACCGGGCGCGCGCGGTCAACGGCACCTTCACGTCGCACAACCAGACCGTCTTCCCCAACGTCGTCCTGATGGGCTGGTACGCCGGCGGGCTGCGGGCGGTCGACATCAGCGACCCCACGAAGCCGGTCGAGTCCGGCGCGTTCGTGCCGAAGCCGACGTTCGAGCCCGGCCGGCGTGACACCCGGCTGTTCTTCCCGCGCGCCGAGGCGAACCAGTGGATCGGCGCGATGTGGTCCTACCCGGTCGTGCAGGACGGACTGGTCTACGTCGTCGACGTCGACCTGGGCCTGTTCATCCTCGAGTACACCGGCAAGCACGCGAAGGAGGTCCGGCAGGCCGGCTACGTCGAGGGCAACTCCAGCCCCGCGCGCCTGACCCGCACCGACCCGATCGTGAAGCGCAGCACGCCGGTCGTGCCCGGCGCGCCGACGGTCGTGCGCTCGCCGTACGCCGACCTGCCGCTGCCGCCCCGCGCGCTGCGCGGGCCGTACGGCTTCCTCTGCGTCGGGGTCTGATCCCGGCACGTTCTGCACTCACCGCCGGTCCCGTTCTGTGTCCGGCTCGGTTCTGTGTCCGGCTCGGTTCTGTGTCCGGTTCTGTTCTGTGTCCGGTTCTGAGCGCGCCGGCGCCGCGGCGACGGACACAGAACGGCGGGCAGGTGAGGGCGGACACAGAACCCGGCTCACCGGACCCCCGGTCGGTCAGCCGTCGGGCGGGCAGTCGGCGGGGCGTCGTACCGGCCGCTGGCCCTTGGGCAGCTCCGGCTCCGCACCGAGCGGGATCAGCACCTTGCAGCGATCCCACGGGTCGGTGCCGCGGCCGCTCTCCAGCAGCCGCACCGAGGTCCCGGTGACCTCGACGTAGGTGTAGGCGACGTTGTCGCGGTCGTTGGTCTCGACGATGCCCTCGACCGGGTCGGCCGTGAGCCGCAGGAGGTAGCGCCCGTCGCCGTTGACGCCGAAGTCGGCGTAGTTCCCCGGCCGGTCCCACTCGTAGTAGTCGCCCCAGCCGGGGAGCAGGCCGAATCCCGACTTGTCGAACACCGGGTAGAACCGACGCCACTCGCGCAGCAGCTCGTCGCGGTGCGCGAAGCCCTTGCGGTGCGCCGCGCCGGCGGCGGTCAGCCCGCCGCGCGCGGGGTCCGTCACGCGCAGCAGGCTCAGCTCGATGGCGTTGGCGTGGTGGTAGTGCGCGTGCGTCCGGTGGAAGACCGCTCGACCGGCGTTGCGGTCCTCCGTCGTGCCGTCGGAACGGTATAGCCGCTGGATCAGCTCCCGCTCGGCCGGCTCGGCGCCAGGACCGAGGTGCAGAGACATCGGTCCGGCGCCGGTGTTGCTCACGCCGAACGCCATCCGCAGGCACCGGACGGCGCGCTCCTCGACCGCCTCCTCCGGGTGGCATGACGCCAGCCCACCCGGGCTCATCACGCCCTTCGGCGCGCCGTCGGTCGAGCCGTTCGTCAGCGGCGTCAGGAAGCTGATGTCATGCGGCGGGAGCGCCTGCAGGTTGGGCGCCAGCACGGTACGACGGCGTGGCGCGGCCGGCCGCTCGACCGTCGCGCGCATCCGGAAGCGCCGGTCGACGACGCGACGCGCGACGACGTGCAGCCGCCAGGTCCCGGCGGCCGGGTCGTCGACGACCAGCTCCTGGGAGTACAGCCCGTTGCCGGGCGAGAACCTGCCGGCGCGCTCGCCGTCCGGCGCGAGCACCTCGACCTCGAACACGTCGCCGACGACGACGTGGTCGATGCCGACCCGCAGCGTCGTATCGGCGGCGGGGCGGACCTGCAGGTCGAAGTTCCAGCACGGGTCGGCGCCGTCGGCGCAGGTCGCGGCGCCGGCCGTCCAGAACGCCGGGCGGCCGACCGAGGTGGTGAGCCCAGGCGCGGCGCCGACCGGGCCCTCACCGGGCAGGACGAGCGCGGCCGCCACCGCGAGGAGTGCGAGCCGCCGGCGACCGGTCATGACGTCATGCGGTCGTGCCGTCGAACAGGCCGGACACCGTCGTGTCGTCGAAGACCGCCTTGATCGCAGCCGCGACGATCGGCGCCACCGAGAGCACCGTCAGCTTGTCGAAGCGCTTTTCGTCGGTGATCGGCAGCGTGTTCGTGACGATGATCTCGGAGATCTGGCTGTTCTTGAGGCGGTCGATGGCCGGGCCGCTGAAGACGCCGTGCGTCGCGGCGCAGAGGACCTCGGACGCGCCGCGAGCCATCAGCGCGTCGGCCGCCTTCGTGATCGTGCCGGCCGTGTCGATCATGTCGTCGACGATGACGCAGGTGCGGCCCTCCACGTCACCGACGACCTCGAAGACCTTCGCCTCGTTGGGCACCTTTGGGTCGCGACGCTTGTGCACGAAGGCCAGGTTGACGTCGCTGCCGAGCCGGTCGGTGTACTTCTCGGCGGTCCGCACGCGGCCGGTGTCCGGCGAGACGATCGTCGTACGCGACAGGTCGAGCTTGGCCTGCAGGTAGTCGCTCAGCAGCGGCAGCGCGGTGAGGTGGTCCAGCGGCGCGTCGAAGTAGCCCTGGATCTGCGGTGTGTGCAGGTCGATCGCGATGATCCGGTTGGCGCCGGCCGTCTTGAACAGGTCGGCGACCAGCTTGGCGGTGATCGGCTCGCGGGCCTGGGTCTTCTTGTCCTGGCGCGAGTAGGGGTAGAACGGCGCGACCACGGTGATGCGCTTGGCCGACGCGCGCTTGAGCGCGTCGACCATGATCAGCTGCTCCATGAGCCACGTGTTCACCGGCGCGGTGTGGCTCTGGACGACGAACGCGTCGCTGCCGCGGACCGACTCCTCGAACTTGCAGTAGATCTCGGAGCTGGCGAAGTCGTAGAGGTTCACCGGGCTCAGCGGGCACTGGAGATGCTCGGCGATCTCCGCGGTGAGCTCGGGGTAGCTGCGCCCCGAGAACAGCATGAGCGTCTTGTGTCCGGCGATCTCCAGGCCGCTCACGGCTGGCTCTCTTCCTGCTCGTCGCCCGTGCCGGCGGCCGCCGATGACCGGCGCCGCTCGACCCACCCCTCGATGTTGCGCTGCCTCGCCCGTCCGACGCCGAGTGCGCCCGGCGGTACGTCGGTCGTGATCACCGAGCCGGCGGCGGTGTAGGCGGTATCGCCGATTGTGACAGGTGCGACGAGCATCGTGTCGCTGCCCACCCGTACGTCGTCGCCGACAGTGGTGTGGTGCTTGGTCACGCCGTCGTAGTTGACGAAGATGGTCGCCGCGCCGATGTTGCTGCGTTCGCCGATGGTCGCGTCCCCGACGTAGGACAGGTGCGGCACCTTGGAGTCGTCGCCGAGCTCGACGTTCTTCATCTCGACGAACCCGCCGGCCTTCGCCCGCCGGCCGAGCCGGGTGCCGGGGCGCAGGTAGGTGTAGGGGCCGACGCTCGCCTCGGGGCCGATGACCGCGCCGACGCAGGTCGCAGAGACAACGGTGGCGCCCTCATCGACCGTGGTGTCGGTGAGCGAGGAGTACGGCCCGACCACAGCGCCCCGGCGTACGACGGTCGCGCCCTTGAGGGTCGTGAACGGCTCGATGGTGGCGTCTGGCTCGCAGACCACGGTGCTGTCGACCCAGGTGGTCGACGGGTCGGTGATCGTGACGCCCTGGCGCTGTAGCGCCTCGACGGTACGGACGTTGAGCGCGCGGCCCGCGCCGGCGAGCTGGACCCGGTCGTTCACGCCGGCTGCCTCCATCGGGTCGGGCACCTGGTGCGCGTTCACGGGCAGGCCGGCCTGGACCATCAAGCCGACGACGTCGGTGAGGTACTCCTCGCCCTGCGCATTGTCGGTGCTGATCTTCCTCAGCGCGGTGCGCAGCGCGTCGGCGTCGAAGGCGTAGATGCCGCCGTTCACCTCGGTGATGGCGAGCTGCTCGTCGTCGGCGTCCTTCTGCTCGACGATGCCCGTGACGGCGCCGGTGTCGTCCCGGACGACGCGGCCGTAGCCGGTCGGGTCCTCGAGGACGGTCGTCAGCATCGTCGTGCCGCCGGCGTGTGCGGTGCTGAGCGACTGCAGGGTGTCGGTCCGGATCAGCGGGGTGTCACCGCAGAGCACCAGGACGATCCCGTCGACGTCGGGCACCGCCTCGAGCGCGAGCCGGACGGCATGACCGGTCCCGTGCTGCTCGGCCTGCACGACCGTGCGTGTGTCCGGCGCGACAGCAGCGAGGTGCTCGGTCACGAGGTCGCGCCCGTGACCGATGACGACGAGCGTCGTGGTCGCGTCGAGCGGCGCCGTCGCCTGCAGGACGTGGCCGAGCAGGGACCGGCCGCCGATGTGGTGCAGGACCTTCGGCGTGGCGGAGCGCATCCGCGTCCCCTCGCCCGCCGCGAGCACCACAACGGCACCGACGTCTACTGGCAACTCGTCAACTCCGATCCGTGGAGTGCACCACGCGAGCTGGGGAGCCAGGACTCGAACCCGGATCTGAAGCGACCAAAACGCCCCGTGCTGCCAGTTGCACCACTCCCCAATGGCCGACTGGTGACCCTGCGCCCATCGAGCCGTGATCCTACCGACCCTGCCGCCCGCTCGGCCGAAACCTACGGTGGCGTAGGTTAGGCTGCCCGAGTGACGCCCTCCGCTCCGCCGACGACGGGAACCACGGCGGACCTGCCCAACCGGTCGACACGGGTGCGGATGACCGGGCAGCAACGTCGGGTGCAGCTGCTCGACGTCGGCCGAGCGCTCTTCGCCGAGCGCGGCTTCGAGGCCACCAGCATCGAGGAGATCGCCAACCGGGCCGGCGTATCGAAGCCGGTCGTCTACGAGCACTTCGGTGGCAAAGAAGGTCTGTACGCCGTCGTCGTCGATCGGGAGATGCAGCGGCTGATCACCCGGGTCACCGGCGCGCTCGACGGCGGCCATCCGCGGGTGCTGCTCGAGCAGGCGGCCGGCGCGCTGCTCGGCTACATCGAGGACGAGACCGACGGCTTCCGGATCCTCGTCCGCGACTCCCCCGTGGCGTCCACGAGCGGGACGTTCGCGTCGCTGATCGGCGACATCGCCAGCCAGGTCGAGTACATCCTCGTCGCCGAGTTCAAGGCGCGCGGCTTCGACACCAAGAACGCGCCGATGTACTCCCAGGCCCTCGTCGGCATGGTCGCGCTGGTCGGCCAGTGGTGGCTGGAGGCGCGCAAGCCCAAGCGCGAGGTAGTCGTCGCGCACCTGGTCAACCTGGCCTGGAACGGCCTCGGCAACCTCGAGCACAAGCCCACGCTGCGCGCTCGGAAGACGCCCGCGGCCGGGTAGACCAGCGGCAGGTCGCTCTGGGTCTGAAACCGTCGGTCGACTCCGCCTCCCTAAGTGGTGATCTTGTGGTCTGTCCACAGCGGGTCCGCCTGTGGATAGACCACAAGATCATCACTTGGGAAGGAGCGACGAGCCGACCGGTCCGGGGGTGGCGGCCTAGCGCTCGTCGGTGGACCCGCGTTCGGCGCCCCCAAGCCGGTGTGCAAACAAGTGACCGACGCGGCGGGCGACGGGTTCCCGCTGACGCCGGACGTCTCTGCTGACCTCGCGACGAACGCCACCCTGCTCACGCGGTGATCCGGCTTCGCGGGCTGTCGTCGACTGACCCTGGTGCACCGACCGGCACCTGGCACATATTCCGCTTCAGCGCCCAGCGCAATCGGTTCCAGCTCGATGCCGTACAGGGGCCAGACGCCGAGAACTTCTCCCTGCACCGAGTCTCGTCAAACGTCAACGGCGAGGACGCTGGAGTCACCGCGTTCGAGTACATCGCCGACGTCGACGGCGTCTTCGACGAGGACGCCGGCGAGATTCGCATCACCGCGCCGCTCAAGGAGCTGGCTCGCTACGAGGTGATAAGAAAAGGCACCCGGTTCGCGTCGTTCAGGTCAGTAAGCAGACGCCGGGTCGGCTATCACGGTGACCTGCCGGTGTTCTCCGACAACGGAGCGCAGCCGAGCGACGAAGCCCGCTCAAACACGGCGACGTACGCGGCGGGCACGGCGAGCTGCGTGAAGGTCGGCCAGTAGCAACTACTCGGGACTTCGGTTGCGGCAAGGTCGGGAACTCCCGAGTTGGGGGCGTCGAAGTTGGGAGTACCGCGGAAAGGGGCGCGGGCGGGGGGTGGTGGGTGCGAGGCAACGTCAGTCGGCGGAGAGGGCGAGCCAGGCGTCCTCGGCGTGCGCCTTGTCGGCCCGCAGCTCGCGCAGCGCCTCGTCGAGCGCCTGCACCGCGACGTAGTCGGTCGCCTGCGCGGCCATCTCGGCGAGCAGCGCCGCCTCCCTCTCGCCGAGCTTCGCGAGCCTGCGCTCGAGCCGGACCAGCTCCTTCTTCGCCGTGCGCGAGTCCCCCGTCGGCCGGACCGTCGCCGCGACCGTCGTCGTGGGTGGTGCGCTCGTTCGAGTACGCCGCCGCGCGAGGTACTCGTCGACCCCGCCGGGTAGATGCCGCAGCGCGCCGTCGCCGAGCAGGCCGAAGACCTGGTCGCAGGTGCGCTCCAGGAAGTAGCGGTCATGGGAGACGACGAGCAGCGTCCCCGGCCACCCGTCGAGCAGGTCCTCGAGCGCGGTCAGCGTCTCGATGTCGAGGTCGTTCGTCGGCTCGTCGAGCAGCAGCACGTTGGGCTCGAGCAGGAACAGCCGCAGCAGCTGCAGCCGCCGCCGCTCCCCGCCGGAGAGCTCCCCGACCGGCGTCCACTGCCGCTCACCCTCGAAGAGGAACCGCTCCAGCAACTGGCTCGCCGACATCGACTTGCCGTTGCCGAGGTCGACGCTCTTCGCGATGTCCTCCACCGCCTCCAGCACGCGGCGGTGGGTCGGCAGGTCGCCGACCTCCTGGTCGAGGTACGCCGGCCGCACGGTGAGGCCCACCTTGACCCGGCCAGTGACGGGCAGCACGTCGCCGGTGAGCAGCCGCAGCAGGGTCGTCTTGCCGCTGCCGTTCGCGCCGAGGATGCCCACGCGGTCGCCCGGCCCGAGGTGCCAGGTCAGGTGGTCGACCAGCGTGCGCTCGCCGAGCCGGACGGTGACGTCCTCGACGTCGTACACGGACTTGCCGAGCCGCGCGGTGCCCAGCCGGACCAGCTCGGCGGAGTTGCGGGCCGGGGGCTCGTCAGCGATCAGCGCGTTGGCCGCGTCGATGCGGAAGCGCGGCTTGGATGTGCGGGCCGGCGGGCCGCGACGCAGCCAGGCCAGCTCCTTGCGCATGAGGTTCTGCCGGCGCGACTCGGTGACCGCGGCGACGCGCGACCGCTCGGCCCGGGCGAGCACGAAGACGCTGTAGCCGCCGTCGTACCGGTGGACCTGCCCGTCCGCGACCTCCCACGTGGCGGTGCACACCGTGTCGAGGAACCACCGGTCGTGGGTCACGACGAGCAGTGCCTCGCGGCGCGACGCGAGGTGCGCCGCGAGCCAGGCGATGACCTCGACGTCGAGGTGGTTGGTGGGCTCGTCGAGAACGAGCAGGTCGTGCCGCTCGAGCAGCACCCTGGCCAGTGCGACCCGCCGCCGCTCCCCGCCCGACATCGGCCCGACGACCGCGTCGAGCGGGGGCAGATCGAGCCCGTCGAGCACCGCGCGCGCGTGGGCGTCGCCGGCCCACTCGTGCTCCGGCCGATCCCCCATGACGAGCCGGCCGACGGTCTGCGTCGGGTCGAGGTCGAAGTGCTGGGACAGCCACCCGATCGACAGCCCGCCGGTGTGCGTCACGCGGCCGGAGTACGGCTCCTCGGCCTTCGTGATGACCCGCGTCAGCGTCGTCTTGCCGCCGCCGTTGCGGCCCACGACACCGACCCGCTCGCCCGCGCCGACCCCGAGCGACACCCCGTCGAGCACAGCGGCCGTGCCGTAGACGACCGACACGTCCTCGATGTTGACCAGGTTCACCGGGTCGCGCTCTCCACGACCCGCGCGCCGGGGACCGGTCCGTGCGCGACGCGCACCGCGCGGCAGACACCGGCGCCGGAGAGCGTGGCGGCGAGGGCTACGGCGTGCGGTTCGTCGCGTGCGAGGAACGCGCAGGTCGGCCCGCTGCCGGACACGACGCCCCCGAGTGCGCCGGCCTCGGTGCCGGCGTCCAGGGTGCGTCGCAGCGACGGCCGCAGCCGCAGCGCCGCGGCCTGCAGGTCGTTGTGCAGCGCCTTGCCCAGCGCCACCGGGTCGCCGGCGCGAACCGCGGCCAGCACCTCGTCCGGGGACACCTCGACGAGCGGTGCGCGCCGGTCGTGCTCGGCGTACACCTCGCGGGTCGACAGCCCCCCCTCGGCGAGCGCGAACACCCAGTGGAACTGCCCGTGGCTGAGCACCGGTGTCACCTGCTCGCCGCGGCCGGTCGCCAGCGCGGTGCCACCGGCCAGCGTGAACGGGACATCGCTGCCGAGCAGCGACGCGACCTCGACGATCTCGGCCCGGTCGAGGCCGGTCTGCCACAGCAGGTCGCACGCGAGCAGCGCCGCCGCCGCGTCGGCCGACCCGCCGGCCATGCCACCGGCGACCGGGATGCCCTTGACGATGCTCAGGTGCACGCCGGCCGCGGACCCGGTGCGGACCGCGAGTCGCAGCGCCGCGGCGACCCCGAGGTTGCCGGCGTCGCGCGGCAGGTCGGCGGCGCCCTCGCCGGTGACGTGGCAGGTGACCTCGTCGCTGGATGCCGCGGCCGTGACCTCGTCGTACAGGGAGACCGCCTGCAGGACGCTGGTCACGTCGTGGTAGCCGTTGGGGCGCACCGGTCCCACGGCGAGGTGCAGGTTGACCTTGCCCGGCGCCCGGACCGTCACCGGGTCGGGTACGCCGGACGGGCCACGGCGGTCGACCACGTGAGGCAGCTTCCAGGTCTAGGACGGGCGAGCGGAGGCGATCGCCGCGAAGTCTGTCACGCCGAGTGCTTCGCCCCGCAGGCCCGGGTCGACCCCGGCGGCGCGCAGCACGCCCTCCGCGGCGGCCGGGGAGCCGGCCCATCCGGCGAGCGCGGCGCGCAGCGTCTTGCGGCGCTGCGCGAAGGCCGCGTCGACGACCGCGAACGTCTCGGCCCGGTCGGCACCGGGCGGCGGCGCGTGCGCGGTGAACGACACCAGACCCGAGTCGACGTTAGGCACGGGCCAGAACACCGAGCGGGACACCGAGCCGGCCTGCCGCGCCTCGGCGTACCAGGCCAGCTTCACGGTCGGCGCGCCGTAGACGCGCGACCCCGGGGCCGCGGTGAGCCGGTCGGCCACCTCCTGCTGGACCATCACGAGGCCGCGCTGGATCGAGGGGAAGCGCGCGAGCATCGTCAGGACGACCGGTACGGCGACGTTGTACGGCAGGTTCGCGACCAGCGCCGTCGGAGGAGGACCGGGCAGCTCGGTCACCGCCAGCGCGTCGGCCCCGACGACCTCGAGCTCGCCGTACACGCGCGAGCAGGTGCGCGCCAGCAGCCCGGCCAGCCGCGGGTCGACCTCGACCGCGACCACCCGGCCCACGACGGGCATCAGGCCGAGGGTGAGCGAGCCGAGCCCGGGACCGACCTCGACGACGACGTCGTCGTCGCGGACCCCGGAAACGCGCACGATGCGGCGCACGGTGTTGGCGTCGAGCAGGAAGTTCTGGCCGAGGGTCTTGGTCGGCCGCAGGTCCAGCTCGGCGGCGAGCCGGCGGACCTCGGCCGCCCCGAGCAGCCCGTCGGCGGACGGGCCGGGCACGGTTGTCAGGTGAAGAGGCGGCGGCCGCAGTGCGGCCACTGGCCCGCGCCGGAGCGCAGGTAGAGCCGCTTCGCCCGGTAGGTCTGCTCCTCGCGCGAGGCGTCGATCGGGTCGCCGACGCCGCCGACGCTGCGCCAGGTGGTCAGGCTGAACTGGTAGAGCCCGCGGTACCTGCCGCCCGGCGACACCGCGCGCGGCCGGTTGCCGGACTCGCATTGGGCCAGCGCCCACCAGTTGAGGTGGTCGGCTCCGGTCTTGCGGGCCGGCACCGGCTTGGTGCCGACGAGGATCACCTTGGCGGTCGGCTTGCGCAGGGTGCGGTCGCGCACGAGCCGGCGGGCCGTGACCCGCCCGTCGGTGTAGGTCATCGCGTAGGTGCGCTCGCGGATCCCGATCACGCCGTCGCGCGCGACCTTGGTCTTGCCCTTGTACATCGTGGCGTCGTTGCGGCGCTCGACGGCGTACGCGATCGCGGTCTTCTCCACGACCTCCTTGCCGCGCACCCGGGTGACCTTGACCGCCATGCCGTGTCGCGGGAACGCCTCGCCCGGGACGGAGAGCTGGTCGGTGCTGGCGAGGGTCACGCCGGACTCGAGCAGCACGTCGGCGATCGTCGCGGCGGTCGAGGTGACCCAGCGCGCCTTGCCGTCGGCGAGGATCTTGATGGCGGCCGGCGTGCGGACCTCGACGGACAGGCCGCCGAGCGGAATGCGGCTGGACCGGGAGGCGGAGATGAACGCGAGCGACGCGTCGCGGACGGCGAGCTGACGCAGCGCCTCGTCGACGGTGAGGGCCGTGACCCACACCGTCTTCTGCGACCCGTTGAGCATCAGGTCCAGGCGGCGGCCCCGGCGTACGACGACCGTGGAGCTCTCGTCGACACGGACGTCAGGAGCAGGTGCGAGGACGTCGTGCTCGCCGATCGTGATGCCGGCCGCGGCGAGCACCGCGGAGACGTCGCGCCCGAAGGTCTGCACCTGGCGCGTCTCACCGTCCACGAGGACGGTCACGGTCTTGTCGGCGCGCACGTAGGCGAAGCCGGATCCGACGAGCAGGGCGAGGACGAGGGTGCGAACCACGATCTGGGTGAGGTGACGCGCCACGGGACTCCGATGTCGGTGGGTCCGGGCACGGGGAGAGCCACCGATCGATGCATGCACGCATCGCGAGAGGTGGCAGCCAAGCTTCCCCGACCCGGCTGACTTGTCACGAGACGATAACGGAGGGCCATGTCGGACGTCCAGCAGGAAGCGGACAAATCGGACAGGACGTCGAGTGGGCGCGACACCCGAACAGCTAAAGGCGCAGATCGAGCGGCGCCGCCGCCGCGCCGCCAAGAAGCACCTCGGCTAGCGCCCCGCCACGCCACGGCCGGCCCCCCCGGCCCCCCGGCCCCCCGGCCCCGCCCCAACAGATGATCTTGTGGTCAATCCACAGGCGGCAAGCGGTGCCAGGCTGTGGATTGACCACAAGATCATCTGTTGGGGCGGGGACGAGAGGTGGCGTG
>Ga0183260_10000261_pt1 | contig 42559 bp, 41 predicted proteins | sample AntDrymUQ4972206_2_FD_129768 | JGI IMG/M metagenome (GOLD analysis project Ga0183260, IMG submission 129768) | Polar desert sand microbial communities from Dry Valleys, Antarctica - metaG UQ497 (22.06) (version 2) (version 2) | ecosystem: Environmental > Terrestrial > Soil > Desert | place... | reverse complement strand
CTGCGGCCGCGGGCCAGGTCAGGCCGAGAACCGACACGGATGTGACCAAGCCGGTCACCGCTCCCTGTGCCAGCACTCGGGAAAGGGACCTGGTCACAGGCCACCGTCCATGGCGAAGAGCATCGCGTCCACGCCGACGCCGTTCCGGTTCAGCTGCTCCACGAACTTGGGGCGAAGGCCGGTGGCGCGCAGTCGTCCGCGCGATATCCCGTTCTCGTCGTGGCCCATCGAGTGGTCGAAGACGAAGATGTCCTGCAGGGTGATGACGTCACCCTCCATTCGCTCCACCTCGGTGATGTGAGTGATGCGACGGCTGCCGTCAGAGAGCCGTGTCTGGTGGACCACCAGGTCGACGGCGCTCGCTATCTGCTCACGGATCGCCCGCATCGGCAAGTCCATGCCGGCCATCAACACCATGGTCTCGATGCGCGACAGGGTGTCGCGCGGGGAGTTGGAGTGCACGGTGCAGATGGAGCCGTCATGACCGGTGTTCATCGCTTGCAGCATGTCGAGTGCTGAAGCGTCGCGGACCTCACCAACCACGATGCGGTCGGGACGCATGCGCAGCGCGTTTCGCACCAGGTCGCGGATGGTGACCGCGCCCTTTCCCTCGATGTTGGACGGGCGCGACTCCAGCCGTAACACGTGCTCTTGGTTCAGTTGCAGCTCGGCGGCATCCTCGATGGTGACAATGCGTTCGTCGGTGGGGATAAATGACGACAGCACGTTCAGCGTTGTCGTCTTGCCGGCACCGGTGCCTCCGGACACCACGATGTTGAGGGAGCCCTTGACGCAGGCCTCCAGGAACTCCGCCGAACGAGGGGTCATCGACCCGAAGGTGATGAGGTCCGCGACCGTGTAGGGGTCGGCGGCGAACTTACGGACGGTGAGCAGCGAACCGTCGAGCGCGAGGGGTGGGATGACCGCGTTGACACGGCTGCCGTCAGGCAACCGGGCGTCCACCATCGGGCTCGACTCGTCGACCCGGCGACCGACCCTGGCGACGATCTTGTCGATTGTCCGGCGCAGGTGCGCCTCGTTGGCAAACCGGGCGTTTACCCGGTTGAGGCGGCCGTCACGCTCGATCCAGATGTCGTACGGCCCGTTGACCATGACCTCGGACAAGTTGGGATCGCGGAGGTAGGGCTCGATCGGGCCGTAGCCCAAGATGTCATCGGAGATCTCCTGCGTGAGTCGCGTCCTGTCGGCCGCCGTCATCGGCATCTCGTCGAAGGAGCTGGCGTCCTGCAACGCCTCGCGCACCATGACCTCGAGGTCGGGTTGCGACAGGTTGGCGTCGTAGAGCCGAGGACCGAGCGCTGTGAGCAGGCTGTGATGAACGGCGGCCTTGAGCTCAGCGAACGGATCGGCGACGGGTTCGCCCCGGTTCACCGGTGCCACGGTCGCCGTCGATGACTTGACCGTCGATGTATGGGCGTGCTCCAACCGATCCCGCTGTGCGGTGGCCAAGCGCTCTGAGAGACCCATTAGTTGCGTCCTTTCCTGGCGAAGCGGCTGGCGCGGCGCTTCCCGCCGTCATGACCGGCGCCCACGAGCTCGTCTTCGTCCGGTGCTCCGCTCGCGGCAAGGCAAAGGGCCGCCAGGGACTTGATGGCGATACTCACCGAGTGCCGCGGCTCGGACACCACGATCGGCTCGCCGCGGTTGATCGACGCCGGCACGTCGCGTGAGGACGGGATCGAGCAGGTGATGGGCATGGCCAGCGTGGTGCTGGCCTCGTCGGCGGTGATCCCCACCTTGGCGTCAGCGCGGTTGAGGACGAGCGAGCACTGCTCGCGCGGGTAGTTGAGGAGGTTCAACGTCTCGAACGCGATCTTGAGGTTCTTCAGAGCCGGGACATCGGGCGTGGCGATGAGCAGCACCTGGTCGCTGAGGTCGAACGCCTGCAGCACCTGGTCGTCGAACGCCGGTGGCGTGTCCACGACGATGTAGGCGAACCGTTCGCGCAGCAGCTCGAGAATTCGACCCACCAGCTGGGCGGAGATGGTGTCCTGCGCGCCAGGTTGCACCGGCGCCACGAGGGCGCTCACGCCGTCGCGGTAGGGCGTCAGGAGCGACTCGAGGCCGTCGAGGTCGAGGTTCGGCTGCATTTGGACCGCGTCGGCAATGGTGCGGGTGGGGAAAACCTGAAGCGTGATCGCGACATCACCGAAGGCGAGGTCCAGGTCGACCAGACAGACTTCGCGGGTGCCCTGGTCAGCCAGCGCCATCGCCAGGTTCGTCGCCACGGTCGTCTTGCCGACCCCGCCCTTCGCCGAGAACACCGTGATCACGTTGCCCCTGTGGGCGGTGTCGGCCGGCGCCTGCTGCGCGGTCATGGCTTCGTGCAGGATCTGGGCTCGGCGTACCGCTTGGGTGATGCTCGGTGCGTCCGCGGTTGCGGCAACCTCCCGCATCCCTGAGCGCAGTGCCTCGGCCAGCACATGGGTGTCGACGGAGTCACGCACCAGGATCACGCTCAAGGCCGGCCGCATCACCCGATAGGTGTCGGAGAAGGCGACCGCCGCTCGCAGGTTGACGCTCGGCCCGAGGATGACGGCGCTCTCCTCCACGGAGGTGTCCAGGTGCGCCTTGAGCTCCTCGATCGCGAGCAGGTGCACGCCCGGCCCGACGGCGGAGGCGATGGCCCGCGCCGTCGTGGGATCTGGTTCGACGATGATGGTCATGGCTGGCTCCTCAGCGGAACAACGTGGTTCCGGTTAGGCCGGGTGACAGACGGGTCTGCGTGTCCGCGGTGCGCAAGCCCAGGCTGAGCTCACCGACCTTCTCTGCCAGCCGGATCTTCTCGGCCTCGGTCTGGTCCACCGACACGGTGAGGATCGTCAGGGGGATCGCCTCGGTTGTCTGCGCTCCAGTGGCGTCGGTCGTCGTCGTGGATGCCACCGTGGTCTGTCCGGTGCCCAGCACCTTGACGTCTTCGAGAAGCAACCGGATCTGCGCCGCCTCGCCCTCGCCCCAGGTCAGCCAGATCGCGACTTGTGAACCCGGCGCCACGAAACCGGCGACCCGGTTGGGATCCGTGAGCTGGACGCTGATCGCCAGCCGTTTGGTCGGGATTCCCAGGTTGCTGACGGAACCAACTTCGGCGAACTTCGCCTGGATGACCTGCTCGCCGGGGTAAATGGTGCTGCTTGCCACCATCGACTCGATTGAGTCGGTGGAGTCGAGCGCGCCAGCGAGGATGGCCGCCTCCGGGACGGCCGTCAGCTCGAACTTGCCGGCTTGCTGCGCCTCCTGGACCGAATCGCCCGCGGCGATCAAGGCGGTCGCCGTCAGCACTTCCTTAGGCGCCTGTTGCGCGACCGCACGGTCGTCGACGCCCTGCACGTACAAGAAGACGAGCAGCGCGCCGACAGTGGCAATCGCCAGCGCGACGATGATGAGGATGGTCTTGCGTCCCATGATCAGTCCTGGTCTCTCGTCGGTAGGGCCGGGGTCACTCGACGAGCGAGACGATCCGCGTCCCGCTGCCGAGATAGGGCATTCCGCCACTCGCGGAGGTGGTGGTCTCCGGGAGAGCAGCGGGATCGAAGCACATCAGTTGCACCGAGCTCACCTGCGTGTCGCCGTTGTTGAGAGTGATGCCGTTGGAGCTGGTTGCGTCGGTGGCGGCCTTGCTGGAGGCCAGGCCCTCGTCGGTGATGAAGCAGGATGCGAAGGACTTGATCGCCAGATCGCCCTTACAGCTGCGGTCGGCACAACCGACAACGGGCACCCACACGAAGCGTGGGGAGTCGAAGATCGCCTGGCTGAGAACGCCCTGCGGGGTTGTAGGGCCAATGCCGCTGGCGATGCTGGCATTGGTGTAGCCGGTAGGGAGAAAGCACGACAAGACGTCGTTGTTGAGCGGAGTGGACGCGACCTTGTCGAAGACGATCGGCGTACGCCCGCAGGATCCACCCGAGTTGTTGGCCAAGCGTCCGGGGTAGCCGCTGACCCCAGCGAGCAGCCCCTCGGTCAAGCCTGGGCCGTCATTGCCCTCATCGGCGTTGACACAGTTGCGTCCGTCGCGGGCGGGTGCGTTGTCGAGCTCCGACGGGGCAGAGGACGTGCACTCGCCTCCGTTCGAGGACGGGGTCGGGTGGACAACGAAGGAGTGGTCGACCCCGATCGCCAGGTTGAGCGCGTAGCGGGTCTGCTTCGTCCCTCCGTTGATGCGTGGGCTGTCCAGCTGGCCGAAGTTCCCGCGCTGGCTGGAGCTGCACTCCAGCGTGCCGGCGCCTTCGACGGTGAAGTCGACACTCGTTTGGGCGTACCCATCCTTCGCACGCGCCCACATCTGCCACGTGGCAGCGGTGTTGGTGACTCTGCTGTCGACGGTGATGGACACCGTGCGGTTGTTGTTCGACCGAGTGGTCCTCGTGAACGCGGGCACCGGATAGTTGACCTGCGTTGATGTGCCGTAGGTAAACAGGATGTCTGCGGTGGTCACGTTTGGGGGGAGCTTGGTCAAGGTCGCGGTGAGCGTCACACTCGCGCCGTAGGCCGCGGTTGTGGGGATCACGGAGCTGAGGCCGAGTTGGTTGTCCTTGGGGGTTGGATTGGCGGTCTCGGGGCTCGGGTCGCCAGCGCCGCTCGGACCGGTGTCGCCAAGGACCGCCCCCACACCGCAGCTCGCGGGCAGCCACATCGGCATCAACACGCCGGGAGAGCGGATCTCCGCGGCAGCGACGGCTGAGACGCCCACGGACGAGAAGCCGAGCGCACCGGCCAGGCCGAAGTCGACCGTGGCCGGTGGCGCCGTCACGCGCATCCGGTTGGCGGAGTCGAACACCACTTCACCGTTGGCGGTGTCGGTGTCCTGCAACTGGCCTACGGTCCAGGTGCTCTCGTCCTGGCCGAAGGTCGCATTGCGTTGCAGGTAGTCCAGTACCGCCGCGACAGCCGTGGCCTTACTCGCGGCGTCGGCCGCTGGGAGCTCGGCGCCGCCGGCCAGGGTTGCCAGGTCGACTTCGGTCTGCACGAGCCGCTTGCGGGCGAACGCGTTGCCCAGGTCGACGGCCAAAGCTCCCGTGGCGAGCAGTAGCAACGAGACGAGGGCGACGAGCAGCGCGACGGCACCGTCCTCGCGGAACGGTTGGGCGCGAGGCGATGGACCGATCATGTGCAGTCCACCGAGCTCGACGTGACGTTCTCGACTCGCGCGTCAGCGGACTGCGTGATCTCACCGTCACCGGGGAGCGGTATGAAGGGCATACCGATGTCGAGGGCCTGAAAGGTGACCGTCACGGTGACCGTGCCGCCGGTGGTAGCCGGGTTTGCGGAATAGCTGCGGGTGGTGGTGGGGGAACCGACTGCCGCGCCACTGATCTGATCGTCCACCGTTGCCTGAAGGTCAGGGCAGTCCTTCGTGCCGACCGCGGAGTAGCGCGCCGCATCCCGCACGGCCGAGGATCCGATTTGCGACGCCCAGAAATACAAGCCGTACTGGATGATCCCGAAGACCAACGTCAACAGCAGCACCGACACCAAAGCGAACTCGACGGCGGCAGCGCCGTCGTGGTTGCCGTGGTGCGGCCGCAATTGGGCGCGCCGGTCGGCCACTATTCCTCCCTCGGGGTCTTCCGATACGGACGGTAGCCGGACAATCACCCGGAGAGAACGTTTGGGGCCTGAAGATCACCCGAGTTGGTGGCAAGGGTCGGCCGAACGGCGGATGCCGGCGAGCGGCGTGAGGGCGTCAGGGGTAGAGGGAGCGAATTTCGTCCCGAAGGTCGCGTAGGAGTGCGGATCGCTTGAGCGTCTGCATGGGAGTCAGGTGGCCACGGCGCTCGGTCCAGTCATCGAGAAGCAGCCGGAATGCCCGAAGGGACTCGGCCTGGGAGACCAGGGTGTTGGCGTCGTCGACGGCGGATTGGACGGCGTCTCGAAGTTGTGGGTCCTCGAGCAATCGGGCCGTGCGAGCGAACTTGTTGTGCTCGGTCGCCCAGGCTCGAAGGGCTTCGTGATCCACGGTGATCAAGGCGGCGATGAAAGGCTTGCCGTCACCGACCACCAGGCACTGGCTGACCAGCGGATGCGCCCGGACGCGGTCCTCGAGCACTGTCGGGGCCACCGACTTGCCGCCGGCGGTCACCAAGAGCTCCGCTTGGCGGCCGGTGACGCGAAGCCATCCGTCGCCGTCGATCTCGGCCAGGTCGCCCGTGCGCAACCAACCGTCGTCGTCCGGCAACGCACATGCCGCCGACCCCCAGTAGGACAACAAGACCTGTGGTCCGCGCACCAGGAGCTCACCGTCATCGGCGATCCGCAGGTGCGTTCCGTCCAACGGACGACCGGCCGTGCCAATTCGCTGGTCTGAAGGCCGGTTGAGGGTCAGGGCACCGCTCGACTCGGTGAGCCCGTACCCCTCGAGGACGGGCACACCGATCCCGCGCCAGAAGTGAGCCAGCCGTTCATCGAGGGGTCCGGACACGCAGATCGCATGCCGGATTCGCCCTCCGGCCGCAGCGCGCAGCCCGGCGTAAACCAGCCGCCCGAACGCCGCGTGCCGAGCGCGGAACAGCCAGCCGGGACCAGCAGCGTCGAGCGCTCGGCTGTAACGGATCGCAGTCTCCGCAGCCGCGGTGAACAGCCGTGCTCGCCGGTTGCTGTGTGCCCGTGAGCTCGCCACGGTGTACGCCGCCTGCAACACCCGCGGGGTGGCGAGGAGGAACGTCGGTCGGATCGCGACCATGGTTTCGGGGATGTCGTGGGGATCGCTGCAGTGGCCGAGTCGGGCGCCGGCTCGCACGCAGCACAGCTGCACCATCCGGGTGTCGATGTGAGCCAGTGGCAGGAACAGCACGGTAGCCGCGTCCTCGGGGCCGAAGAGATCGTCCAGCGCCTGGGTCACGACACGGAGCTCATGCATGAGGTTGCCGTGCGACAACAGGCAACCCTTCGGCTGCCCGGTCGTCCCCGGGGTGTAGACGATCGTGGCCGGCGACGACGGCCGCGCCGATCGCCGTCGCCGCTCGAGAACATCAGCTGGAACTTCGTCGGCCGTTTCACCGAACATCTCGGTCACCGTCTCCCCGATGCGCCAGACGTGCCGCAGCTCTGGTAGCTCGGTGCGCAGCTGATCCAGGGTCGCAAGGTGCGCGACGTCTCCGACGAAGCAGGCGGCGGCGCCACATTCGCGGAGCACGCGGTGGATCTGCTCGGCCGGCCAGGTCGGGTACACGGGCACGACCACACCGCCGGCCCACCAGATCGCATAGTCGAGCAGAGTCCACTCGTACCGCGTCTCGGACAGCAACCCGACCCGGTCCCCGGACGCGAGGCCGGAGGCAACCAGGCACCTGGCGATCGCCATGACGTCGTCCCGGAATCCCGACCAGGTCACGTCGCACCACTCGCCGTCCAGCTGCCGGCGGAACCCGACTCCTGTCGGAAACAGGTCGGCGTTGCGGACGACATCGTCGGTCGGGGTGGCGCCCTCCACTGGTCACTCCCTCCGGCGGGACGCGTCGCACGCTACCGCCCGACGGCAGCGGAGCGAGTAGTCTCCCCGGGCACGGCTTGTGTGGCAGAGAAGGGCAACGATGGTCGACCAAACCACCAGCGACATCGTGATCGACGCCGCCCCACCTGCGGTCATGGCTGTCATCGCCGACTTCGGCGCGTACCCGACCTGGGCAACCGGTGTCAAGGAAACCGAGATCGTCCAGCAGGGTCCCGGGGGTCGTCCCGAGCGGGTGCGTTTCGTGCTCGACGCCGCACCAATCCGTGACGAGTACGTGCTGAGCTACGACTGGCAGGGCGACAAGGCAGTCACGTGGACACTCATCGAGGGCAAGATGTTGCGCGGCCTCGACGGGACGTATGTGCTCGATTCGCAATGGGACGGCGGCACGCGGGTGACGTACCGGCTGTCGGTCGACGTCCCCATCCCGATGATCGGGATGCTCAAACGTAAGGCGGAGAAGGTCATCATCGATGCTGCTCTCAAGGGTCTGAAGAAGCGCGTCGAGTCGGCGGCCTGAGGGACCACCGTGGGGCTCACCGTAGGCGTCGACATCGGTGGCACCAAGATCGCCGCCGGTGTCGTCGACGACTCCGGCACCATCCTCGCTGTCGAGCGTGAGACCACTCCGGCGACCGATCCGGACGCAATCGCAGACGCCGTTGCTGCCACCGTGCACCGGCTGCGCGCCGATCATGTCATCGAGGCGGTGGGCATCGGCGCCGCGGGTTTCATCGACGCGGAGCGCGCGACGGTGCTCTTCGCCCCCAACATCTCCTGGGTGGGCGAACCCCTGGCCGAGCACGTCAAGACTCGGGTCCAGCTGCCGGTCGTGGTCGAAAATGACGCCAACGCAGCCGCCTGGGGGGAGTTTCGGTTTGGCGCCGGGCGCGACGTCCAGGACCTGCTCCTGATCACCGTGGGGACCGGGATCGGCGGCGGGATCGTCACCGGTGGCCGGCTCTACCGCGGCGCTCAAGGCCTGGCCGCCGAGGTCGGCCACATGCGGATGGTTGCCGCCGGGGTGCGCTGCGGCTGCGGGCAGTACGGCTGCTGGGAGCAGTACGCAAGTGGTCGGGCCCTGGTCCGGGAAGCCCATGACCGGCTCGACTCGGAGCTCCCCGAGGCGCTTGCGTTGGCGGCTGTCGTCGGGAGGGACCGGGACAGGGTCACCGGTCCGATGATCACCGAGCAGGCACGCGCCGGCGATCCGATGTGCATTGCGTTACTGGTCGACGTGGGTCGCTGGCTGGGGGAGGGCATCGCCTCTCTCACCGCCGTCCTGGACCCTGCGGTCGTGGTCATCGGCGGGGGCGTGGCAGCCGCCGGGGACCTCCTGCTGGAGCCGGCTCGGCACGCCCTCGTACGCACCCTGCCGGCTGCCACACACCGGAAGAACCCCGATCTGCGGCTCGCGGCGTTGGGTAACGCGGCCGGCATGATCGGTGCCGCGGACCTGGCCCGGCAGCCGTAGCGTGAAGGCCGCGGCGCGTGCCGGACTGCCGGGGAGGCTGGCCGTCGGAGTCGACATCGGCGGTACCAAGGTCGCGGCTGGCGTGGTGGACGAATCCGGACAGGTCCTGGAACGCCTGCGTCGGGAGACGCCGACAACGAGTCCGCCGGCGGTGGAGAACACGATCGCCGACATCGTCTCGGACCTGCGCGGCCGACACGACGTGATCGCGGTCGGGATCGGCGCCGCCGGTTTTGTGGACGCAGCCCGGTCGTCGGTGCTCTTCGCGCCACACCTGGCCTGGCGACGCGAGCCGCTGCAGGAAGCGGTGGAACGCCGAATCGGCCTGGACGTGCTCGTCGAGAACGACGCGAACGCCGCGGCGTGGGCGGAATGGCGTTTCGGGGTGGCACGCGGTGAAGACACCGTCGTCTGCATCACGCTGGGCACCGGGATCGGCGGCGGCATCGTCTTGCGCGGGCGGCTGTACCGCGGTCAGTACGGCATTGCGGGCGAGTTCGGGCACATGCAGGTGGTACCAGGCGGGCATCGCTGCGAGTGCGGCAACCGAGGCTGTTGGGAGCAGTACGCGAGCGGTAACGCCCTGGTCCGCGAGGCGCGGGTATTGGCTGCCGCCAATTCTCCGGTGATCCACCCGTTGCTCGAGATGGCCGATGGTGCTCCTGGTCTGATCAGCGGCCCGTTGGTGACGCTGGCTGCTCAGGCCGGGGACCCGGCGTGCGTAGAGCTGCTCGGCGAGGTCGGCCAGTGGCTGGGCGTCGGAATCGCCAGCCTGGCAGCAGCTCTCGACCCCGGCATGTTCGTGATCGGAGGTGGCGTGTCGGAGGCGGGGGAGCTGCTGATCGGTCCAGCTCGTGACGCGTTCTGCAAGACGCTGACCGGCCGTGGGTTCCGCCCGAAGGCGAGGGTCGTCCGGGCCGGTCTCGGCAACGACGCCGGATTGATCGGAGCGGCCGACCTCGCCCGGCAAGCGGTCTCTGGAGCGTGACGCTGGCCACCTCATCAGCTGTGCTTCACCTGGCGGAGCCTCACTTCACTTGGCACGCATGCCGGGTGAAGTGCGCTGAAACCAGGTTCACCTGGGATCAAAACCGCGTCCCACCCGCGACACAGTTCCGCGAAGTGGTGAGATGGTCGGATGAAACTGATCGAGCACTGGATCGGCGGCAAGCACCTGACCGGCTCCGGCGAGCGCCGCGCAGACGTCTACGACCCGGCTCTCGGTGAGGTGCAGGCGACGGTGGCCCTGGCCGAGCCGGCCGATGTCGATGCTGGTGTCGCCGCCGCGCGTGACGCCTTCCAAACCTGGGGCACAACGTCGCTCACCCAGCGCTCGCGGCTGATGTTTCGCTTCCGCGATCTGCTCGAACGTTACGAGGACGACCTGGCGAAGGTGGTGTCGTCCGAGCACGGCAAGGTGCTCGAGGACGCGCGTGGCGAGGTCGTACGCGGCCGCGAGGTGGTCGAGTTCGTCTGTGGGATCCCCCAGTTGCTCAAGGGTGAATACTCCGACTCGGTCTCCGGTGGTGTGGACTCGTACTCCTTCCGTCAGCCGCTCGGGGTGTGCGCCGGGATCACACCGTTCAACTTCCCCGTCATGGTCCCGTTGTGGATGCATCCGGTGGCGATCGCGTGCGGCAACACGTTCGTGCTCAAGCCCAGCGAGCGAGATCCAGGCGCGTCCGACCTGGTGGCGTCGCTTTACGCGGAGGCCGGTCTGCCCGACGGCGTCTTCAACGTGGTGCACGGTGACAAGGTCGCCGTCGACGCCGTGCTCGACCACCCGGATATCGCCGCAATCTCGTTCGTCGGCTCCACCCCGATCGCCCGGTACGTGCACTCACGCGCGTCGGCGAACGGGAAGCGGGTGCAGGCTCTCGGCGGAGCGAAGAACCACGCGGTCGTCATGCCGGACGCCGATCTGGATTTCGCCGCCGACCACCTTGCGGCCGCCGGATACGGCTCAGCGGGGCAGCGGTGCATGGCGATCTCCGCCGTCGTGGCGGTCGGACCGAGCGCCGATGCCCTGGTGGACAAGCTCCGCGAGCGGACACAGGCCATCACCGTCGGCCCGGGCTCGGAAGCCGCGAGCCAGATGGGGCCGGTCGTCACGGAAGGGGCCCGCGACCGAATCACCGGCTACATCGACGCCGGCGAGGCCAGCGGAGCTGCGGTCGTCGTGGACGGTCGGGGGCTGAGCGTGGCCGGGCACGAGGACGGTTTCTTCATCGGTCCCACGCTGCTCGACAACGTGACCCCGCAGATGAGCGTCTACACCGACGAGATCTTCGGCCCCGTCCTCATCGTCTTGCGAGTGCCCACGCTGGAGGCCGCGATCGAGCTGGTCAACGCGAACCCCTATGGCAACGGCACCACCGTCTTCACCCACAGCGGCGAGGTGGCCCGGTCGTTCTCGCGCCAGGTGAGCGTCGGAATGATCGGGGTCAACGTGCCCATCCCGGTGCCAATGGCGTACCACTCGTTCGGCGGGTGGAAGGACTCGTTGTTCGGCGACCACCACGTGCACGGTCCCGAGGGGGTTGCGTTCTACACCCAGGCAAAGGTGGTGACGAACCGCTGGCCCCACGTCAGCGAGGAGGCGCTTGCGCACCTGAACTTCCCGACCGCGCGCTGACCCGTGTCCCTATCCCACGTGAACGTGGTATCGGGGCACTTCCAATGGGTTCGAACCCATTGGAAGTGACTCTTAGCCATTGGAAGTACGTCAATGGCGGGGGCGCGACGGTCAGCGGTTTGCACGGTAGTCAGGGAGGAGCTCGAGCGCGAGCTGCTCGAGGAACAAGCCCACGTCGGTGACGATGCCCCGCGCCTGCGACGATCCCCGGTCGGCGAGCTTGGTCACCGTCGCCGGGTTGATGTCCACGCACACCAGCGGGATGGTGGCCGGCAGGATGTTGCCGGTCGCGACCGAGTGCAGCATGGTCGCCACCATGATGCAGTAGCCCACGTCCGTGAGCGCGGCTCGCATAGCGCGTTGGCCCTCGATCACGTCGGTGTAGACGTCGGGCAGGGGGCCGTCGTCCCGTACCGATCCGACGAGGACGAACTCCTTGTCGTGGGTCACCAGTGCGTGCATGATCCCGCCGGTGAGTACGCCTTGCTCGACAGCCGCCCGAATCGAGCCGGCCTTGCGGATCGTGTTGAGCGCCCGGATGTGGTGCTCGTGCCCGTGTTCGACACCGCGGCCGTGCGCCAGGTCGACGCCCAGCGACGTGCCGTACAGCGACGACTCGATGTCGTGGGTAGCCAGTGCGTTGCCGGCGAAGAGTACGTCGACGAAGCCCGCATCGACGAGCGCCACCATCGCCGGAGCGGCGCCGGTGTGCACGACGCCCGGCCCCCCGACCCACAACACCCGCTTGCCGGCAGCCTTCGCCGACCGCATGCCGTCAACCACCTGGCGTACCAGCAACGCCTGCGGTTTCTCACTCGAGACGTCTGACTCCATGAAACCGAAGCCGTCGCCGGTTCGCTCCTGGACCGGCACGCTGACCCGTACTCCCTGTGCCGTGCAGACGATCCGCATGCCCGCTCTGACATCCGACATCGGGATCGTCGCCACGACGGGCTCGGCCCCGTCCTCGCTGACTACCAGGCCGCAGTCCATCTCGGGATTGCGGACGGTCAGCCAGCGACCGCCGAGCCGTAGCTTCGTCTCCAGGTTGGTGGTCGAGTAGAACCCGTCCGGGAAGACACCGTCGACCTCCGCCGCCGCCAGGTTCGCCTCGCCGGGGTCGACCATGTTGACGCCCTTGGTCTGCAACCGCATCAGCATGCGCTGCAAGGCATCGTCGTCCTCGGCCGTGACCGTGATCCGGACGTACGAGGGGTCCCCGACGTCATGCCCGACGTCGAATCGATCCACGACGTAATCGCCGTCGTACTCGCGGATGTCCTCGAGAACGCGGGACAAGACCCCGCTGTCGAGCAAATGACCGGTGATCTCTACGGTCTCGCTCACCTGCACGAGCTCTCCCCACCTCAGACGTGCCTCAGACCCTGCCTCAAACGACCTGCCTCAGACGACAGCGCCGTCGTCAGGGTCGTAACCGTCGCCAGCATGCCTGCTCATCCTCGCTATCAACACGATGATCCCGGCGACGAACCCGATGATCAGTGCACCGGTCAGCAGGCGAGGTAACACCATGCCGACGAGGGCAGCCATCACGAATCCGATCGGAGCACCCAGGACGCCCAGCCAGGCCATCAGCGTCAGCGGCTCGGGCCGCGGCACCGGGGGAGGCGTCGGCGGCACGAAGTGCTCCTCGTCGTCCCTCACGGATTCCCACGAGGTCGCGGTCTCGTATGTCTCGCTGGTTGACTGGGGCAGCGGCTGTGCCGGCGACCGGGGCTGAGACGGACCGACGTCTTCCTGCGCCGGCCAGGGGACGGCGTCCACCCGATCCGGCACCGCGTCGTACTCAGCGACGATCCGGGCGAACGTCTCGTCGAGATCGTCGGGCTGGTCAGCCGGCATCGGCCACGCTCCTTCTGGCTACGCCGTACGAATCGTCGCACGCAGCGGGGCAGTTCGGCGACCTGTTCCCAGGCCGGTGCGCGCGGGCGGCCGACGCCGGTAGGGTTTCGGCTCACCGAAGGAGAGGTGGCGGGTGTTCTACTGGATGCTGAAGTGGATCTTCGTGGGACCGGTGCTGCGCACCGTGTTCCGCCCCTGGGCCGAGGGCGCCGAGAACGTCCCCGAAGAGGGGCCGGCCATCCTCGCGTGCAACCACCAGTCCTACGCCGACTGGCTGTTCATGCCGTTGGCGATCCCTCGCCGCGTCACCTTCGTCGCAAAAGCCGAGTACTTCGAAGGGCGCGGGCTCAAAGGGTGGCTGCAGCGACGGTTCTTCGCAGGCGCAGGGCAGGTCCCGATCGACCGTTCCGGTGGTCGGGCCTCAGAGGGGGCGCTGACCTCCGGGCTGAAGATCTTGGGTGCGGGTGGGCTGTTCGGCATCTTCCCCGAAGGGACCCGCTCCTTTGACGGCCGGCTCTACAGAGGTCGCACGGGTCTGGCCCGGCTCGCGCTGGAGGCTCGGGTCCCGGTCATCCCGGTCGCCATCTTGCACACCCGGGAGATCGCCCCTCCCGGCAAGGTCTTCGGCCGCTTGAGCCGCCCCGGGATCCGATTCGGCAAGCCGCTGGACTTCAGTCGCTACGAGGGGATGGAAGGCGACCGCTACATCCTGCGCGCGATCACCGACGAGGTCATGTACGAGCTGATGCGGTTGTCCGGTCAGGAGTACGTCGACGTGTACGCGACCCGGGCCAAGGAAGATGCGAAGCGGGCCGCTAAGTCCGGTGGAGGCGCCGAGGTCACGGCGATCGCGGAGCCGGTGGCGCCCGGTGAGCCCGACCCTGTCGACGAAAGCGACGGGCCCACCGCGCGGGCGTCCTGACGGCTTGGATTACGACGCACCGTCCGCCTGTGCGCGTAGTCTCTCGAGGACGAAAGCGTCGATCTGCCCCTCGATGAGGCGTACCTCGTAGTTCTCCACGCCTGCCCAGGTCTCGAGGTCCGGATAGCCCAGCCGCTGGACATGAACTGCGACCTCGTCGGCCAGCTCCCCATCGAGCGGCAACAGGTCGGCCTCGTCGGGTCGGTCGAAGTAGATGTGGTGGAGCTGCAGGAGCCTTGCCAGTTCGGGGCACGGGTCGGGGTGGTCGTCGACCCTTAGGTCATACGCAAGGTCGTCGCCCGGGGTGTAGCCGCCGGAGTCCGACACCACCAACAGGGCTGCGCTCTGGCGTCCCCGTGAGTCGCCGCCGGCGGCGTCACCTGCCCTGAGCGCCGTGAGCAGCCGCTCCGGCAGCGCGGACGACTCCGCCGCGCGGTAGGCATCGTGCATTGCCTCGAGAACCTCCGGGCCGGTCAAGATGTTGCCCTGGATGGCGTACCCCGCTCCGGTGACGCCCCCCGCCCAGTCCAGACAGCCCTTGCCGGTCCAGGTCGCCGCCCGCCCTCGAGCGTCGACGATCCCGGCCTGGCGTTCTTCGCGTTGCTCGTCGGCCGCCAACAGCGTGTCCAACGTCTCCTGGGCTGAGTGACCACCGCGGAGCAGCTCCATGCCCTCGCGCTTGTACAGGGTGTTGGCGAACGACTGGGTCGCCACCGCACCGATATCGGCACTGGCCGCCGGCACGGCCGCACCGACTGCCAAGAACTTCGACGCGACCGCCACACCCCAGGCGCGCCCGTCCTTGGATCGGGCCACGATCGAAAAGGTCACGCCCGCAACCTATCCCGAGGGCTCGTTCCCGATCAGTTGGCGACCTGCCACTGTCACACCAGGTCATAGCCTGATCTGGCGGTGACAAGTCTCGAGTTTCTTGGCCGGGGCACGAAGGTACGGTGGGCGGCACCAACGGGGCCAGCGTGGGAGGCATCGTGCGCGTAGGCGTACTGACCGGTGGCGGTGACTGTCCGGGGCTCAACGCGGTTATCCGCGCAGTGGTCCGCAAGGGCGCCAAGGATTTCGGCGACGAGTTCGTCGGCTTCCGTGACGGCTGGCGTGGTCCACTCGAGAACGATGTTCGTGAGCTGGGGGTACCGCAGGTACGGGGCATCCTGCCACGCGGTGGCACGATCCTTGGCTCGTCGCGCACCAACCCCTTTTCGGTCGACGGTGGCGTGGAGCGCATCATCGATAACCTCGCGTCCCGAGATCTCGACGCGCTCATCGCGATCGGGGGTGAGGACACGCTCGGTGTCGCGACCAGGCTGTCCGACCTCGGTGTGAGTGTCGTCGGAGTCCCCAAGACGATCGACAACGACCTGTCCGGAACCGACTTCACGTTCGGTTTCGACACCGCCGTCAACATCGCGATGGAGGCCATCGACCGACTTCACACCACTGCCGAGTCGCACCACCGGGTGTTGGTCGTCGAGGTCATGGGCCGCCATGCCGGCTGGATCGCACTGCACTGCGGGTTGGCCTCCGGTGCCAACATCATCTTGATTCCGGAGTGGCCGTTCGACATCGAACGCGTGTGCAACCAGGTCGAGAGCCGGTTCGCGACGCACTACTCGCCCATCATCGTGGTGTCCGAGGGGGCGATTCCGACGACGATGACCACGGAGCTGGCGAGGGACACGGTCGACGCGTTCGGGCACGCCCGGCTCGGTGGAATCGGTGACTGGCTGGCCAGGGAGATCGAGCAGCGGACCGGGAAGGAGGCCCGCGCGGTGGTCCTCGGCCACATTCAGCGAGGCGGTACGCCCACGGCGTTCGACCGCTGGTTGGCAACTCGTTTCGGGCTGCACGCGATCACCGCAGTCCACGACGGCGACTTCGGCACGATGGTCGCGCTGCGGGGAACCGAGATCGTCCGCATCCCGCTGGCCGAAGGCACCGGCGAGCTCAAGACCGTACGTCATGAGCTGTATGCGGAGGCCGAGGTCTTCTTCGGGTGAACACCGCGTCGGATCTTCTACCCTGACCACATGGAGTTTCCGTCGCTCGACGACCTGCGGGCGCTCGGGGGTGCGCAACAGCCGTCGTGGCCAGACCCCGCCATCCGCGACGACGTGGTGGCGGAGCTGAGTCGGCTGCCACCGCTGGTGTTCGCCGGTGAGTGCGATCGGCTGCGGGACAAGCTGGCCAGCGTCGCTGACGGCGAGTCGTTCCTGCTCCAGGGCGGCGATTGCGCCGAGACGTTCGCCGGGGTGACCGCCGACAACGTCGGCAACAAGCTCCAGGTGCTCTTGTCGATGGCGGTCGTGTTGACATACGCGGCTAGCGTGCCGGTGGTGAAGGTGGGCCGCATCGCCGGCCAGTACGCCAAGCCTCGATCCGACCGGAGCGAGACCCGCGGCGCGACCACCCTCCCGGTCTACCGGGGCGATGCGGTCAACGGGCACGAGTTCACGGAGGCAGCCCGCGCACACGACCCTCGCCGGCTGCTCAGCACGTACCATGCCTCCGCGGCGACGCTCAACCTCGCCCGTGCGTTCGTGAGCGGGGGGTACGCGGATCTCCGACAGGTGCATGCGTGGAACACCGACTTCGTCCGCACCAGCCCGGTCGGCAAGCGTTATGAGCAGATGGCTGCCGAGATCGATCGGGCACTGTCGTTCATGGCCGCCTGCGGGGTGGAGCGGCAGGAGTTCGGGTCGGTTGACTTCTTCGCGTCGCACGAGGCGCTGGTCCTCGAGTACGAGCACGCGTTGACCCGGCTCGACTCGCGGACCGGCGACCCGTACGACGTCTCTGGTCACTTCTTGTGGATCGGTGAGCGCACGCGGCAGCTCGACGGGGCGCACGTGGAGCTGTTGTCACGGGTGCGCAACCCGATCGGAGTCAAGCTCGGCCCCTCGACGACCCCCGACGACGCGATCGCGCTCGCCGAGCGGCTCGACCCTGATCGCGAGCCGGGGCGACTCACGTTCATCACCCGGCTCGGCGCTCACCGGGTCCGCGGGGTCTTGCCGGACCTGATCGAGAAGACCGCTGCCGCCGGGGTCAAGGCGGCGTGGGTGTGCGACCCGATGCACGGCAACACCTATGAGGCGAGCACCGGTCACAAGACCCGCGACTTCGACGACGTGATCGACGAGGTACGCGGCTTCTTCGAGGTGCATCGCGCGCTGGGGACCTGGCCGGGAGGCGTACATGTCGAGCTCACCGGCGACGACGTGACCGAGTGCGTGGGCGGCGGTGGTCGGTTGGCGGCGGTGGACCTCGACAGCCGGTACGAGACGCTGTGCGACCCCCGGCTCAACCGAGCGCAGTCACTGGAGTTGGCCTTCCTGGTCGCGGAGATGCTCACCGCCCGCTGATCGCCCGACGCTTTCCCAGGTGAACCTGGTATCAGCGCACTTCACCTGGCGTGTGCGCCGTGTGAAGTGCCTATCAGCCAGGTGAACCTGGCAGCAGTGCTCCTAGGCTGGTGCAATGAGCGGCGCCACCCCCGACGTCCATGGACGCACCTCCCGGCTCGAGCTGGCGGACCAGACACTGCGCGAGTGGGACGCGACCGTCCTCGCGGCCGACCCCGAGCTGGGCATCGTGCTCGACAGGTCCGCGTTCTACCCCGGGGGTGGCGGACAGCCGCCGGATCACGGCGTACTGCTGTGGAGCGGTGTCCAGACGCGCATCGTCGGTGCTCGAAGGAGCGACGACATGTGGCTGACCCCCCACGAGGACGACCCGCTACCGCCCGTCGGCACCCCGGTGCGTGGTGCCCTCGAGGACGAGCGACGCACCCTGCTGATGCGTACTCACAGCGGACTGCATCTGCTCTCCGGCGTCGTTTTCAGGGACTTCGGCGCGCTGGTGACCGGGGGCAACATGGAGCCGGGCACCGCCCGGATGGACTTCAACCTCCCCGAGGTGCCGCCGGACTTCAAGGCGGCGGTCGAGGCGGCCTGCAACGCCGAAGTCGCCGGCGACCGCCGGATCACCATCGACGTGCTGCCCCGCGCCGAGGCTTTCGCGATCCCAGACATCATCCGGACCGCCACCAACCTGGTGCCACCCGAGGTCGAGCTGGTACGCATCGTCGACATCGTCGGCCTCGACACCCAGGCCGATGGGGGGACCCATGTTGGCTCCACAGCCCAGATCGGACGCATCGAGGTCGCCAAGGTGGAGAACAAGGGCAAGGGCTTTCGCCGGGTACGCATCCGCGTCGTCGACTGACTTCGGCCTAGGCTGCGCGGCGTGATCGACCTGCGCAGCGACACCGTCACCAAGCCGACCAAGAAGATGCGTGCCGCCATGGCCGCAGCGGACGTCGGAGACGACGTCTACGGCGAAGACCCCACGGTCAGGGCCCTGGAGGACAGAGTCGCCGAACTTTTCGGCCACCCGGCGGCGCTGTTCACGGTGACCGGCTCGCTGGCCAATCTGCTGGCGATCCGCTCGCTGGTGCCGGTGGGATCAGAAGTGCTGTGCGAGGCTCAGGCGCACATCGCCCGCGCCGAGCTGGGCGCACATGCGGCCGTCAACGGCGTGACCATGCGCACCTGGTCCGACCCGCACGGCCGGATCGATCTCGGCCAGATCGAGACGCTGGTCGCACCTGACCTCGGACCGTTCCTGGTCCGCACCGCTGCCGTCTCGGTGGAGAACACCCACAACTTCGGCGGCGGCACCGTCCAGCCGATCGCGGCGTTGCGAGCCCTGCAGGAGCTGGCGATGTCGTATCACCTGGGCATCCATCTGGACGGCGCTCGGCTGTGGAATGCCGCGGTGGCCACTGGCACTTCGCTGCGCGAGTACGGGGACCAGGCCGACGTGATCACGGTCGCGCTCTCCAAAGGCCTCGGTGCCCCGATGGGTTCACTCCTCATTGGCCCACGCGAGACGATCGTCGCGGCCCGGGAGTGGCGCAAGCGCCTCGGTGGCGGTTGGCGCCAGGCCGGTGTGGTGGCCGCTGCTGGACTGTACGCGCTCGACCACCACATCGACCGGCTGGTTGACGACCATGCGAACGCCCGGCTGCTCGCCGAGGCCTGCGACGTCGACCCGGCCGACGTCGAGACGAACATCGTCGTCGTGCCCTGCACGGATGCAGCTGCCGCGGTCTCAGTCGCCCGCGATGAAGGTGTTCTCTGCAGCGCCGTCGGCCCGCGGACGCTGCGGCTGGTCACTCACCTCGACGTCTCCGCCTCCGATGCCCGACGGGCCGCCGAAGTGCTCAGCCGAGTCGTGTCGGAACGCCCTCAGAGCTGACCGAGGTAGAAGCGACCACCCTGGTCGTCGCTGCACTCGGCCATGAGCCCGTACGGCTGCTGCGCCGGCTCGGTGGCTTCGCCACCGGCGTGGCGCACCCGCTCGACGGCGCCGTCGATGTCGTCCACCCGCCACATCGGGACGGTGACGGCGCGGTCGTGCCCACCGGACAGGCCAACCATCGGCGCAACCCCGTCGGCGCCCCAGCCGTCCGCGACCCGACCGGGGCTGAAGCGCCATCCCAGCACGTCACCGTAGAAGGCGCGGGCGCGGGCCGAGTCGGCTACGTGGTATGTGATGTAGGCCAGGTCACCGTGCCGCTCGCCGTTGACAGCCGGTCGGCGGTCGTCACCGACAACCGGCTGGTAGACCGCGAAAGCAACTTCCTCCACGTCGGTGCAGTCACTGGTCCTGCCGTACGGCCGCGCCTCCGGGTCGGTCGCGTGACCACCTGCCTGCCGAACCGCGGTCACCGCCGCGTCGACGTCATCGACGGCGTAGCAGCAGAACAGCGTGCTCGGTGCCTGAGCCTCCCAAAGGCCGATTGTCAGTGACCTGGACCTGACCCAGCGGCCTCCGTCGTACGTCCAACCGAGCACCTGGGCGTAGAACCGGGCCGCTCGCTCCGCGTCGGGGGTGTTCACCGACACGTACCCGATGTCGCCGTGCCGGATCCGTTCGTACGAGGGTGCCGACACCGGTCCCTCCAGCATCCAGCGGTGGCCGTATGGGTCCCGGATCACGGCCATCCGCCCGTACGGATTGTCCTGCGGCTCGCGCTCGACGCGGGCACCGGCGTCCCGGGCGCGCTGGAGCGCGTCGTCGGTGTCCGGCACCATCAGGACCAGGCTTGTCGCGACCGGAGCGCTGACGTCGCCGGGCACGACGCCGAGCTCGGGAGCACCGTCGGACAGGTAGAACACCGCGTTGTGCACGCGCAGCTCGGCGTGGCCGATGCGCCCGCCCGGCTCCTCGTAGCGTTCGCCGAACTCTTGCGCACCCAGCGCGTCCGTGTACCACGCAAGCGCCTCGCGGCCGTTGCTGACGGCGAGGTACGGCACCACGCCGACCGGGGTCGTTGGCTCGGGCATGTCCACTCCTTCGGGTCGATCCAGAACGCGCTCCAGTCGGGCGCGCAGCCGAGTTGCAAAGCGACGGTCGGGGGACACCGGCGCGACCGCGCTGAACAGTGCCTTCAGCGGGTCAGCCATGGTGTCCCTCCTGTCGGTGGTCGGGGTAGGCGCGTCGGAAGGCCGAGCGGGCGCGAACGAGCAGCGCCTCGGTCGCCTGCACGCTGCGGCCGATTGCCTCGGCGACCTCGGGCACCGGCAGATCGTCAAAGTAACGCAGCGTCAACCCGAGGCGGTGCATCGGTGACAGTCCCTGCAGCGTCGCGCAGGCGACGTCCCGGTCGAGAACGGCGTCCCACGGATCGTCGATCTGCTCACGCGCAGCGGACCGCAATGCTTGCAGCCGCACGGCGTCGCGAGCCTCCCGACGCCAGTGGTCGGCCAGCTTGTGCCGGGCGATCCCGACCAACCAGCTACGGGTGAGTGGCGCCGGGCGATCGCTCTGCACCGCATCGGCGGCTGCCAGGAAGGTGTCCGCGGTCAGATCCTCGGCCAGCCATCGTCGTCCACATCGCGATAGCAGGTAGCCGTAGACATACGGCAGTGAGTCGTCGTACGCGGCAAGGAGGCCCGCGGCCTCATCGGCGCTGGATGCGTCCCGGCTCACGTCCGTATAGTCGTACGGCGGTCCCGAACTCCGACGCCCCACCCACCCGCCAAGATCCGAGAATCCGTTGGTGTCAGGGCATTCCGACCAACAGTTACTCGTGTCTCGGCGGTCCGAGGGCCCACGGATCGAGCGATTATGGGGCTAGGCGGGTGGTCCGGCGGTGTGGCGGCCGAGAAGCGGCGCCAGGGACCGGATCGCGGCCGCGAGCTCCAACAGATCGTCGCCGGCCAGAGCCTGGGGCCCATCGCACAGGGCGTTCTGGGGATCGGGGTGCACATCGACGATTACCCCGTCGGCGCCCACCGCGATCGCCGCCCGCGCCAGCGGTACGACCAGGTCGCGGCGCCCGGACGCATGCGACGGGTCGACGATGATCGGCAGGTGGGAGCTGGTCTGGACCACCGGCACCGCCGAGATGTCCAAGGTGTTGCGGGTGGAGTTTTCGAAGGTGCGGATCCCGCGCTCACACAGCACGACGTCGAGGTTGCCGCGCTGCGCGATGTATTCCGCTGCCATCAGCCACTCCTCGATCGTGGCTTGCATGCCGCGCTTGAGCAGCACCGGCTTGCCCGCCTCGCCGACGGCCTGCAGCAGCGCGAAGTTCGCCATGTTGCGAGTACCGACCTGCAACATGTCGGCGTGCTCCGCGACCACATCGATGTCGTGCGCGTCGACGATCTCCGTCACCACCGGCAGCCCGATGGTCGCGCGCACCTCACCGAGGATCTTCAGCCCCTCGACTCCTAGCCCCTGGAAGGCGTACGGCGAGGTCCGCGGCTTGAATGCGCCGCCGCGCAGCAAGGTTGCGCCCGCGGCCTTGGCGAGCTGCGCCGCTTGGAGTGTCTGCTGGTGCGTCTCGACTGCGCAGGGGCCGGCGATCAGCGTGAACGAGCCAGGCCCAATGGGCGCCCGGGTGCCGACACCGCCCACCCATACGGTGGAGCGTTTCGGGTGATTCTCGCGACTGACCAGCTTGTACGGAGCGGTGATCCGGTGGACGTCGGCGACTCCGGGTAACGCGCGCAGGTTCAGGCCGTGCAACATCGCCACGTCGCCGACCAGCCCGATGATCGTGCGCATGACGCCACGGCTGACGAACGCCTCGGCCCCGGACTCCTCGACCCGTCCGACGACGGCGGCGATGTCGGCAGCGCTCGCATCCGGCTTCATCACGATGACCATGGCGGCGAGGCTACTGTGCCAGGTGCGGAACCTCCGCTTCGATCTTGCGGCGCGGGGCCAGCTCGACCAGATACATCGCGGTGAGCACCAGCCCGCCGCCCACGATCATCCGGCCGGTGAACGACTCACCGCCCAGTGCCACCGCGAACGCCGCAGCGAAGACCGGCTCCGTCGTCATCACGATCGCTGCCCGTGTCGGTGGCAGGTGCGCCTGCGCCCACGTCTGGGCCAGCAACGCCATCGCGCCACACACCAACGCCATGTAGAGGACCGCGGCCCAGTCCGCCCCGCGCGACGGCAGGGTGATCCCGTCGTAGGCCGTCGGGAGTGCGGCTACCACGGCGATTACCGCCATCTGTAGTACGGCGAGGCCGTACACGTCCGGTGCCTTCGACCAGGCGCCGAGGCCCACGATGTGGACGGCGTAGAGCATGGCCGCCGCCAGTGTCAGCAACTCGCCGGGTCCGACGCTCAGCCCCCTCAGGCTGAGAACGGCCAATCCAGCTGCCGACAGCGCCACCGCTGCCCACACCGCTGCCGGGATGCGTTCGTGGAGCAACCACCCCGCCAACAGCGGCGTCGCCACGACGTACATGCCAGTGATGAACCCGGACACGCTGGCGGCGGTGTGCTCCAGCCCGATCGTCTGCATGATCTGCGCCAGCCCGTAGACGAGTCCGAGCGCAAGTCCCCGGCGTCGTGCCCCCGAAGAGATGCGCCGCACCGCACCCGGGGCGACGACGAAGAGGGCGACTGCAGCGATCGAGAAGCGAAGCGCAAGGAAGTCGACCGCCGGAACACGGTCCAGCAGGTCCTTGATCAAGAAAAACGTCGAGCCCCACGACGCGGTAACTCCGAGCAGTGCCAGCGTGGCCAGCCCGGTGCGGCGTCCGGCTGGTGGCTGGAGCGGACTGCTCACACGACGTAGATCGTGATCGTCGAGCCCAGCGGGGCCTCGCCGTCGCTCGACGGGTCCTGCCGCACGACCAGGAAGCCGCCGATGTAGGAGTCGTCCTCCAACACGCGGACCTCGAACCCAGCAGCCTCCAGAGTGTCCTCGGCACCGCTGGGGGAGAAGCCGATCACACTGGGAACGGCTACCAGCTCCGGCCCCCTCGACACGACCACGTCGATGACGTCGCCGCGGAAGCCGGTGCCGCTGTTCGGCGTCTGCGAGATGACCAGCCCTTTGTCGATGTCATTGTTGAACTCACGCACCTGCTCGACCTTGAACCCCAGGTCCTTCAGCGCGGTGCGCGCCGCCTCGTACGACGACCCCTCGAAGTCGGCGACGTCGATCGGGCGCGGCCCCTCACTGACGTAGTACGTCACCGTGGTCCCCGGCGGGACCGGCCGGCCGTCGGCGATGTTCATCCGGAACACGACGCCCGCCTCGGTGCGATCGTTGTAGCGCAGTACCGGGTTGGGCTCGAGGTTGGCCACCTCGAGTGCGCTGCGGGCCTCCTGCTGGTCGAGGCTGACCAGCTCGGGCACGGCGTAGCGCTCCTTGCCCCTGCTCAGCACAATCGAGACGGTGTCCCCCATCTGGATGCGGTCCTCGGGTCCTGGATCGGAGGCGAGGACGATACCGGCCGGGACGTCTTCGGAGTAACGCTGCTCGGCGACTTCGAAGGACAGCCCGGCATCGATGATCAACGCTCGGGCCTGCCCCTGAGACTTGCCCGTTACATCGGGAGTGGTGGTGAACCTGCCGACGCCGAGATACCAGCCGGCGGCGGCGGCGGCCACGGCAAGGGCCAGCACGAGCGCGATGAGCAGCCAGCCTCGGCGACGACTGCGCGAGCCGGCCGAGCGGGCGACGCTCGCACCGCTCGAGGGCGCGCCGGTCGGGTGGCCGGTGGGGACGCCCACGGGAACTGCCACCTCCCGGCCTCGCGTGGCGCCGACGATCAGCGTCGGCTCCGGGTGCGCCGATCGTGGCGGCGGCAACAGCAACGGCTGCTGGGGGTCATCATCGACAACCGGCCCTGACGTCAGCCGCGGTGTCAGGTCCTCGGTCAGCTCGTCGTCGTCGGGCAGGCCGGACTCGATCGCGCTGCGAACCCGTCGTACCTGATGCAGCAACACCCGAGCGTCGGTCGGACGCTGGTCGCGGTCCCGGGCGGTGGCGCGGGCAACCAACGCGTCGAGGTACGGCGGGATCTGCGCGACCCGGGCCGACGGCGGCGGCACGTCGTCGTGCACGTGCTTGTAGGCCACTTGAATGGGGCTGTCGCCCTCGTGCGGCTTGCAGCCGGTCAGCATCTCGTACAGCAACACCCCGCTGGCGTAGACGTCGCAGCGCGCATCAGCACCGGTGTTGAGCACCAGCTCCGGGGCGAGGTACGACACCGTGCCGATCAGCAACCCACCCGTCGCAGTGGCCGCTGTGGTGGCGCTCACCGCCCGGGCCAGGCCGAAGTCCGCGACCTTGATCGCGCCGTCCCAGCCGATCAGCACGTTCTCCGGCTTGACATCGCGGTGGACGAGCCCCGCTTCGTGGGCCGCCGACAAGGCCGTGAGGATCTGCTCGAGCAGGGACAACGCCCGGTGTGGGGACACCGGTGCCTGATCGCGGATCAGGTCACGCAGGGTGGTGCCGGGGACGTACTCCATCACCAGATAGACGGTGCCGTCGTCGGACCCTTGGTCGAAGACGGCGACGACGTGCGGTGAGTTCAACCGGGCCGCCGCGCGCGCCTCCCGGACGAAGCGAGCGGCGAACTCCTGGTCGTCACCGAGACCGGCGTGCATGATCTTGACCGCCACGGTGCGGTCGAGCCGGGTGTCGACAGCGGTGTAGACCGTGGCCATCCCGCCGCGGGCAATGCGGGACTCGATGCGGTACCGACCATCGAGGAGCCGGTACCGTAGGGACTCGCTGCTGGTGGTCGACACCACTCGCCTCAACACGACTCGGGAACCTCGGACGCTGACCGAGTCTAGGCGCGTCTTGCGGACAGCCGTGGCAGGCTGCCGTCGTGGCGATCCCGACGAATGACCGCTCTGACCCAGCCGACTCGCAGGTCACCGAGCTGGTGGCCGACTGGCTGACCCTGGACGAAGCGGCTGAACGGCTCGGGCTCAGCACGACTCAGGTACGCCGGCTGGTGCGTGAGGGTGATCTGATCGCGGTCCCGGTCACCGGTCGCAGCGGGCCGCAGCTGCCCGCTGTCTTCGTCGCTGAGGGGGAGGTGGTGAAGGGGCTAACCGGCACCTTGCGGCTGCTCGCGGATGCCCGGTACGACCCCGAGGAGTCACTCGGCTGGCTTTTCAGCCCCGATCCGTCGCTGCCCGGACGGCCGATCGATGCGCTGCGTGAGAACCGGGGCGGCGAGGTGCGTCGGAGGGCTCAGGCCATGCGCTGAAGCCGGCCGGTTGGACACATCCGTCACAGCGTTACCAGGTTCACCTGGAACGACTGCACTTCACCTGGCGTACACCCCGGGTGAAGCGTCACTCAGCCAGGTGAACTCGGGCCAGCTGGATCAGTCAGTTGCCCGAGCGAGTCAGGCCGGTCAACGCTGGCGCTGGACCGACAGCTCGGCCAGCGCCCGAAGCGCCGCCTTGGCCCCTGTGTCGCTGATGTCGGCTGTTTCGAGCGCCTCGAGCGCCGCCTGGTGAAGTTGCTCGATCTGCTGCTCGACGCAAGCCAGCGCACCGGTGGCGACGATGACGTCCCGCAGTTGTGCAACCGCCTGGGTGGACAGGGCGCCGTTGCCAACTGAGTTGTCGATGATCGCTCGTTGTTCGTCGTCGGCGTTCTCGAACGCGCGGGCCAGCAACACGGTGCGCTTGCCCTCGCGCAGGTCGTCTCCTGCCGGCTTCCCGGTGACCGCGGTGTCGCCGAAGACGCCGAGCACGTCGTCGCGCAGCTGGAAAGCCTCCCCGACGGGCAGCCCATAGGCGCTGAGCATGCCGAGCAGCGCGTCGTCGGCACCCGCCAGCGCGGCGCCCAGGTGAAGCGGTCGCTCGACGGTGTATTTCGCCGCCTTGTACCGCACCACGGTCATCGCCACCTCGACCGAGGACTCACCGGCCGCCGAGCTCGCCAGGTCGAGGAACTGTCCGGCCACGACTTCGGTCTTGCAGGCATCGAGGTAAGGAGCCGCCCGGGCCAGCGACTCGGGCGGCAGCCGGGACGTACGGAACATGTCCTCCGACCAGCTCAGCAGCAAGTCACCGAGCAGGATCGCCGCCCCGACGCCATAGCGGTCAGCGTCGCCGCACCACGCGGCGTCGCGGTGCTGCTGCGCGAACGCGCGGTGCATGGCGGGTCGGCCACGCCGGATGTCGGAGGCATCCATGATGTCGTCGTGGACGAGCGCACTGCTCTGCAGCCACTCCAGTGCAGCCGCGGCCCAGACGATCCGGGCGTCGTCGGGATCGCCACCGGCGGCGCGCCAGCCCCAGTAGCAATAGCCGGCGCGCAACCGCTTGCCGTCGGCCACGGACTGCTCCGCCGCGGACATCAGCGGGTCGAGTGCCGGGCCGAGCTCAGCCAACCGGGCACGTTGGACGGCGACGAACGCGTTCAGCGCCGCCTGCACCTGCCCGTCCAGCGTTGCGAGAGGCGAGGCGACACTCATGTCGCGCACCCTAGTCGGACGTGGTCACCCGCCTAGGCTGTCGGCATGGCTCGAGGCTTGCCGTCGCGACTGCCGCAACGTGGAGTATCGCTGTCGCAAGCCCTCGCGTCGCAGGGGCGGTCGTTCTCGTTCGAGTTCATGCCGCCCAAAGATGATGTCGGCGAGCGTGCGCTCTGGACCGCTATCCGCGAGCTCGAACCGTTGCAGCCGACGTTCGTCTCCGTGACGTACGGCGCCGGCGGCTCGACCCGAGAGCGAACCGTCAGGGTGACCGAGGGCATCGCGACAGAGACCACGCTGCTCCCTGTCGGGCATCTCACCTGCGTTGGCCAAACTCGCGCCGAGCTGCGGTCGATCATCGGGCAGTACGCCGACGCCGGGGTCCGCAACGTGCTGGCACTGCGCGGAGACCCACCCGGCGGCCCCGGCCAGCCGTGGCGGCGGCACCCGGGCGGGCTGGACTACGCGGTCGAGCTGGTGGAGATGGTGCGCAGTCTCGGCGACTTCAGCGTCGGCGTCGCAGCGTTTCCGCAGATCCATCCGGAAGCGGCGGACCCCGACGCCGATGCCCGTGTGCTCGCAGCCAAGGCGCGGGCGGGCGCGGAGTTCGCGGTCACGCAGATGTTCTTCGACGCCGCCGACTACTTCGCCCTGGTAGAGCGGGCAGCGAGCTTCGGTGCAGACATCCCGGTAATTCCCGGCATCATGCCGATCACGAACCTCTCGCAGGTCTCCCGCTTCGCGGCGCTTTCCGGCAGGCCGCTCCCTCGAACCGTTGTGGACCGAGTCGCCCGGGTGGGCGACGACGCCGCAGCGGTACGAGCCGCCGGCATCGAGATTGCATCGGAGCTGTGCGACCGGCTCCTCGACGGCGGCGCCCCCGGGCTGCACTTCTACACGCTCAACCGGTCGACGGCGACGCGCGAGATCTTCCAGAACCTCCGCGTCCCCACTGGCTGACCAGCCGTCACTTCGTTCCCACGTTCACGTGGGATGGGGTCACTTCCAATGGGGTCGAACCCATTGGAAGTGATCCTGAGCCATTGGAAGCACACCCACGACCTCGCGCCGAGACCGCCTCAGGCACGCTGGTGCCAACCCCCGGCTGGGTAGCCGCCATCGATGCAAGCCCCATATGCCGGATGCGAGCATCGACTGAACGGGTGATTTCGATACGACACGGCGCGACGACGCGTCATCTTCGATGCCCCGCTGCCATCCTGGCTGCATGAGCACGCGGCAACGGGTCAGGCGCACGCTGTACGCAGCGATCGCCTGCGTGTGTGGCGCAGTATTCATCACATCGGCCGGCTGGTTGACGATCGGTGGTTTTTCCGACGTTGATTCCCTGCTCATTGCGGTGTGGGGCAGCGGCCTTGCCAGCTTGGGATTCGTCGTTGCCGCTTGTGGAGTCGAGGACGACTCGATCGAGGACCCTGCGTACTTCGCCTCGATCGTGCAGGGCTTGCGCAAGGAGTGGCAACGCCCCAACGGCTAGCCTTCCGGCACTCTCGAAGGGTCTCGATTCGCCCGCTGTTGCCTCGTGTGGGACGGTGGTGAGCCGCGCGAACGGTCAGCGTGGGAGCTCGCCAACGGTGCCTGTCACGCGCCGAGGCCAGCGACATAAATTTGCCGGCGCTGTTCCTTGGCGCAGGGGTAGATCGCGTGAGGGCCTGGACACCTGCCCAGGGTCAGCCATCACCGGCCCTGGGCCTGGCCACGTCGCTGACCTTCGTGGTGCCGTAGCCCTCCGTTTCCATGTGGGCGCCGTGCTGGCCCTCGGTCATGGCGAACTCCTCCTCTGGCGAGAGAATGAGTTTGTGGCGGCCAACCACGGCGAAGTACAAAATTGCGAGTGCGAACCAGATCGCCACGCCGACGACACCGGGCCGGTAATCGGCGTTGAAGAAGAGTGAGACGAGCGAGACTGCCGCGATGACCCCGGCGACTATTGCTCCAGCCTCGCCCAGCGGGCTTCGGTAGGGGCGTTCGATGTTGGGTCGATTTCGTCGCAGCAGGACGAACGACACCATCTGCATGACGTAGGAGATGACGGCCCCGAACACCGCCATCGTGAGCAGCGCGGCGCCGACGCTGTCCGAGCCGGAGTACTCCAACAGCAGAGCCAGGGCGTAGCCGATGACTGCCCCAGTGAGCAGGGCGACGTGTGGGGTTTGTCGAGTGCCGTGCGTGATCGACAGAACGTGGGGCAGGTATCCGGCCCGCGAAAGTGAGAAGATGTTCCGGCCGTAGGCGAAGATGATGGTGTGGAAACTGGCGACCAGGCCGGTGACTGCGATCAGTGCGAGCAGCGAGGCGGCGGTGCCTCCCCCGAAGATCGTCTTCAGCCCATCGAAGAGCGGTTCAGCAGACTCGCTGAGGTCGTCGGATCCGGGTGCCATACCGGCGCTCAGGAACAGCGTGAGGAAGGCGGCAACAATGAGGGTGAACAGACCATAGATCGTGCCGCGGGGGATGTCGCGTCGGGGATCGTGCGACTCCTCGGCCGCGAGCGGCAACTCCTCGATAGCGAGATAGAACCAGATGGCGAACGGAATGGCGTAGAAGACGCCGGAGGCTCCTTCGGGGAACCAACCGCCGAGGCTGTCGATTGCTTCGTTCTGGAAGTCAAGCTTGGTCAGTGCACCCGCCCAAAAGATCAGGAGAATCGCCAGGGCCGCAAAGCAGATGACGACAGAGAACCGGAATGACGCCTCAACACCGATGACGTTGAGGCCGATGAAGATTCCATAGAAGATCAGCCACCAGATGGGCGCCGGCATCGAGAAGTCGAAGAGGTCGCTGGTGATGGAGTCCATGTAACCGCCGATGCCGACAACAATGACGGCTGGCGTCACGACGTACTCGATAGTTTCCGCCACTCCAGTGACGAATCCGCCCCACGGCCCCATTGCCGTGCGGCCGAAGGAATAGGCTCCACCAGTGTGCGGCAGGGCGGGAGACATCTCCGCGATCGAGTAGCACATTCCCAGATACATCACAGTGATCACCAGAGTGGCCACGAGGAGGCCGCCGAAGCCAAACTCCAGTCCGAAGTTCCAGCCGAAGAAATCCCCGGAGATGACGGCCGCCACTCCGAGTGCCCACAACGACCACACACCGGCGTGCCGCCGCAGAAGGCGCTTGGCGAAGTAGTCCTGGTCTACCTCGCGGTAGGTCACTGAGGAGCGGCGATCGGGCATATGTAGGACCCCTTCTAGTGACCCCCGGACAAGCACAGTCGTTCGGATGGTAGACCTAGTGCCTGCCCTGAGCAACGACTCGGGCCGTTGGCCGTCAGTCGTTTCGCGCTGGTTCTCATGGCCGGCGAACTCGACGCTTCACGGTCTGCTGGTGCCTCCCCCACCCTGGGGCCCGCAACTAGGCACCTCGTGCCCGATCGTGGTTGTGTGGTCGAGCGGCCTTGCCTGCGTGCATCAGGAGTGGCCGCCGGCGGTGTCGGTGACAACTCGTTCAGAACCCGGAGTACTTCACCTCGATCCACGGCATTCGTGAGGAGTGGGAGCGCCTGGGCGACTGGACCCCTGCCGAAGAAGGACGCCTCGGGGGTGCGATCCCATCAGTCCGGGCGCTGCACCACGGACAGCAGTGCGTCCAGCTCCTGGCCGGCGAAGGTCTCGACGGCACGGTCGTACTTGTCCATCCCCCAGGTCCAGAAGTCGAAGTCGATGGCGCTGGTGGCCACCTGGATGCTGGCCCACAACATCCACCCGTACTGCGCCATCGCGCCGAGCAGCCGGGTCCGGGCCACCTTGCGGGGCGTCTCCCGGCCGAAGTAGTGGTGCACCAGCGTTGTCAGCTCGGCGACCGACAGGTTCGACTCGCTGGCCAGATTTCCGAGCTCGAAGCAGGGGTCGTTGTTGCCTGCGTACTCGTAGTCGATCAGCCACAACCGCGCGCCGTCGTCGATGACGTTCCCGGCCAGCAGGTCGTTATTGCACGGAACTGTCGCCACGTCGTCGGTGGCCAGGGCCGTGCGGACCCGCTGGACGGTCGGCGCGAGGTCGAGGTAGCCGTCGGGCAGCTTGAAAGCATGCTCGAGCACGGTGTCGAGATACCTGCGCTGCACCTTGAACATGTCGAACTCCGTGACGAATCGAGGACCCGCGTGCAACTGCCGGCACACCGCCGCCAGGCGCGGCAGGTTTCCAGCCTGCTTCATATCTACAGCGGTGAACGTTCGGCCGGCGACGTACGCGACGACGAGCAGCGAGTGTTCCGCGGAGTACTCGACGACCGCCGGGGCCGCACCAGACGTTGCCGCGGCGCGTGAGTTGGCGTACTCGGCCCCCCGGTCGATGGCGAGCAGCGAGTCGTCCTTGTACGACATCCGGACGACGACGTCCCGCTCGGGAGTCGTCACGCGGTAGTTGCGGTTGGTCAGCCCACCGTCGAGCGCCACGACCTCACGCGGTTGGTCCCGCAGGCAGTCGAGGGAGTCGAGGAGCGCCTCCAGGCTCACCCACCGCCTCCTCGAGTGTGGCTGGATGTTATTGGACGGGGAGGGTCAGGTCTAGACTCATAGCCCATGACACGCCCGGAGTTTCCGCTGTCGCTCGAGCGGCTCCGGAGCCAGGTCGAGCTCGGCGCGGTCGACACCGTGGTCGTCGCCTTTACCGATATGCAGGGTCGGCTCCAGGGCAAACGGATCCATGCGCCGTTCTTCCTCGACGTGGTGGCCGAGCACGGCACCGAAGGTTGCAACTACCTGCTCGCGGTCGACGTGGACATGAACACCGTCTCCGGGTATGCGATCTCGTCCTGGGAGCGCGGGTACGGCGACATGGAGTTCGTGCTCGACATGGAAACGCTGCGGCCGATCCCGTGGCTGCCGGCGACGGTCATGGTGCAGTGCGACCTGGCCTGGCTGGATGCTGAACACAGCATGGTCGCCCAGTCACCACGCCAGGTGCTCAAGGCCCAAGTGGAGCGGGCGCGGGAGCGCGGGCTGGTCGCTATGGCCGGAACCGAGCTGGAGTTCTGCGTATTCGAGGACACCTACGAGGCTGCCTGGGACGCCGAGTACCGGGGCCTGACACCGAGCAACCAGTACAACGTCGACTATTCACTGCTCGGCACCAGCCGCGTCGAGCCGCTATTGCGGGATATTCGCAACAGCATGTACGGAGCGGGCCTCATCGTCGAGTCGGCCAAGGGGGAGTGCAACCTCGGCCAGCACGAGATCGCGTTCCGCTTCTGCGAGGCAGTAGCGAACGCCGACGCGCACGCCGTCTACAAACACGGCGCCAAGGAGATCGCCGCCATGCACGGCAAGGCGCTGACGTTCATGGCGAAGTTCAACGAGCGGGAGGGCAACTCCTGCCACATCCACATGAGCCTGCGCGGGGCCGACGGCACCATCGCCTTCGACGAAGGAGACGGCCCGACGCCGCTGTTCGACCATTTCGTCGCCGGCATCCAGGCGACATTGGCAGACATGACCTTGCTGTACGCACCGAACGTCAACTCCTACAAGCGGTTCCAGCCCGGCTCATTCGCGCCGACCGCCATCGCCTGGGGTCACGACAACCGCACCTGTGCGCTCCGCGTCGTGGGTCACGGTCCCGCACTGCGCGTGGAGAACCGCGTCCCCGGCGGCGATATCAACCCCTACCTGGCGCTGGCGGGGATGCTCGCCGGCGGCTTGTACGGCATCGAGAACGAGCTGGATCTCGAGCCGGCCTTCGAGGGCAACGCGTACAACTCCGACAAAGCCCACGTGCCGCGAACCCTGACCCAGGCACGCGAGCTGTTCGCCAACTCAACGGTGGCCCGTAAGGTCTTCGGCGACGAGGTGGTCGACCACTACGTCAACGCCGCCGACGTCGAGCTGGCTGCTTTCAACGCGGCGGTGACCGACTGGGAGCGGATACGCGGGTTCGAGCGGCTGTGACGTACACGGTCGAACGCTCGTCGACAATGCACACGATTCTCGACCCGGCCACCGAGGAGGTCGTGACCGAGGTTGCGGGTACGTCGGCGGAGGGGACCGACGCTGCCATCGCCACGGCGCGACGGGCGTTCGACTCCTGGCGCGGAGTCGCCCCGGCCGACCGTGCCCGCCTGCTGCGTCGCTTCGCCGATGCCGTTGACGAGGCGATCGACGAGTTGGCCGCTCTCGAGGTGCGCAACTCCGGACACACGATCACCAACGCACGCTGGGAAGCGGGCAACGTTCGGGACGTCCTGCACTACTACGCCGGAGCTCCCGAGCGGTTGTTCGGGCGTCAGATCCCGGTGTCCGATGGCGTCGACCTGACGTTCAAGGAGGCACTCGGGGTCGTCGGGGTGATCGTCCCGTGGAACTTCCCGATGCCCATTGCAGGTTGGGGGTTCGCGCCCGCGTTGGCCGCCGGAAACACGGTGGTGCTCAAGCCGGCGGAGCTGACGCCGCTGACCGCCATCCGGCTAGGTGAGCTCGCCTTGGCGGCCGGACTGCCCGAGGGAGTGCTCACCGTGCTCCCCGGTAAGGGGTCGGTGATCGGGGCACGCTTCGTCACCCATCCCGACGTCCGGAAAATCTGCTTCACCGGCTCCACCGAGGTCGGCAAGCAGATCATGGCCGGCGCAGCCGACCAGGTGAAGCGGCTAACCCTCGAGCTAGGCGGCAAGAGCGCCAACGTCGTGTTCGCCGACGCCGACCTCGAACAGGCCGCTGCGACAGCGCCGTACGGTGTCTTCGACAATGCCGGCCAGGACTGTTGTGCCCGCAGCCGCATCCTGGTCGAGCGCAGCGTGTACGACCGGTTCCTCGAGCTGTTCGAGCCCGCGGTCCGCCGTGTCAAGGTCGGCCCGCCGTCGGAGGCGGACGCCGAGATGGGTCCGCTCATCAGCGCTCAACAGCGGGAGCGGGTCAGCTCGTACGTCGAAGGTGACGGCGCGGACGTGGCGTTCCGCGGGGATTCACCGCAGGGTCGCGGCTACTGGTACCCGCCGACGGTCGTGCTGCCCAGCGGTGCCGACGACCGGGTCTGGCGCGAGGAGGTCTTCGGACCGGTCGTCGCGGTGCTCCCGTTCGACGACGAGGCCGATGCGGTGGCCAAGGCCAACGACAGCGAGTACGGTCTGTCCGGCTCGATCTGGACCCGTGACATCGGCCGCGCGCTGCGGGTGTCGAGAGCCGTGGAGGCGGGCAACCTGAGCGTCAACTCCCACTCCTCGGTCCGCTATTCGACGCCGTTCGGCGGGTACAAGCAGTCCGGTTTCGGTCGCGAGCTGGGTCCGGACGCGCTGGACCCGTTCACCGAGGTCAAGAACGTCTTCATCAGCACGGAGGGCTGACGTCATGGCAGCAGGTCGCCTCGAGGGGCGTACGGCCGTGATCACCGGTGGCTGCAGTGGCATCGGGTTGGCGACCGTACGTCGGTTCGCCACCGAAGGCGCCCTGGTCGTGATCGGCGATCTCGACGACGCCCAGGGCAAGGACCTTGCTACCGAGGTGGGCGGCGCCTTCGTGCATTGCGATGTCACCGACGCCGACGAGGTCGCAGAGCTGTTCGCGACCGCGCAGCGGGAGTTCGGCAGCGTCGACGTGGCGTTCAACAACGCCGGCATCTCACCGCCCGACGACGACTCGATCCTCGATACCGGGTTGGCGGCGTGGCGGCGGGTGCAGGACGTCAACCTCACCAGCGTTTACCTGTGCTGCAAGGCGGTGCTGCCGTACATGCGCGAGCAGGGCCGGGGTTCGATCATCAACACCGCCTCGTTCGTCGCCGTCATAGGCGCCGCCACATCGCAGATCTCGTACACCGCGAGCAAGGGTGGCGTCCTGGCGATGAGCCGAGAGCTCGGCGTGCAGTTCGCCCGGGAGGGGGTCCGGGTCAACGCGCTGTGCCCAGGACCGGTGGACACCCCGATGCTGCGGGAGCTCTTCGCGACCGATCCCGAACGGGCCGCCCGGCGCCTCGTCCACGTGCCGATGGGTCGATTCGCGAGGGCCGAGGAGATCGCCGATGCGGCGCTGTTCCTCGCTAGTGACGAGTCGAGCTTCATCACCGCGTCGACTTTCCTCGTCGACGGCGGAATCAGCGCCGCCTACGTGACGCCGCTGTAGTCGCCGGTGTCCACCTCACGCCCCCTGATCGGGATCACCTCGTACGTCGAACCAGCGTCGTGGGTGGTCTGGCGCAACATCCCGGCCGCGCTGGTGCCGCATCGGTACGTGCGCCAGATCCAGCAGGCGGGCGGGATCGCCGTACTCATACCGCCCATGTCGGAGCCCACCGAGGCGGAAGCGGCAGTCGTTCTCGAACGACTCGACGGGTTGCTGCTTGCCGGCGGGGTCGACGTCGAGCCGTCGCGGTACGGCCAGCAGCCCGCCCCGACCGTCCAGGCGCCACGACCCGAGCGCGATGCCAGCGAGCTGGCCCTGGTGCAGCGGGCTGTCCAGCTCGACCTGCCGCTGTTCGGGGTGTGCCGCGGCATGCAGGTGATGGCAGTCGCTGCCGGCGGGGCGTTGGTGCAGCACCTGCCCGACAAGATCGGCTCGACCGATCACTCCCCGGGGCCTGCCTCCTACGGTCAGACCGACATCCGGATTGCATCGGACAGCCGGCTCGCCTCGGTGCTGGGGGAGCGGGTCGAGGCATGCTGCTACCACCACCAGGGGGTCGCGACGCATCCCGGTTACGAAGCGGTCGCCTGGGCGTCCGACGGAACGCTGGAGGCGATGGAGGACCCGGCCGCCCGGTGGCGGATGGGCGTGCAGTGGCATCCCGAGGTCGGATCGGATCCGCGACTGTTCGAGGCGTTGGTGGCCGCGGCGAGCGGCTGAGTGTGGCAACTCGGCGCACATGGCGGAACCGAACGGTGCAATGGAAGGGTCTATGTATGTAGGGACCCGACGGGGACGGCATGAGCGACGACTTCGCGACGTACATCAGCGCACGCTGGCCGGCACTGGTGCGTTCAGCACTGCTACTGGGGTGTTCCCGCGAGGAGGCTGAGGATGTCGTGCAGACGGCTCTCATTCGGTGCTACCGGTCCTGGGACAAGGTGACGAGAGCATCGGACACGGACGCGTACGTCTACCGGACCCTGATCAACGTCTTGACGAAGTCGCGAAAGCGGCGGTGGTGGGGAGAGGAACCAACTGCGGAACCGGCGGACGTCGAAAGACCAGACACGACCGAATCTCTCGCTGTTCGGCACACCGTCGCCGCAACCCTGAGCCGGATGTCGCCAGAGCACCGTGCCGTCTTGGTGTTGCGGTTCTTCGCCGACCTTTCCGAACGCCAGGTAGCCGAGGTGCTCGGCGTACCACCAGGAACCGTCAAGAGCCGGACAGCCAGAGCGCTCGCCACCGCCTCCCGTGACGCGGACCTAGCCCAGCTCTACGAGGAGATGCCATGAACGACGACCAGGCCCGAGATTGGCTGCACAACTGGGGCGACAACCTCCCGGTTGACCAGGTGGCGGCTCAAGACCTCCTTCGCCTGGCACGTCGTTCTCAGCGACACAGATTCGGCATGCAAGCGCTCGGAGCGGCGGGGGCAGTCCTCGTCGTGGTCAGTGGCGGACTTGCGTTCCGACCCGACAACGCGGATCTCCCGAACACCGTCAGCCAGGTGGGACCTCGAAGGGCCACCGATGTGTTGGTGGCCCCCAGCAAAGTAGGGACTCCGACCCCTTCGGAGAGGAGTGAACCCGGTGAATCTATGCACGAGGGTCCCCCTCCAGTGACGTTGCGTTACGGGACAGAGTCGAAGGACTTGAATGCCTTTGGCTACTGCTATGGAACCATCTGCGTTGACGGCTTCCCACCGAAGCCGCTGCCCGCCGTAGGTAGTCCCAAAGAGGTCATGATCGACTTCCCGCTCGCCGGCTGGTCGTTCGACGCGATGTTCGAGCCTTCCCGGGAAAGCTGCGGGCGCACGCAAACCGTCGCCCTTGAGCGAACCGGGGATGGATCCTTTGTGTTGAAACCTGCCGGCTTTGCCGGCACCTACGATGTGACGCTTTTTGGTCGCGGTGACGGAGATCTGGTCACCGCCTTCCGATGGTCCACCCCCTCCGACGGTCCCCTTCCGGTTCCGGAGGCAAGCTTGGCCCTGATCGCTGGGCAGGGCAACGAGATCGACAGCTACGGCGTCGAGCTACTCGTATCCAACCTTGCCGAGACCCCGGCCAGGGCCATCGCCTTGGTCACCGTCACCGCCGCAAACCAGGAGTCGTTGACGTTCGCGGCGACGCAAGTCAAGCGCTGCTGGGCGGAAGGCACCGTGTACTGGGACGGTCCTGATCAGGAGGGACTGGCCGCCGCAGATCTCGGTCCACCGCCGTTCAGGTACCGGGTCAAGCTCAGTCTCGACGGCAGGCACTATGCGGCGACGGCCGTATGGCCAGCGGACGAGATCAAAGGCAACGAACCCTCGGTCACGCTGACCTTCGATCCACCTCTGCCTTCCCTGACCGGCGACGGGTCGTAGTGCCCTCGCGCCTTCGGCGCCAGCCTTGACGAACCCAACGCAGCAGCAGCACCACGATCACGATCCCCAGAACCAGCAGGGTGGCGGAGACGCCAAGCGCCCACCATGGGTGATAGACGACCAGCGTCACCACCCCTGCCACGGTGATGTCCTCACCAAGGCTCACAGACGCGTTGCTGACTGGTTCCGGTGACCCGTTGACAGCCAATCGGATGCCGGCCTTGACCAGATGTGAAGCCAGCGCGCTCCCGCCACCGACGGTCGCCATCGTCGCCTGCTCGACGGAGGAGGCATCACCGGCGAGGAGCAACCCGATGATCGCGCCGATGGTTGGTCGGATGATCGTGGAAACGGTGTCCCACAATGAGTCGACGTAGGGAATCTTGTCGGTGACGAACTCGATGGCGTACATGACACCGGCCGCGATCAGCACGTCTGTCCGCATCAGTGCCTCGGGAACCCCGTCGGCGCCGAAGACCCGGCCGTACAGGCCGAGGCCGAGCACAACCAGGTAGGCATTGACGCCGCTGGCCCATCCGCTGCTGAAAACCGCGGGCAGGAGCTCCACGACTCGACAATAGGTGCTGGGTTTGAGTTGTCAGCATCGTGACATCAGTTACGCGCTCAAGGTGGAGCAACGGACGCTGACAACTCAGTCAGCTGTCTTGCTCCAGAAGGCAGCTGGCGAGCAGCATGTCCTCGTGTCCGAGTTGCTGAGATGACGATTCGACTGGAGCACGTCCAGGTCGGACAGCAGCGAATCGCATACCGTCGGGCGGGCAACGGGCCGGCCCTCGTCCTGCTGCACGGCGCAGTCTGTGACAGCCGGGTATGGCGTGCGCCGATGGAACGACTCGCTGACGAGTTCACTGTCCTCGCGTGGGATGCACCGGGTTGCGGTCTGTCCACCGATCCACCAGATAGCTGGCGGTTGCCGCAGTACGCCGACTGCCTCGCCGCGTTCCTCGACACCATCAGTCTCGACGACGTAGCGCTGCTGGGCCACTCCTGGGGATCGGCACTGGCGCTCCAGCTGTACCACCGGCATCCATCGCTGCCGACGACCATGCTGCTGGTTGGTGCATACGCAGGGTGGGCAGGTTCACTTCCACCGGAGGAGGTTGCCGCGCGCCTGCGGTTCGCCCTAGACGTTGCGGATCGCCTCCCGGGTGGATTCGACCCCGAGTCGATGCCCGGCCTCTTCTCCGACGCCATACCCGCGGACTGTGTCCAGGAGCTCAAAACGATCATGTCGGAGATCCGCCCAGAAGGGACCCGAGTGATGGCGCACGCGTTGGCGGAGGCAGACCTTCGCGACATGCTCGGCGACATCACCGTGCCGGTTCTGTTGCTCTATGGCGACCGAGACGAACGCGCACCTCTGCCCGTTGCTCGGTCCCTCCAGGGCGCCATCTCGACCTCGACGCTGGTTGTCCTGCCTGGCATCGGACATGAGAGCTTCCTGGAATCAACCGGCACGTTCGTCCAGGAGGTCCGGCGGTTCCTTCATTCGAGGGGCGCCTGATCCGCGGAGCCGAAGCCAGCTGCAAAGGACATCGTGTCCCGCAGGCCTGACGCGAAAGAGGCTACCCGTCGTTTGGTGCGATCAGATGGGCCGCATCAGCGTGTCGACAGCCGCATGGCGCCAAACGAGGCGGTGGCGGTAGGCGCGGGGTTAGCCGGTACCACCGCTGCCAGCCCGCACCCTGAGCGACCGGGTGTCGACGGCGACGAAGGCACGAGCGGGGATCGTCTTGAGCTCATCGAGCAACGCATTGGGCCACCGACGTGAGGCCTCGCCCTGGAAGAACCACGGTGAGCCATTGTCGGCGAGCACCAGCCCGTACCGCTTCATCGCCACGAGGACGGCGCGAGTGTCCGCCCGGTAGCCGTCCAGTGAGAAGCCGGAACGCAGCCGGAAGCGGGCACCCATCGGCGGGTACGCCCGGCTCGACACCGAGCCGGCGTCGTGCCGCGCCGGCCAGATGTGACGACGGTTGGTGACGTCGGTGGTGAAGCGGATCGCATGATTCACCCGGCCGGTCACCACGACCTCGCGGTAGCGCAGCAGCCCGGGCAGGATCGGCAACCCGGCAGCATCGGCGGAGGTCCAGCTCTGCGGCCGCAGGTCATTGCTGCCCAGGTTCCACACGGCCCCCGAGCCGGCCCGCCACCGGCCGTTCGACCGGTGGGTCGCGAACGTCTCGTACAGCCGGCACCGTCCTTTGTCGACGATCACGGCATGCCGGTCACCCGTCTGCAGCTGACCGCCCTCGATCCGGGTGTCCCGCCCGAGGGGGTAGCGCACGTTGTCGCTCTCGCTGGCGTACCGGAAGTGCACGCGGACCCGCGGGTGACCGCGTCCCACGACGGTGATCGGGATGCCGTACGGCGCCGGCTGCGCGCCGAAGCTCCGCCCGAAGTCGGGATGCAACAAGCTGCCCGGCGACATGTGCGACAGCCACTCCCGGCTGCGCGGGTGGACGGGCAGGTGCTTCACGGGCGTGTTCCAGTAGTTGTCGGCAGGGAAGACCCGGCAGCCGGCGACCTGCGGTGCCCGGACGGCGGCGCCTGTCGATGGTGGCGATGCGACGGCCGTGGTGAGCGGGAGGAGAAGCAGTACGGCGGCGACCCCCGCCCTGGCATGCGAGCCGGTCATGACCCTCCGCTCAGCCCTCGACGGAGATGGCTGCGCCGCAGGTGACATGCAGCAGCTCGTCGTACGTCGTGGGGAACACCGCGTGCGGATGACCGGCGGCCGCCCACACGGTGCCGTGCCGGGCGAGCTCGGTGTCGACGAAGGTACGCAGCGGCGTCGGGTGTCCGACGGGGGAGACTCCACCGATGGTCTGGCCGGTGTGCGCGCGGACGAAGTCGGGGGCGGCCCGGCGCAGCGTGGCCAGGTCGTGGTCTGCAGCGACCTTGGCGGTGTCGACGCGATGTGAGCCCGAGGTCAGGATGAGCAACGGCTCGCCTCCGGCGTCGAAGATCAGGCTGTTGGCGATGGCGCCCACCTCGCACCCGAGAGCGGTTGCCGCTTGCTCCGCGGTCCGAGCGGAGTCCGGAAGCATCCGTACCTCGCCGTGAGCACCCCGCTCGCGCAGCGCTTCGGCGACGTGGCGGACCTGCGGGTGTTCGGGGGCCACGCGCCGACTTTCCCACAGATCTGCCATCGCGATTGACGGTTTGTCAGTGGCGATGTTTACTGTGAAGGCGCTCGAACAAATGTTCGACGCAGCCGGGAAGGTGTTTGCGGCACCATCCTCGGCCTAGCGGACTCCGCTTCGGTGGCGTGACCTCGACCCCCACGCCATCGAAGCGGCCCCCGTGAGGAGGTGAGGAGAATGCGGCGGTACGACGACCCCGTCGAGGTGGTGCGCGGACACGTTGCCGGTCTCGAGGCGCCAGCGCAGTTCGTGTGGCGAGAGCAGCTGTGGCGGGTGTGCGCCGTGGTGTCTACCTGGGTGGAGACCGGGGCGTGGTGGGAGCACCGAGACGTCGCCAGCCTCCTCGGCGTCGGCGGCGAGGACGGAGGGAAGTCCGGTGCGGTCTCGCTCGCCTCACTGCTGGCCGAGAAGGAGATGTGGCGCGTCGAGGCCGGTCGCGGACGCCTCGGGACCCGGGCGGTCGTTGACCTGTGCTTCGACTGGTCGAGCGGGATATGGCGGTTGGTCCGGTGCCTGGACTGAGCGCTCCACACGATGCCGCGTGCGGCTACCTCGCCCGTGCCGAGTCGGCGTTGGCCGAGGCGGCGGGAGCGGTCGAGCACACCTCCCGCTACGCCAGCGCACACATGGCGGCGCTGCGTGCCGCGGCCGCCGTGCTGGCCGTGCGCGGGCGGCCCCACAGCCGCCGAGGGCAGCGCAACGCCTGGGTGCTTCTTGGCGCGGTGGCACCGGAGCTGGCGGAGTGGGCGGCGTACTTTGCCGCCGGGTCGGCCAAACGCTCGGCCGCCGAGGCCGGTCGGTCCCGGGCGGTGACCATCCGGGAGGCCGACGACCTGCTCCGGGACGCGACGCAGTTTGTCGGAGTCGTCGAGCGATGTCTGGAGCACGCGCCGTGAGTGACCCGTTCGTCCACCTCCACGTGGCGTCGGGATACTCCTTGCGCTACGGCGCTTCCCATCCCCACGTCCTCGTAGAGCGTGCTGTCGACCAGGGTATGGACACCTTGGCGCTGACCGATCGCGACGGTGTCTACGGCGCCGTCCGGTTCGCCAAGGCGTGCCTGCGGGCGGGCGTCCGCCCGCTCCTCGGCGTCGACCTGGCGGTTGAGCCCTCCGGGCTGGTGCCGAACATTCCTATGTTCACCGGCCGGCCGGCGGCTGCCGCCGACTCCCACCGGGCCAGCCCCGTCCGTGGTGGCGCCCATCGCGATCCCGCCCTGCCTCGGGTCACCCTGCTCGCCGGTGGGCGAGCCGGGTGGGCGGCGCTGTGCCGGTTGATCTCGGCCACGCACCTGCGCGGTGAGCGGGGGGTCCCGGTGTCCACCCCCGAGCTGATCGCCGAGCACATCGACGGCCGCGACGTGCTGGTCATGCTCGGGCCTGGGTCGGAGGTTGGCCGCGCGGCCACGGCGCGCCGGGACGACGTGGCGAGCACCGTGCTTCGGCACTGGCGGGAGGCGGTGGCGCCCGCCAACCTGTTGGTCGAGCTGGTGTCCCACCGGCTCGCCGGTTCCGGTCCGGGCAGCAGCGTCCATGCCGCCCGGATGGCCGCTCTGGCTGAGCAGGCCGGCCTCGACGTCGTGCTGAGCAACGCGGTCCGCCATGCCGGTCCCGAGGATGCACCGACCATCGACGTGCTCGACTCGGTGCGGCGCCTGGTCCCGTTGGACCCCCGCCACCTCGACCGGGGCAACGCCGAGGGCTACCTGAAGTCCGGCAAGCAGATGGCCGAGGTCGCCGAGGAGATCTGCCGCTATGCCGGGTTCGCCGGGCGCGAACCGGCCCGGTTGCT
>Ga0183260_10000259_pt1 | contig 42650 bp, 45 predicted proteins | sample AntDrymUQ4972206_2_FD_129768 | JGI IMG/M metagenome (GOLD analysis project Ga0183260, IMG submission 129768) | Polar desert sand microbial communities from Dry Valleys, Antarctica - metaG UQ497 (22.06) (version 2) (version 2) | ecosystem: Environmental > Terrestrial > Soil > Desert | place... | reverse complement strand
ACGAGTCAGAGCGTCTCGCCGCACTCGCTCACGCGCTCGACTTCTACAATCGCTTCCGTCCCCACCGCGCTCTCGGAGGGCTCACACCGCTTCAGCGCGTCAACAACCTCTCTGGGACATACACCTAGTGGAGCGGGGTGAAGAGCTCGGGCCAGTGCTCCATCGCGTTTCGGATCGGGATCGGAGAGGCTTGACCCAACCCGCAGATCGAGGTCTTCTCCATGGCGAGCAGCCACTCATCGACCTTCTCCCGTGTCATCGGCGCCCGTCCGTGCTCGAGCTCTTCGCAGAGATGGTGGAGCGCGCGGTTGCCGATCCGGCAGGGCGTGCACTTCTGACATGACTCCTCGGCGAAGAAGCGCATCGTCTCCGAGAGCAGGCGAAGCGGCGAGTAGGAGGCCGGGAAGACTTGGAGCGCAGCCGAGCCGACGCCCGCGCCGTACTCGCGGAGGGCGTCGCGGGTGAGCGGCGTGTCGATCGCCGCCGGGGGGAGAATTCCGCTCGCCGTGCCGCCGGGCACGATTGCGCCTGTCTCCCCCTTGAAGCCGCCTGCATGCTCATCGACGAGCTCGCGCGTAGTGATCCCGTTCGGCGCCTCGTAGCAACCGGGGCGCGCGACCGCGCCTGAGATGGACCAAAGGCGCGTGCCCGCGGCCTCGCGCGTCCCGAGCGCTGCCCACCACGCGCCGCCGTTTCGCAAGATCGCAGGGAGGTGTGCCAGCGTCTCCACGTTGTTGATGAGGGTGGGGCGGCCGAGGTATCCGACCTGCGCCGGAAAAGGAGGCCGAAGCCGCGGCATCGCGCGCCGGCCTTCCATCGATTCCAGCATCGCCGTCTCCTCGCCGGCGATGTACGCGCCGGCGCCGATGACGAGGCCGAGCGAGCGGCCTTCCAAAAGACCGGCCGCGCGGAACTCCTCGATGGCTTGTAACAGTCTGTTGCGCGCGGTCGCATACTCCTCGCGCAGATAGATCAGGCCCTCGTTTGCCTGCGCGAATTGCATCGCGATCAAGACACCCTCGACGAAGAGATGCGGCCGGAGTTCCATGACGTAGCGGTCTTTGATCGTTCCGGGCTCACCCTCGTCCGCGTTGACGACGACGAAGCGCGGGCCCGGCTCGCGCGAGACGGCCTCCCACTTGATCCCGGTCGGGAAGCCGGCGCCACCGTAGCCGGCTAGCCCGGACGCCTTGAGCTCCTCGACGATGCGCCCGGGCGAGAGCGGGTTTCGTAGCAACTCCAGGCCGCCGCGGGCCTCGTAGTCTGCGAGCGTCTCGTCGCGTCGCCCGAGCGCTATCGCCGGACCGTCGTTCGTCGCGTACGTGACCTCGGGGACGATCTCGTCTCCGCGCGTCATCACCGGAGCGAGATCGCAATGGCCGAGGCAAGCCACTTCGATTGCCCCGGGCATGCTCGCGAGCAGCTCACGCCCCCCGTAGCAGTCGCAGACCGGCCCGGTGCAGACACGAAGCGCATCAACCGGTATCTCCAGAAACGAGTAGAAGGACACGACCTCGTGCACTTCACCGCGGCGGATGTTCATGTGATCGGCGAGAGCGTCGGACAGCTCGGGAGTGATCGGTCCCACCTCGCGGCGGACGCGCCCGAGGTTGTCGAGGAGCTGCGTCCGCGCAATCGGCAGCTCCGGAAGGAGCACGGCCAAGCTCACTACGTCCACCCTTCGATCCTACGCAGGCACCGGCCGACTCGGACGGAGCACCTGTGCACAGATCGGCGCGCACTTTCCACGCCCGGAGTGCCAGGCACTGTTAAGAACGCCTTTCGACGCGCGCTACTCGGAACCGGGCGGGCGGCGAAGCTGTTTCGTTCGGGCGCGGCGCCGCTTCGACTCGAGCCGCCGCTCGCGTGCAGACCTCGTCGGCTTCGTCGCCACTCGCCGACGCGGGACGGCGAGCGCCTGGCGGAGTTTCTCGACGAGGCGCTCCACCGCTAACTCCCGGTTTCGTGCCTGGCTCCGCTCGTCCTGGGCCACCGCGCGCAGCACGGCGCCCGCCTTCCCTGTCACGCGTCTCTTCTGCACGTCCGAAAGCACAGTCGACGCCTCGACATCGAGCACCGCCTCGACGCGGGTCGAGGACTTCTGCGCATGCTGCCCACCCGGCCCGCTCGAGCGCGAGACCCGGAGCTCGATCTCCGAGACGGGCAGGAGGACGGAGCGTGTGACCCGAATAGACTCACGCTCCATGGCCTGCATTCTGCTGGACATCGACGGTGTGCTCCACGTATCGGGAGAGCCGATCCCCGGAGCTGTCGAGGCAGTGGCCGAGTTGCGCGACGCGGGTCATGCGCTTCGCTTCGTGTCGAACAACTCGACGCGTCCCCGAGCACGTCTGGCCGAGGAGCTTCGCCGGATGGAGTTCTCGCTGGACGACCTCGAGCTGCAGACGCCGGCCGGGGCAGCCGCGCGCGAGCTCGCAGGGAAACGGGTGCTGGCGCTGGCTATGACGTCGATCGTGCCCGATCTCGATGGGCTCGAGCTCGTCGGGCAGGACTCGGATGCGGTCTTGATCGGAGGATGCGACGAGACGCTCGAACCGAACCAGGTGTTCAGCTACATGAACCTCGCGCGGGCGTTCGGCGAGATTCAGCTCGGCGCCTCGCTCTACTGCCTGCACAAGAACAAGTGGTGGCAGACGAGCCGAGGGCCGATGCTCGACTCAGGCGCATTCGTGGCCGGACTCGAATACGCGACCGGTGTCGAGGCGACCGTGCTTGGAAAGCCGAGCCCTTCGTACTTCGCGGCTGCATTGGACGTCCTCGAGGCGGAACCAGAGCTGACCTGGCTCGTCACGGACGACATCGAGTCTGACATCCGTGGCGCCCGCCTCTTCGGCATGCGGACGGCGCTCGTGCGAACCGGGAAATTCCGCCCGGAGACGCTCGAAAGCGCCGAAGCTGCGCCGGACATCGTCGTCTCCTCACTGGCCCAGTTCCCCGCCTTGCTCGAGGAGGACCTGACCGGGGGGCTCCGGCGGTGAAGGTCGGCGTCGACCTGATCGAGATCGTGCGTGTGCGACGTGCGCTCGAGCGCCCAGGCTTTCGCGAGCGCTGTTTCACGGACGCCGAGCGGACGTACTGCGACTCGCGCGCCGATCCCGCCCAGAGCTACGCGGCGCGCTTCGCCGACAAGGAGGCTGTCGGCAAAGCTCTCGGCTGCGGAGTCCGCTTTACCTGGAAGGAGGTGGAGATCGTGGGCCGGCCGAAGCCCGGCGTCAGTCTCTCCGGGCGAACCGCGGCGTTCGCGGAGCGGGTAAGCGCAGGCGTGATCGACCTCTCGATGACGCATTCGCGGGAGCTGGCGGCGGCGATCTGCGTCGTCGCGCCACGCGATTTCTAGTGGGGAGCACTGAGCTGTACGAGCCGCTCTATACGGCCGCCGAGATGCGCGCCGTCGAGGCGCGGTATCCGGGCTATCCCGAAACCGTTCCGGAGCTGATGGAGCGCGCCTGAGCCGCTGTCGCGCGAGAAGCGCTGTTGGCCTTCCCGGCAGCGCGGCGGTTTGCCTGCGTGTGCGGCGGCGGCTCGAACGGCGGTGACGGCCGCGTAGCCGCGCGGATCCTGCAGGAGGCCGGGTACGAGGCCTACGAGACCGCCGACGTGGAGGGATATGACGTGATCGTCGACGCGGTCTTCGGCACGGGATTTCGCGGCGAGCCACGTCCGGATGCGGCCGCAGTCATCGAGCGGATGAACGCGGCCGGCACTCCGATCGTGTCCGTCGATCTTCCTTCGGGGATCGACGCTTCCACCGGCGAGGTCGCAGGTGCAGTCGCGAATGCCGATCTGACGGTGACGTTTCATGCGTCGAAGCTGGGAACCGTGCTGGCTCCGGGCCGCTTCCATGCGGGGCGAGTAGTGGTCGCAGACATCGGGCTCGACGACATGGTCACGGAGCACCGGCGCGCGACTCAGGCGTTGCTCGGGCTCGTCCCGCGGCGCGCGCCAGGAGATACCAAGTACACGGCCGGCTCGGTGCTCGTCGTCGGCGGACAGCCGGGCATGACGGGCGCGGCCTGCCTTTCCGCGCGTGCGGCGCTCCGCGCGGACGCGGGCTACGTCACGCTCGCCGTCCCGACCGGGTCGCTCCCGGTCGCCGAGTTACTCGTCCTCGAGGCGGTCAAGATCGGCTGGACCGACGAGGATGCCGTCGAGACGATCGCGGCGGTCGCCGAGAGAGCTGGGGCCATCGCGCTCGGGCCAGGGCTAGGACGTGGTGATGCGCGTCAGGCACTCGTCCGAGAGTTGCTCGAGCGACTCGACATTCCGGCGGTGGTCGACGCCGACGCGCTCTTCGAGCTGGAACCCCTCCAGCGCGCGGCCCCTACCGTGCTCACGCCGCATGCCGGAGAGCTCGCGCGACTGCTCGGAACCGATACGGAGTGGGTGGGCGCGCACCGGCTGAAGGCGGCCCGGCAAGGTGCCGAGCAGTTTGGGTGCGTCGTCGTGCTCAAGGGGTCGGACACGATCGTCGCAGCGCCAGGAAGCGGGACGATCGTCTGCGATCTCGGCCCACCCGCTCTCGCGACCGCAGGAACCGGCGATGTCCTGACGGGAATCACGGCCGCGTTTCTGGCGAAGGGCCTCGATCCGCAGGTCGCCGCCGCGGCAGCCGCGGTCGCGCACGGCCGGGCAGCCGTGCTAGCCCCCCATCGCGCGGGGCTCATCGCGAGCGACCTTCTCGACCTGCTTCCGCAGGCTCTCGAAGGCTGAGCAACGGTGGAGCGCTCGAGCTTCACGCTCGATCTCGGCGCAATCCGGCGCAATGCGGAGGCGCTCTTGCGGGCTGCAGGAGGTGCGGAGCTCTGGGCGGTTGTCAAAGCGAACGGTTACGGTCATGGAGCGGCCGATGTCGCGCGCGCTGCGCTTCGTGGAGGCGCGACCGCCCTCTGCGTCGCGACGGTGGACGAGGCGCTGGAGCTTCGCGCGGTTCCCGCTCTCGATGACGTGCGCCTCCTCGTCACGGGCCCGGCCAACGCGCGCGAGGTCGGAGCTGCGCGCGTCGCCCGACTGGAGCTGGTCGCTGCCGGTGGCCCGATTCCCGAAGGCGTACGCGTGCACCTGAAGGTCGACACCGGTATGGGCAGGTGGGGGCTCTCCGAGCTCCCGTCACCGACCCGAAACGTGGTCGGAGTCATCAGTCATCTTGCCGCCGCCGAGTCCGACGCGGACTTCACGAATCTGCAAATCGATCGCTTTCGCGAGGCTACGGCGAGTCTCGACGGCACGCTCGTCCGCCATCTCGCGAACAGCGCGGGAACGCTGCGCTATCCGAGCGCCTCGTTCGACGCCGTGCGTTGCGGCATCGCGCTGTACGGCATCTCTCCCTTCGGGAGCGACCCGCTGCTCGACGGGCTAGAGCCCGCGCTCAAGTGGGAGTCGTACATCGCGCTCGCCAAGCGCCTGGAGCCGGGCGGCAGCACGGGCTACGGCCGACGGTACGTTGCGGACGAGCCGACCTGGATCGGCATTGTGCCAGTGGGTTACGCGGACGGGTTCCGGCGCGATATGGCGGGCACGGAAGTCCTCGTCGACGGTGAGCGGCGGCGCGTAGTGGGGACGGTCTCGATGGATGCGATTGCCGTCGAGCTCGATCGTGAGGTCACGATCGGCACGCCGGTCACGCTCGTCGGTGACGGAGTTCTGGTCGAGGAGCACGCGCGCGTCGCAGACACGATCGGGTACGAGATCGCCACGGGGCTCGACATGAGGTCGACGCGCGCCCGGCGGGTGCTCCAAGGTGGATGACGTCAGGATCTCGGAGGTGCTGGCAGGAGAGGAGGCGTGGATCGTCGGCGGCGCCGTTCGAGACTTCCTGCTCGGACGACCCGTGCTCGACATCGATGTCGCCTGTCGCGAGCCGAAAGCAGCCGCGAAGCGCTTCGCGAACCGGTTTGGCGGCGCTCCCTTTCCACTCTCGGAGCGGCACGGCGCCTGGCGCGTGGTGATCCAGGGGGTGGAGGAAACCGTCGACTTCACTCCTCTCCCGAGCGGGATCGACGCCGATCTCCTCACGCGCGACTTCACGTTCAACGCGATCGCTGCCCCGGTCGGCCGTGGCGACCTGCACGACCCGCACGGGGGGCGGGCAGATCTCGAGGCGGGCGTCGTGCGCGCGGTCTCGGAATCCGTCTTCCGCGACGACCCCTTGCGACTCTTGCGGGCGGTGCGTCTCGAGGACGAGCTGGGATTCCGCATGGACGAAGCCACTGAAGAGCTTGTTCGCGAGTCGGCCGCGCGAGCCGTCGAGCCGGCGGGCGAGCGCGTCCTGGGCGAGCTTCGTCGGCTCTCACCCGCCGGCTACCGGCGGCTCGACGAGCTCGGCGTGCTCGAGGCGCTGGGTGGCGACCTCGAAGGGCCTGTGGATGCGCTCGACAACCCCGACTTTCGGCTGGTCGCCGTGTTCGGGGAGCGGCTTCGGGCCTTTCCGATCTCGCGCGAGCTGCGTCGGTACGCAACGGTGCTGCTGCGGGCTCGCCGACCGGGCGACGGGTCGGCGCGGGCGATCCACCGGTTTCGTCGGGAAACCGAGCCATGGGCACTCGACGCGCTGGTGTTCCTCGACGCCGGCGAGCTCCGGGATGTGGTGGAGCAGGCCCGACGCGTCCAGCCGCGAGAGCCGCTCGTGCGTGGCGACGAGCTCGGTCTGGCGCCCGGCCCGGAGATCGGACGTATTCTCGCCATCATCGAGGAGGAGCGCGCAGTCGGGACGGTCTCCACGCGAGCGGAAGCTCTCGCATTGGCGCGGTCTCTCGTGGAGGAGTCGAGCTCGTGAGCGTGCGGCTCCGGCTTGCGTTGCAGGCGGAGCGTGAGGCGGAGCTTGGGGAACGCGTGCGCCGCCTGCTCGGACCGTTCGGCGGGAGCGAGATCGTTCTGGACGCCGGGTCGGGCACGGGAGCGCTTGCGTTCGCTCTCGCGCCGCACGTCGGGGAGGTCGTGGCCACCGATGCCCGGGTGGACTATCTCGACGCCGGCCGCGAGATTGCGCCCACGAACGTCCGCTTCGTCGAGGGAGACGCGACCGCGCTCCCGTTCGATTACGCAACGTTCGACATCGCCGGCTCTCTCCGCGTCCTCCACCATGTGCGCCGACCGGAGCTCGCGGTCTCCGAGCTGGTTCGGGTCACGCGACCCGGAGGCCGGGTGCTCATCGCCGACCAGCTCGGCTCGGTCGATCCGTTGCGAAGCTTGGAGATGGACCGCTTCGAGCGGCTTCGCGACTCGACCCACCAGCGGCTCCTTCCCGATGCCGACATCCACGGATTCCTGGATGCCAACGATCTGGTGCTCGTCACGCACGAAGTGACGCGCGAGCGGGTCGACCTCGAGCAGCGCCTCGAGCTCGCTGAGGTTCCGGAGGAGGAGCGCGTGCGCGTCCGCGGACTCGCCTCCGGCTCGGTCTTCGACATCGAGGTCGGCTGGTACGTGGCCCGCAAGCCCGGTCTGTAGCTCGTACCCGTCTCCCGGTCCGTAGCGGCTGTGGGCCCACGGCCAGTCCTCGACTGATTCGCAGATTCCGGCCCGAACCGGATTCTCGACGACGTATCGGCACGCATCCCGAAGGTGACGCTCGCCTTCGACGACTCTCGAGGTGAAGCGGTCGGCGAAGAGGTGGCCGAAGCGGACGTGTCGCTCATTGAACAGCTGCGCGTAGCGGCCGTTCAGTCGCTGGATTCCCCGAGAGAGCTCGACTCGCGTGGAATGGAGAACGAGGTGATAGTGCGTCGTCATCAGGCAGAGCGCCTGGACGACCCAGTCGTAACGCTCGACGCAGACGCGGACATGTGCGAGGAACATCCGCCTGTCTGCATCGTCCCGGACGATGGCGCAGCCGTCGACCCCGCGCGACATCACATGGAAGTACCCGTCTGGAAGTGAGGTTCGAAGTACCCGTGGCATCGATCTGCCATGAAAGCGCCTCCCGTCGTCCACGCCAATCCGTGTGGACAAATCGGCACGCTTTTGTTGCTCCTACCACTGTCCTGGGCGGACACGTCTAGGGTCAGACCCGGGTTCTTACGCCCCCCTTGCGGTAGCCGGACGCGCCGACGAACCGAGCGAAGACGGTCGGCAGGAGGGTCTGCGCGATCGAGATCAGGCGGTACGGGAACCAGGGCACCGTGATCTCCCGTTTGCCCTTCTCGAGCGCGTCGACGACCTTGGTCGCGAGCTCCTCCGGCTCGATGACGAAACGCCGCAGGATCCGGCTGGAGAGAACCGACCGCTGCGGAAACCCCTCCGTCTCCACGAATCCAGGCATGACAGTTAGCACGCCGATCCCGCTGCCGCGAAGGACGGCAGCGGTCGAACGCGAGAAGGCGAGCTGAGCGTGCTTCGAAGCGGCGTAGGCACCGGCAGGCGCAAATGCCACGGTCCCGGCCACGGAGACGAGGTTCACGACATGAGCTCCAGTCGAGCTCGTACCCGCCCCAGCGCGTGCCCCCGACCGAGCGGCGTTTTGCAGCCCAGGCAGGTACGCGCGCAAGCACCAAACCCCACCGAGGTAGTTGACGTCGATCACGCGTTCGACGAGCTCGGGGTCGACCTCGAGAAAGTTTCCGCGAGCCGGCATGCCTGCGTTGTTCAAGAGCAACCCAATCGCCGGATGCCTCTCCAATACTCGCGCTGCGACCTCGTTCACCTGCTCGCGCGAGGAGACATCGCAGAGCTCCGACTCGCCTCCGATCTCGCTCGCCACCTGTTCCAGCCGGTCCGACCTCCGCGCGAGGAGCACGCAGTGCCAGCCGCGCCGCGCCAGCTCCCGCGCGGTCGCTTCCCCGATCCCCGAGGACGCCCCCGTAACGACCGCAACACGCCCGTCAGCCATCGCCGCGCGAGCGTATCCGTTTAGGATCGCCGGGTGGCCGGCAGGTTCGAGGGGAAGCAGGCGCTCGTCCTGGGCGTCGCGAACAAGCGCTCCATCGCCTGGGCGATCGCCCGCCGGCTCGCAGACGAGGGCGCGCAGGTCGCTTTCACGTACCAGGGAGAGCGGATCGAGAAGAATGTGCGCGATCTGGCCGAGACGGTGTCGAGCCCGCTTGTCACCGAGTGCGACGTTCGCTCCGACGACGATGTCGCGCGCGTTTTCTCCGAGGTCGCGGATGCGTTCGGAGGCGGCCTCGACATCCTCGTCCACTCAGTCGCGTTCGCCGCCGCCGAGGACCTCGAGGGCCGCTTTACCGACACGCCGCGCGACCGCTTCTGGCTTGCGGTCGACATCAGCGCCTACTCCCTGGTCGCATGCGCGCGCGCCGCGGAGCCGCTGATGGAGGCGCGGGGTGGAGGCTCGATCGTGACCATGACCTACCTCGGCGGCGAACGCGCCGTGCCCCACTACAACGTCATGGGCGTGGCCAAGTCCGCGCTCGACGCATCGGTTCGGTACCTCGCCTGGGATCTCGGCTCCAAGAACATCCGTGTGAACGCGATCTCGGCAGGACCGGTCCGCACGCTCGCCGCGCGCTCGATCGCCGGCTTCACGACGATGGAGGAGATGTTCGCCGAGCGTGCGCCGCTTCACCGCCAGATCGACGCGGAGGATTGCGGTGCGGCTGCCGCGTATCTTCTCTCCGAAGACGGGCGTAACGTGAGCGGAACCACGCTGTACGTGGACGCGGGCTACCACGCGATGGGCATGTGAGAACGAACGACGTTTCCAGGGGCCTGGAGGCCGGGAACCACCACGCCATGAAGAAGTGGCGATACGCGATCCTCGGCTGGATCGTATTGAAGGTCGTCAAGCGCAAGATGCGCCGGAAACTCCCGTTCGTCGATAGATAGACGCGCTAGCGGTAGCGCCGGATGAAATCCCGCATCGCGGGCTCGTCCGGCAATGTGACGACGACGCCGTCTGCACCCGCCTCCAGCAGGTCGTCCACGAGCTCGACTTTGTTCCGCGGCACGATCCGAAGCTCCGGTTGCTGCTTCCTGATGCGCTTCACATCCTCGAGGTCCGAGCGGCGGCTCGGATGCCAGACATCGCCCAACTCAAGCGCCCGCCGGAGCGCAGGCGCAGAGCTGCCGGCGATCCATAGCTCCGGAATCGGGTCGGGAAGCGGCCCGAAGGTTGCACCCTCGAACGACCAGTGTTGCCCGTGAAACTCGCGCTCGCCGCTCCAGAGCGCCCGCATCAGCCTGATCGCCTCGTCGCCGCGACGGCCGCGACCCTGGAACGGGATGCCCATGAACCGGAACTCGTCCTCGTGCCAGCCCATGCCCAGTCCGAGCAGCAGCCGGCCGCTCGACAGCTCCTGCAGCGTCGCCGCCTCTTTCGCAAGATGGATCGGGTGATGGAGCGGCGCGAGAACGATCGAGGTGCCGAGCGCGACCCGCTCCGTGAACCCGGCGATCCAGCCGAGCGTGACGAGCGGCGCGTACACGCGCCCGTACGGGTCGACCGCCTCCGGCCCGACCATGATGTGCTCGGTCGCCCACACCGAGTCGAACCCGAGCTCCTCGGCAGCTTCAGCGACGCGCCGGATCTCGCTCGGCGTGGAGCCCGATCCGAAGTTGGGCAGGATGACCCCGAGATGCACGACGCTCAGATTGCTCCGGCTGCTGCGGTGACCGCGTCGATATCCGGCAGCTCGCGACCGAGCATCCAGGCCTCGCGAATCGTCTGGCCGTCCTCGATCAGGAAGCACGAGCGCGCAGCGACGTCGTGCATACCACCGAGCTCCACCGCGACCCCGAACGCGCGCGCAGCGTCCCCGTTCCAGTCGGAGAGCAGCGGCACCTCCACTCCGAGCGTCCCCGCCCACGCGGCGTGCGACCACACAGAGTCGCGCGAGATCGCGAGCGGGCGGACGCCCACTTCGGCCAGGTCGTCGCTCCTGTCACGCAGGAGCAGAACCTCGTTCGTTCAGGTGGGCGACCAGTCCCAGAGGTAGAAGCAGAGGAGCGCGTAGCCCGCGCCGAGCACCTGCGCGAGCGACCGAGATTCCTGTCGCGGCGCCGTCCAGACCTGAACCTCCGGAACGCTGTCGCCGGCGCCGAGCACATGCGCAGCCTAATCAGCGCGAGCAGCACCAGCCTTCGACGCGCGGGAACGAGGTCGAGCGGAATTGCTTTCGGATGTTCGATACGGCGCGGATCCCACGACCGTCAGCGCGGATGAACAGCCATTGGTCTGCATCAGTCCACGTCGCGAGGAGCCACTCTCCGTCGGGCGACCACGTCAGATCGGCAAGCTCACCGGCACCGGTAAAAAGCCTACGTGCGGCGTTCGCGTCAGGTCGTATGCGCGGCACGATCCAGAGCTGGCTCTGGCCGGAAGTCTGCATGACGTACGCGGCCGCTTTCCCGTCCGGCGCGAGCGCAGCCGCTCGAATCCGCCTTACACCGGGACCGATCTCAAGGGGTGTGTTCCCGAGCGCGTCGAACACGCGAAGCGATCTCGGGTATGAGACGAGCACGTGCGCTCCGTCAGACGACCAGGAGATGTCGGTCGGGCTCGTTCGCGGTGCGCGAGCTCGCCAGACCAGACGTCCAGCGGTGACATCGAGCACCCGAACCTGCCGAGGCGATGCGACCGCAAGAAGGCGCGCCGATCCCGGCTGCCACGCCAAGAGCCCGCCGGCCCCAGGGAGAAGAAGCCGGTCGCCTGTGCCGTCGCCCGCGACGGCGCGTACTCCGGTCCGGTCGACGTACGCGATCTCCGTGTCGGATTCCGTCCCCGTCCACGCCGGCGAGGTGATCGCTGGCCGCGCCAGCGTCCAGCGGACGTCTCCATCCGACTCGAGTGCGGCGAGCTCGTCGCTACGGCCAGCCGCGACGAAACGCCCGAACGGCGACCAAGTGGCTACCCGATAGTGGCCGAGCAGCCGGCGCGAGCCGTCCTCGGAGACCGCCCAGACTCCTGCATCCGAGGCGACTAGCAGTCGCCCCGGGGTGGGCAGCGAGAAGAGCGCCGGCAGCGCCCGCTCCACGCCGACGACCTCTCGAATCTCGTCGATCACGGCGCGGCCAGGCGGACTGACCGTTGCCGCGAGAAGGGCGACAGCGGCAATCGCGACCGCGGCGACGCGGGGCCAGTGCGAGGGCGGGGAGACCGGCTTCCGCTCCATGAAGGCCGCGGTGACGATGCTCCAGGCACGCTCGTGCGCGACGTGCGCGCCGGGAACCTCGATGCGTTCGAGCTCGCGCTTCACAAGTCGTCTCCCAGCGCATCGAGCCCGCGGCGCAGGCGCGAGTTGACCGTCCCGCGCGGAAGCTCGAGTGCGTCAGCGATCTCGCCCGGCGTGAACTCGAGTAGGTAGCGCATCACGACCACCGCACGGTGCTCGGGCGGGAGTTGCGCCAGGGCTGCCAGGACGTCATCGCCCGGCGAGGCGGACGACCGCGAGGGCGCATGAAGCGTGTCTGTGAGCTCGACCTCGCCGCGCAGCCTCCGTGCGCGCGTCCAGTCGATGGCGCGGTTGACGACGATCCGGTGCAGCCACGGCCCGAACGGCCGGCGCCGATCGAAGCGGTCGAGCGCGCGCAACGCGGCGAGAAAGGACTCCTGCGCGATGTCCTCTGCGGCCGCGGCGTCGTGGGTGACGAGGTAGGCGGCGCGATACGCGCGCGGCCAGTGCGTCCGGAACAGGGCCTCGAGATCGGAGACCGATCCCTGCTGCGCGCCGCGCACGCGGGCGCGCTCGTTGCGAGCGGTGCGCATCCCGTGCCCAGACTACGACGAGACCTGTCCAGGAGGTCCATGCAAGAGATACGAGGCCAACGGGCACGGAGGTCCATGGACCTCGATGGACGCGACAGGCGTAGAGAGAGCATGAACCGTCGCCAGCTCCTCACCGGCTCGGCTGCCGCTTCGCTGGCGCTGGCACTTGATCCGATCGCGTTCGCAGCTCGCGTTGGCGGATCCGGAGTTGCGTTCGTCACCGCCGACCTCGAAAGTCATGTCGTCCTGGTCGAGCTCGCCTCGGGCAGGACGGTCGGCCGCATCCGCACGGCACCCGGACCTCGCAGCATCGAATCCGTGCACGGGCGTACGGCTCTGGTCGCGCACACCGACCACGGCGGCATCACGCTGATCGACGCCGTGTCGCGCCGGATTCGAGCCGAGCTGGACGGGTTCGAAGCGCCGCGCTACACCGCCGCGCATCCGACTCGCGCCCTCGCGTATGTGACGGACTCGGCGAGCCAGAAGATTGTGGTGGTCGACGTCGATCGTGCGAAGGTCTCCTGGAGAACGCCAGTGCCTGGCCCCGCCCGGCACGTCTCGCTGAGCCCGGATGGATCGACACTCTGGACGGCACTCGGGACGACGGCGGAACGCGTGGCCGTGCTCGACATCTCCGACCCGCGTCGTCCCAAGCTCGTCCGCACGTTCGCAGCGCCGTTTCTCGCGCACGACATCGTCTTCGCCCCGGACGGGCGGGCGGTCTGGGTGACTTCCGGCTCGGAGCGGCGCATCGCCTTGTACCGTCCGGGCTCGAAGAAGCCGAAGCGCGTCATCGTCGCCGGCGCGTCGCCTCAGCACGTCGCATTCGCAGGCGACAAGGCGTTCGTCGCGAGCGGTGACGACGGCACGCTACGACGTCATCGGCTGGACGGAGAGCTCGTTCGCGAAGCCCGCGTGCCCCTCGGCTCCTACAACGTCACGTTCGCGTACGGGCAGATCGTCACACCGTCGCTCGGCCAGGGCACCGTGAGCCTGCTCGACCGAAACGGACGCGTCCGCACAGTTCGCCAAGTAGCCCGTGCAGCGCACGACGCCTGCATCCTCGTTACCTGAAGGAGGTTCTCATGAAATCCCTCGCAGCTCTCGTCGCAGTCTTCGCAGTGCTCGCCGCGATCGCCGCGGGCGCCGGAGGCGCGAACGGATCGCCGTACTCGCCAGGGCTCGACTACGGGTGGGAAGGCGTACGCGCTCCTACCGGCGACGTCCGCTACGTCACGCTCGGCACTCCTACGACGACCGTGGTCGCGGCGATCTCGGTACGAGGCGGTCGCGTGGTGCGCTCGAGAGCTCTGCGCGACTTTTACGGCGTGCCGCTCGTCGCCTACGACGGGACGACCGCCGGCCTCTCGGGCGACGGGCGCACCCTCATCGTCGCCTCGTACGGTCCGCTGCCCGGAAACGCAGGGACGACGCGCTTTCTCTCACTCAGGGCGAAGACGCTGAGACCGCAGCGGCGCATCGAGCTTCGCGGCTCCTGGTCCTTCGACGCGATCTCGCCCGACGGCTCGCGCCTCTATCTCGTCGAGCACATCTCCGCGGGTCCGAGCCCTCGCTACCGGGTTCGCGCCTACGACTTGTCCGCGGGCCGCCTCCTCCCGAACGCCGTGATCGACCGGCTCGTGAGTAAGGCGATCATGGGTGGCCAGCCCGCGACACGGGTGACGACCTCGGACGGGCGCTGGGCGTACACGCTGTACGCGCGCCAGAATGGAAAGCCGTTCGTCCACGCGCTCGACACTGCTCGTCGGCGGGCGTTCTGCATCGACCTCCCGCTACGGCTTGCCGAGCCCAAGCAGATGCGGCTACGCATGAAGCTCCGCGACGAGCAGCTGACCGTGCGCTTCGGGAGCGAACGGCTAGCCGAGATCAACACTCGGACGTACGTGGTGCACCGCGGCCACTAAGAGGTGACGACCGCGGGCAACGCCTCGGTCGCGTCCGCGATCTCGCGGGCGACCTCGACGATGTCCCGGTTCGTGTTGTAGATGCGGAGCTGGCGATCGGCGCTAGAGCCGCGGGAGAGGATGTCCCGTACGCCTTCGAGCTCCCGCTCGCACCCCAGCTCACGCGCATGGGGCGCAATCGTTGGGAGTGTCCTCCGGACCAAGCGCGCCACCGGGATGCGGTTGCGCCGTCCCGATGCGAGATCCATCACCGGCGCCTCCAACCCGTACCTGGCCGCCAGCCACTTGTTCTCGGTCGTGAGGATGCGGTGATATGACGGGATCTCCTCACCGGCGTCGTACTGCTCGCTGAGCTGCTTGACGAGGGACTGGCAGTACGCGGCGATGGCGACCGCATCATCCACGCGCGTAACGGCGTCGCAGATGCGGATCTCGACAGTGCCCAGACGCGGATGGAGCCGGATGTCCCACCAGATGCTCGTGTAGTCGGCGATGCAGCCGGACTTCTCGAGCTGGCCGACGACCTCCGCGTAGTCCGCGTAGTCGCGAAAGCGAGGCGGCGGCCCCGAGCGCGGGAACGCGGAGAAGACCATCTGCCGGCTCGACGCCAGCCCGGTGGGCTCCCCGCGCCAGAAGGGCGAGCTCGCGGAGAGCGCCAGCAGCGGCCCGAGCTGGGGGAGCAGCCCGTTGACGACCTTGATCGCCTTCTCGGGATCGTCGACGGCCACGTGCACGTGCATTCCGAAGATGAGCTCGCGCCGGGCGATGTACTGCATCTGGTGGATCAGCGCCCGATAACGGTCGTTCGCCGTGATCCGCTGGCGCTCGAAGAGGCTGAAGGGATGTGTGCCCGCCGAGCCGACGCGCAGGCCCTTGCTATGCGCGACCTCGGTCACGTAGCGGCGGAGCTTCAGGAGCTCGCGACTCACATCGCCGGCGGTCCGGCAGACGGGAGTCGTGATCTCGATCACCGACTGCATGAGCTCGGGGTTGATGCGGTCCTCGAGCTCGTGTCCACTGACCGCGTCCAGCATCGTCTCGATGTGCTGCACGAGGTCGAGCGACTCCCCGTCCAGGAGCTGGTACTCCTCCTCGACACCGAGCGTGTACGGATCGCCCTTGCCGAACGAGTGGTCGAGAACACTGCCCTCGTGAAGCGCGCCCTTGCCGGTGATCGAGGGCGGAAATGCCTGCCTGCCGGTCATGAGCCGCTCCGTGGCTCATGACCGTGGAGGGGTGCGGGGAACCGGGAGGTTCCCCGCGCTCTCGAGAAGAAGGGGGTACGCGGGGGAAACATGGTTTCCCCCGCGGGAGCGAGCCGAGGGCGAGCGACGGTCATGGCAGGAGCGCATCGACGTCGATCTCGACCTTCCATGCGGGATCGATTAACGCGGTGACGACGGTCGTGTTCGCGGGCCGAATGTCGCCGAAGACCTCACCGTGGGCGCGGCCGACTCCGTCGAAGTGGGCGGCATCGGTCACGTACACGCGGGAGCGCACCACGTTCTCGAACGATGCGCCTGCGCTCTCCAGCGCGCGCCCGATGATCTCCAGACAGAGACGCGCCTGCTCGTAGGCGTCCTCGGGCGGCGCCGAGCCGTCGGCCAGGATCGGGGCCGTGCCTGCCACGTAGACGTGTTTTCCGACGACGACCGCGCGCGAGAAGCCGACGATCGGCTCGTACGGCGAGTGTCCCGAGATCAGGCGTCTCTCCATATGGGGGCTAGTATCGCGCCGCGTGCAGGCCCTCCGCCAGATCGAGCGTTGGCCGGTCTCGTTCGTCGCGGCGGGAATCGTGACCGGCGACGGCCGGGTCGAGACCCACGGCGATACGCGTCACGTCGTGCGCCTCGCGTCCGTGTCCAAGCCGGTAGGCGCTTTGGCCGTCCTCATCGCCGCGGAGGAAGGCGTCGTCGACCTGGACGAAGCGGCGGGTCCGCCCGGGTCGACCGTGCGCCACCTGCTTGCGCAGACGTCAGGGCTGCCGTTCGAGGGGGGCGAGCCGATCGACCCTCCGGGCCGCCGGCGCATCTACTCGAACGAGGGCTTCCGCGTCCTCGCAGAGCACCTCGGTCGTCAGGCGGAGATGCCGTTCGCGGAGTACGTCCGCGCCGCGGTCTGCGAGCCGCTCGAGATCGGCCTCGATCCGGAAGGCGACCCTGGCTCGGGGATGCGTGCGTCGCTCGACGACGTGCTGGCGATCGCAGGCGAGCTTCTCGCGCCGAAGCTCATCGCGCAGGAGACGCTCGACGAGATGACGGCCGTCCAGTTCCCCGGGCTGAGAGGTGTTCTCCCTGACTACGGACGCTTCGACCCGCTCGATTGGGGCCTCGGCGTTCAGCTCAACACGCGCCCGGCCACGTGGATGGGGTCGCGCACGACGCTTCGAGCCTTCGGCCACTTCGGCGGGTCGGGAACCTTCGTCTGGGTCGACCCCGAAGCACGTGTCGCATGCGCCGCGCTGACCGATCGGGAGTTCGACGAGTGGGCAAAGGAAGCCTGGCCGGCGTTCTCCGACGAAGTGCTCGAGGAGGTAGGGCGCCCGCCGGGCATACCCGGCCCAGTTGCCTCGAGTCAATCGGCGAAGAGCGGCCGCAACAGCTCGTCGAACGCGGCCTGATCGCAGCTCGCAACGACACAGGGAGTCATCGCGGTCACGGTGGCAGTCCGCGGGACGTTCATAACGAGGGCCACCTCGCCGAAGAACTCGCCCGCGCGGAGGATTCCCCGCCCGCCGAGCGATTGCTGCGAGACGCCGGCCATTCCCGCGAGCAGCACGTAGAACCGATCGCCGGGCTCACCCTCGCGGACGAGCACGGTGCCCGACGCTACGTCCTCCCGTCGCATCCGGTCGGCCAGCTCGCCGAGCGTCTCTCCGGAAAGCGACTCGAAGAGCCCGACTCGCGCAAGCTCGGTCACGGATGCCGGGACGTGCCGGGGAGACACGGGAATACCGTATCGACGGAGCAGCCAAAGAAACACCGAAGGGCCGGAGACCGGCCCTTCGGTTAGGGGAGGGGAGGGGGAAGACTCGAACGCCCTGCAAGAACCTTCTACAGGATACGACACCGGACGGAGCGTCCGGGAAGAACGCAATTCTATGCCGCCAGGCCGAGCGTGCGCTCGAGTGCTGCTTTCGGCTGTGCGCCGACGGCGGACGCGGCGGGCGCGCCGTCTCGGAAGAGGATCATCGTCGGGATCGACATCACCCCGTAGCGCTGCGAGAGCTCCTGCTCCTCGTCGATGTTCACCTTGACGAGCTTGAGCTCATCTTGCCGCTCCTCGGCGATCTTGTCGAGCACGGGCGCAACCGCGTGGCACGGTCCGCACCACTCCGCCCAGAAATCGACGAGCACCGCGGTGTCGCTTTTCAGTACTTCCTGCTCGAACGTTGCCTCTGTCACTGAGATTGCCATTGAGTCCCTGGATCCTTTCCTCTGTCGTTACGGGAATGCCTCCGAATCAACGCACAGGACGCCGAAACCCTTCCCTCGCCCGGCTCTTACACTGGACTCGGTGGCGGCCATCTTTTCATCCTTCCCGGACAAGCCCGACCATAATCTTCTCGAGCTCGAGATCCTCGATCTCTGGGAGGGCGAGCGGACGTTCGAGAAGCTCCGCGAGCTGAATCGCGGGGGCCCACGCTTCAGCTTCGTCGACGGTCCGATCACGGCCAACAACCCCATGGGCGTGCACCACGCCTGGGGGCGAACGCTCAAGGACGTCTTCCAGCGCTACAAGGCGCTTCGCGGCTTCCAGCAGCGCTACCAGAACGGCTTCGACTGTCAGGGGCTGTGGGTCGAGGTCGAGGTCGAGCGCTCGCTCGGGCTCAACTCGAAGCGCGAGATCGAGGAGTACGGCCTCGCCGAGTTTGCCGAGCGCTGCAAGGAGCGGGTCGCGCAGTTCTCGGAGGTCATCACCGAGCAGTCCAAGCGGCTCGGCATGTGGATGGACTGGGACGCGGACTACTACACCTTCACCGACACGAACATCGAGTACATCTGGCGCTTCCTGAAGACGGTCCACGAGCGTGGATGGCTCTATCAGGGGCACCGTTCGACCGTCTGGTGCCCGCGCTGCGGGACCTCGATCTCTCAGCATGAGATCTTTGCCGGCGAGTATCGAGAGCTCGAGCACCCGTCGCTCTACGTCCGTTTTCCGCTCAAGGGGCGTGAGGGCGAGGCGCTCTCGGTCTGGACGACGACCCCGTGGACGCTTCCGGCCAACGTCGCTGCCGCCGTCAATCCGACCGCGGACTACGGCCTGCGCGAGAACGGCGACTGGGTCGCGACCGCGCTCTATCCGGACGAGACGTTCGTTCGGAGCGCGCTCGGCGGCGAGCTCGTCGGGCTCGAGTACGAGGGTCCGTTCGACCACCTCCCTGCGCAACAGGGAGTCGTCCATCGAGTCATCCCGTGGGAGGATGTCGCTCTGGACGAAGGAACGGGAATCGTTCACATCGCGCCCGGTGCAGGCGCCGAAGACTTCGAGCTCTCACGTGTTCACGACCTACCCGTGCTCGCGCCGCTCGACGAGGCCGGGCGCATGCTTCCGGGGTTCGGGTTCGACGGGCTGGCGTCCGATGAGGTCGCAAAGCCGGTCATCGACGACCTCCGCGATCGAGGACTTCTGCGCGGAGCCGGAACGATCGTTCACCGCTACCCGACGTGCTGGCGCTGCGGGACGCCGCTCGTCTTCCGCGTCGTCGACGACTGGTTCATCTCGGCCGAGGAGATCCGCCAGCCGATGCTCGACGCGAACGCAACGGTCGAGTGGACGCCCGCCTTCTATTCGAAGCGCATGGACGACTGGCTGCGCAACATGGGCGACTGGAACATCTCGCGCAAGCGCTATTTCGGTCTTCCGCTGCCGTTCTACCCGTGCGACGACTGCAAGACGCTGACCGTCATCGGGTCGCGCGACGAGCTCGAAGAGCGCGCATCGTCCGGGCTCGATCAGCTCCAGGAGCTGCATCGCCCGTGGATCGACGGAGTCGTGGTTTCGTGCTCGGGTTGCGGGAAGGAGGTCCGCCGCGTCCCGGAGGTGGGTGACGCGTGGCTCGACGCGGGGATCGTGCCGCTCGCCACGCTCGGCTGGGAGAACCCCGAGCTCGTGCCCGAGGGGTACGGGACCGGAGCGGGCAAGGGGCTGACGACAGCGGATCTTCCCGATCACGCGTACTGGGAGCAGTGGTTCCCCGCCAACTGGGTCTCGGAGATGCGGGAGCAGATCCGGCTCTGGTTCTACTCGATCTCGTTCATGTCGGTGACGATGACCGGCCGCTCGCCCTACGAGCGGGTTCTGACCTACGAGAAGCTCCTCGACGAGACCGGCCGCGAGATGCATCGCTCGTGGGGAAACGCGATCGCGGTCGACGACGCCTTCGACCGCATGGGCGCCGACGTCATGCGCTGGCAGTTCAGCTCGCAGCCTCCGAACCAGAACCTCCTCTTCGGCTTCGGCCCGGCCAACGAGATCAGGCGGCGTCTTCTGACCCTCTGGAACTCGGCGAAGTTCCTCACCGACTACGCGAACATCGAAGGCTGGCAACCTGTCTGGGACGATCTCGTGAGTGGTCCCGGAGGCGAGCTGCAACCGCTCGATCGTTGGCTCGTCGCTCGGACCAACGCCTTCGTCGAGGAAGCAACCGCAGCGTACGAAAGCTACTTGACGGTCAACGTAGTACGTGGCTTCGACGAGTTCATCGAGGACGTGTCCAACTGGTACATCCGACGCTCCCGACGGCGGTTCTGGGACGGAGACGAGGTCGCTCTCAGGACACTCTGGTACGCGCTCGTCCAGGGAGTCAGGGTCGTCTCCCCCGTGATGCCCTTCCTCAGCGATCACCTCTGGCGCGCGCTGACCACTCCCTGCGGGGCTGGACCCGAATCGGTGTTCCTCGCCGGCTGGCCCGAGGTTCCCGAGCCGGACACAGCGCTCGTGGCGGAGGTCGTCGAGCTCCGGCGCGTTGTCGAGCTCGGCCGCCAGGCACGGTCGGCTACGGGAACCGGCCTGCGCCAGCCACTGCGGGCTCTGGTGGTAGAAGGCGCGCCGCTCGCAGAGACCCATTCCGGCGAGCTCCGCGAGGAGCTTCGCGTGAAGGAGGTCGTGTTCGGCACGGTCGAGGCGAGCGAGCTCCGGGTGAGGCCAAATCTGCGCCTGCTAGGACCGAGGCTTGGCGCGGAGCTGGTCTCAGTCCGGAGAGCGCTCGAGGCCGGTGAGTTCGAAGAGCTGGCCGGCGGCGGCTTCCACGCTGCGGGTCATGACTTGAGTGCGGACGAAGTGTTGGTCGAGCGGCGTGGAATGGAAGGCTGGTCGGTCGCGGCCTCCGACGGTGTCACGGTCGCGCTCGACTTGCGGCTGGACGAGGAGCTCGTGCGCGAAGGCCGCGTCTACGACCTCATCCATCGGGTCAACACGATGCGGAAGGAGGCCGGGCTCGAGCTGACGGACCGCATCGCGCTCATGCTCCCGGACTCCGATCGCGACCTCCTAGCGCATCGAGACTGGATCGCGCGGGAGACGCTCGCCGTCTCCATCGAGGTCGGCCCCGAGCTCTCGATCGCCAAGACCGCGTAGGGGCGAGGCATGCCACGCTTCGTGTTTTTCCGAATCTGAGTTCCGGCGTATGCTCCGACCATGGCGCACTGTCGCGCGTGCGGGAGCGAGACGAACGACGAGTTCCGCTTCTGCCCGTGGTGTGCGACGCCCCAACGACGCAAGCTGGTCGAGTTCTTCCGTGGCGTGGATATGGATCCCGTGCGCGCGCTTCGGGTCTCCCGCTACATCCCCGAGAAGCTCGTTCGCTTCAGCGTCTGGGACGAGACCGGCACCGTTCGCGCCGCGGTCTCCCTCGACGAGGAAGAGGCAGCGAGGCTCGCAGAGTTGGTGGCCACCCCCACGAAGAGGCCGAGCTTGCTGGCCGACCTGCGCGCGCTCGTCCGGCGCTAGACCTCAGTCGCCCGCGACGTAGAAGACCCAGGTGCCGTCCGGCCCGATTCCCGCCCGCCAGCCGAGGTAGCCGGTGCCTGGGACGAAGAGCGTGTCCAGCGGCCCGAGCGGCTGGAGAAGCTCGCGCTCGTGCGCCGTGATCTCGTCACGCTCGGAGAGGTCGTACGCGAACGGCCACACGTAGGTCCCGCGGGAGAGCGTGTACGGCATGCGTAGGACATCGGCGAGGTTCTCGAGGGGGCGCTCGACGGACGTGCGTTCGAGCTCCTGCCAGTAGGCGATCGGCCCGCCCTCGACGGGGCTTCCGAACGTGTACTCGAACGCCGTCGCGGGGACGAGGGGCCGGAGCGCCTCGTAGTCGCCGGTCTCGGCGGCGGCGAGAATCGCGGCGCGGGTCCTCTCGACCGCCGCAGGAAGACCCGTAACCGCGGGTTCCGACGTCGTCGTGGTGGTGGTCGTAGTGGTCGTCATCTGGGTGACGGTGACCGCGACCTCCGTCTCGCGCGCCGCGAACCAACCCGCCACGCCGCCGCCGGCGAGCAGCACCACCGCGCCGATATAGAGCAGCGCGCGAAGCATCTATGCCTGGGCCGCGAGCTCGAGCTCGCGGCGAAGCTCGACGGGAAGGCGGAACGTGACGTCCTCGTCGACGAGGCGGTACGGCTCGATGTCTTCCACACCTCGCACTCTGAACCAGTCGCAGACGCGGTTCACGAGCTTCTCGGGCGCCGAGGCGCCGGAGGTGATCCCGACGGTCTCGGCGTCGTCGAGCCATTCTGCAGCGATCTCGGTCTCGTCGTCGATCAGGTAGGCGGGGGTTCCCGCAGCGCGCGCCGTCTCGACCAGGCGGTTCGAGTTGGAGGAGTTCGCAGAACCGATCACGAGCAGCAGATCGATCTCGGAGAGCATCTCCTTCACCGCCCACTGGCGGTTGGAGGTCGCGTAGCAGATGTCCTCCTTGCGCGGTGCCCGGATATCCGGAAAGCGGCGTCGCAGGACCTTGATGATCTCGCCCGTCTCGTCGACTGACAGCGTCGTCTGCGTGACGTACGCCGGCTTCGCGCCCGGCGGGAGATCGAGGGCCTCTGCCTCGGCGATGGTCTGCACGAGAACGGTGGCGTCGGGCGCTTCTCCGGTCGTCCCGACGACCTCCTCGTGGCCGGCATGGCCGATGAGAACGATCGTGTACCCCTCGGCCGCGTAACGACGGGCCTGCACGTGCACCTTTGTCACCAGTGGGCACGTCGCGTCGATGACGTTGTGCTCCAGGCGGGCCGAGTTCTCGTGGACGGTTGGCGCGACGCCGTGGGCCGAGAAGACGACCGTCGCGCCCTCCGGCGCCTCGGTCTCCTCTTCGACGAAGATCGCGCCCCGCGCCTCGAGATCGCGGACGACGTGGATGTTGTGGACGATCTGCTTGCGGACGTAGACGGGAGCGCCGTAGTGCTCGAGCGCTTGCTCAACGGTCTCGACCGCCCGCTCGACCCCTGCGCAGTAGCCGCGCGGGGACGCGAGGAGAACGCGCTTCACCATCTGGCACAGGGTACCGAGGGCGGGCCTTGTAACAGGCTCGTACTTGGGTGGGCTGTCAGCGCGCCGTTTGGGCGAGAAGGATGCCCGTAAGGACGACGGCTCCGCCGATGAGCTGCGGCGTCGCCAGCGTCTCGTCGAGCCACGCCCAGGCGACGAACGTTGCAACCACCGGCTCCAGCGTCAGCGTGATCCCGAGACGGGTCGCTGCCAGATGCCGCAACGCCGCGATCGAGAGCCCGAAGGGCGCGATCGTGCCCAACAGGATCGTCCACAGGGCAAATACCCAGATCGGCGCCGAGAGGTGGTCGAGATTGCCCTGCAGCGAAGTTTCCGCATTGAGCTCGCCGGTTGGAAACGTCCACCGTTGGACGACAGCCCACAAGAGCGACGCGAAGAAAAGCGACAGGCAGAGGACACCGAGAGGATCGCGCTGCTCGACCGCTCGCTCACCGGCGAGCAGATACGTCGCAAGGGTGATCGCGGCTCCGACGCAGGCGACGACACCGAGTGTGTCGAGTGTCCAGCCGAGCCAGAACTCCGATACGAGCGCGAGACCGACCAGCGTCAGTGCGAGCGCGGCCCACACCCGCGGTCGCACCTCGACATGCCACACGAGCCTCGCCCAGAGCGCGACGAGCACCACACCGGAGAACTGGATGAGAAGCGCGATGCCGATCGGCAGCCTCTCGATCGCAACGAAGTACAACCATTGGACGAGCGCGAAGCTGAAGACCCCGTAGAAGGCCATGAAAGGCAGATCGCGTCTCGAGAACCGGAGCTTGTCCCGCGCGACGGCCAGCAGCCCGAGTGCGAGGCCCAGAAAGGCACCCGTCGTTCGAAGCTGGGTGTAGTCAACGGCTGTCAGCTCGCTCCCGGTGAGAGCGATCTTCGAGACCGTCCCGTTGACGGCGAAGAGCACCGCGGCAGCGAGCGCCATCACGTAGCCAAGGCCAGCGCGTCGGTCGTGCTGCGTCGCGCCGGGGAAGGGAAGCGGGGCGTCGAGCATCGGCCGCCAGGCTAATCATCTTCACGCCCTACACTGTGCGCACGGGGTGTAGCTCAGCCTGGTAGAGCGCTGCGTTTGGGACGCAGAGGTCGCGGGTTCAGATCCCGCCGCCCCGACTTGTGAAAGGTGGAGCGCTCGCGGCTATCGTCGCCGTTCTCATGCTCGCTGCAGTTCCAGCCCGACGCGCGGACAGCGCAAGTTACAACTTGTTACAAGGCCAGCTCCGCTTTGGCGGGTCGGTCTCGCGAATCGATGAGGCTCGAGCGAAGCGGATGACCGGTGTCTCCTGGCGACCCGGCTGCCCGGTCTTGCTCCGAGACCTCCGCGTCCTGTCTTTTACCCACTGGGGGTTCGAGCGGAAAGTGCGCACGGGACGCCTGATCGTGCACGAGGATGTTGCCCGCCCTCTCCTCAGCGTGTTTCGCAAGCTCTATGCGGAACGCTTTCCGATTCGGAAGGTGGTACCCGTCGACGCCTATGGCGCAAGCGACTTTCGCTCGATCGAGGCCGACAACACCTCGGCGTTCAACTGCCGCTTCGTCGACGGGACGCGCCGCTGGTCGGAGCATGCGTACGGGCGCGCGATCGACATCAATCCGATCGAGAACCCGTACGTCTCGGGCGAGAGCACCTCACATCGCGCGAGCATTCCCTACCTCGACCGCGGGCGGCGCCGGCCCGGGATGGCGCACGAGGGCGAAACCCTCGTGCGCGCATTCGATGCGATCGGCTGGGGATGGGGCGGGCGCTGGACGTCCGTCAAGGACTACCAGCACTTCTCGGCGAGCGGACGCTAGGGCCGCCGCTCGTCGTCGCGCGGGGAGCGCGGCTCGTCATCGCGAGCGGTCTCGAACCGTGGATCTGGAGTCGGTCCTTCTCGCAGGCAGATGAAAGTCCAGATCGCGGCTCCCAGGACTCCGCCGGCGAGCGGACCGATGATGTAGATCCAGACGTCGCCCCACTCCTGGTTGTAGAGGACAGGATCGAGCGAGCGAGCGGGGTTGAACGATCCGCCCGATGCGGGGCCGACGACTGTGGCTGCCGTGAAGATGAAGAGGCCGATCAGAAGCGGGGCCATGACGCCGTTCCAGGCGGCGCGCTCGTCGGTTGCGACGGTGAGAATCACCATGACGAAGAGCGCGGTCGTGACGATCTCGAGCACGAGCGCCGCCCAATCGTCGATACCGCTTCCCGGCGCGGTGTGCAGCGAGTCCGTGACGTCTGACGAATAGACGATCGCCATCACGAGAATCGCCCCGAAGCCCCCGACGAGCTGAGCGATCCAGTAGGGGATCACGTCACGTGTCGGGAACCTCCCGGCGACGGCGACCCCGAGCGTGACGGCCGGGTTGAAGTGGCCGCCGGACAGGTGGCCGAACGCCGTGATCGCCAGCGCGACGCCGAACCCGAAGCCGGCCGCGACGCCAAGCGGGGTAATGACGTCGGCGCCGATATCGACGACGACCGCGACGCCGCTGAAGCCGAGAAAGAAGAAAAAGAACGTTCCGAGCGCCTCCGCGCCCAGGCGCACGCTGAGTGGCTGATCCATTGTCCAGACCTCCTAGGGGTTGACCCCCGATTCGGCGCCGCGTGGAGGTCTCCTAGTCGCCTGCCATGGATCGAAACGGAAGAGCGGGCGACCGGGCTCGAACCGGTGACATTCAGCTTGGAAGGCTGACGCTCTACCAACTGAGCTACGCCCGCATGCGGTTAGCGTAGCGCCGTGAACCCGTACCGGTGGTCGTGGAACCCGGAGGCTCTCCTCCTCGTCCCCCTCATGACCATCGGCTACTTCCTCGCCCTCCGCCGGTTCTCCGCACCAGGCTGGCGGATCGCCTGCTTCGTCACCGCCATGGTGCTCCTCCTCGTCGTCACGATCACACCGCTCGAGACGATCGCGATGAACTACTTGCTCGTGATCCACCTCCTTCAGAACGTCGTCCTCGCCGAGTGGGCGCCGCTGCTCGTCGTCCTCGGCCTCCCGCCCGCGCTTGCTGCGACCCTCGCGCAGCCACGCATGGTCAGGACCCTCACCCACCCCGCGGTCGCGCTCCCCCTCTGGCTCGCGAACTACATGCTCTGGCACCTGCCGTGGCTCTACGACGCAGCGCTCGAGAACCCGCACACGCTCCTTCATCTCGAACACGCGCTCTACTTCGTCACCGGTGTCGCGATGTGGTGGAGCGTCGTCCACGACGCTCCCCACCGGCTCGCCACGGGCGTTCGCGCCGGTGTCGTCTTCGCCGCGTTCATCCTCGGAAGTCCGATCGGACTCGTCCTCGCACTCGTCCCCGACGCTTTTTACGACTTCTACGTGGACGCGCCCGAGCGGCTGTGGGGACTCACGGCGCTCGAGGATCAGCAGCTCGCCGGGATCCTCATGGCGCTCGAGCAGGCATCGGTCTTCTTCGCGGTCTTCGCTGTCCTCTTTCTCCGCTTCCTCACCGAAGAGGAACGCCGCGAGGACTTCGACGAGGGCGGCGCCACCTAGACTCGCGCGATGCGCCGAATCCTCATCCTCTCCGCCTTTGCCCTGCTCGCTCTTGCCGTCGTCTCAGCGGACGCGGCGACACATGCGTTTCGGTACGGCGTCGCCGCCGGAGAGGTGTCCTCGACATCCGCGACGCTCTGGACACGGGCACCGTCCATGAAGGTCGTACGACTCGAGCTCAGCCTCGGGTCGCGAGCCGTGGCGACCAAAGCCGTACGACCCTCACGTGCGAACGACCTCACGGTGCAGATTCGGATGACCGGCTTGCTTCCGGGGAGGCGCTACACGTTCCGCTTCCGTCAGGATTCCGCGGTCAGCGCGAAGGGAGCGTTCGAGACCGCGCCCCGCCCCACCGCGGACTCGAGAGTCCGCTTCGCGATCTCGGGTGACGCCGACGCGACCCCGACGGAGAGCGGCGGTCTCGCGTACAACCGTTTCCAGATCTACGCGCGCATGGCAGTCGAGCGCAACGACTTCAACATCAACCTCGGCGACACCATCTACTCCGACAGCGGAGTCGGCGGCGCGCCGGCGGCTCGGACGGCCGCGGAGAAGTGGGCGAAGTACAAGCTGAGCCTCGCGCTTCCCGCCCTGCGCGCGCTGCGCGCTTCCACGGGTCTCTACAGCCACTGGGACGACCACGAGTTCGTCAACGACTTCTCGAGCGCGGAGCACGGATCCGCGATCTACACCGCCGGCGTAAAAGCTTTCCGCGACTACGCGCCGGTCACGTACAGCCAGGAGCTCGGTCTCTACCGCAGTGTGCGCTGGGGAAAGCACCTCGAGCTCTTCTTCCTCGACGAGCGTTCCTTCCGCAGCGCAAAAGCAACGAGCGCCTGCGCCAGCGACCTCGCCCCGACTGCGCCGCAGCCGGTTCGAGATGTCTTCGCGAGCCTCGCTCCCGGACTGAGAAACACTGTGCCGCCCGCGTGTCTCGCGGCCATCAACGATCCGTCTCGCACCATGCTCGGCGCCCGCCAGTACGCGGCGTTCACGAGCGCGATCAAGGCCTCGACCGCGACCTGGAAGGCCATTGTCAACGAGGTTCCCATCCAGCAGTACTACGCGCTCCCCTACGACCGTTGGGAGGGCTACGCCGCCGAGCGCGAGCGCCTACTTCGCTTCCTGCAGGCAAACGTGAAGAACGTCGTCTTCCTCACGACGGACACGCACGCAAACCTGATCAACGAAGTGAGATTCCGCACGCTCGGCGCCTCGCCTGAGACTTCGGGAATGTGGGAGGTCGTCACGGGGCCGGTCGCGACGAACACCTTCGCGAAGGAGGTCGACGGCCTGCTGGGAGCACCTGGAAGCGGCACCGCGATCGCGTCGCTTTTCTTCAAGCCGCCTCCTCCGAGCGGGCTCGGGATGCGTTGCGCCGCGATCGACGTCTACAGCTACGCGCAGGTGACAGTCACCGCGCGGACGCTCACGGTCGCGCCTCGCGACGCCAGGGGAAACCCGGTGCGCGAAGCGACCGGAGTCGCCTGCACACCGCTCGTCCTCACTGCGCGATAGTGCCGTGGCCCCGCCGGCCCCTACTCCCCTACGGCCAGCGCGCCGACTACCCTGCGCGCAGGCGCCCGTAGCTCAGTGGACAGAGCGGCGGACTTCTAATCCGCGGGTCGCAGGTTCGAATCCTGCCGGGCGCATCGAATCGCCTGCAAACGTTGCTACTAAAGGCAACATGGAGTGCGAACGCGGGCTTGTTACTCCGAAGATCAAGAGCAAGCGACCCGCGCTCAGCAAGATTGCCGGACACTGAAGCGAACGCCTCGGCCTATACCCGCAGCCGCGCCCTTCGGCAACTGCTGGCCCGTTCGCAGATCCGCCACCTCACGACCGAGCCCTACTGGCCGCGCACCAACGGCAAGCTCGAACGCTTCCACCAGGCGATGGCTCGCGAATGGGCCTTATGGGCTCGTCTACCGCTCACATTGCAAGCGGGCCGCACTGGCTCGACCACTACAAGCAGCGCAAAACCGCACAGCTCACTCGGGGGCCGGACCTCCGATCAGCCGCGTTCACAACCTGTGTGGGCAGGACAGCCGTCACCTTCGCGGAGAATGACGATGCGGGACGCTTGACCGCGGCCGGCGAAAACTGCTACGGCGAGCTCGGGGTCGGACGCTCGCCTCGCAAACCCTTCGACGGATCGTCGGAGAAGCCGCATTCGAGACAGACGTATCGCGTCGCCCCGTCCTCGTCGACGGTGATGCCCATCGTGACGCCGCAGGCTGGGCAGATCGGCGGGCGGTCGTCGTCGGCGTCAGCCGTCTTCCCGTCTTCCACGCGGTCAGCCTAGCCCGCGAGCGAGACTCCCACCTCCCTGTCCCGACTCCCTCCCCGGAAACGCCTCGGAGAACCTATCGACCGGCCTTGCTTACAGCGCGATCCGGACGGCTGTGCTGCTTGGGCATCCACGGCGTACGAGATTCGTGGCCAAATGCAGGTCGACATTGAGGTGGAAAGCGACCTCTAGTGCGTCCTCATCCTCGTAGCCCGCGCGAACCAGCTCATCGAATCGCCAGCGCCTTACCGCATCGACCTCGGACGCCTGGAGTGCCTCGAATTGAGCCGCAGCCATCCCTTTGGCCGATTTCGACGCGGCGATCGATTATGCGCAAACCGGATCGAGAAGCGGGGGCGGCGCTCATCCGTGCAGGAGCGGCACCACGTTTCGGACGAGGAGGTCGACGCCGCCCGCGGTCGTCAGCCCCTGCGGCGTCCCGAACTCGACCCGCGACGCGCCCGCCTCGAACAGGCTCCGTGCGTGGTCGGCGACCTCGGCGGGCGTGCCGGCGAGGACGAAGCGGTCGAGCGGCGGCTCCTGCCCCGGCCGGAGCTCGAGGGTCGGGTCCCGGTGCGCGATAACGGGCAGGTAGAGCTGGACCTCCGCCCCGGCGCGGGCCCGGGCCGCATCGCCGTCCTCGTCAACGACGGTCACCGCGCCGACCACGACCCCGACGTCGTCGTTGCCGATCCACTCGCGCGCGAGCCGCACCATGTCGGGGTTCGCGCACCCGCCGAGCTTCACCTCCTGGGCGACGGTGCCCGCGAACGCCGCCGTCCTCGGCCCCCACGTCCCGATCATGAGCGGCACCTCGCGCCGCAGCGGCTCGTAGTTCAACCCCGCGCCGGGCCCGAGCGTGAACCGCTCTCCGGCGAACCCGCTCCGGTCGCCGGCGAGCAGCCGCCTCACCACCTCCACGGCCTCGCGGAGTGCAGAGAGCTGCCGCGGCTCCTCCAGCCCCAATTGGTCGAGCCACGCGCCTTGAACGAGGCCGAGGTACGCCCGCCCGTTCGAGACAAGGTCGAGCGCGGCGATCTGTCCGGCGATCTCGACCGGGTGGAGCGTGTACGGGTTGAGCGCCGCCGGGCCGAGCCGCACGCGCTCGGTCTCGCGCGCCATCAGCAAGAGCGGCGCGATCGCGGGCTGGAAGAAGAGATCGTGGTAGACCGAGACGGCGTCGAGGCCTCCTTCCTCCGCCCTCCGCGCGAGCGCGACGTACTCGTCGGGGCGCTTGTCCGACTGGAGGCCGAGCGAGAGCTGCACCTAGTGGTCTCTCCGGGAAGTACGCCACCCCTTCGCGCGGCTGCGAACGCTTCGCATGCCGTCGTCCTCGGTCGCCCACATAGCTTCTGGTATGCAGCCTCCCTGCGTCCTCGGCATGCTCGGTTCTCGTCGGCGAAGGGGCACCGGACTCCCCGGAGAAACCACTACGTCAGGTCCTCGCTGCGCAGCACTCGCTCGCCGGTGCGCTCGATCCGCATCACGACCCGCTCGTCGGGATCGGGGCAGCAGACGAGCGAGTCCTGTTCGAGCCAGTCCTCGTCGGGGAGCTTGCGCTGCTTCGCGGGCAGGAGCGGCATCACGCTTTGGAGCGCGTAGAGGCAGAAGTGCTTGCCCTCGGGAATGCGCACCCGGTTCGACTCGGTCACCTCGAAGTAGTCGCCAATCTCCAGCCCGCAAACCGACCGCCCCTCGATTCGCTCGACGGTGATCCGAAGGTCGTAGAGCCTCATCTCCGCCACGGCCGCCTCCTCACGCTCAGTAGGCCTCGGTCGCCACGCCGATCGCCCCGGGGCGGGGTCGCCGAGTCGTTGCGGACCGTGAGCGGGTGCGACGACGGCCAGACGGCGCAGTCGCGCTCGCACAGCGGATCGTCGGCGCAGTCCACGACGACGAGCTCGCCTTCGGCGACGACGAGGACGTCGATGCCGGCATGCGTGACGCCGTCGTCGTAGCCCGTGCGCGGCGCGAGCGAGGCGATCGTCGGCTCGAGCGTCGTTCCCGGGACGTGCAGCGCGGCGAAATCTTTCCCTTGCCGCACGCGATCCGGACGCGCTCGTCGAGCGGGATGAAGCGGGGCCGGGACTGCTTGGCCGAGTAGCCGAGCAGCGAGGCGATCTCGTGGCCGAGGACGCGTGCGACCTGCGCGAGCCGCCCGCCCGACCGGCGTGTCGCCCGTCCGCCCGAGCGTGATACCTCGACCTTCAGCGCCCGGCATCCTCCGGGAGGATATAGCGGCTCGGATTGCCGCGGTCTATATTCCACGCACTGTTTAACGCGGGAGCCGCACGCTCACCGCGCCGGACTCCCGAGTGAAGGAGGCTCCTCGTGTCTCACAGACGGAAGGTGGCGGCGGTAGCGACCGTCGGCTTGCTCGCCGCGGTCGGCACGCTCGTCGCCACGACCACGGCGCCGGCCAAGACGGCGCACTCGGCCGCGTCTGCGAAGACGTGCTCGTTCCAGCTCCGGATCGGCGACGTCCTGCCGTTCACCGGCGACCTCGCCGCCTACGGCGCCAACCTCGACCGCGCGGTCAAGCTCGGAGTGGATCTGCAGAAAAAGGCGCTGAGCTCGGCCGGCCTCGGCGGCAGGGCGAGCGTGAAGCTCGTCGCCTCGGAGGACGGGCAGACGCAGGCGACCGCCTCCGTCGAGGCGGCGACGAAACTCGTCAAGTCCGACAAGGTGAACGTGATCATCGGCGAGATGGCGTCGGGCGCCACGATCCCGATGGCGCAGTCGGTGACGATCCCCAACAAGATCGTCCAGATCTCTCCGACCTCGAGCGTGCCGCAGATCACCTCGATCAAGGACAACGGCTACCTCTGGCGCACGTACCCGTCCGACGCGCTTCAGGGCAGGGTGCTCGCGCAGGCGGTCGTCGACGCGTTCGGCAAGGGCGCCACGGTGAACGTCGGCGCGCGCAACGACGCGTTCGGCACCGCGCTGCGGCAGCTCTTCGTCGCCCAGTACACGAAGCTCGGCGGCAAGGTCGGCGTCAACATCTCCTGGAACCCCGACCAGCCGAACTTCGACACCGAGGCGCAGAAGCTAGCCGACGGCAACCCGGCGGGCTGGGTGATCATCGACTTCCCGGACACGTTCCAGAAGTTCGCCCCCTCGCTCGTCCGAACGGGCAAGTGGAGCGCCGCAAAGACCCTGATGACTGAGGCGCTTCGCAACGCGGACGTGCTCTCGAAGATCGGCGACCCCGTGAACGGCCTGCGCGGCACGGCCGCGAGCGCCGCGGGCGGTCCTGCCGGCAAGGCGTTCGCCGCCTACTGGAAGGCGAAGGTCAAGGGAGCCAAGCCGTACACGAGCTTCGAGGGGACCGCCCTCGACGCGGCGAACGTCGCCTTCCTCGCAGCGGTGAAGGCATGTTCGGCGTCGCCGGCGAAGATCAAGGCGAAACTGCGTGCCGTCTCGGGGCCGCCGGGGAAGAAGGTCACGTTCCTCACGCTCGGCAAGGCGGTCAAGCTGCTACAGGCCGGCAAGGATGTCGACTACGAGGGCGCGTTCAGCCCGGTCGACTTCGACGCGAACGGCGACATCGGCTCGGCCGTCTTCGAGATCTGGAAGTACGACGGCGGCGGCAAGATCAGCACGCTGAAGACGATCACGTTCCGCGGTTGATTCGGGAGCGGTACCGGGAGGGCGGCGGCTTCGAGGAAGCCGCCGCCTACTCCCGCGCCGTCCGGCACGGGAGCCACGTACTCGTGAGCGGGACCGCGGCCCGCGAGCCCAACGCCGCGCCTTTTGCGGGGAACGCCTACGAGCAGGCGCGTGAGGCGATCAGGCGCGCGCTCGCCGGCGCGGAGAAGCTCGGCGCGCGCCCGGAGGACGTCGCCCGGACACGGATGCTGCTCGCTCCGGACTGCGATTGGGAGGGCGCGGTACGGGCGCACCGCGAGGCATTCGAGGGCATCGAGCCCGCGAACACGACCTACTTCGTCGGCGGGTTCATCCCGTCCGGCGTGCTCGTCGAGATCGAGCTCGACGCGCTCCTCGACAGCCCGCCGAGGTAGAGCTCGGCCACCTTCGGGTCGTCGAGGAGGGAACGCCCCGAGCCCTCGTACGCGTTCCGGCCGAGGTCGAGGACGTAGCCGCGGTGCGAGAGCGCAAGCGCGCGGCGCGCATTCTGCTCGACCATCACGATCCCGATGCCCAGGGCGCTGATCTCGGCGAGCTTCTCGAAGACGAGCCCAACGGCCTGGGGGGCGAGGCCGGCGGAAGGCTCGTCGAGGAGGAGCAGCCGCGGGCCCGTGACGAGCGCGCGGGCGAGCGCGACCAGCTTTCGCTGGCCGCCCGAGAGCGTCCCGGCGCGCTGCCGCGGCCGCTCGCGGAGGAGCGGAAAGAAGTCGTGTACCCGCTCGAGCGCTGCAGCGCGCTCCGCGCGCGGCACCGCGAGTGCGCTCACCTTCAGGTTCTCGGCAATCGAGAGGCTCGGGAAGACGTTGTCGAGCTGCGGCACGAAGTTCAGGCCGCGGCGCGTGAGCCGGTCGGGGCGCACGCCCGCGATCTCCTCGCCCGCGAGCCGCACGCTCCCCGCACGCGTCCTGACGAGGCCGTACACCGCTTTCAGCAGCGTCGACTTGCCGGCTCCGTTCGGGCCGATGATCGAGACGACCTCGTCTCGCTCGGCGCGAAGGGCTACGCCGTGGAGGACGAGCACGTCGCCGTAGCCGGCTTCGAGACCCTCGACCTCGAGCAACGGCGCCGTCACACGCCCGTCCCCAGGTAGGCGTCGACGACCTTCGTGTCCGCCCTGACCTCGGCCGGCGTCCCCTCGGCGATGACGGCGCCGTTCGACATCACGACGACGCGGTCGCTCGCACGCATGACAACGTCGAGGTCGTGCTCGACGAGCAGGACGGTGAGCCCGAGCTCGTCGCGCAGCGCGACGATGTGCTCGAGCAGCTGCACGCGGAGCGTCGGGTTGACGCCCGCCATCGGCTCGTCGAGGAGCACGAGCCGCGGGCCGGCCATGAGCGCGCGCGCGACGTCGAGCAGCTTCCGCTGCCCGCCGGAGAGCGTGCCGGCGAGATCGTCCGCGTGCCGTTCGAGGCGCACGAGGGCGAGCAGCTCCTTCGCGCGCTCGCGGGACTCGAGCTCCCGGCGCAGGACGGCGCCCCGCGAGACGACGTTGCGAAGGAGCTGCTCGCCCGGCTGGCGCGGCGCCGCGAGCAGGAGGTTGTCGAGCACGGTCAGGCGCGTGAGCGCCCGGGCGGTCTGGAACGTCCGTACGAGCCCCGCCTGCGCGATCCGGTGCGCCGGTTTCCGCTCGATCCGCCGCCCCTCGAAAACCACGCGCCCGGCGTCCGGGCGGAGGAAGCCCGAGACGACGTTGAAGAGGGTCGACTTCCCCGCTCCGTTCGGGCCGATGAGCGATGTGATCGACCCCTCGGCGACGTCGAGCGAGGCTCCGTCGACCGCCCGCACGCCGCCGAAGCTGCGGACGACATCGCGCACCTCGAGGATCGCGCTCACTCGAGCACCATCTCGTCGCGCTTGCCCAGGATCCCCTGGGGCCGGAAGAAGACGAGCCCGACGATGACGAGCCCGATCACGATCAGCCGCAGGTATGCGCGGTCGGCCGAGTCGAACCACGAGAACGGCGGGAAGTCGAAGAAGCGCGTCCCGGCGAAGATCACGCCGAACACGAGCGCCCCGACGGGGACCGACCAGGCCCGCCCGAGCCCGCCGAGGATCACGATCATCCAGGCGAAGAAGGTGAGGAGCGGCGCGAAGTCGCCCGGGCTGAAGAACGAGAACTGCCAGGCGTAGAACAAGCCGGCGGTGCCTGCGAGCGCCGACCCGAACGCGAGCGACTGCAGCTTGTACGCGAACACGTTCTTGCCCAGCGACCGTGCCGCGTCCTCATCCTCGCGGATCGACTTGAGCACCCTGCCCCATGGGGTTCGGATCGCCAGGTAGAGCCCGCCCGTGCACGCGAGCGCGACGGCCCAGACGATCACGAGCATCGCGACGTCTTTGGAGCCGATGTGCAGCACTCCCTGGACCCAGCTCTGGAAGCGCTCCCACTCGCCGTTGTACTGCGATGCCTTGCCCGCGCCGGCGAGGTTGATCGTCCCCTGCGTGCCGCCCGTGAGCCGGTCCTCGTTCGTCGCGACGTAGCGGATGATCTCGCTGAAGGCGATCGTCACGATCGCGAAGTAGTCGGAGCGCAGGCGCACCGTCGACAGCCCCAGGAGGATGCCGATCGCCGCCGACGTGAGGATCGCGACCGGCGCCGCGATCCACATCGAGAGCCCCGTCTTCACGACGAGGATCGCCATGGTGTAGGCGCCGACCGCCATGAAGGCGACATGGCCGAAGTTGAGCAGCCCCGTGAACCCGAACTCGAGCTGGAGCCCGAGCGCGAAGATCGTGTAGATGCCGGCGACGACGCCGACGAACGCCCAGAACTCGCCGCTCGCGATCGTGCTCATACTACGCGCGCCCGCCCGAAGAGCCCCTGCGGTCGCACGAGCAGGACGCCGATGAGGATGGCGAACGCGACGACCGGCTTGTACACGGAGTTCACGCCGCCGAAGAAGCCGCCCCAGGTCGAGAGCTCCGTGACGACGCCGAGCACGAGCCCGCCGAGGAGGGCGCCGTAGGCGCTGCCGATCCCGCCGAGCACAACGGCGGCGAAGACCGGCAGCAGGAGCGCGAAGCCGAAGTTCGGGTCGAACGTGCTCTGGACCAGCGCCGCGAGCACGCCCGCGAGCCCCGCGAGCAGGCCCGAGACGATCCAGGTCAGCAAGACGACGCGGCCCGTGTCGATCCCGGCGACTGCCGCGAGCGCGCGATCGTCGGCGACGGCGCGCATCGTCCGTCCGAGCGAGGTGCTGCTGAGCAGGACGCCGACGAGCACGATCGCGACGACAGCCACGGCGATCGCGATCGCCTGGCTCCCCGACAGGCGCACGGAGCCGATCACGTACACCTTGTACGGGTTCACGTCGTAGGCCCGCGACTGCGGCCCGGCGACGAGGAGGAGCATCTGGCGCAGAATCAGCGCGAGCCCGATCGACGCGAGGAAGAGGCTCATGAAGCCGGCGCCCCGGGCGCGCAGCGGCCGCCAGAGAACGAGCTCGAGCGCCACCGAAAGGACCGCCGTCGCCACCATCGCGAGAGCGGTCGAGAGCACCATCTGCAGGCCGAGCGTGACGTTGAAGAGGAATGCCATGCAGGCGCCGTAGGCCATCACGTCGCCGTAGGCGAAGTTGACGAGCCGGAGGATGCCGTAGATCAGCGAGACGCCGACCGCGGCGATCGCGAAGACCGACCCGGTGACGAGGCCGTTCACGAGGAGCTGGAGGAACATTCAGACGACCTGGGGCTCGGGCACGAGCCTGCCTTCGCCGAAGCGCCCCGGGTCGAGCACGGCGAGCGCGTCGTCCTCTCCGAAGCCCGTGATCGCGTCTGCGAGAACGCGGCCGACGGCAGGCGCGAGCATGAACCCGTGGCCGCTGAAACCGGCCGCCACCCAGAGCCCGTCGTGACCCGGCACGCGCCCGATGATGGCCTGCCGGTCGGGCGTCACGTCGTAGATCCCGTGCACGAGCACCGTGAAGTCGACGTACTCGAGCACGGGTAGGAGCTCGCGGATCGAGCGCTGCACGGCCTCACGCCAGTCTGGCGCGCCGTCGTCGCTTTCGCCCACGGCGGAGAGGTCGCTCGCCAGCACGCGGCCGTCGCCGAGCTGCTTCGCCGCGAAGCGGCGCTCGGGCGAGACGACGAGCGGCTCGACAAGGCGCTCGTGGATCGGCTTGCTGAGGAAGAGCCACCTGCCCTCCGGCTCGATCGGCAGCTCGGCGCCGAGCGGGCGCAGGAGTGGTACCGCGTCGATGCCCGCCGCGACGACGACCTGCCCAGCACGCACGCTGGAGCCGTTACCGAGCTCGAGCGCCCAACCCTCGCCTTGGGGTCGCAGCGCGGCAACGGAGGCGATTTCGATCCGTGTCCCGCGCGCGAACGCCTCGACCACGGATTGCGGCCGGTCGAAGTAGCCGTCCTCGCTGCACCAGGCCGCGCCGACCACCGACCCGATGAGGAGGCCGGGGACGAGCTCGCCCGCCTCGTCGGGCGTGACGAGGCGCGAAGGGACGCCGGCGGCGTTCTGGACGGCGACGTTGGCGCGCAGCCGCTCGAGCGTCTCCTCCGAGTGGGCGAGGAAGAGGTAACCGCACTCCCTGAAGCCGAGCTCAACCGGTGCCTCCAGGCGCTCCTGCGCCTCGCGGTAGAAGGCAGCCGACTCGCGCGCGAGAAGGCAGTTGACGCGGGTCCCCCACTGCTGGCGCACGCCTCCCGGCTGGACCCCGGAGGTGCCGGCCGCGATACCGCTCTGCTCGACCACGAGTGGCGTGAGGCCGCGCTCGCGGAGGTGCCACGCAACGGAGAGCCCGGTGACCCCGGCCCCGACGATCGCGACGTCGGCCTGCGTCCCGCTCACCATGTGCGCGCCCTCGTCGCCAACAATCTCGCAACGATGACCGGAACATCGGTCACGTGCAAGGCGGACGGAGCCCCGGCCAGCCTCAGGGGCCACACGCTCTCAACGATCGCCCACGCGGAGACCAGCGCTGGCATCATTTCGGTCATCATCGCTGACTCGTTGGCACGCGCACCTCATGTGCCTGCGCCTGCTAAACCGCGTGAACAAGCCCAAACTTGGCTCCCCACAGCTCGCGCTCGCGCACCGATGCCGCTCACTGCGGTGCCAGTACAGCAACAGCAACCCGGCGGCCCCGCAAACGCAAGCGTTGGCGGTTCAGCGAACAGAGCCGATCCCCGCTACCTGGAAACCCGACTGTGGCAGCGGGCCCTGAGCCACGGCGTCTGGCGTTTACACAGAAGGGCGAACCTGGCCGCGGCCACCCGGAGCGACGAATCTCGAGCAGGCACATCGTCGATTGAGTGGACGCTGAGCGTCTCCTGAAAAGGCAACAAGCGGCGGAAATCGCCGGATAAGAAGTTCTCTTGGCCATCGCTGAGAAGCGGCTTGAACAAGCGGTTGAACCGGCGTTTTCGTAAACAAGTCGGCGGACTTCTAATCCGCGGGTCGCAGGTTCGAATCCTGCCGGGCGCATCGAATCGCCTACAACTGACCGCAATCTGGCGATCCTTCGGCGCGGCGAGCCGTGCGCACATCGCCTTCGCTTCCTTGGGCGGCCGGGAGCTGCCCCTGGCTGTGAGATTAGCTCCTCGCTCCTGCGAGTTCAGGAGGACGCTTCGCTCGAGGGCCGCGCAGTGGTGATCAAGATGGGGCGATCCGCGCTAGCCTTCGGTTGACCAGGTCGAATCGCAGGAGGGCTGAACCATGGACGCAGGTGTGGAAGACAGGATCGTCGTCGAGTCGGAGCGGGCTGCGCAGTCGGGTCGGGCGGGCGTCATCGAGGAGGTTCTGGCCCAGGATCCGCCGCGCTTCCGCGTCCGGTGGGACGACGGGCACACGAGCATCTTCGCTCCCTCGGCAGGTGTCGCGAGGATCGAGCGGCGCAAGACAGAGCGCAAGAAGGCCTGACCGACGGGGAGGCCGCGCGGCGCTACCCGAGTGCACCGGCAATGGCGCCCGCTCTTTTTCGTCGGCCGCAGGCCCCGCTCCGTAGCTACTTCCCGCGCGACCTCTTCTTCTGCTTCTTCACCTTCAAGCTGAGCTTCGGCGCCTTCGCCTCACTCCCAAACAAGACAACGGGAGTAGTTTCTGAGCAGGACTTTAAAACCGACGCGTGGACTCGAACCGCGGACCCCTTCATTACGAGTGAAGGACAAGTGAGGGACGCGCGTCCACCCGGGGGCACGAGCGGGCACGTTCTCGCTGGAACTGGGCGGTTCTTCAGCTCGCGCAGTGGACGCGCGTGCTCGCGCGTCGATCGACGACGACGCCGACCTTGAGGTACGCCCGGCAGAGGAGTAGATTCGGCTCGAATCCGAGGAGAGGGGAATCATGCGCCGCCGTCCGTTTCGTTCGCTCGCCGTCCTGCTCGTCGTCGGGGTGGCGGCGCTCGCCGCCCAGGTCGGTGCCCTGGCGGATGCCGGCTTGCACGGCCCGCCGACCGCAGTCGGAACGGGAGGCGCGGCGGCGACGGTCGACGTGCTCGCGACCCAGGCCGCTGTCGACACGCTCCGAAACGGTGGCAACGCCGTCGACGCAGCCGTGGTCGCAGCCGCCGTCCTCGGCGTTACCGAGCCGTTCTCGTGCGGGATCGGCGGAGGCGGCTTCATGGTCCTCCACCGCGCGAGCGACGGCAGGGTGACCACGATCGACGGCCGCGAGAGCGCACCGGCTGCGATGCGCCCTGATTCCTTTTGGGAGAATGGAACGCCACTCCCCTTCAACGACGCACGCTACAGCGGTCTCTCGGTCGGGGTGCCGGGCACCGTCGAGACGTGGGACGTAGCGCTCGAGCGCTACGGCACGATCTCGCTCGCGGACGCTCTTGCGCCGGCGATCCGCGTCGCCCGTGACGGCTTCGTCGTCGACCAGACCTTCTTCGACCAGACGCAGGGCAACGTCGACTACTTCAACGACATCCCGGCGACCGCTGCGCTCTACCTCGACCCGGACGGTACGCCGCACGACGTCGGCACCGTCTTCCGCAATCCCGACCTCGCGGACACGTATGCGCGCATCGCGCATCTCGGGGCGAAAGGCTTCTACCGCGGTGTCGTGGCGAGCACGCTCGTTAAGACCGTGCAAGACCCGGTGGTATCACCCGCAGCCAATCACACATGGCGGCCGGGTCACCTGACCATGCGCGACCTGCACACCTACGAGGCCCCCGAGCGCGCCCCGGCGCACGTCGTCTACCGCGGGCTCGACGTGTTCGGCATGGGTCCGCCCTCGAGCGGCGGCTCGACCGTGGGCGAGGCGCTGAACATCCTCGAGGGCTACCCACTATCGACGATGACCCGCGAGGCTGCGCTCCACTACTTCCTCGAGGCCTCGCGCTACTCGTTCGCCGACCGAGGTGCCTATCTCGCCGATCCGGCGTACTTCGACGTCCCGCTGACGGGGTTGCTCTCGGCTGGTTTCGCGGCCACGCGTCGCGCCCTGATCACGGGGGCCGCCGCGACGAGCCCGGTCGCGCCGGGGAACCCCTATCCGTTCAACGGCGGCGGCGCGAGCATCCAGGCCTCCGCGAGCGAGACGCGGGCGGGGACGACAACGCACCTCACGACCGCTGACCGCTGGGGCAACGTGGTCTCGTACACGTTCACGATCGAGTCCACCGGCGGCGCCGGCCTCGTCGTTCCGGGGTACGGCTTCCTCGCGAACAACGAGCTAACGGACTTCAACTTCGACTCGCTGACCCACCCGAACCGGGTCGAGGGCGGTAAGCGACCACGCAGCTCGATGAGCCCGACGATCGTGCTTCGCGACGGCGACCCACTGCTCGCGGTCGGCTCGCCGGGCGGGTCGACGATCATCACGACCGTCCTCCAGATCCTGATCGACCGGCTCGATCTCGGTCTGACGCTTCCCCAGGCGATCGCAGACCCGCGGCTGACCCAGCGGAACACGGGGACAACGCAGGCGGAGCCGGCCTTCCTTGCGACCGCCGACGCGACCGCGCTGAAAGCGCGAGGGCATGTGTTCAGCTCGAATCCCGAGATCGGGGCCGCCACCGGAATCGAGTTCCTTGGCGGCGATCGTCTGCTCGCCGCGGCCGAGCCCGTGCGCCGTGGTGGCGGGAGCGCGATGGTCGTGAGCCTGAGCCCGTAAACGACTGTCGACCAGGGCAGCGACCGGTGACCTTCAATGGGAGAAGATCTCCCGGCCGGGTTCGCTGCATGTTTCGACGGAGCGACGACCGGGACCGCGATTGAGGTCGACATGCAGATCACTGCGAGTTCGGAGAACGGCATCTCGGGGGAGACGCTCGATCTAACCGTCGTCGAGGGCCTGCGCCAGCTCGGGATCACCACCTATCGAGACGCGCGCTGCCGACCCGCGCGCCAGACGGGGCCAGAGCGAGCCCGGGAGCCGAGAGCGGTTCAGGGACGGGCCGCACGTGCAAGAGTGTCCACGCGAGAGACGAAGAGGTGCGACGATGGAAGCCCGCCCGACCTACCCGGTCCGGATCGAGGGACGGCTCGACCCCGAGCTGAGCCGCTGGCTGTGGCTCGTCAAGTGGTTGCTGGCGATCCCGCACTACATCGTCCTCGCGTTCCTGTGGATCGCCTTCATCGTGCTGACCGTCGTCGCCTTCTTCGCGATCCTGTTCACGGCTCGTTACCCGAGGGGCATCTTCGAGTTCAACCTCGGCGTGCTCCGCTGGACGTGGCGCGTGGCCTTCTACTCGTATGCTGCGCTCGGCACCGACCGCTACCCGCCCTTCACACTCGGCGCCGCGCCCGACTATCCGGCGACGCTCGACGTCGCGCACCCGGAACAGCTCTCGCGCGGCCTCGTGCTCGTGAAGTGGTGGCTGCTCGCCATCCCGCACTATGTCGTCGTCGGGATCTTCCTCGGCGGGGGTGGCTTCGCTGGCTCGCGTGCCGACGACTGGGCGTGGGGAGCAGGACTCGGTCTCATCGGCGTGCTCGTCCTGTTCGCGGGTGTCGCGCTGCTCTTCACTACCCGCTACCCGCGCGGGATCTTCGACGTCGCGCTCGGGCTCGACCGGTGGGTGGCCAGGGTGGCGGCATACGCCGGGCTCATGACGGACAGGTACCCGCCTTTCCGCCTCGATCAGGGCGAACAGGAACCGGCTGGAGCTGCGGTGGATACGCCGCCGCCCCCGGCGCTCGCCAGCGAGTCCTCCTCAGCGGAGCGACCAGGCGGTACGGGCGCGGGACGCGTCGTGCTGCTCGTCGTCGGGAGCATCGCGGCGATACTCGCGTTCGCGCTGCTCGTCGGCGGGTGCGCGATCGTAGCGGTCGACCGCACCCAGCGCGACGACGACGGCTTCCTCATGTCCCCGACCGAGGACTTCGCGACGTCCACCTACGCGATCGTCTCCGAGAGCGCCGACGTCGACCTCGAGGGAGCGGATAGGGCGGTAAGGGGCTTCTTGGGCACGGTTCGCATCCGCAGCGAGAGCGAGCGCCCGGTCTTCGTGGGCATCGCCCGCGAGGCTGACGCGGCCAGCTACCTGGGCGTCGTCGAGCACGTCGTCGTCACCGGGATTGACGACGAGCCGCGCTACTCGCCTCGACCGGGCGGAGCGCCCGACAACCCACCCGGAGACGAGACCTTCTGGGTCGCCTCCACAGCCGGAACGGGGGAGCAGACGCTCGAATGGGAGGCCGAGGACGGAAGCTGGAGCGTGGTCGTAATGGACGCCGACGCCAGGCGCGGCGTGGACGCCGAGCTAAGCATCGGCGCCGAGCTCGACCCGGTGATCTGGGTCGGCATCGGACTGCTCGTTGCGGGCGGGCTGCTCGCCGCCGGCTCGGCGCTTGCGATCACCGCCGGCATCCGCCGCCGCGGCCGCTGAGCGCCGGGCAGCGAAGCAACGACCTCGCGGAGCATGACGCGCTGCGAGAGGCCATCGGCGGGCGAGCGTCCACGCCCTTTACAGATAGAGATCCGGCTGAGGCAGGTCGTGGCTGATTCGGGACCAGACACAACTTGCCGCGCGTTGCTACAGAAGAGAACACACGACGCCGAATTGCCGGATAACAAGATCCCCGAGCGGTCACCGAAAATTGGCTTGAACTGCGGCTGAACAGTCAAGTCCCAGGACGTGGTGTAACTCGTCGGCATGATCGTCGGCTGCTCAGGCCGCGGTGAGGGCGAGCACCTCCTCGGGGTTTCTTCTCTT
>Ga0183260_10000258_pt1 | contig 42690 bp, 39 predicted proteins | sample AntDrymUQ4972206_2_FD_129768 | JGI IMG/M metagenome (GOLD analysis project Ga0183260, IMG submission 129768) | Polar desert sand microbial communities from Dry Valleys, Antarctica - metaG UQ497 (22.06) (version 2) (version 2) | ecosystem: Environmental > Terrestrial > Soil > Desert | place... | reverse complement strand
CGGGAACGGAGGATGAATCCCGCCCCGGCTACGCCAACGATATCCTGCGAGGAGCGCCGCTGCTCGTCCAGAACGGCTCCGGCGAATACCGCTTCGAAGCATCCGGGCAAGTCCTCTGGGCAGAGCGCAGCGGGACCCAGGACCGGCTCGGCCGACCGGCTGACCTGTGGACGTTCGTCCTGGAGGCCATGCCGGGAGCGCGCGTCCCACTCACGCGCCTGCTCGGCGTCCAGGTCCTCGAGGAGCAGCTGTCGTGGCAGGCGGAACCCGGCGAGCTCGCTCTGGAGCCCGGGTCGCTCGCCGCGTTCCGCCTCGGTCTCGGCGACCTGGCTCCGTACCTCCTGGCCCGACTCGCGGCCGACCGCGCGGTCGAGCGACTCGCATCCCAGGACGGCCGCCGGCTAAAGGACTTCGTCGACGTCGTCGAACCGGTCAGCGGCCTCACCGTCAGGTGCGATCTCGATGGCCGCGACACCAACGCTGGGATGACCCGAACGGCGTTCGGTCTCCCGCCGCGGTCGAACCAGCCCATGCAGGCGTTCGTCGTCTGGGGCGAAAACGCATGGCCGCCGGATCCCACCGAAGCCGAGGGTGTAGCACAGGCAATGTGCGACTGCCTGGAAGTCACGGCCTTCGAGGCCTTCCTTGCCCTCCTGACCGCGCCGTCGGACGAGTCGCGCCTTCGCCTGCTCGAGCTCGCCGGCGCGCCCACCGACCTCGCCGCGGCCCGCGAGGCATTTCTCGGAGTCACGACCGATCACCCGGTTGCCGACGAAGAACCGCTGATCATTCCCAAGACGCCCGGCGAGGCGACCGGGGAGGAGGCGTCGACGCCGCACAACTCGCAGGGAACGATCGCGGCTCCAGCGCTTCCAAAGACGCCTCTCTACGCGCCGGACCATCTCATCGTCTCCGGGGTCCCTATCGAAATCCAGGGCTCGGGCAAGCGAACGTTCGAGGCACCGCCGAAGGGGGACTCCGGGCCGCGCAGTGGTGACGGCGACGGTGGTGGTGCTTATGGCGGCCATACCGACCTCACCGAGCTCGACAACCTCGGCATGCATGTCGTCCTCACCTTCGAGCGTGAACGACTGCGGCACGAGGGTGCCCACGACGCGGCGATCTTTCAGCCCGGGGGGATCCCGCTGACGCTCTCGTTTACGATGTTTCGACGCTCGCGGCGATCGACTCCGCTCGAGAGAGCTCCCCGCAGTTCGCTGATGCGCTCCTTTTCCTGCAGGACCATGGGCTCAATCCCCACGCTCCAGGCTTCGACGTCCTCACGCTGGAGCCGAGCGGCGCCAATGGTGCGGCGAACCGACTAATCGAGCTGAAGTCTTCTGGCGTGCGCGCACGTACGCAGGAGATGTCTTGGAATGAGTGGAAGTCGGCCCGCACGAGCCATCTGCGGCGCCTCTTCTATCTCTATCTCGTCGGCAATCTCCGCCGCGATCTCACCGACGCGCTCCCGTTTCTTCGCGCCGTTCGAGACCCTTTCGGCACCCTCTGGGCCCACGAGCTCGAGGAACATTCGACGACCCGCAAGGTCCGCCTCGATCTCGACGGGTTCGCGGTCGCCGAAGAGCTTCAACTTGGCGTCCGCCGGGACCATTCATACCGGCAGGAGCGCAACGAGAACCCGGCGGCTACTCCGACGCCCCATCAAGGCGGCTGATGGGCGAGGGCAAGAACACCGCTGGCCGCTCGGTGAACCGCTTCCGAGGGGCGCTCCTCGGACTGGCCGTAGGCGTCGTGGCGATCACCGCTCGCCACGCACCCAATCGAGCGCCCGACTGGCTCGGCGGTCCTCATCGACCGGGCCGGCCTCCAACCACGGCAGATCGTTGAGACCGCAGGCCGCCGGTCGGACGCCGGGGCGCTCGAGGAGCCGCTGACGATCGAGCGCTGCTCGCGCTTCCACGGTTCCCTTACCGAGCGCCCGGGCGCCGATCAGCGCGAGACGGCGCACGTGACCGGCCTCCGAGCGCGTCTCTTCGGAGCCGAGCAGTGGTCGCGTGGCGTCGAGCGCGGCTGCGAGCGCGGGATCCCCGGTCACGCCGATGCGCTAGTGAGTTTTGCCCATAGGAAGATGTTTACACCCCAAGGTGTGACGTACGGGTAGGCAAGGTGCTTCAGCTCCGCGCGCGGCGACGCGGCTCGCCCTTCCCCTAGCGATGCGATGCGGCTCACCGCTCCCGTCGCGCGGCTACCACGAGTTGCGTGGCCAGCAGCGGCCCGGTCCAGCGCGCGCGTCGCTCCAGCCACTTCGCCAGACGCGCGCTCGGGGCGGGCAGCAGCTCGTCGAGCGGCGTGAGGGCGATCTGGTAGCTCGCCCACGCGTGGCGCTCGGGGCGCAGGCCAGCCGCCTTGAGCTCGCGAAGAAGCCGCCGCCGGCCGAGGGGAGCCGGCCGCTTCGGACGGGGCGGGCGGGGCAGCCTGAGCAGCGCCTTGGTGCTGCGAAGGCCCGGGTACCAGAGCCCCCGGCGCCACAGGCCGAACGGCGAGACCGGGTTTGGCGTGGTCACCACGGCGAGGCCGCCGGGCCGGAGTACCCGCGCGAGCTCGCCGAGCGCAGCGGGAACGTCCTCGAGGAACTCGAGCACCCCGGTCGCCGTCGCGAGGTCGAAGCTACGCTCAGGGAAGGGAAGCCGCTCGATCGGCGACTGAACGAGCCGGTCGGCCGCCGCGGGCAGCCGCGCACGGGCGGCGGCCACCATCGCGGCCGAGGCATCGACCCCGTGGACCGTCCACCCGCGGGCCGCGAGGTCGGCGCACAGCCTGCCCGGGCCCATGCCGGCGTCGAGCGCCTTCCCCGGCCCGCTTCCCGCTAGGTCGAGGACGCTCGCCTGGCGCGAGCGCAGCGCTTGGCCGCCCGGCCCGGGGTCCTCGAAAGCGGCCTCGTAGCGGGCGGCCTCCTCGTCGAAGAAGGAGGCGATAGGCGCCGCCCCTCCCTCATCCGCGGGGCCCTGTCGCAGGCGTCCCTCGTCGATCGCGCCCTCGCTGGCGCGCCCCTCCACGTCGGCTTGCACGTTTACGCGCCCCTCGTCGCCAGAGCGAAGAGCGTGTGGCCGTAGGGCAGGGAGCGGCCGGGGGCGGCGAGCCACTCCGCCTCGGCGCGGAGCGCGAGGAAGCGCGGGTCTCGTGCGCGCGAGCCCGAAGCGGCCGGGATCCCGTGGCGCTCCTCGGTCGGCGCTTGCGGCTCGGCACCCCGCGCGGCCGCCCACGCCGAGCCGGCGAGGTTGGCGTAGGTGACGCGTTCCACTCCCATGCCCGCCTCCTCCACCCACTCGCGCAGCGCGCGGGCGTCATAGCGGCGCCAGTCCTCGCGCGCGCGCTCGAGCCGACGGCCGCCGTTGGTGCGGACGAGCAGTGCGCCCCCGGGGGCGAGGAGCCGGCGCAGCTCGCCCCCGCTTGCCTCCAGCTGCGGCTCGGGCACGTGCTGGACGACGTCGTTGGTCAGCACTACGTCGAAGCGCGCGTCCTCGAAAGGCATTTCGTGCATCGGGGCGACCTCGAGCTCGGCGTCGGGCGCCCTTGCGCTCGCCAGCGAGATCGCCTGGGCGCTGATGTCGGTGCCCGCGACGCGCGCATCCGGGTTGCGCGCGAGCATCCAGCGCAGAACGCCCCCCGTCCCGCACCCCGCGTCACAGACCCGTAGCCCGGGAGCGCCGAGGCGCGGTCCGAGCAGCGCAGCAGCGATCTCGCGCATCCCCCGATGCCACCAGTGCGCGAACTCGACCGCCGCTATGCGCGCGTAGTAGTCCTCCGGGATCCCGAGCTCCTGTGCAGTCGCCCCGGCCCCGTACCCGGAGGCTTGCCGCCACACCCGGTCCTGAGAGCCCGCGGCGGTCACCTGGCCGTCTCCACGAGCGTCCGCTGGCCGCACGCCCGCGCCGCGGCCGCCTCGCTCAGCGCCGCCAGGGTAGCTTCCGCGGTCGCCTCCCAGGTGAAGCGCTTCGCGCGCTCGCGCCCCTCGCGTGCGTAGTGCTCGCGAAGAGCGGGATCGCCGAGGAGGCGCTCGAGCTCGCGCGCGAGGCCCTCCTCGGTCGCCGCGGGCAGCAGCACGCCGGCGTCGCCGACCACCTCGGCGACCGAGGAGTTGTCGAGAGCGAGGACTGGAGTACCCGCCGCCATCGCCTCGAGCGGCGGGAGGCCGAAGCCCTCGTAGTCGGAGGGGTAGGCGAACACGCTTGCCGCGCGGTAGAGAGCCGGAAGGTCCTCGTCGGCAACGTGGCCGGGCAGGCACAGCGCGGTTCCCAGACCCAGCTCTTCCCCCAGCTCGTCGAGCGCCAGCCCGAGGTGGTCGCTGCCGACGAGGACGAGCGTCGCGTCCCGCGCGCCGCCTTGTCGCACCCGGGCGAAGGCGCGCACGAGGGTCGGCAGGTTGCGCCGCCGGGAGAACTTGCCGACGAAGAGCACTAGCGGGCCCTCCAGCCCGAGGCGCTCGCGCACCCGGCGCTCGTCGTCCTCGGTCGCTGCGGCTAAGGCCGGATCGACCCCGAGCGCGACGGCGCGCACGCGCGAGCCGGGCACCCCGTAGATCCGCTCTATGTCGCGCTTGGAAGACTCGGAGTCGGTCAGCACGACCGACGCCCGCCGCGCCGAAAGGCGGTAGAGGCGCGCGCGGTAGGCGCGGCTGTACCAGGGGAACGTCCTGGCGACGACCTCTTGCATGACGTCGTGGATCGTGACGACGGCGGCCCCGCGCCAGGCCAGCGGCACGACGTAGGAGGGGCAGAACAGCACCCCCGCGCACGCCGCCGCGCGTGGCAGCGCGACGTGCTCCCACGCGCCCGCCGACCCGCGGCCGCTAACCACTGCGAGCCGGTAGGGGTGCTCAGCCGGCAGGGCGTCTGGCGGGATCGTCGCGGGCGCGTAGAGCGTGACCTGCGTGAAGGGCAGGTCGACGGCGGCCCACCGGCGCAGCAGCTCGGAGAGGTAGCGCCCCACCCCCGCGCGCGGACCGAGCAGACGCTGGGCGTTGATCGCGAGGGTGGGGCCGCTCACCGCCGCTCCTCGGCGCGGGCCGAGATCGCGCGGTCGGCACTGTAGCGCTCCTCCAGCCACCATGGCACGTAGGCGCGCCGGCTGCTCGCGCGCCGTCCGGCGCACTCGAAGCGCCATGTCTGTGCGAACTCGCGCATCCGCAGCGCGCGGACGGCGACGTGGCAGGCGGCCGCGAGCAGCTTGGAGTCGCGGTAGCGGACGCCCTCCCCCACTGCGCGCACATTCTCGAAGTAGCCGCCAAGGATCTCCCGCCACAGCTTGGAGTCGGCGAGGAAGACGTGCGTCGTGTCGAGCAGCCCGCTCTGCGACCACGGCGAGGGCACCCGCATGGTGAAGCGCCCGCCCGGGGCGAGCACGCGCCAGATCTCGTCGAGGACCTCGTAGGGGTCCTTGAAATGCTCGAGCAGCGAGGAGGCAAGCACCTCGTCGGCGCTTGCGTCCTCGAAGGGGAGGTCGGTCACGTCGGCGACGACGTCGACGCCGGGAACGTCGCGGGCATCGACATTGGTCCAGCCGGGCAGCGGCTCGTTGCCGGAGCCGAGGTTCAGGCGCACGACCGCGCTACCTCGGGGTGGGCTGGGGCGAGGGCCGGGACGCGCTCGCGCCCAAGGATGGCCGCGAAGCTCGGCGCGAGGCCCAGCCGCGTCGCGTTGCGGTAGTTCATCGCGAGCACGATCAGCTCAGAGACGACGGTTACGACGGCCGCCCCCTCGATGCCGAACAGCGGGATCGCCGCCGCGTTGGCGACCACGTTGAAGGCCGCCCCACGCAAATTCGAACGCATGAGCACTCGCTGGCGGTGGCCGGCGATGAGTGCATTGGAATAGGCGCCGTTGACCGCGAGCAGCGGAACCGTCCAGATGAGCACGGCGAGCACCGCGGCGGCCGGGCCGTACTGCTCGCCGTACATCTTCTCCACGATCAACCCCGAGGCCCCCGCCAGGACCGTCGCAAGCGCGAGGGTGGCAGCGCCGGCGGCGAGGACCGTCCGCCGGAAGAGATGACGCAGGTGCTCGCCATCCAGTGCGCTGTACTGGCTCAGGAACGAGACGTAGAAGAGGCCCAGCGCGCCCGAGAAGAAGAGCACCGGCTTGTAGGCGGCGCCGTAGAAGCCGACGTCGGCGCGGCCGATGAGCACGGCGACGAGGAAGATGTCAAACGAGTAGACGGTCGCCCGCGCGACCTGGTTGGCCATCAGGGCCCCGCTCTCCTTGAGCGTCGCCCGCCACTTGGCCAGGTCGATCCGCGGGCGCACGACCCCGAAGCGCCGGCCCACGGCGAGCAGCACGATCAGCGCGTAGGTCGCCTCGCCGGCGGCCTGGAGGAGCGGGACCTTCAGCGTGTCGTGCACGTTCATCACGAGCAGGACCACGCCGCCCGCGAAGAGCAGCTGGCCCAGGGCGTTGCCCAGCGCGACGGACTTCCCGCCCTTGATCCCGAGCACCATCCACCGGAGGTTGAGCGCAGTCATCGGGAGCCAGAGAGCAAAGAGCCAGAGCACGTAGCGGTCAGCCGCGCGCGAGGAGGCCACCAGCGCTGCGCCCGCGAGGAGGAGCATCGCTCCGGCCGAGAGGACGAGCCGCAGGCCGAGGACGGGCTCGGCGATCTCCTTGAAGCGCTCGGGCGCGCGGGCGATCTCGCGGATGTTGAGCACCTCGGTTCCCGAGTCCACGACGATCCCGAACCACAGGACCAGCGTCGCCCCGAGCGTCACCAGGCCGAAGCCGTCCGGATCCAGGCGGCGCGCCATCAGGAGAATCGCGACGAAGCCGCACATGCGGGCGACCCCCTCGCCGATCACCAGCACGCCGAAGCCGCGCACGAGGTTGCGCCAGCTCGCGAGCGGCTCGACGGGAGGCGGGATCAGCGGCTCGCTCATTTCACCCCACCTTCGCGTAGTCGGGATGAGGAGTAGTCGGGGCGAACCATCCGGCGAGCGAGCGCCCCGAGACGGCGAGCGTTGAGGTAGGTGGACAGCTTCCCTTCGATCGCGCGCGAGAGGAGATCGGGCCGCCGGACGTAATGGACCTCGACCCGCGGCAGCGCATGGAGGTCGGCATCCTCATCGACCGCGCCGAGCTCGGTGCTGCACGCCGAGGCGTACTCGCGCTCGACCAGCGCCCGCCCCTCTGGGCCGGGGAGGGCACCGTAGGGGTAGGCGAAGCTCGTGACCGGTCTGCCGAGAGCGGACTCCAGGCGTTCGCGCGCGGTGACCAGCTCGCGCTCGAGCACGTCGCCGGTGGCGCCGGTCAGCGGAGTGTGGTCGAGGCCGTGGCAGCCGATCTCCCAGCCCTTGTCGGCAAGTTCGACCAGCTCGGCGCTCGAGGCGAGAGGCCGGCGCGGCGCGTTGGGCGGCTGGGTCGGCCAGTCGCTCTCGCCGCCCAGGTGACCGGCGACCGCGAAGACTGTCGCTGGCATGCCTCGCTCCTGGAGCATCGGCGCGGCCTCGTGGACGACCGAGCGCAGGCCGTCGTCGAAGGTGATGGCGACGGACCGCTCTGGCAGGTCGCGCTGCGCGATGCGCTTGGCGAGGACGGAGAGGGTGAGGACCTCCGCACCGCTGCCGGCGAGAACTTCGAGGTGGGCGCCGAACGTCGTGGGCGCGACGCACAGGGGCGGCGGCCCGTCCTCTATCGCGTGGTAGGTGAGGATCAGGATGCTCACGCTGCGAGCTCCTCCGTCGCGAGCGCCTCAACCTCTCCCCGGCCGTGCCGGCGCGCGAGCTCACCGCTCATGCCGCGAGCTCCTCCGTCGCGAGCGCCGCGACCTCGCCCCGGCCCCGCCGACGCGCGAGATCGGCGATCAGCCCGACGTAGCGCTCGAGGTGGTGCTCCTCGGTGTAGTGGGCCTCATAGGCCGCGCGGCCCCTGCCGCCCAGCTCCTGGCGCAGCGCCGCGTCGCTCGCGATGCGCTCGAGCGCCGCGTCGAGCTCCGTGTCAGTCGTGAAGGCGAGGCCGCCGCCGCTCTCGTCGATCAGCTCGCCAAGCGCGCCGAAGCCGCGGGCGAGCACCGGGGTCGTGCGCGCGAAGGCCTCGACGGCTACGAGGCCGAAGGACTCATGGCCGACGGTCGGGACGATCACGGCGAGAGCGTCACGGTACAGGGCGTCCAGGTCGGCACCGGCTTGCCAGCCGAGGAAACGGACACGCGGCAGATCCGCGGCGGCGGCGCGAAGCTCCGGCTCGAGCGTCCCTTCCCCCGCGATCAGAAGATCCTCGCTTGCCTGGGGGCGACGCCGGAACGCCTGCAGCAGCGTGTCGATCCCCTTGATCGACTCGAGGCGCCCCGCGAAGAGGAAGTAGGGGCGCCCTCCGGCGGGGCGCTCGGGGCGGCCCCCCGCAAGCCGCTCGGGGCCATCCCCCGCAGGCCGCTCGCGGCCTCCCCCAGCGGGCCGCTCCGAATGATCGGGGTCGCTCACGTTCGGGTCCGGGATGAAGTGGCCGAGGCGCTCGATCCGCACGATGGAGGCGAAGCGCTCGTGGAGCACCTCCGAGGCGCGGCTCGGGCAGATGAGAGCGTCGAGGTGCGCGAGCGAGCGCTCCAGCAACGAGGTGGACCGCCACGGCTGCGGCGGTCGCCTGTAGCTCAACGTGCAGCGCCAGCAGTCGGGCTTCTCGCACACGCGCTGCTGGTACTTCCAGAGGACGTGGGTGGGGCACACGAGCCACTGCTCGTGGGCGGTGTAGAGCTTGATCCCGGTGCCGAGCGCGAGCGCGTCGGGGCCCCCGAGGAGCGAGGGGTTGTGGAAGTGGACGACGTCGAAGGGCTCGTCGAGGGCCGCGGCGAGCCTTCGGCCGGCGAGCAGCGGCCGGCCGGTGAGATAGGTCGCCAGCGGGCTGAGCGCGCCGAGCCCCGCATCGATGCCGACGACGCGGACGCCGGGGTGGAGGTCCTCCGGGTCCTTCGGCGCCGCGCCGGCCATCGACCGGTAGCCCTCGCGCGAGTGGACGACCGTGACCTCGTGACCGCGGTCGGCGAGCGCGTGGGCGAGGCGGCGGACCTGGATCGCGTCCCCGCCGAAGCTCCACGGCGGATAGAAGGTGCTGGCCATGCAGAAGCGCAGGGGACGGCTCATCGTCCCGCGGCCTCCGCTATGACCGCGCGCAGCGCGCGCGCCGACGCGTCCCATGACAGGCCGGCAACCGCCTTGCGCGCGCCCTGGGCGAGGGCGAGCGTGCGGCTTGGCTCGTCGAGCGCCCACGCCATCGCGGCGGCGATCGCCTGGACGTCCTCGGGATCGAAGTACAGGGCGGCGTCCCCGAGTGAGGCCCGATGGGAGGGGAGGTTGGAGAGCAGGACCGGCGCGCCGCACGCGGCCGCCTCGACGGCGGGAAGGCCGAAGCCCTCGATGAGCGATGGCAGCACGACCGCCGTGGCCGCGGAGTACAGGCAGGCGAGCGCCTCGTCGGACACGAAGCCCGGGAGGTGGACGTGCGCCTCGAGCTCGAGACCGACGATACGGGCGCGCAGGTCGCGAGCGATGGAGAAGAACGGGTCGTCTTTCAGGTCGCCCGCGAGGACCAGAGGCGGAACGTTGGCCGTGCCGCTCTCGCCCGCGCCGCTTCCCCCACCCGTGCCGCCGTCGCGGACTTCGCGCAGCCGGGCGTAGGCGTCGACGAGCGCGAGGACGTTCTTGTGCGGGCTGATCCCGCCCGCGAACAGGAAGAAGCGCCCGGCCTCGAGGCCCAGCGGCGCCAGCTCGCGCTCGATGGCCGCGGCGCCGCGGGGGGTGAAGACGGGGTCGGGCGCCTCGGGGACGATCGCGACCTGCTCGCTGGGCAGGCCAAAGCGCTCCGACAGCACGATCCGCGACGCCTCCGACACGGTGAACACCCGCGTGGCCCGCCGGATGGCCATGCGCTCCTTGGCCTTCCAGAAGGCGCGGGCGCGGCGGGTCGGCAGCGTGAGGTGCGGGAGCTGATCGGCGATGGCGTCGTGGATCCCGACCACCTCCGCGCAACCCGGTGCAGGGAAGTAGGTGTAGACGGAGGGGAACAGGAAGGCGTCGAACCGGCCGCGGGCCGCTGCCGCGCTGAGGCGCGCCAGGTCGACCGGGCTGCGCGCGTCGTCGGCGGAGGCCGCCTCGCCGGGAGGGCGCGAGAGACGGACGGACCGGACCCGGGCGCCAGGCGGAAGGGCTGTCCGATCGGCGGCGGCGTCCACGACGAGCACGTACTCAGTCTCTCCGTCGAGCGCGACCAGGCGCCCCACGGCATTGCGAGCGAAGCGCCCGAAGCCACGGCGGTTGCCCCAGCTCGTGGCGTCGACTCCGACCCGCACGCTCAGCGCACCATCAGGAGCGACTGCCCGCCCCCGAGCGCGTAGCCGACCGCCTCTCCCCCCGCCCACACGGTCAGGTAGAAGAGGATGAGCGGCGTGGTGAGCAGGAAGCGCAGCCGGTGGCGCCGCTTCTCGAAGACTGCACGCGCCGTGCGGGCGTACATCAGCGGCACGATGAGCGGAGAGCCGCCGAGGTAGGCGATCCGCTTGATCCCGAGTGCCGGATTGCGCGCGCCGGCGTGCGAGCGGGCGTAGTGGTAGCGCTGGGAGACGAAGAAGGGCACGTCGAAGCGCATGACGTGGTCGAGGGCGATGGCCGGCTCGGCGCGAAAGCGAATCCCCTCCGAGGCTAGGTGGGGGTGCAGCCAGCTCTCCCAGCGGCCCTGGTCGAGCAGCGGCTGCATGGCCTCGATCGCACGACGATCGTAGGAGACGTTCATGCCGGTCAGGCCCGCGACTTCCCCAGCCGGGAGGGGCTCCATGAAGTCGGCGTACTCGACGAAGAAGGCCGCCCAGTCGCGCAGCCGACCCGCCGCATTGCGCACCGGGCCGCCGACGACCGGATGCCCCGCCTCGTGCGCGGAGACAATGGCCCGCGACCAGTCGCGGTGCACCACGCAGTGGTCCTCGATCACCGCCACGTAAGGCGCGCGCGCCGCGGCGATGCCCGCCGCGCGCAGCTCCGGCACCGCCATCGGCTCGTCGAAGGAGAGCAGTTTCACCTTCGGCCAGCCCTCGCGCACCCGCGCGCGTGTCTGCTCGTCTGTCCAGTCCGCGACGACGACCTCGGCCTCCGGAGCGTTTCGCGCGAGGGCGTCGAGGCACTGGCCCAGGTAGGGGAAGCCGTTGACCGAGGCGACGACAACCGAGAGCGGCGGCGCGGCGGTGGACGAGCGCGGCGGGGCGAGGGCGAGCGGCGCCAGCGGCGCGGAAGCGGCGCCCGCTTCGAGCGCATCCCTTCGCCGCGCGCCGACCAGCGCGTCCAGGTGCCCGCGCGCTTCGCCGGCGGCCCACGCGACGTTGAAGTACGCCATCCAGGGCAGCACGAGCAGCGCGCGGAGGCGGTGCCGGCCGCGCGCGAAGACGGTCTGGAGCACGCGAAGGGCCAGCAGGCCGGGCACGAGCGGCGCGCCGAGCACGCCCGCGAGGTTGCGCACCGTCGAGTAGTGCTCCCCGCGCTGAGCGCCGTGGGCCCGGCCGTGGTGCAAGCGCTGGGAGGCGAAGGCAGCCGCACCCGCAGAGCGGCCCTGGCGCACCACCATGAGCGGCGACTGCCAGAGCGCAACGCCCTCCTCGGCCAGGCGCCGATGCACGACGGGCTCCCAGAAGCCGTCGCGGTAGAGCTCGCGCGTGCGCTCGAGCAGCTCGCGCTTGTATGAGGCGTTGTCGCCGGGCAGGTCGACGGTCTCGTGGGGCTCGAAGGGCCGCATGTCCTTCGCGTAGCGGCAGAAGTACTCCGCCCAGTCGGCGAGCCTCAGCCGCTTGCCCGGATCGATGGCGCCGGCAACAGCGTCGTGGCGGCCGTGCTCGGACAAAATCGTCGCAAGCCAGTCCGGCGCCGGCTCCATCGGAGAGATCGTCAACGCGACTATGCGGCCGTCCGCGTGGTCTATCCCTTCCCGCCACAGCTCGGGTACAAGCGCGCCGGACCGCTCCAGCCACTGCGCCCACCCGAAGCGCTCGCGCACCCGATCAGGGCTCGCCGCAGGCTCGCAGACGATTACCTGCGCGCCGTCGCGCTGAGGCTCTATCGCCGCCAGGCAGCGCTCCACCGAGCCCTGCGAGCCGTTGGAGCCGACGACGACGGTGAGCGCCGGCGCGGCCGCCTCGCTCATCTCCCGCGGACGGAGGGAACCTCGGGCTCGCGCGAGGGCTCGGGCTCACCCTCGCGCGCGTGCTCCTCTTCGCGCACCTCCGCGGCCTCCTCGATCACCTCGGGCGGCACGAGCTCGATGCTCAGCAGCTCGTCGACGACGTCGCCCTCCTCGTGGTAGGCGTCCTCGGTGTTGATCGACCACACGTCGTAGTCGGTGCCGTCTACCAGGTTGAGCGTCGCGAGGATCGCCGACCACATCGAGTGGTCCTGGTTGTTGTAGCGGTGCAGGCCGTTGCGCCCGAAGGTCTTGAGGTTGCCGAAGCTCTCGACGTAGTGGCGGAGGACCTCGACGTTCTCCATGTAGGTCGCGTCGTACATCGGATAGGCCTTGCGCACGTTGACCTTGACCCCGTCGAAGACGAGGCTCGGATCGATCAGCTTGATCCGGCCCATCTCGGCCTTGGCGAGCTCGATCGCCTCCTGCTCGGGCATCTCCCACATGTCGTCGCCCTCGAAGCAGAAGTACTCCACCCCCAGACACGTCGTGCCCGGCTGGACCATCTCGGGGCTCCACGCCCCGAAGTTCTGCACGCGGCCGGCGCGCGTTCCCGGGTCATGGACGTAGATCCAGTTGTCGGGGAAGGGCTCTGATTGCGTGGTCATCAGGGCGACGAGCACGTAGTCGCGGTAACGAAGGCGCTTCGCTGCGGCACGCACGTTCTCAGGCGGTGGCGGGTCGAGCATGAGCACCATCTCGGACAGCGGAAGGCTCGAGAGGACCCCGTCCACCGATACCTCGACCGGCTCGCCGTCGCGCTCGACAAGCACACCGGTCACCTTGAGCTCGTCGCGCTCGATGGAGAGCACGCGGTTCTCCATGTTGACCGGGATGTCGTGGTGGTCGAGATAGGCCTTGAAGCGCTCCCACATCTGTCCGGGGCCCTTGCGGGGGTACTGGAACTCCTCGATGAGGGTGGTGACGTGCTGGCGACGCAGGCCCAGAATCGTCAGGAGCGCCAGGGGCAGCGAGAAGTTCTTTATGCGCTGCGCGGCCCACTGTGCCCGGACCTCGGAGCCGGGGATGCCCCACACCTTCTCGGTGTAGGGGCCGAAGAACGCGCCGTAGAGGCGGTGGCCGAACTTGTCGGTGACCCACTCCTCGAAGGTCTCGGGCTCCTTGCGCCGGAAGGGCCGCTTCGCGCTGCTCCACAGGTAGGAGATCGCGCACAGCGTCGACTCGACGATACCCAGCCGGGCGAGGACGTCCTTGGCTACGAGCGGGTAGGCGAAGAAGCTCTGGTTGTAGTAGATCCGGGAAAGCCGTGGGCGGGTGAGGAAGTCCTCGCCCATCATCGCCTGCCAGAGCTTCTCGACCGGGCCCAGCTTGGTGAAGAAGCGGTGGCCGCCGAGGTCGAAGCGATAGCCGCGAACCTCCTGCGTGCGGGCGATCCCGCCGACGATGTCGTCGGCCTCGAAGACCTGACCGCGCTCGCCTTTGAGCGCAAGGACGTAGCCGGCGGTCAGCCCGGCGGGGCCGCCGCCAAGCACGGCCATGCCGATGCTCTCGCTATCGCTTCGAGTTCCTGGTGTCACGATGACTCCGAGCCCCCCGGCCAGACCAGAATCCCGCAGAGCAGGGTTCTGGTCTGCGTGCCGCTGCGTGCGACGCGTGGCGGGTGGCTCCCGGATGCGGGCGCGCAGTTTAGCGGCTCCCCCGGCGGCGCTGATGACGCGGCCGGGGCTATGCTGGCGCGCTCGTGCGCACCGCGCTCGCCCGTCGGCCGACCCTCGTCGCGCTCGCCGCCTGCCTTGCCGTCGCAGGGCTCTCCTTCCTCCTCGAGCCCTTCGCCCTCCTGCCCGACCCGTGGGCGTGGGTCGTGTGGGGCCGCGAGGTCGCGAGCGTCGATCTGGACACGACCTCGGGACCGTCATGGAAACCGCTGCCGCCTCTGATCATCGCGGTGCTGTCGCTCGCCGGCGGAGCCGCCCCCGCCCTGTGGACGCTCGTCGCGCGGGCTGGAGGACTGCTCGCGTTCGTCATGGCAGCGCGGGTGGCGTGCCGGCTCGCGGGCCCCGCCGCAGGATGGGTCGCCGCCGCGGTGCTCGCCGTTGCGCTCGTCCCGAGCTGGATGAACATCGTCGCGATGGGCCGCGAGGAGGGGCTGCTGTGCGGGCTGATCCTGTGGGCGGTCGACTGTCATCTCCTTCGGCGGCAGGGGCAGGCCTTCGCGCTCGCCTTCGCCGCCTCGCTGCTGCGACCGGAGGTGTGGCCGTTCCTCGGCCTCTACGGCGTTTGGCTCCTGTGGCGTGCACCGCGGCTGCGCGTGCTCATCCTTGGGCTCTTCGTCGCCCTCCTACCACTGTGGTTCATCCCCGACGTCGTCACCGTCGGCAATCCGCTCCAGTCCTCCCAGAAGGCGCAGGGCGACGTCAGCCACGCTACCCTGACCGACCCCGTCAAGCGCGCGGTCGAGCTCGTCCCGGTGCCGCTCCTCCTCGTCGCGCTCGCCGCGGCGGCGCTCGCGGCGGTCCGGATGCGCCGGATGGGGGTGCGCGAAGCGGTGAGGATGGCTGGGGGCGGCGCGCGCGGGGACCGCTCCGCAAGGGGCGATCTCGCCAGCGGAGAGTGCGAGCTCGTCGTCGTCGTGCTCCTGGTCGGTGCGCTCGGGTGGGTCGCCCTCGTCGCCGCCACCAGCAAGGTGGCCAACTACGCCGGGATAGCTCGCTTCCAGCACCCCGCGGCGGCGGTCGTCGCGGTGCTCGCCGGCGTCGGGGCGGTGTGGCTGGCGGCGGCCGTCCGCGACGCTCTGGCCCGGCGGCGCCCCGGTTTACGCTCCGGGCCGGCCGCTGCCGCGCTGTGGGCGCGGCGCTCCTGCTTGCGACCGCTCCCTTCTTGCCGACGCGCGTGCGTCGGATCGACCGCGCGCTCGTCGAGGAGCGCGCAAGGGCAGACCTCGACGGATCGCTCGGCGACGCGATCGACGACGCAGGAGGCCGCGGGAAGGTCGTCGCCTGCGGTACGGCCTACACGACTTCCGGCAACGAGCCCGCGCTCGCGTGGCGCCTCGACCGCCACATCGACGATGTGCTCAGCGATCGGCCGGAGGTCCCCGGGGTGGTCGTCCGGGTCGACGCCCAGGCCCTGCGCGAGACCAATGTGCGCCGGCTCGGGATCAGGCTCTACTCGGTGGGCAACCGGACCTTCGACCCTATCGCTGAGGCGGGGGTGTGGGAGATCCTGGCGGCGTGCCGGCCTGGGCTCACGCTCGGCTCCTCGCCGCGCGAGGGTCGCCCGGTACGCTGACGAGGTGCCCGAGCCTCGGCGGACGGTGCAGCGCCTCGGCCTCAGCGCCGGACTGATCGGAGTCGTGCTCGCGTTCGGCACCCGAGGCCTCTACTGGCTGCCCGGGGACGCCTACTGGCTCGCGACGCTCGCCACGCCGTGGGCGGCAGCCGCGGTTCTCGCGGGCGGCCTTACCCCGCGCTGGCGGGCTGGCGCTGCGGCGGGCGTCGTCGCGCTGTGCGTCGCGGTGCTCGTCTACTACGCGATCCTCGGCCTCCTCGAGCACGACTACACCGCGAGCCCGTTCGGGCTCGCGTGGCTGCTCGCCGCGTTCCCGACCGGCGCGGTGGGGGGCGCCGCGGGCGCCCTCGCCCGCGCCCACGGCGGCCTTGGCGTGCGGCTGGTGATCGCGGGTGTCGGTGGGTCGATCGCGGGCGAGCTCGCGCTGCGCGCGACGGCCAGCGCGCGGACGGTCGAGCTCGCACACCACCGCCTGGGCGTACAGGCAGCCGCCGCGGCTGTGCTCGCCGGGGGAGCGATGCTCGTGGTGGCGGCGGCCGCCGCCACGGCCGACCGTCGCGGCGAGGCCCTTGCCGTCCTGGGCGTCGCCGTGCTCGTCGCGCTGGCGACCCCCACCGCCATCGAGGCCACCGTCGCGGTCGTGCGAGCCGCGCGCCACGGCGCGTGAGAGAGGGACCTCCGCCAGCCTCGATCCGCTGCGCGGAGTGAGGGAAGGCGAGCGCATCCGGGCCGCGATCGTCGGCGCCGGGCTCATGGGGCGCTGGCACGCACGCGAGCTCCAGCGGGCCGGCGGAGAGCTCGTCGGAGTGGCGGATCTGGACCGCGGCGCCGCGGAGCGGCTGGCGCGCGAGCCCGGCGAGCGGTCGCTCGACGCGCTGCTCGAGCGCCGGCCCGACGTCGTCCATGTCTGCACTCCGCCTGACAGTCACGCCGAGCTCGTCGAGCGCAGCCTCGGGGCTGGTGCGCACGTCCTGTGCGAAAAGCCGCTCGCCCCGGACGCCGCGGCCACCGAGCGGCTCCTCGCGCTGGCCGCCGAGCGCCGCCTCCTCCTGTGCCCCGTCCATCAGTACCTCTTCCAGTCCGGATTCGAGCGGACCGTCGCCGCGCTGCCCGGGCTCGGGCCCCTCCTCCATGCGGACGTGACAGCGTGCTCGGCGGGCGGCGAGGGCCGCCACTCCGCCGAGCTCGACGAGGTCGTGGCCGAGAACGTCCCCCATGCGCTTGCCGTGCTCGAGCGGCTCCTTCCCGGTGGGGTCGGCGAGCTCGCGTGGGACGTGCGCCGGCCGCGCAGCGGTGAGCTGCGGGCCACGGCGACCGCCGGAGAGGCCACCGTCTCGCTGCTCGTCAGCCTCGCCGGCCGACCGACTGCCAACGCGCTTCGGCTCACCGGCACCGGCGGCACCGCGCACCTCGACTTCTTCCACGGCTTCGCCACCATCGAGGGCGATGGAGTCTCACGCGCCCGCAAGGTCACCCATCCCTTCGCGCTGGCGGGAGCAACGGCCGCGTGCGCCGCCGCCAACCTCGCTCGGCGGGCCGCCCGGGGCGAGCCGGCCTATCCGGGCCTGCGCGCGCTCATCGCCCTGCTCTACGCGGCGATCCAAACAGGCGGCGCATCGCCGATCCCTCCCGAGGAGATCCTCGCCGTCGCGCGCGCGCGCGACGTGTTGCCCTCGCGTTGACCTTTGGCTCGTGTCCCCCTCGCGCTGACGCGCGGCTGCAGCGTGGTCTAGGGTCCAGCCGGAGTTGGCTGCGCCGGCGTCGCGGGCGCGCCGCCGGCGACCTGAAGGACGACCCGCGACCCCGGCTGAGCCTTGGCCCCCGGCGCGGGCTGCTGGCGAAGCACTTTGTCCGCTTGCCCATTGGGGCCGGCCCCCTTGGTGCGGAAGAAAACCGCTAGACCGAGATCTGACAACGAGGAGACCGCATCCTCGACCGGCTTTCCCTGAACGCTTGGCACCCGAACGGGGCGTGGCGGCTTGTCGACCACGACCTCCACGACCGAGCCGAGCACGACCACCGAGGCCGGCCTGGGCGACTGGCTCAGGACGTTGCCCGAGCTCTGGTTCGAGCGCTGCTGCGTGATCTCGATCTGCAGGCCGGCCTGCTTGACGCTCCGCTTTGCTCCCGCTTCGGCGTCGCCGACGACCGCAGGCACGGCGACGGTCTGCGGGCCCTTTGAGACGACGAGGGTCATCCGCGACCCCTTGTCGAGCCGCGCGCCGGCCGCGGGCTGGGTTCGAATCGCGTCGCCCGCGGCGACGCCCCTCGAGAACTCCTGGCGCGCCCGGGCGACGAAGCCCACCGCGCGGAGGGCCGCGTTCGCACGCGGCTCGGGCAGCTCGGCGACGTCGGGAACCACGCCCTTCCCGGGGCCGGCCGAGACCGTGAGGCTGATCGTCGAGCCTTCGTCAGCCTCCACGTCGCCGGCAGGCGACTGGCCGAGGACCCGATCCTTGGCCGCGACGTTGGCGGTGCGCCTGACCTCGACATCGAAGCCCTCGTCGTCCAGGACGGCCTTCGCCCGGGTCAGATCCTGCCCCACCATCGCCGGAACCGGCTTCTCCGTCGTTCGAGTGACGAGCACCACCGCGACGACGCCGAGTGCGAGGAGCAGCGCGCCGACCACAAAGACCAGGGCCAGCAACCTCTTCTCGGAGGACCCGGAGGAGCCCGGACCGCCCGGGGCGCCCGCGTAGGACGCGCCCGGGACACGCGCGGGCAAGGCGAGAGGGTCGGCCTCCCTCCCGGCCCCGCCCGACGCGGACGGGGCGCCCGGACCGGAGGGGCTCGCCGGATCGACCATCGCGCAACTCTATGTCGGGCCGCCGCTGGAACCAAGCGCCAGCGGCTTTGCTCTCAGGCGCGGGGCTTGTGACCGGAACGCCGCCTAGTGCCTACCCTTTCTTCGCTTGGGCTCGGGCCCCCCGTCGGGGCGGACGAAGTTGAAGCGGAGGCTGGGCGTCGTCTCCGACGCTCGGCGATGCCCCTGATATCCGGCACTGCCCGGCAATCCCGCGTCGCCGCCTCGGGGGGTCCCACCCTGCTGCGGGGTCCCACCCTGCTGGGGGAAGCCACCCTGCTGGGGCAAGCCACCCTGCTGGGGAATCCCACCCCGGGCAATTCCACCCTGGCCCTGCTGGGCGGCATCCTTCTTCTTCTTGAAGAGGCGCATATGTGCTCAGCTCCTTTCGGTCATGTGCTGATCAGCATCCGAGCAACGGTACTTCATCGACAAGGGGCGATTCCACGGCGAACGGTCAACGCCGGATGAGCTCTCCTTCCTCGCGCCTCGCGGCGTAGGCCGGATGCCCGGGCATCCGGCGCCCGCGCCGCTCGCGGTCGCGGCGACGGAGCGACCTTTGCCGGAGGACGAGCAACGACCCGGTGCCGACCATCCCGAGCCCGACCGCTCCCAGCAGCCAGACGAGAAGCGGGATACCGCCCCGGTCATCGGGGGGCGCAGGCAAGGGCGCGATAGCCGGCGCGACCACGGCGAGGCGCGCTCGTCCTTCGGCCTTCTGCCCGTCGGCCGTCGTGGCGGCCAGAACGATCCGGTAGCGCCCGGGGCCGACCTCCGCGGGAAGTACGAGCACGTTGCGGCCGGGCTTGGCGCGGGTGCGCAGGCGCAGGACGGACGCTCCTCGCCGTCGGATGTCTATCCGCACCCGCGAGCGCACCGTGGCCCTGAAGCGCAGGCGCGTCCGCCCTCCCTCGAGCGCGGTGACGGGCGTCCAACGGTAGAGCAGCCGCAGGCTCCTCCGCCGCCCGCCAACGCCCACGTCGAGGGGCCGAGGCCCTGCCGTGGAGACCAACCGGACTCGGTTGTTGCCCGAGTCGGCGACGAGGAATCCGCCGCCCCCGGTCGGCGCCACCCCCTTGGGCGCGTTGAGCGCCGCGTCATTGGCTCTTCCCCCGTCTCCCCGCGAGCCGGGGGCGCCCGTCCCGGCGACGGTCTCGATGCGCCCGATGGGGGAGACCCTGCGGATTGCGTTGTTGCCCGTGTCGGCGATCAGGAAGCCGCCTTCCCCCGTGGGGATAACGGTATGCGGGGCGTCGAGCTGTGCGCCGGCGGCGTCGCCGCCGTCGCCGGCGTACCCGCGCACTCCGACCCCCGCCACCGTCGTGATGCGCCCGGAGGACGAGACCTTCCGTATGGCGTGGTTGCCCGTGTCGGCGATCAGGAAGCCGCCTCCGCGCAGCGGCGCGACGTCGAAGGGCGAGCTCAGCTGGGCCGCCGTCGCAGCACCCTCGTCGCCTCTGTAGCCGGAGGCGCCAGAGCCGGCGACCGTCAGGATCTTCCCGGTGCGGTACACGCGACGGATGCGGTTGTTGTCGGTGTCGGCGATCAGAAAGCCGTCGTCGGGCAGCGCGCCCACTCCGTGCACGAGGCTCAGCTCGGCCTGCACCGCCAGGCCGCCGTCGCCGCTCGAGCCCCGGGCGCCGTTGCCGGCGACTGTGGTGATCTGCCCGTCGCGGGTCACGCGTCGCACGCGCTTGTTCTTCATGTCGGCGATTAGGAACCCGCCGCGGGGCAGCGCCTCGACGTCGTGGACGAAGTTGAGTGGGGCGCTGGTCGCCGGGCCGCCGTCGCCGCCGTAGGCCTTGGCGCGGTCGCCGGCCACGGTGCGGATGCGCCCGTCGGAGAGCACTCGCCGGACGACGTTGCTGTTGGTCTCGGCCACCAGGAAGCCGCCGCCCGGAAGGGGCGCGATCTCGCGCGGGAGGTCGAGCGAAGCTGCCGTGGCGCGACCGCCGTCGCCTCCGTAGGCGGCGGCTCCGTTCCCGGCGACGGTGAAGATGTAACGGGTGACGGCGCCGGCGGGCGGCGCCGCGACCGCGACGGCGACCGTTGCCGCCGCGAGAGCAGAGAGGAGGCGCAAGGCGGGCGAGATTGTGACAGGGCGGTCAGCCGTCTCGGCGCACCTCGAAGGTGCCTCGGGTCCCGGGTAGCGTGCCGTGGGTGGAGGACCCAATGCCCGTCACCGCCCATGTGCGCATTCCCTTGCGCGAGGTCGAGCTGCGCGCGAGCCGATCCTCGGGCCCGGGTGGCCAGCACGCCAACGTGACCGCCTCCCGCGTGGAAGCCGTCTTCGACGTCTGGGCCTCACAGGCGCTCTCCGACGTCCAGAAGCGGCGGATCGTCGAGCGACTGGGGGGCCGGGTGGCGGCGATCGCGCAGGATCACCGCAGCCAGGCCCGCAATCGGGAGCTCGCGCTCGAGCGCCTGCGAGCGAGGCTCGCAGGCGCGCTCACCGTCGCCCCGCGGCGACGCCCAACCAAGCCGACGGCGGCCTCCCGCAAGCGTCACCGCACCACCAAGACGGCGCAGGCGCAGCGAAAGGCCCGCCGCCGGCCTCCCGAGACGGGCGAGGACTGATCGCACGGCGCCGGCGTCTCTCAAGCGCAGGCACGAGTGGCCCTCCTGGAAATCCGCGCAGCGGGGTTCGGCCTGCCCGCCAGCGGGGCAGGCAGGGAGTCATGAGCACTCCTCCTGGGGCTGCCGCGAGCGAGAGCAAGGTCCTCTTCTCATCCTCGGCATCGCGCTCGGCCTGCTGTTCCCCCTTGTGGGCCTCATCATCGCCATCGTCCTGTTCGTGAAGGGGCGCTCGCAACAGGGGCTCATCGTGCTGGGCGCCACCGCAGTCGGCGTCCTCATCGGCGTCCTGATCTACCTGTGAGCTCGCGGGCATCGACATCGAGGGGCTCTTCGACATGGAGCTCGAGGCCACCAGGACCGAGCTGGCCGAGCTCGAGGTAAGCCCCGTAGGGCAGCGCTCAGCCGCCTTGCATGAGCATCGTCGAGTGCTCGGCGAGGTCGAGCAGGGGCTCGGCGCCGACGCCGATGGCGACGGTGGCCACGCCGAGGAACGCGATGGCGATGGGAAGGCTCATGCCCGGCAGCGGCCGCGGGGCGGCGCCCGTGGGCGGCGGATCGAGGACGGCGGGCGCGATCACCCGCAGGTAGTAGTAGAGCGAGATCACCGTGTTGACCACGGCGACGACGGCGAGCCACGCCTGGTCGGCGTCGATCGCCGCCCGGAAGACCTCGAGCTTGCCGACGAAGCCGGCCAGCGGCGGCAGCCCGAGCAGCGACAGGAAGGACAGGACGAGCACGGCCGTCCACCACGGATGCGACCGACCCAGCCCCCGGAAGGCGTCGAGGTCGACCGAGCGGCGCTCGCGCGCGACTGCATGCACCACAGCGAAGGCGGCGAGGTTGGTCGCGGCGTAGGCGATCGCGTAGTAGACGAGCGCGGGCAGGCCCTGGTCCGATCCCTCGAGCGCCGCGACGCCCATCAGCAGGTAGCCCGACTGCGCGATCGACGAGTAGGCCAGGAGCCGCACGACGTTTCGCTGGGGAAGGGCGGCGAGGTTCCCCAGGGTCATGGTCGCGGCGGCGATCGCGGCGACGGCGGTCGGCCATCCCGCCGTGCCGTCGGGAAGGGCGAGCGTAAGCACGCGCGCCAGTGCGACCAGGGCGGCGAGCTTGGAGAGCACCGAGAGGTAGGCGGCGACGGGCAGCGGCGCGCCGTCGTAGGCGTCGGGCGCCCAGAAGTGGAAGGGCACCAGCGAGGCCTTGTAGGCCAGCCCGGCGACGACGAGGACCGTGGAGGCGATCACCGCCCCGTCGGGCGCGTCGCGCAGCGCCTCACCCACGACGCGCAGATCCGTCGACCCCGCCAGCCCGAACCACCAGCTGAGCCCGTAGACCATCGTCGCCCCCGCGACCGTCCCGTAGACGTAGTACTTCAACGACGCCTCATTGCTGCGCGGCGCGCCGCGCAGGTAGCCAGTCATCACGAACGACGCGATGCTCGAGAGGCCGAGCGCGATCGCCAGCAGGGCGGCGTCGGCGGCGGCGCCGAGCACGGCCGCCGCGAGCGAGGCGGCGGTCAGGACGGCGTAGAACTCGCCCTCCCGGTCTGTCCCCGCAAGCGACGGGCGCGCGAGCGCGATGCACAGCGCACCCGAGACACCGACTAGCCCGGTGAGCACCAGCGCCAGCCCGTCGACGACGAAGATGCCCTCCATCGTGACCCGGAAGCCGCGGTCCAGCCACGTCGCTCCGGCGAGGCCGGCGGCGGCCAGGTGCGCGCCCGCCGCCCACGCGCCGACGAGGCCCTGCCGCCCGCGCGGCAGCACGATCGCGAGGACCACGCAGACGATCGCACCGAGCGCGAGCGCCCCGATGGGCGAGAGCCACGGGAGATCGGCGATCATCCGATCCTCCATCTCCTTCATCTCGGCGACGGTCATCCGCACCCCCTGATCACCCGCCGCCGAGCAGCCAGGCACCGCTCGAGATCACGTCGAGGGCGAGCCGCGGGTAGAGGCCCAGCGCCACGACGAGGACGAGCAGCGGCCCCAGCGCGAGCAGCTCGCGCGCGCCGAGGTCGGGCAGGCCGCGCCAGCGCTCGGGGGTCTCACCGAGGAACGCGCGCTGAAGCGCGAGCAGAAACAGGCCGGCGGTGATGGCGATGCCCACGACGGCCAGCGCCGCGATCGCGGGATAGACGTCGAAGGTCCCGAGGAAGATCTGCAGCTCGGCCGGGAACTGCGCGAGGCCCGGCAGGCCCAGCGACGCGAAGAAAGCGAGCGCCGTCGCGGTCCCGTAGACGGGCATCGGCGTGAACAGTCCGCCGAGGCGGCCGAGGTCGCGCGTGTGCGCGCGCGTCTGGATGAAGCCGGCGACGAAGAACAGCGACCCGGTCACGAAGCCGTGGGCGATCATCTGCAGGACGGCCCCGTCGACGGCGAGCTCGCGGGCGTCGGTCGAGATTCCGGTAGCCGCGGCGGCGGCCACGGCGATCACGACGTAGCCCATGTGGTTGACCGACGTGTAGGCCACCAACCGCTTGAGATCTGATTGGGCGAGCGCGAGCAGGGCGCCGTAGAGGACGCTGAGCAGCCCGAGCAGCGCGACCGGCAGCGCGAACTGCGCGAAGGCGTCGGGGAGCATCTGGAGGTTGACGCGCACCAGGCCGTAGGTCCCCAGCTTGAGCAGCACACCGGCCAGGAGGACGCTTCCCGCCGTAGGCGCCTCGACATGGGCGGCGGGAAGCCACGTGTGGAACGGGACGATCGGGGTCTTGATCGCGAAGCCGACCAGGAAGGCGAGGAAGACCAGCGACGCGCCGAGCCCGGCGCCGGCGAAGGGCTCCTCCTCGGCCAGCGCGATCATGTCGAACGTCTGGGGCTCTGACTGGAGGAACAGCGCGATGATCCCCAGCAGCACGGGCAGCGAGCCGATCAGCGTGTAGAGGAAGAACTTCAGCGCCGCGTAGCGCCGTTGCTCACCGCCCCACAGCGCGATGAGGAAGTACATCGCCACGAGGGTCACGTCGAAGGCGACGTAGAAGAGGAAGAAGTCCTCGGCCAGGAAGAAGGCGAGCGTCGCGCCCTCGAGCAACAGGATCAGCGCCGCCGCCGCACGGGTCAGCGGCCTCGGGCCGACGCCGTAGATCGCGCTTGCCACGAAGAGGATCGCGGACATCGCGCTCAGGGCCAGCGCCATCCCGTCGACCCCAAGGCGCCAGGCGACGTCGAGGCTCGGGATCCACGTCGCCTCCTCGACGAGCTGCATCCCGCTATCCGGGTCGAAGCGGGCCCACGTGGCCAGCAGGCAGGCGAGCGCGAGAGCCGAGGCGGCCAGCGCGATCCGCTGCGGCGCGCGCTCGAGCCGGGCGGGAAGCGCCGCCGCGAGCACCGCGCCGGCCAGCGGGATGGTGACGGCTAGGGTCAGCAGCGGCATAGTCAGGTGAGGGCCACGGGGGCGAGGGTGAGCAGCGGCATGGCTAGGTGCCGGCGACGGTGACGAGGATCGGCAGCGCCATGGTCAGGTGAGGGCGGTCAGGGCCACGACCGCGGCGACGGCGGCCGCGCCGAGGACCGTGTCGCGGAGGTACTCGTGCAGGCGGCCCGTCTGGAGCCGTGAGGTGCCTGCGCCGCCGCGGCCGACGAGCCGCGCCAGGCCGTCGACGGCCGCGTCGATCCCGCGCTCCTCGATCCAGCGCTGCGAGCGGGCGGCGCGGAGGCCTCCGCGCGCCACGCCGTCGACCGCGGCGTCGATGCCGCGCGCGTCGAACCGGTCGAGCAGTGCGGCGGCGCCGAGCACGGGGCGCTGGATAACCGTGCGAAGGAGCTCCGTGGCGTAGAGCTGCCGGACGGCCGCACGAGCGAGCGTCGCCGGGGCACGAAGCGGGACTAGCACCGCACCCGCGCCGATCGTTATGGCGGCGAGGCCGAGCGCAACGCTGGCGAGCGAGAGCTCCGGCGCGGGCAGGTCGAGCAGGTTCGCCAACGGGGCGCCGACCACGCCGAGGCCGACGCTGCCGACGGCGAGGGCGCCTGTGGCAACGAGCATGCGGCGTCGCCCCTCCACCACCTTCCTCGATCGATCCCCTCCGGGGGAGAAGAGGACCAGCACCGGCCGTAGCAGGTAGGCCGCGCTTCCCGCTCCGGCGATCAGCACCAGCACGAGCCACGCGGGGTGGTCCTCCGCGGCGCGGACGATCGCGTCCTTGCTCCAGAACGCCGCCAGTGGCGGGACGGCGGCGATCGACAGCGCGCCGATCGCGAAGCCCGCGAAGGCGGCGCGGTCGTCGCGGCCGGCCCCGCGCAGGTCGGCCAGCTCGGTCGACCCCCGCTCGTGCTGGAAGATCCCCGTGGCCAGGAACATGCCGGCCTTGCCCGCGGCGTGGGCGACGACGTGGAAGAGCGCGACCGCCGGGCCGCCCACCGCGGCCGCGACGAACATCAGCCCGAGCTGGCTCGTAGTCGAACCCGCCAGCACGCGCTTGAGGTCGCGCTGGCCCAGTGCGATCGCGGCGCCGGCCACCGCGGTGATCGCGCCGACCCATCCCGCGACCTCCAGTGGCCAGCCCGCCAGCAGAGCGTCCGAGCGGATCAGGAGGTAGACCCCCGCCGCGACCATCGTCGCCGAATGCAACAGGGCAGTGACCGGGGTCGGCCCGGCCATCGCACCCGCCAGCCACGTCTGCAGCGGCGCCTGCGCGCTCTTGCCCATCGCGGCCACCACGAGTCCGATCCCGACCAGAGCCCCGAGCGCGCCGCCCGGGCGCTGCGCGCCGAAGGCGAGCGTGCCCGCGCCTGCGAACAGGGCGAGAATCGCGACGTAGAAGCCCAGATCGGCGGTCCGCGTCGTCAGGAACGCGCGCACCACCCCGGCCGGAGCCCTGCGATCGAAGCGGTTGAACGCGATGAGCCGCGCCGACAGCGCCCCGACGAGCTCCCAGAAGATCAGCAGCGTGAGGTAGCCGTCGGCCAGGACGAGGCCCTGCATGACCGCCAGGAAGGCGAGTAGGCCGCCAAGCGCCTGCGGCGCCCGGGGCTCGGTTGCGAAGTAGCCGCCGGCGTGGAGCACCACGACGAGGCCGACGGTCGCGACGGTGGCCGACATGACGGCGGCCAACGGGTCGAGGCGAAGACCCACGTCCAACCCGCCGGCGGCGGGCAGCCAGGTGAACGTCGAGCGCGTGGTGTCCCCACCCGCGGCCGCAACGAGCATGACCCAAGCGGGAACGGCGGCAGCCCCCGCTCCCGCGAGCGCCACCCAGCCGGCGCGCCGCCCGGCCACCCGAGCGGCCGCGGCCGCCACGGCGGGAAGAGCGACGGTCACCCAGAGCGCGACGACCATCGGCTTACCCCCTCAACTCCGTGAGGTCGTCGAGCTCGGCTGTTCGCCGGTTGCGGAAGGCCGCGATGACCAGCGCGAACCCGACCGTCGCCTCGACGGCCATCAGCGTCATGACGATGAGCACGAAGAACGCGCCGCTCGCGGCATCCGGCCACGCGTAGCGCATGAAGCCCACCGCGTTGAGCATCGCTGCGCCGAGCATCAGCTCGATGCCCATGATCACCATGATCGCGTTGGTCTGGGAGAGCGCGCCGTAGAGGCCGATCGCGAAGAGCAGCGCGGCAGCGGTGAGGACGACCGGGAGGCTGATCACGGCGCGTGACTCCCGTGGCGCGGCTCGCCGTCTCCCGCGCGGTCGCGCGGCTCGCCGGCCGGCGCCGGGATCCCGAGGCGCCCGCCGTGCTTGGCCAGCAGGATCCCGCCGACCATCGCGAAGAGGATCGTCATCCCCGCGAACAGGAAGCTGAGCATCGACCGGCCCATAACCTCGAAGCCGATCTGCTCGACGTCGGGCGCCGCGCCGGTGACGACGGCGCCCGGCCAGTCGGTCGCCACCGCGAGAGCCCCCAGCGCCACCGCGACGCCCGCTGCCACGGCGGCCGACCGACGCTTGTCGTGGGTCATGTCCATCCCCATCAGGCCACCGGGGTCGGCCATGAACATGACCATGAAGAAGACCATGATCACCATCTCCCCGCTCATCATCAGGAGCTGGAGCACGCCCAGGAACTCGCTGGCGAGCGAGAGGAAAACAAGGCCCTCGATGCCCAGCGAAGCGAGTAGGAGCAAGCCGGCACGGGCCATCGAGCTCGTGCGGAACACGTAGAGGGCGGTCACGAGCATGATCGCCGCCGAGGGCCAGAAGACCAGGGCGGTCGCGAGGTCGCTCATCGCAGGATCGCCCGGCACGGCCAGAGCGCGAGCGCCGTCGCGAGGTCGCTCATCGGTAGAAGAGGAGGGTGATCAGGCCGCCGAGGACGATCACGCCGAGGGCCGCCGGGATGGCGACGACCCACGCGGCGGTGAGCAGCCGTTCGAGCTCGAAGCGCGGCACTCGCCGCCCGGCCCACAGCATCCCGGCGGCCACCGCGCCGGTCTTGAGCGCCATCCACACGGCCGGCGGAAGAAGCGGGCCCTGCCAGCCGGCGAGGAACAGTGCCGCGGTCATGCCGGCGACCGCGAGGACGAGAACGTTCTGGGCCAGCGCTATCAGGCCCGCGTGCAGTCCCGTGTACTGAGAGAACGCCCCTCCTCCGAGCTCGGTCGGCGCGTTGGCGAGGTCGAAGGGCGGCAGCAGCGCGACGGCCATCGCCGCGGGAACGAAGAGCGCGGCGGCGAAGGGCTGGACGACCACCATGGGGACCGCATGCTGGACCTCGACGATCGCCGCCGGCCGAAGCGATCCGGCGGGCGCCGCGACCGCGGTGACGACCATGGCCAGAGGCATCGCGAAGCCGAGCATCAGCGCGATGAAGCGAAAGCCGCCGAGGACGGCGAGCGGCCGTCCCGCGCCCCAGCCGGCCATGAACACTGCCGGGGTGACGTACGCGAGCGCGGCCGAGAAGAGGATCGCGCCCGTCGAGAGGTCCACCCCGCGGAAGCCCGGCGCCCAGGGGACCGTCGCCAGCGCCACCACCGCGGCGACGAGGAGCAGCGGCGGCGCGAGGTGGTAGAGCCAGCCGTCGCGACCCGCGGGGACGGCGAGCGGCTGGTCCAGCCGCGCGGCGGCGCGGCGGAGGACGAGCGCCGGCGCCACCCGCGCGCCCGCGACCGCCTGCTCGACGCAGGCGACCGCCCAGGCGCCGCCGAGCACCAGCGCGATGATCGCGAGAGGGGTCCAGTTGCTCATCGCGCGGCCCCGCCGCCCGCCTGCGCGTCCCTCGCCGCACGGCCCCGCGCGTCACTCATCGCGCGGCCTCTTGGATGGCGTGTGGGTGCGAGTGGCCCCGACGAGGATCTGGTGCCGTGACGTTCCAGGGCGAGAGGTCGAAGGAGGCGAGGGCAGCGAGCGCCGCCGACCACTCGAGCCCGATCACGAGGCCGCCCGCGAGGGCGACGGCCTCGAGCGCGCCCGGCGTGGTCCCGTCGCTGATGGGGCCGCGCGGCCCCTCGACGGTCGAGCTCGGCGCGAAAGGAAGGTCGGCTCCGAGCGCCGCCTGCGCGAGGTCCAGGGCCGCAACCGCTTCCTCGGCCCGCACCTCGGTACGCGCGGCGGCGTCGCCGGCCTTGCGGGTGACCGGCTCGAAGCCCAGATCCGCGTAGGCCGGATCCTCCGAGCGAGCGTCCCGCGGCACCCCGCTCGCTCTAGCGATCGGGCCGGTGAGGCCGAGCGCAAGGGCTCCGGCCGCGTCGATCACCGCGCGCCCGGCGGTGCGGGATCGAAACGCGCGGCTCTCGACAAGCCGGCCGCTCGCCGCGAGCGCGCGGCGAGCGGCGTCGAAGTCGATGCGCCCGGGCGCTCCGGCGAAAAGCGCGACGACCGCGTCGCCGGCGCGGTCGGCGAGCAACGGCCAGCCGAGGAGCTCCGCGAAGCGTCGCAGCCACGCGGCATGGCTGAGCGCGCGCTCGACCTCGACCGCGACAATCCGCTCTGCGGCGACCAGGTCGCGGGTCGCCGCAGTCCACGCGCGAGGCGTGAGCGCATCACGTCCGGCCCTCAGCGTCGCGCGCACGCGGCACGACGCGACGACGTCGCCGTCGAGCGAGAGCTCGGCGACGAGACCGGTTGGAAGCGCCGGCGACAGGGGGCCGAGCGCGAAGTCGGTGGGCTCCATCACGAGGCCGTCGCGGCTCGGGTCGCCGGTGATCTCCATCATGTCCGCGTGGTCCATGCCGGCGTGGTCGACCTCGCCATGATTCGTCGCGGCGTGCGGGGCGTGGTCCATCCCGGCGTGCTGGCCGTGGTCCATCCCGGCGTGCTCGTCCTCGCCATGATCCGTCGAGGCGTGCTCGGTTTGGTCCATCCCGGCGTGCTGGCCGTGGTCCATCCCGGCGTGCTCGCCCTGCCGCCCCACGTCGAGCACCTCGGCGAGGGGCACGCCCGGGTCGAACGGGTCACCGAGGACCTCGACGCGACGCGGCTCGGGCATCAGGTCCCACGCCTCCCCCACCGCCGCCGCCAGCTCGCCCGGGACGCGCTCGGGACCCGCGAGGACGCTCGCCCCTTCCGGGCTGACCGCGGTCTCGAAGCCGGCCGCCCGGACGTCCACTCCCGCCATCGTCCACGCCTGCTCGTCGGGCACGAGGACGGCCGGCCGCAGCATCCTTACGACCACCGCAGCGCCCCCTCCCGCCACGCGTAGAGGATCCCCACGCCCAGGACCGTGAGGAAGAAGCCGATCTCCGCGTAGGCGAACCAGCCGAGCGACCGGAAGACGACGGCCCACGGATACATGTAGGCCATCTCCATGTCGAAGGCGATGAAGAGCAGCGCAAAGGTGTAGTAGCGCACGTGGTAGCGCACCCACGCCGGCTGCTCGCCGGGATGGGTGACCCGGCGACCGTGCCGGGCGAGCACCACCAGATAGGCCGCGCCGGTGAGCGCGCAGACCAGCGCGACGAGGACGAAGAGCAGTGTAAGGGCGCTCACGACGGGCTCAGCCGCGCCGCATCAGCCGCCCGACCGCGCCCATGAGCTCGGCGGTGCGCTCCTCGCGTTGCCCGGCGCCCGCTTCGAGCACGCAGCTGCGCGCGTGGTCGTCGAGCAGGCCGAGCGCGACCTTGTCCAGCGCCGCCTGCACGGCGCTGATCTGGGTGAGGACGTCGATGCAGTAACGGTTCTCCTCGACCATGCGCTCGAGGCCGCGGACCTGACCCTCGACACGCCGCAGGCGGTTGAGGAGCTGATCCTTGGAGGCGGTGTAGCCGCGTGTGGGACCGGGTGGAGGGGCGGACATCACCTGGAGGGTATCAATACTACCCCTGGGGGGTATACGCGTACGGAGCGCGGTGCTTCTGACCCTTACCTACTCGGATAGGGTCAAAACCGTCCGGCGCGGCGGCCTAGCCGACGCGCGGATGTAGGAATCAGGCGGCGCCGGGCAGGGCGTGGCCTACCGCACGCTCATAGAGCGTCTCGGGGGCCATGTCGGCCCCGTTGGGCCAGGAGATCGTCTCGGCGTCGGATTCGAGGCGCACCTGGGCGAAGTAAGCCGGGTCGGCCAACGGCTCGAACACCCCGCTCCACCGGCGCTCGGCGAAGTCGACCTCGCCGGCCTTGCCATGAACCTCGACGGCGAGGCGTCCAAGCTCCTCGTCGTCATACAGCGCGCGCAGCCAGTACAGCCCTTCGAGGTGATCTTCCTCGAAGGGCGGCTCGGCGGGCAGGTGGAAATAGCGCGCCCAGCTCGGCCGCGAACCGCGTTGCCGCGGGTGCTTTCGTCTCGGATACGGGAGGCTGGCGAAACGGCCGTAACCAGCAGCGGGAACAGGTCGAGGTTGGCCCGCCCTCGCTCTTCGTCGGCCTTTGACTTCGTGAAGTCGCAGCTATACGAGAGGACGATCCCTGGAAGACGGACGGTGCCCCGATACCCACCGCTCTTGGGCCGAAAGAACTCGATCTCTTCGAGGATGTCGCCCCGCGCCAACTCCTCAGGACGGACCGTGGGCAGGAAGACCAGGAGCGGCGGCTAGATGCCGAAGTCGTCGTTCGTCAGGTCAGTGTCGACTGGAGGCAACGGCTCATGGGTCTTCTCCCGGTCGGCCAACTCACGCTCGAAGTCGACGGAGTCCGTGAGAATGGGGTCCGTGACGCCGGCCACTCCTGCGTCGTCACCGAATGACCCGTAGCTGACCGCCTCGCAGCAAGCCTCGCCGCTGTACTTCTTCACGACCACGACGCCATTTGAGGCCGTGGTGATCACCGTCTACCTCCTGGGGCGGGCTGGGTAAAGAATGGGGTTTTCGTGCTCTACGTATCGGATGTCAACGACGGCTGGCTCTACGGGACAGTATCGGTACGCATAAGGATCCGTGGAGTTCCCCCAGAACCGGGGGAGGTCCATTTTGGGGCACCCCTGCACCGTCTACTCTAGCTAGCCAGACAGCCGATCGCGTGCCGCGAGTACCAGCCTTTCGGCCGCGCGCCAGCAGCGAGTGCGGGTGTCCTTGCTAACCGGCTGGTATCCGTAGCCTGCACGGGTCTTCGCGCCGAGGAGCGTGTCCAATGCCTTCGCCAGCTCCCCTCCGTCGGGCTTGACTCGGCGGATCAACCGGACGGCCTCGTTGTGGCTATCGCCGTGGGCGTGCACGCCGAGCTCGTGACAGCAGATGGCGTCCGTGGCCCCGATGCCGGCGTGTACGAGGAGCGTCACGAACGCGTCGCCGACTTCCGCCTCGTCATCCGCGACCTCGCGGATCGTTGTCGCCGCGTCTCTGAACTGATTGGCCTTGCGGAGGCGACCGCTCTTGATCGCGTCCGTACACGCCTGCGTGCGGGCCATCAGCGTCTCCCACGCCTGCGACCTAGCAGCCGACGAAGCGACCCGTGCAGCTCGACGCCCTCAGCCGCAACAGTTTCTAACACTGGCTCGTCGAGCCCGAGTTCGTCCTCGCCGTACTCAAGCACGCGCGCGTCATTCCCGGTCCAGCCGCTCACGGCTTCCTGAAGCGCCATGACTTGCCCGCGCCAGGTCTCGTTGTCTGCGTCGATGTCGCGCGGTCGGACCATGAGTAGATCGAGGTCGCTCGCAGGACCTGCCTCGCCGCGGGCCGCCGACCCAAAGAGGACACTTGAGGCGGGCTGGATCTCCCACTCTCCGATCGAGCTACGCAACCGATCGATGAGTTGCAGCCGCAGCGTCGCGAGCCCTTCAATCCAAGGTGCCGCGAGATGATCGCGGTTCAGTCGGTAAAGGTACGCGCGGCCCGCTCGCTCGCGGATGACGATGCCTTCGGCGACCAGATGATCGAGTGCCCGCTGAACACCTCCGTGCGAGCCGCCGCTTTCACGCTCGATCGCGCGGCCCGTAACCGCCCGATCGGCACGCGCAAGGACGGCGAGGACATCACCATCGAGCGTCGGGGCGACTACCTGGAAGGGGCGCTGGAGATTCATGCCGCCACGATACATACTTTGGCTGATAACTAGGCCACTTGGCCGCTAAATAGGCCATGCGGCGGAGATGCTGCTTGAAGCCCGGCATCCCGCCGCTCACCGCTCGCGACCCACGCAGCAAGCAAACCTCGCCGACGCCGAAGCTCGCAGCGGCGGTCGGCGAGGAACGAGGAATATGACATCGCCAGCGATCGCTGCCCGGTTCGAATTATGTGATGCCGGGGGCACTCAACGAAAACGAAAGCCAGCGCCCAGAGCCAATTCGCCATCGGCGTGCGCAGTCGAGTCGTACCTGGACCTATCCCGGGTCAAGCAGGGGACCAAGCAGTTCGCTCGCTGCGAGTTCCCCCAGAGGCACGGTCTACGAGGTCTACGGGAACCGAGGGTCAGAGGTTGATTCCTCTCGGGCGCGCCATTGCTCTAATTCTGCGGTTTGACCTGGAAATCGAAGGGTTTCTGCAAGCTCTTGACCGTCGGGATCCTCGAAAACCGGTTGCTTCCGTCAGCGGCGCGGTCCGACCGACGATCGCCGCGGTAGGTGAAGCCGTCCTGTCCAGGGGTCGCATTGCGACCCAAATCCAGGACAGCGTCCGCCCGCCCGCCATCAGAACGCCGGGCTGGCGTCGCCGAAGCACCCGATGAGCCTCGCATCGGCCAAACGGAGCAACGCGGGTATGCACGCCGCTGCTGAACCGCTGCGCTCGAGGCGCTACCTCCCAGCGGCCAAACGGAGCAGATCGTGTATACACGTGTCGCATAGTCAAGACCGTGATCTGGCCACGGGCTGCGGCTGCCACTTTCTCGCGGCGCACAGCGCTGGCCGCCTCGCCGCTGTCAGTTCTTGATCTTGATCTGCCGCTTGACCGTGCGCTTGTTGCCGGCGGCGTCGGTGGCGACGATCGTCACCCGGGCCGTCGAGCGCCGGCCGCTGCTCAGGCCCTGCTTGACCGTCTTGATCGTCTTCTTGGTCAGCCGCAGCTTGAGCACGAACTTCTTGCCCGCCTTGACGGTGGCCTTGGTCGAGCGCAGGCGATAGGTCTTGGTCTTGGTCTTCGCCGCAGCCGCCGTGCGGGGCGTGGAGACCGGCGGTGGTGGGGCCACCGTCCCGCGCCCCTCCACCGTTGCGTCCTCGTTGCTGCGGCCGTTGACGTACACATAGCCCAGCTTGACGCTCTGCGCCAGCTCGCCGCTCAGCGCGACGAGCGGCGGATCGGCGTCCTTGGCCGGCCCGCCGCCAGCGGGGGCGCTGACCGCGAGGGTCGTATTGCCGCTGCTGGTGGTGTGCGAGCCATCCCCGCCGTAGCCGGCGATGATGGTGTGCGTGGCTAACCCCACCGCCGACGGCGTATAGCTCACCTGACAAGACACCGAAGCCCCACTGCCCAACAACGCGCAGCTCCCACCCGCGCCAAAGCCCCCAGCCCCACTCGACGAGAAGCTCACCGTGCCCGTCGGCGTCGATGCCGGCCCCGAACCGGTATCGGTCACCGTCGCCGTGCACGACGTCGCGTTGCCCACCGCCACCGACCCCGGCACGCACGACACCGAGGTCGAGGTCGAGGTCGAGGTCGGGGTCGGGCGCTCAGACACTCCCACATTGGCCGCCGCGGTGCTGCCCGCGTGCGTCGCGTCAGCGCCGTAGGTGACGATGATGACGTGCGTGCCCGAGCCGACCGTGCTCGGTGCATAGGACACCGAGCAGCTCGCCTCGCCCGGATTGCCGGTGGCCGCCAGCGTGCAGCTCGCCCCCGGGCCAAAGCTCCCGCCCGAGTCGGTGGAGAAGCTCACTGTGCCCGACGGGACGCTCTTTGTCCCCGAATCGGTGTCTGAGACCGTCGCCGTGCACGTCGAAGCCTGCCCGACCGTCACCGAGCCCGGACTGCAGGACACCGACGCCGAGGTCGAGCGCACGAACCCGCCGTCGGCACCTTGGTCACGAACGCGTCGCCGCCGCCGCCGTTGGTCGTCTGAAAGGCCCCAGTCGCGGTCGGGAAGTCGGTCCAGTCGGTACGGCCGGTCACGTAGGCGCTGCCCGCCGAGTCCACCGCGATCCCCTGGCCGAGATCGTCGTCGCTGCCGCCCAGGTAGGTCGAGTAGGACAGCGCGCTGCCCGCCGCGTTGAGCTTCACCACGAACGCATCGAAGTCAGAGCCGCCGTTGGTCGTCTGGAACGCCCCGGCCGCGGTCGGGAAGTCAGTCGAGTCGGTCAAGCCGGTCACGTAGGCGTTGCCCGCCGAGTCCACCGCGATCTCGGAGCCCCCATCGTTGCCGCTGCCGCCCAGGTAGGTCGAGTAGGACAGCGCGCTGCCCGTCGCGTTGAGCTTCGCCACGAACACGTCCTCGTTGCCGTCGTAAGTCGTCTGAAACGCCCCCGGCGCGGTCGGGAAGTCAGTCGAGCCGGTCAAGCCGGTCACGTAGGCGCTGCCCGCCGAGTCGACCGCGATCCCCCTGCCGCCATCGACGCTGCTGCCGCCCAGGTAGGTCGAGTAGGACAGCGCGCTGCCCGCCGCGTTGAGCTTTGTCACGAACGCGCCCTCGAAGCCGCCGTTGGTCGTCTGAAACGCCCCCGGCGTGGTCGGGAAGTCAGTCGAGTCGGTGTCGCCGGTCACGTAGGCGCTGCCCGCCGAGTCCACCGCGATCCCGTTGCCCTGATCAAAACCGCTGCCGCCCAGGTAGGTCGAGTAGGACAGCGCGCTGCCCGCCGCGTTGAGCTTCGCCACGAACACGTCCCCGAAGCCGCCGCCGTTGGTTGCCATAGAAGGCCACGTCGATGCCCTTCCACACGCCCCGGTAGGAGACCTGGGAATAGGTCGCCACGTTGGTATTCCACTTGCTCGGGTCCTTGCCGATCAGATAGTTGACCCGGCCGCCCAGCCGACCAGAGCCAGTAACCGGGGCGCGCGCCCGGCCGCCCACGAACTCGGTTTCCAACACCGCCCCCGGCGAGCTGGCACCCCCGCCGCCCTTGCCCTTCTGCCCGGCCAGCGAAAGCAGCGGCCCCCGATCGGTCAACGCCAGCGCATAACCCTCGCCGCGCGATACGAACTTGACCCGCGCGCCGGCCTGGCCCTGGTTTCGCTCGAAAGATGACGGCAGGCGCCCGTAGGCCGAAGCAAGCTGCTTGCGCCGCGCCGCCGGCAGCGCCACCGGACCGCGCCCAGCCGCGAGCCCACCGCCCGAGACCAACCCGCCCGTCGAAAACGGCGAGAACGAAGGAAGATCATCCGCACCCGCCGCTCCAACGCCCCCGTCCACCGGGCTGACCGAGACACGCTGCCCGACCAGAACCGCGCCCAGCACGGCTGCTGCCGCCACCGCTGCCGCCACCAGCGCACCCACCACACTGGCCGGCGCACGATGACCCTTACGGCGCGCCCCAGGCCCCCCCGCCGCCAGCCGCGCCACTGGGCAAATACGGACGGGTAGCGCCCAGTGGAACCCCAAAACCCGACCGCGTGATCACGAGCCAGCCACGCAAGCGACGCAAACGAGTGGTCAACCGACCGTTCCTCCAAGCCATAGCAAGGCACCAAGAAGCCGCACCGATTCCACCTCACGTGCGAGCAATTGTCAAAATGTAGATGAGGAGAGTTGGAGAGTCATGCCGCGCGCACCGCTTCTCTGACGCGCGGTAGGAACGACGCCGCGGCGGAAGCGTCGGCCTGAAGCTACCCCCATGGGGTATACTATCCGTGGTCGCGACCGCACCTACGAGCTCCAGGAGGACCGACGATGGCCACGTTAAGCGAGCACACCTACCTCGTCGAGGGCATGAGCTGCGGGCACTGCCGCGCCGCCGTGATCGAGGAGGTCGAGCAGGTGACCGGGGTCGACGCCGTCGACGTCGACCTCGAGCGCAGGCTCGTCACGGTCCGAGGCGACGCCGTCGACGACGGCGCCGTGCGCGAGGCGATCGCGCAGGCCGGCTACGAGGCATCGCCGTGAGCGCCACGACGCCCGAGCGCCTCGAGCTCCCCATCGAGGGCATGACCTGCGCGTCGTGCGCCATGCGCGTCGAGAAGAAGCTCAACCGGATCGACGGCGTCGAGGCCACGGTGAACTTCGCTACCGAGCGCGCGACGGTCGTCTTCGATCCCGATGCCGTCGAGCCGGAACGGCTCGTCGAGGCCGTCGAGGCCGCGGGCTACGAGGCGGCGCTTCCCTCCCACCAGGACGCCGCGCCGGCCCAGGAATCCGAGGCGGACGAGACCGTCGCCCTGCGCCGCCGTCTGCTCGTGTCGGCCGCCCTGTCGCTGCCGATCCTCGCCCTCGCGATGATCGGCCCCCTCCAGTTCGACAACTGGCAGTGGCTCTCGCTCCAGCTCGCCACCCCGGTCGTCCTGTGGGGCGCGTGGCCGTTTCACCGCGCGGCGTGGGCCAACCTCAAGCACGGCGGCGCGACGATGGACACCCTCATCTCCGGGGGCGTGCTCGCCGCGTGGGTCTGGTCGGTCGTCGCCCTCTTCTTCCTCGGCGCCGGCGACCCCGGCATGCGGATGAGCTTCGAGCTCATCCTCGAGCGCGGAGCCGGCACCGACGAGATCTACTTCGAGGTCGCGGCGGTCGTCACGACCTTCCTCCTCGCCGGCCGCTACTTCGAGGCGCGCGCCAAGCGACGTGCGGGAGCAGCCCTCAAGGCGCTGCTCGAGCTCGGCGCCAAGGACGTCGCCGTGCTCGACGAGGACGGGCTCGAGCGCCGCATTGCGATCGACGACCTGGCCCCGGGTGACCGCTTCGTGGTGCGCCCCGGAGAGAAGGTGGCGACCGACGGCGAAGTGGTCGAGGGGAGCTCGGCCGTCGACCAGGCGCTGCTGACCGGCGAGTCCGTTCCCGTGGAGGTCGCGCCGGGTGACGAGGTGACCGGCGCAACCATCAACGTCGGCGGTCGCCTCGTCGTGCGGGCCAACCGGGTCGGCGCCGACACCGCGCTCGCGCAGATCGCCCGGCTGGTCACCGAGGCGCAGTCCGGCAAGGCGCCGGTCCAGCGCCTCGCCGATCGGGTCTCGGCGGTCTTCGTCCCGGTCGTCATCGCGCTGGCCCTAGCGACGCTCGGCTTCTGGCTGAGCAGCGGCGCCAGCACGGCCTTCGCCTTCACCGCCGCGGTGGCCGTGCTCATCATCGCCTGCCCGTGCGCGCTCGGGCTCGCGACGCCCACGGCGCTGCTCGTCGGGACGGGCCGCGGCGCACAGCTCGGGCTGCTCATCAAGGGCCCCGAGGTGCTCGAGTCCACGCGCCGCGTCGACACCGTCGTGCTCGACAAGACCGGCACCGTCACCACGGGGCAGATGACCCTGCTCGACGTCGCGGTCGCCGACGGCGTCGGACGCGAAAAGGCGCTGCGCCTGGCCGGCGGGCTCGAGGATGCCAGCGAGCACCCGATCGCGCGGGCGATCGCGTCGGCGGCCCGCGACGAGCTCGGCGCGGTTCCCGGAGTCGAGGGCTTCGCCAATCGGGAGGGCCTGGGCGTCGAAGGCACGGTCGACGGCCACGACGTGCTCGCGGGCCGGTCGTCGCTGCTCGCCGACCGGGCCGTGCGCCTCCCGCATGAGCTCGAGGCCGCCCGGAGCGAGGCCGAGGCGCAGGGCGCTACGGCGATCGCGGTGGCCTGGGACGGGGAAGCGCGAGCGGTCTTCGTCGTCGCCGACGCGGTCAAGCCGACCTCGGCGGAAGCCGTCGCCCGCCTGCGCGAGCTCGGGCTTGCGCCCGTGCTGCTCACCGGCGACAACGCGCCGACGGCACGCGCCGTGGCGAACCAGGTGGGCATCGAGGAGGTCATCGCCGAGGTGCTGCCGGCCGACAAGGCCGACGTCGTGCGCCGGCTGCAGGACGAGGGTCGTGTGGTTGCGATGGTCGGCGACGGCGTCAACGACGCCCCCGCCCTCGCGCAAGCCGATCTTGGTCTGGCGATAGGCACCGGCACCGACGTCGCGATCGAGGCCTCCGACCTCACGCTCGTGAGCGGCGACCTCCGGGCGTCGGCCGACGCCATCCGCCTCTCGCGCCGGACGCTGCGCACGATCAAGGGCAACCTGTTCTGGGCCTTCGCCTACAACGTGGCGGCGCTGCCCCTCGCCGCGCTGGGCCTGCTCAACCCGCTCGTCGCGGGCGCGGCGATGGCCTTCTCCAGCGTCTTCGTCGTCTCGAACTCGCTGCGGCTGCGCACATTCAAGGCGCAGCGGGGCCCAGGCCATGGCGGTTCGCCGAGCTCGGTCATTACGATCCCATAACCACGACGCGATCCTACGCGGAGTGGGAGAGCCGCTCTCTATGATCCGTGCTCGGCAACCTCGCGTAGACCATGGACGAGCCGCGCGAGCGCAGGAGCTCATGCCCTTCGCCTCACCGCCATCCGTTCGTCCAAGGAGGAAGACCGACATGACCCTCATACGCACGCGCCTGCTGGCGCTGCTGGCCCTCGTCGGCGCGTTCGCGGCGGCCACCGTCGTCTCCGCCTGCGGCGACGATCCGAAGATCTCCTCCAAGCCATCGGGCACTCCGAAGGAGCAGGCCTTCCTCCAGGGCATGGTGCCCCACCACATGATGGCGATCGAGATGGCCCAGATGGCCCAGCAGATGGCGACCAAGCCCGAGATCAAGCAGCTCGCGAGCTCGATCATCACGAGCCAGGGCGGCGAGATCGAGAAGATGAACGCGATCTACGGCCGGCTTTTCGCGGGCGCGGCGCTCAAGCCCGACAAGATGGCCCACGACAAAATGGGTCTCACCATGGAAGAGGCCGGAATGGGGATGACCGACAAGGAGATGCAGGCGATGATGGGCGCCAAGCCCTTCGATCGCGAGTTCATCGACATGATGATCCCCCACCACCAGGGCGCGATCCGTATGGCGCGCGTGGTTCTCGCCTCCACCAAGGACCCCGAGGTCCGCAGCCTTGCCCAGGCCATCGTCACTGCGCAGTCGAAGGAAATCATGGACATGAACGGCTGGCGCGCGCGCTGGTACGGGAAGCCCTCGCCGGCGGGCGACGTGCCGACGGCCTGAGCTGAGCGGTCGGGGCGCCGGGCGGCTCGGGGCCGGCCGGCGCCGCCGGCCACACAGCAGGGCGCCCGGCGCTCAGCGTCCCCGCGCGAGCGAATAAGTCGTGACGCTCTCGGGTGGGAGCGCCACACGGAGCGCGCGACCGTCGTAGCGTTGGCGGGGTTGCGCTGCGAAGCGCTGCGCAGCGGACGTCCTTCGCGCGGAGACCGTGCCGCGCGGGGAGCCGAGGTCCAGCGAGGCGACCTGCGGGCGCCGGCCCGCGTTGGTGATCACCACCGAGAGCCGACCGCGAAAGCCGAACGCCACGGCGCTCGTCTCGGGAAGGGAGTCGCGCACGACGAGCCGGCGGGCACCGGGCGGGGCGGCGGTCGAGTACTGGCGGAAGACCTCGAAGCGCCTGCTGGCGTAGTAGGGCCGGCCAGGGTCCTTTGCGTCGCGCACCAGGAGGGCGTCGCCGGGACCGTGCGTGGCGTCGGCGACCGGCCGGAAGGCAAACCACGCGGTCGCCTGCGCCTTGGTCAGCGCCGCCACGATCTGGCGGGCCCAGCGGATCGCGCCGTGCATCGAGTCGTCGTCCTGGCACTCCGCGCACCCGGTCCCGAACTCGGTCTGCCACACGGGCAGGTCGCGAGCGGCCGCGAGCTCTGAGACCGCACGCGCCTCAGCGCTCGTCCCGAAGTAGGAGTGGCTCGCGAAGGCCGCCGCCGCGCGGGTCACCCGGTCGTCGCGCAGGAGCTGGTCGGCGTACGGGCAGGCCGCCCCCCACCCGGTGGTGTCGCCCAGGACCAGCTTGGTCGCGAGGCCTTGGGCGCGAAGCTCGCCGGCGAGCGAACGATAGACCGCGGCGGCCTGCGGCGGGGTGAGCACGAGCAGCGAGCGCCGGTTGTCGGGCTCGTTGGCGATCGCCGCGTAGTCGAAGGGCACCCCCATGACGTCGCGCGCGAAGCGCAGGTAGCCGGCGATGTAGCGCGCGTAGTCGTCCTCACGACCGGCCGCCAGCGTCTTGCCCGCCTTGATGGGCGCCGGTGCCTGCGCCCCGGTGAACATGAAGCGCACGCCGTAGCGCTTGACGCGCTGCATGAAGCGCAGGCGCGGGTCGCGGGCCTGCGCGGGTCGTGCGGCGAGGACCTCGTAGAAGCCGTAGCCCGGGCCGAAGACGCGGATGAGGTTGACGCCGGCTTCGCGGAAGATGCGGCGATCGAGGTCGTAGACCTGGCGCAGGGACAGGCCCTTCGGATTGACGAGCGGATCGACCGGCGTATCGGTCACGGCGCTCGCCCCCCACCCCTCCATGCGCTGGCGCGGCTCCCCGGTCACCACGATGCGCCCGTCGCCGCGCGTGCTGTGCTCAACGGGGCCACGCGGCGCCGGGCAGCCCCGCAGCACCTCGTAGGGCGAGGACGGCGGGACGACCCCTGGGGGGAAGCCCTTGGTCGAAGGCTCGCTCTCCCCGCACGCCTCGAGCGTGACGATCGCGATGGCAGCGGCGAGCAGCACCGCACGGCGCGACAAGCGAGCCATCGGGTGGGCTTCAGCCGGTGATGGCCCAGTGGCTGGCGAGCGGCACGCGCGCAGAGGGTAGCTGCGTGGAGCTGCCGTCCGGCCGCCGGGCGTAGGCTATGCCGCCCTCGTGCTCGAGGGGCTCGACGTTGACCTGCTCGAACCCGGCCCGCTCGAGCGCCTCGCGCCACCAGTCGCTCGATACGGGCTTCTCCCAGGAGCGGGTGAGCACTCGCAGTGCGTTCTTCACGATGCGCAGAAGCCCGCGCGGGCCGAGGGTCAGCAGCCCGCGCACCTTGTCGAGCATGAGGCGCCGGCTCCGCCGGTCGGTCGGGGAGAGCGAGAACATCATGTCTCCGAGCACGAGTCGCCCGCCGGGTCGCAGCACCCGGCGGATCTCCGCCAAGGCGCGATCCTTGTCGGCGTGGGAGAGGTGGTGCAGGCAGTAGTTGGAGACGACGAGGTCGGCGCTGGCGTCGACCAGCGGGAGGCTCACCGCGGAGCTCGTCGCCGTGCGCACGTTCTCGAGGCCAGCGCTGGCGGCCTTGACCTCGAGGTAGGCGCACATGGGCTCAGAGATGTCGATCGCCCACACGGTGACGGCGACCTCCGCGAGCGGGAGCGTCAGCAGGCCGGTGCCGGAGCCGACGTCGACCACGTGCTCTCCAGCCGTAGGCTGAGCGAGCTCGAGGATGCGGTCGCGCAGGGCGGCGAAGCCCGGCGTGCGCGCCACCTCCTCGGTACTCACGATGTGATCGTCCCAGTTCTTGGCCACGTGGAATCCCGCATCTCCTACGAGGAGTAGGAACAAAGGGTAGCGGTCGTGGCCAGCGAACGCAGTAGTGAGCGACGCAGCAGCGAATGATGGTCTCTGACCCTTTGTAGGATCGGACCTATGGCGGCAAGTCCTCCCAGTGCCTCTGAGCCGTCCCCTCGCCGCGCCACGCGCGGCTCCGCCGCGGCCGGGCGGACTCGCGTCAAGCGTCGCCGGCGCGTGGCGGCCGTGTCGCTGGCGGTTGCGCTGCTTGTCGCCTCCGCGATTCCCCTCGCACTCGGCACGGGTGGCACGTCGCCGCCGTCCCGCCCTCGGAGCGCGCCGTCGCCGGGGGTCCTGCGACTGCTCGGCCCGGATGGCGTCACGCTCGCGCGGCTGTCTCTGCGCGCGCTCGCCCCGGGTGGCCGCGTCGACGCGGCCGAGCTCGCGGCGGCTCTCGGGCGGCGAGTCCCGGCAGAGCTCCTGGTCCGGCGCGGCCGCTCCCGTGTCGTCTACCGGTTGCGCAGGGCGCCAGCGCTACGGCGGGCGCTCGCGCTCGGGCTGCGCGGCGGGACGGTTCGTGTCCCGGCGGCGGCCGTCGCCGCTTCGGTGCGAGCGCCGGTCGTCCGTCAGCGCTTGCGCAACAACTGCGAGACCGCCTCGCTCGAGATCCTGCTGGCCACGACGGGCCGCCGAGTCGACCAGCTGCGCCTTCAGAGTGAGCTTGCATCCAGCGGACCTCTCGACCCCGTCGGCTCGGGCTCCGGTCGCCTGTGGGGCGATCCCGACCTCGGCTTCGTGGGACGGCCGGCTGGCGGCGGCGCGGCCGGCGGCTTCGGCGTCTACCAGCGGCCGGTAGCCGCGCTTGCGCGTCGACAGGGTCGCCCCCTGACGGACGTGTCGGGCGGGTCCGCCGGCGCAATCTATCGCCGCCTGCTCTCGGGGCGGGCGGTGATGGCGTGGGTGGGACTGAGCGACGGGCCCTACGAGACGTGGCGCTCGCCCAGCGGCCGGCCCGTCACCGCCAACCTCGGCGAGCACGCGGTGGTCGTGACGGGGATCCGGCGCGACGGCGGGCTCGAGGTCGTCAACCCGCTGCGAGGCACCTTCGAGATCTGGTCGCAGGTGAAGTTCGAGTCGTGGTGGGCGCGGATCGGGCGGCGCGCGCTGTCGACCTGAGCCGACCTGCGCCTAGGGTCCGTTGATCAACAAGTGACGGGTTTGGCCTCCCGATCCGCGGATGGCAGGGGTCGCCCTCGAGCGCAGCCGTAGCAGCGCTACGGCGAGCATCGAGGGCGGCGCCTGGCGCCGCGGG